>ORMF010435426.1_pt1 | contig 26063 bp, 22 predicted proteins | sample 1779871 | NCBI WGS metagenome assembly ORMF01 (sample SAMEA104232316, study PRJEB22302) | groundwater metagenome | biome: forest; feature: aquifer; material: groundwater | place: USA | collected 2011-08-07 | depth 5.4 m | reverse complement strand
ATAATGTGGCCATTAGTGGCATGGCTGGGTCAGGATCGGTGATTGCCGCGGTGAATGCCAGCGCGGCTACCGGAACGGCGACGGGTATCGGCAATTTGGCTTCCAGCAGCACGGACAACGTGGTCACCTTCATATCTCCGGTGACCTACCTGGTGGGCGATGCGTATCCGGCGGGGTCGGATACGGCGGGAAGTTTTGGAGATGGCGCGCTGAACAACCTGGACCTGATCTATGCCCTGCGCGCGGTGACGCAGGTGCCCGGCTACACGCCAGCCGCGTGTAGTGACCGGTTCGACGCCATGGACTCGTTTCCGTTGGACGCGGATGCGGTGCGCGGCGGCGACGGGGTGTTGAATAATCTGGACCTGATCGCAATCTTGCGACGGATCACGAATGTCGACACCTCGCGTCCGGTGCGGACCCCGCGCGGGGTACCGTGTCCGGCTCCGGTGGTGGGGAAGTGAAGTAAGCCGGGCTCCGTGCCTTAGGAGTTGTTGGAAAGCTTTTGGAGGCTGTCATTCTGAAGCCCGACGCTTTCTGTCGGTCGGGCGGAAGAATCCGCTTTGCTTTCAACGCCACAAAACAAACAGCAGGTTCTTCGCTTCGCTCAGAATGACAATCAAGACATTTTCTTAAGAAACTCCTAGACCGATACGGAAACATCGAAGATCTCGGGCGGGACATGGATGCCGGCGAGGCGGAGGCGCTCGAGGCAGCGGGGCTGCACGCCGGTTCCGCGAAACGTTCCTTGCACATGGCCGTCTTCGGCGAGGCCGGTGCGCTCGAAGACGAAAATATCCTGCACCAAAATATCCAGATCGCTCAATCCAATTACTTCGGCGATGTGTGTGATTTTGCGGGAGCCGTCGCTCATGCGCGCGGTCTGCACCACCATGTGCACCACCGAGGCCATCTGCTGGCGGATGAAACGGCTGGGGAGGTCGAGCTTGGCCATCATCACCATGGTTTCGAGGCGGCTGAAGGCGTCGGCGGGGGAGTTGGCGTGGACCGTGGTCATGGAGCCTTCGACGCCGGTGCCCATGGCTTGGAGCATGTCGAGCGCTTCGCCGCCGCGGGCCTCGCCGAGCAGAATGCGGTCAGGACGCATGCGCAGCGCGGTCATGAGGAGCTGGCGCTGGGTGACGGTGCCCTTGCCTTCGATGTTGGGCGGGCGGGTCTCCATGCGGATGACGTTTTCAAGCTGGAGCTGCAGCTCGGCGGTGTCCTCGATGGTGACCACGCGCTCCTGCGGGGGAATGAAGCGCGAGAGGCAGTTGAGAAAAGTGGTTTTCCCGGAGCCGGTGCCGCCGGAGATCACAATGTTGAAGCGGGCTTCGATGCAGGCGCGCAGAAACTCCAGAAATTCGGGGACCAGCGTCTTATTCTGGAGCATCTCCTCATTGGTGAGAACCTTGCGCCCGAAACGGCGGATGGAGAGCGAGGGGCCATCGACGGCGAGCGGCGGAATGATGGCGTTGACGCGCGAACCGTCGGGCAGACGGGCGTCAACGAGCGGGACGGATTCGTCGATGCGGCGGCCGACGGCGGCGACGATCTTTTCGATGATGTGGGTCAGATGCTTGTCGCTCTGGAATCGGATGCCGGTCTCGATGAGTTTGCCGTGGCGCTCGATGTAGACGTTCTTATAGGTGTTGACCAGGATGTCGGAGATGGTGGGGTCCTTGAGCAGCGGCTCGAGCGGGCCGAGTCCGAAGACCTCGTCGAGAATCTCCTCGACCAGGCGGTTGCGCTCTCCCATGCTGATGGGGAGGCGGTCCTCCTGGAGGATTCTCTCGACGACGGAGCGCACCTCGGTGCGGAGCCGCTCGCGGCTGGTGGCCTTGAGCGCATCCATGTTGAGCACCCCGAGCAGCTTCTGGTGCACGCGCGACTTGAGATCGAAGTAGCGGTCGGGCGAGGCACCGGAAGGTGCGGAAGGTGGCGTGCGGCGGTTGAGAGCGGGAGTGGTGCTCATGCAAACCTACTCTACCACGCCGACAGGGCAGACCACCAAATGGTCAAGCCGACGCGGTACGAATTTGATGGAATGGAGCAACGAAACTGAGACCATTATATTCGTTGCCTTTCTGTCACGGCGAAGCGATGGAATGTGGAATTCTTCAGCACGTTGCAGCCGGTGACAAAACTTCTCGACAAGGGTAAAATCGGTTTGAGTACAATGGAATTAGGAGCCCTGCTATGACCATCACACTGGAACTCCCGCCGGAGGTGGAGGCTCGTTTGCTTGCAGAGGCGAAAGACAAAGGTGTTCCTCTCAGCGAAGTGGTACGGGCTTACCTCATTCAACACGCTACCGCACTGAAACCGCAAATGAGGCCCGACGAATTGGACCGCGTCCTGGACGAAATTGCGGACAGCATCCCGAAGGGCGTTCCGCCCCTGTCCGACAAAGCGCTCAGCCGCGAGAGCATCTACACGCGCGAAGACGAGTGCTAGATGGACTTCCTCGCCGAAAACCCGGCTTAAAAGAACCGTTCGTAATCGTCGTGACCGCCGATCCAGAACCAGGTAACGGTATCGCCTTCGAAAATACCCACGGCCCGAAAGCCCCGGCTAATTCTCACGGACCAGATGTCTTCTTCGCGATTGATGCACTTGAAATCCAAGGAGGGATGAAAGGGATTCCGCGCCCAAAGGCCGTAAGCTTTTCTGGCCCCGCGCTGGGCGGCTTCGTCGAGAAGAGCGTAAGCCGCCCAAAAGGAGGGCAGGGTTGCGGACTTCATAACTGGTCATAATCGAGCGGCTTTGCTTGCCCTTCCGCCATCGCCTGCCGGGCCTCGCGTGCGCGGGCAACAAGCCGCGGCTGGGTTTTCTGGAACGACCGATCCCATTGCAACTCGTCCTGAAGGTCTTCGATATATTCCCGAAGATGTTCGGCGACGCGTTCTTGCAAGGGTTCGGGCAACGATTCGATCATCTTCTCCACGGTAGCGATCAAGGCCGAAGCCATAAGCAAAACTCCCTCCGCTTCGCTTTTGAACTATTAGGCTGAGTATGAACCTTGGAAACCCTCATTTCAAGTTCAGCCGAGTACCCGCAGAGAAAAATCCTACCGCACCGGGATGGCGACGCGGTTGCTTGCGGCGGCGCCGATGGAGAGGCTGACGGAGACGTTGCTGGCGGGCGTAACGGTGGATGGGACGCGGACGTTCACCTGGTAGATTCCAGCGAATCCGGGAGCGAGGCCGCTATAGAGGACCTCGGCCGGGGAGCTGTCGAAAAAGACCCGGGGCGTTTGGAGAGTGCGGTTGAAAGGCTCGGCGGAGGCGCCAGCGCCTCCCGCGACGACCGCGGGGTCGACCGCTCCCAGGCCCGTTGCATAGAGCGTAACGTAGCTGCCGCGCGCCGCCGGGTTCGAGGCCGTGATCAGCGAGCCGGTGATGGCGTTCACGAAAATGCCCTGACCCTGCCCGTTCGAACTCATGGTGAAGATGCCCGGAGAAAACTGGGCGACCGTGAGCGAGACCGCATTACTCGATACGGAGTTCGACTCGACGCGCAGCGAATAAATTCCCGGCGGGAGGTCGTAAGGCAACAGGGCATTGACCTGATTGGGCGAGACGGCGAGCAACGGCAACAGGATTTCGCCGTCGGCCGAATCGAGCAGAATACTGGTGTTTCGGATCGAAATGGGGAGGGGAACCGTGGAGGCCGCTTGGGTGTCCGTGGCCAGATTGGCGCCCATGATCGCCAGGATGGTTCCCGGCGAGGGCGGAATGGCCGAGTTGAAGGTGGCGCCGTTGACGACGTTGTTCGACAGCAGCGAAGGAGCGACGGCGACGGTGGCGGTGGCCGTGAACGTGACGGAGAACGAACCGGAACTGGCCGTTACCTGGACGGGGCCCGGCGTGGTGGGGAGGGTAAGAGTGGTTCGGGCGGTGCCGCTCGAGTCGGTGGTGGTGGAGGTGGTGCTGAGCGATCCTCCTCCGCTGCTGGAGATCTGAAAGCTAACTTGGACGCCCGGCACGGGAGCTCCGGATGGGTCGGAAAAGGAGACGACGAAGGGCGGCAGCGTGGTTCCGCCCGCGCCGCTGGCGTTATTTCCGCTAACGATGGAGATGCTGGCCGGCGGGGTGGTGACTTGCAGCGTGACGTAAATCTGCTGGACGAAGTTGCCGGTGGTGAGCTGAATCCTTCCCAAGTAAGTTCCGATGGCCAATCCGCTGGAAGAAACCAGGACGTTGGAACTCAACGACCCGTTCGATGGCAAGGTTCCGCGCGAGACCGGTACGCTGAGCCAGGTATCGAGCGGGGTCATCTGCCAGTCGAGCGATAGCGGGTTGACGTTGGAGAGCGTGAGAGCCACATCCCTGTCGATACCCTGGTTGAGCGTGAGATTCAGGGAAAGAGGGCTGGCGACGAGGCTGGCGCTGAGGCTACCGACGTTGGCCTGAAAGGCGCCGCGGCCGAAGCTGGCGGCCAATAGATTGGAGCCTTGGAGCGAAAGCTGCGTGATGGCCACGGAAGGGAGTCCGGTATTGATTTGAGTCCATTGCGATCCGGCGTTGAAGGTGACGAAAACTCCGGCGTCGGTTCCGACGTAAATCCTCTGGGCCGACGGCGGCGCGGGCCGCCCACCGGGAGGGGGCGGCAAGGTCACCACGGAATTAGGGTCGATGGCGATGGCGTTGATGGGAACGCGCGGGAGATTGCCGAGGACGGAGATCCAGGTGGCGCCGCCATCGGTGGATTTGTGCAGGTCTCCGGGAAGGTAGCCGGCCGAGCCGCTGGGGCCGCCGGGAAATCCGCCGCCGGCGGCATAGACGGTATTGGCCTGGCGCGGGTCCACGGCCAGACGGTTGATCAGGCCGAGAACGGTCGACCGCTGGGTCCAGGTAGCTCCGGTATTAGTGGATTGCCAGATGGTGGAACCGGTGGGGCAAGTCGAAAGAGCGATCTCCGGGAGGCAGGCCGTCGCGGCATACATGATGCGAGCGCCGCCATCGGTGGCCGGCGCCGTGGCGAGCGCCGTGGTCACATTGTTCGGATTGGGGTCGATGGTGGAAAGCAAGGTCCAGGTGGCGCCGCTGTTGGTGGTGCGATAGAGTCTCCGTCCGGCAAGGTAGGCGGTTGCGGGGCTCGTCGGATTGATGACGAGGGGCGGATAAGGAGCGCGCAATTCGCCGGAGGGGATGACAGTGGTGGAAGTAAAATCGACGCCCTGGTTCGTGGAGTGATAGACCCCGGTGTTGGCGGCGGAGAAAATATTCTGAGAAGTTGGGAGAGTGGCGGCCGCCACGCTTCCCAGGCGGGAGCCGAAAACGCCGGGCCGGAAACGGCCATAGAGTCCACCCGGTCCCGCCGCCCAGGGGCTGCCGGAGGAGTCCATGGTCACATCGAGATACTGCGCGAGGGGAAGCGCGATTTGACGCTGGAGCGCTCCGGTGGATAGCGGCACGAACTCGATGACTACTTCACCGGCCAGCAAAAGGGAATCACCCACCCGGAGCCCCGTGTGAAAGTCTTTGGTGGCTGTGGTCACCGGGGACCAGGTCACGCCCTGATCGGGCGAGGAGAGCAGGCTGGGCCCGGTCACATAAAGAATGGAGGAGGCGGAGTCGGCAAACAGAGCAAGGGGCGGCTCGGCCGGGCCAATGGAGGGCGACTCGGCCCAGGTGACACCGGCGTCGCTGGAGGTATAAAAGTCCATGGAAAAGTTTGCAGAAAGATACTGGCCGTAGGAAACGACCAGATTGATGGTGGCGTCGGCGACCTGTATCGCCACGAAATTGGTGACGGTGTTGGAGGCGGCGGAGGTGACGGGAAGCGGAAGGCTGGTCCAGGTCTTGCCGCCGTCGGAGGAGCGGGCCAGAACGGAATTGCGCACGCCGGGATTATCCGGCCCCAGCTCTCCGACATAGACATTGCCCTTCCGATCGTAAACGATGGAAGTAACCGGATAAGAGCGAACTTTTCGCCAGGTGGAGGCGGCGTCGGTGGAGAGGAATAAGCCTTCACCCGATCCGGCGAGCACGTTGGAGGAGTTGGCCGGGTCTTTGGCCAGGCTGCAAACCGGCTGGCTGGTGAAGCGCATCCCGATGTTCCAATTCTGACCGCCGTCGGTGGAGCGCGCCACACCTTGCGCCGGGCGGGGACTCTGGTCATCGCCGGTACCGGCGTAAAGGGTGTCCGGGGCATTGGGATCGATGGCCAGGGAACAAGCCTGGGGGGAATAAAGAGAATCGAACTGGGGATTCCAGTGCATCCCGCCGTCTTGCGATTTCCAGATACCTCCGCCGGTAGCAACAAGGTAGAGCGTGGAATTCCCCCTGGGGTCCGCCAAAACAGACACGATGCGGCCGGGAGACGCCGCGAGTCCAATGGAATTCCAACTGATGTTCGTGAGAGTGATGCCAAACTGTGCGCGGGCGGCCGGGAGACCAGCTGCCAGCAGGCAGAGAACGAGCATGGAGCGGAAAACGGCAACCCGGAGATGAGAGTGGGATGCGGAATGCGGAGCGGGGCGGGAAAGTGAAACGCTGCTGCCGTCTTCGAAGTGAATTCCGTTATCTAACATAAGTGTCACAGCCTAAAACGGTCCGCAACTCCCCGGGGCGGCGAGGTGATGTCGAGGATTTATCGAACGAACCTCAGCGGCTAAAGCCGCGTGGCAAGCATTGATTTTACGGCACGACTGAAGTCGTGCCCTGACGTAAAATCGAGGTTGCGCGCACACTCTAGAGCCGTGGCCTGACGAAAAACCCGGCAGGGTCTCAGTTTGGCAAGAGATGGTTTGTCGCCCCTCCGGGGCTGCTGCACTCTCGTTTCACCGAGGCTGCCGCACTCTGGCCCCTCCGGTGCTCATCCAAATCGAGGAAACCGAGACACTGCCAAAATCCTTCAGTATTCACGCCACCTCCGCCGGGACGCCGGTTAGTGAATCGAAGTCAACGGGGGATTTGTCGTCGAGCTGGATGCGCTGCCCACCTTTACGACCACGGGCAGGTCATCGCCGTTGGTCCGATCTCCAGGAACGTAGATATTGATCTGGTACACCCCAACGAACCCCGGCGCGAGACCGGCCCACTCGACCGGATAGGGCGTGCCGCCGATGGTTACCGAGACGGTTCCCGTAGTCACGGAGGGCGGATTCGCCCCCCCGGCTTGTCCGCCGGCCACGGCCGGTCTGACCGGCCCCAAACCCGTGGCATATAGAGTCAGGATGTGATCCCGGTTCCCTGGATAGTCGGGTGTGACCAGGTTGAAATCGTCGGCGTGATACAGCAGCGCCCATTTTTGACCCTGCAAGGTGGTCGAGAAGATGCCGGGAGCGGCTGCGGCAACCGACATCGAAACGCCGGAGCTGACCTGTCCCAGGGTCACGGAATGGACCGCAATCGTGGCGTTGCCGGCGGACAGATTGGGGGGCAGTTGGGCATTGATCTGAGTGGGCGAGGTGTAAAGGAGCGGAATCGGAGTCGAGTTGGCCGTTACACAAACCCCTCCCAGATTGATAGGCAAAGGAAGGTTGCCGGCCAACGCCGTACTGGCCAGGTTGGAACCGTATATGGAGATCAGGGAGCCGGCCGATATCGGCGAATCGAGGCTGGCGGCATTGACCACGCCGGAGCGGGGGAAGGTCGGCCCGCCGCCTTGCGCAGATGCCAGCGGAACAATCGTGAGACCGGAAACCGTAAGCAGGTAGGCGTTGTTGGAGCCGTCCACGGTCACGCCTTGGGTCAATATCTGGGTTTGCCCGTTCACCCCGATCTCCTGGCGGACGGGGTTGGGAGGCCAGAGCCGCGTGCTCGAAGTGAGGTAGGAGCTGTTGTTGGCGGCGATGGGCGTGATGTCCAGGACGGCCTCCGGCAGGGGAATCTGCTGGAAGATGGTCCGGGTTGTCATACTGACGAGCTGCAAGTTTTGCAGCAGAGGCTGCGCGCCGGCGCCGGTGGTCTGGGTGGCGCCCTGGACGCGGAGCACGTTGTTCCCGGCGGCAGAGACTCCGAAGGGCGGCGAAACCGTTGCGGCGCCGGTCGATGACACGGTAGGTGTCGAGAGAGAGCCCTGAAATCCCAGCGCGGCGTTGAAGATGGAATCGTCCAGGAAGAAGAAACTGCCGTCGCCCAGGGAGGACATGCCGCCGCGGAAAGGGGCGGTGGCCGTCACGACCCCGGTTTTTACGACAGGGAAGGTGTCCGAGTTGGGATCGTACAGCACCACGGTGCCGTTGTTCTCATAGATCGTGATGGCGCTGCCGTTGGGCGAGGCGATCATGCGGCTTCCGCCTTGAATGATATTGTTTACGCCGTTGCCCAGGTTCAGGCGGGGATAGGCGGTTCCAGTCAGCAGGTTCGCTTGCCACACCGAGCCGGTGCCCGGCGCGGTCCCCACGGTTCCCGGCAGCGGGATAGCGGCAAACAGGATGGCATTCGACGAGGCGGCGATGCGGCGCGGGAACAGGGGTGTGGCGTTCAGCGGGATCGGCCCCAGCGTGATCGTCTGGACTACCTGCAACTGGTCCAGGTCGATGACGGAGAGTTGCTCCGAACCCGAGTTGGCCACCACCAGGGTGGAAGGGTTGGCCATGGCCATCGAGAGCGGGCGATTGCCGACGCGGATGGGCGACAAGAACGTCTGGGTCTGGAGGGAGAACACCTCGATCTGGTCCTCGGTGTAGTTGGAGATGTAAAGGCGCTGGCGGTCCTCATCCAGTTTCAAGTCCGTACCGACGCCGTAGATGGGAACGATCGAGCCGTGCTGCGATACGGTGGTAAAGTTCAGGTTCACCAGGATGGCCGGCTCGATGTTGACGGCTTGGGGAGAAAACAGAACAATGGACACCTGCTGAGTCCCTTGCGTGGTTATGGTGCGCGGATTGAAGGAAATCTGCACGGTGGAAGGCGCCAGCCCCGACGATTGGTTCAAGATCACGGGCGCGTTGGAATTGGCCGCGAGGGCGGCGAAGGTCAGGGCGCCGCCTCCCAGATTTCTGACAGTCACCTGCGCGGTCGCCACGTTCTGGTTGCACACGTTGACCGACAGGACCACATTCGGAGTGTCCACGCCGATCAATGGAAACTGGCTCAACTGGCCAATGGGGATGACCGTCAAGCCGGAAGTGGTGATGGCGAAAAGGAATTGCCCGTCGGGGGAGGCCACGATTTTCGGATTGACGGTTTCAGCGAGCCGTAATCCCAACACGGGAGTGAGACTGGAAGCGCGCATTACCTGCAAGACGCCCAGGGTGGGTAATTGCGCAGCCGCCATGCTGCCCGGCGCAGTCGCACCGCCGCCTCCCGGCGCACCGCCACCGCCCGGCAGAGGAATGGTCACAGTCCCTCCCCCCGGCGCCGGCAGGGTTATAACCGGCCCACCTCCACCAGGGACCGGAGTAGGCGTGGTAGTCGTACCCGTCGGCAGAGTCGCGCCGCCCGCATTCTGGGGGTTGTTGGTGTTGAGCGGATTGATGGAGCGCATGGTCGAAAATGTGGCGTAGACGGTGTTGCCGTCGGCCGAGAAGGCGCTGCCACCGGTGAGGGTGTTGCTGACGGTCCCGGCGCGGCCTTTGATGGCGAGCGTCTGGGTGTCAAACAGAAACGGCCCGGCCATGAAACTGGAGCCATCGGGAGCGATCGAAAGGATGGCGCGCAGGCCGGTCACGTTGCGGCTGCGGAGCACGGTCCCGGAGGCAACGTCGTAAACAAACAGGCGGGTGCTGGAAAGGCCAACGATGGTGCTGCCGGAGGGCGAGGCGACCAGCCCGGAGAGAAAATTCGAGGGAACCGCGCTGGGGGGGATATTCACGCCAGCCGGGACCGCCGGGACCGAGATGGGCAGCGCCACCGGGGCGCCGACGGCGGGGTCCAGCCGGAACAGTCCGCCGCAGCCCGTCGCCGAGCTCAGGACCAACAGAACCCCATCGCTGCCCACGGCGACAGCATCGGGACGACAGTTCACCGTGAACTGGCCCAATACCTGTTGGGTGCCCAGCTCCACGATGCTGATGGTTTTATCTCCGGTGTTGGCAACGTAGAGCCTGCCGCCGTCGGGGCTGAGGGCCAAGCTGGAAGGACCGGTTCCGACCGGTATCGGCGGAAGCTGGGTTCCGGCGCCCACGGAGTAGACGTTCACTTGGTTCAGGGAGAAATTAGCGAGATAGACCAAGCCGCGTTGCGGGTCGTAAACGAGATCCGCGACGGTGCCCACCACGGCGGGCGTAATCACCGTTCCAATGTTGGCCCCGAACAAACCGGGCAAGGAAACCAAGAGAAGAAAGCCGCAGAGCGCCACCGGGCGCCAGCTCCGCCGAATGGAAAATAAAAATCGTTTCATGATGATTGCGAACCGCTCCCAGTTCAAGATTCTATCCTGGTCCCGAAGAGGAGACCAGCCACCCCGGCTTGCTACAGTATAAGACCGACGGGCGGAATTGCCACACCGAAATGCCGTGGCCAAGCCAGGGCGCATCTGGCACACGCCGAGGAAGCAGATACTTCCCCCTTCGGCAAGCTCAGGATCAGAATGACAGCCTTCGGTATCTTGCCATACAGCCACGACATTCCCCGGCGTCCAAATGAATGGCTAGTAGAATAACCCGAAACGGGGGAAATAGTTTCGCGGGAAATCGGGGGAAGACAGCCACAGAGGCACTGAGGCACAGAGCGGCAGGGAGTAACAAGATAGAAGTTAGGGCGTTTTTCGTATTGGTGTAGACCACGATTTACTGCAAATGGGGCGACGAAGAAAGTGCAGATCCCTCGCTTTGCTCGGGATGACAGCCAGTGGTATGGTCTACACCAATTGTGAAAATGCTATAGAAGATAGAAGAAAAAGCAGTTGGCCTTTGCTGATGCTCAGGATGACGGCCCCGGGAGGGGATTCAACCCTAGGATCGGTCGCCGACAGCAAATTTGAAGACGCTATGTAAGTTTAGGTATTGATTTCGGGCGGCGGATTCGGCGGAAGTAGGGAGGATTGCGAGGCGAAGCGCTAATTTATCGAAACTTATTTCCGGGATTCGGGGTTTAAGTTTCGAGGTATCATAGGCAAGGTCTGTCCAAGGAGTTCGGAGGGACTAGCACTGTAAGGGTATGGAAGAAAAGGTTTTGTATAGGATTTGATGGAGACGCAGGAGGCAACGGCTCGGCAATTTGTGGTTCGGAACCTCACGCGCGGAACCATCCTGGCGGACGGCGTGCAACTGGCCGATAGTCCGCGGACCCGGCGGATGGGATTGCTGAAGCGCGAGCGGCTGGAACCGGGCGAAGGATTGTGGATCGTTCCCACGCAGGCCATCCACACGTTCTGGATGCGCTTTTCCATTGACGTGGCGTTTTTGGACCGCCATCTCAGGATCAAGAAGGTGTATCATCGTATGCCGCCGTTCCGCTTGACGCGGCTGGTGTGGGGAGCGCGGAGCGTGCTGGAACTGGCCTCCGGAGTCCTAGCCAACAGCAGGACGGAATCGGGCGATGAATTGCAGTTCTCGCCTCGGACGGATTGAGGCCAGACGAGGGAAAGAAAATCCATCGGCCCGGATTGGAAGCTGTCTCATGAATGCGCGAATGGGCGCAGATGGCAAAAGAGGAAGAATCCTCAGGGGCTGAAGCCCAAATTTTTCGGGGCCTCGAGCGGCACGGCTGAAGCCCTGCCCTTACGGTTGCCACATCAGGTCCATTTATGACACAGCTTGTTGACTAGGACTAACGAATGAATCATCCGAATCATCGCGCCATCAAAACAGTATCCCGGATCATCGTGCGAAGAAAGGCCGCGGCGGTGGCGGCTCTCGCGCTGCTATGCCTGCTGAGCGAAGGCTGCGTGAGCCGCATGGTGACGAATAGTTGGGCGGGGCTGGTGCGGCATGTGCAAGGCTCGCGGCAAGTGGCAGCGAACTCCATGCCTAAAACGAAAGCCCGGAAAATTTCTCCTCCGGACAACTCCATACGCCAGGTTTTCGATCGGCAGATTCAGAACGCCGTGGCCCCGCTGGACGACAATCGCACTGTCCGGACGCTGGAGTCGCGGCTGCGCTTGAAGCCGGAAGACGTCGCCGCGCGGCTGGAGATCGCCGGAATTTACGAACGCTACGGGCTTCCCGATGATGCGCTCGAACATTACAAGCAGGCGTTGAACGAGATATTGAACGTTAAATTGAATGGGCCATTGAGCGAGAATTCGGAGCCGAATCCCGTAACGGGTGCGAGCGATCGCGAGGCCGAAGCCGCGGCCAATGGCGCGGCGCGGGTGGCGCGGGCCGCTCGACGGGGCGCGGAGGCGATCCCGCTCTTGGAAGCATTCCTGAAGAAGTTTCCCGCGGCGGGCGTCTGGAACGAGCTGGGGATGCTGTACGACGAGGCCGGAGACCGTCCCTCGGCGGAGAAGGCGTTTCGCGAGGCCGTGGCGGGCGACGCGAAGTCGGAAGAGTTCCACAACAACCTGGGCTACAACCTGCTGTTGCAGAACCGTCCGGAGGCGGCCGAACGGGAATTTCGGCGGGCGCTCGAGTTGAATCCCAAGTCTACGGCGGCGCACAACAACCTGGGCACGGCGCTGGCGCGGCGCGGCGACCGGGACGGGGCCTTCGAGCAGTTCCGCATGGCGTCCGGGGACGTGGCCACGGCGCACAACAACCTAGCCGTGGTGCTGCTGGAAATGGGCGCTTACGAGCGGAGCCGTGACGAGTTGATGAAGGCGCTCTCGGCGCGCTATTACTTTGCGCCGCCGCTCGAAAATTTCAAGCTGGTTCAGGAGTTGCTGCAAAAGCGCGCGAAGCTGCTGGAAGCGGGAAGCGGAATTCCGCTGCGTCCGGTGCGGCTGCCGCCGCCGGTGCTGGCCGCGGCCGGCCCGCCCGAACTGGCGAACCAAGAGGGAGGTACTGAAGGCTGTTGCAAAACCTCCTCGGAACCGCGTAAGGGCACGACTTCAGTCGTGCCGACACGGGATGATAAGGATGGGGGGTTTTAGCCCCTGAGGCGCGCCCGTGGCCCTCAGCGGCTGAAGCCGCAGTTCCGAGAGACTATGTTCGGCACGGTTAAAACCGTGCCCTTCACATCTTGAAACGGGTTATGTAGTAGGTTCCAAAAGTTCCGTCCGTGGAGCAGGATCGCCGGCCCCCGCAACCGGAGGGCGGCGCCGAATCGAAAGCGCCGTGATCGGCGCGGCGATGTGTGCAGATTGAAGTTTCCGATTTTTGGGGAATGAAAATGAAAATAATTTTGAAGCGATTTTGGAAAGATACGGAAGGTCAGGACCTGGTCGAGTACGCCTTGCTGGTGGCGGCCATTGCCCTCGGCATGATTGCGGTCATCAAGAACATCGCCGACGCTCTCAACAGCCTTTATACCAGTATTCAATCCGGACTGGGCTCGATCGGGACGTAGGAGTTTGTTGAAAAGTTCTCCGCAGCTGTCATTGCCGAGTCCCTTCGTCACGCGCCGCGGGCTCAGGACAAGCATTCAGCCCGACAAAAAGCGTCGGGCTTCAGAATGACAGCCTCGAAAGATTTTTCAACAAGCACGGAATCCGATTGGTGGCCGAGTGCGCCGCGCAACGATTATGAGCACGTATTCGCAAACCATGGAAATGCGGGAGCCGGTGCTGGCCTCGCCTGGGGTCTCCTCGCTCGCGGCCATGCTGGTGCCGAGCCTGGGGGCGGCCGTGTTTGCGGTGGCGCTGGTGCACGTGCTGTTTCTCTCGGCGGGAACGCGGACGCTGTTTCGCGACAGCGACACGGGGTGGCACATCCGCAACGGCGAAGCCATGCTGCGAACCGGAAGCGTGCCTCGCATCGACGGATTTTCCTACACGGCGGCGGGCAAGGAGTGGCTCTCGTGGGAGTGGGCCTCGGACGTTGCGCTGGGCGCGGCGCACCGCTGGGGCGGTCCCGCGGGAGTGGCGTTTGTAGCGGCGCTGGCCATCGCATTGGCAGCGTGGGGAGCGGTGCGGCTGTCACTGGCGTTGGGTGGCAATTTGCTCTTCACGGCCGTCGCCGCGGGATTGCTGCTGGGCTCGACCAGCATCCACTGGCTGGCCCGGCCGCATGTTTTTTCGTGGCTCATTTCGCTCGCGTTTCTTGCTGTCGCGGAGCAGGAACGGCGCGGTCTTTTTCTTCGAGGGGTTCTTCGAGGGAGGCGCGCGCTCTACTGGCTTCCGGCGCTGGCTTGCTTGTGGGCGAATCTCCATGGGAGTTTTCTGCTGGGACCCGCCATCCTGGCGGTTTATGCAATCGGGGAATGGTTGCAGGAGCTTCAGGACGGAGCGGGTGCATTTCGTCCGGGCCCTGCTGCGCGACGGTTTGCGCTCGCGGGCGTGGCCTCGCTCGCCGCGACGTTTGTGAATCCTTATGGCTGGAAGCTGCACGCACACGTGATTGCATATCTGCGCGACAGCTACCTGATGGACCATATCCTGGAGTTCCGCAGCTTTGATTTCCATTCACCCGGCGCGATCTACGTGGAGCTGTTCCTCGGGGTCGCGGCCGCGGGTACCGTGGCGATGATTCGCCAGCGCGCGTATGGGCCGGCGCTGCTCTCGGTGGCGATGCTGCATCTGTCGTTCTACTCGGCGCGACACCTGCCGACCTCGGCCGTGCTGCTGCTGCCGCTTTCCGTTGCGGCGCTGACGCGGGAAGCCCAATGCTGGCCCGGCCTGCGCGCGTTCTTTGGATATTCGGAACGGCTGAGCGCGATTGACGCGAAGGTCTCGGGAGTCGCGCTGGTGGCGCTGGTCTTGGCGGGGACGCTCGGGACGCTGGCGACGCAGGCGCACGCCGACCGCGTCGGGTTCGACCCGGCCATGTTTCCGGTGAAAGCCGCCGATTTTTTGGAGCAGCAGGGTCTCGATCGCCGCGTCTTTGCGAAGGACCAGTGGGGCGGCTACCTGATCTATCGCTTCGATGGCCGCATGCAGATCTTTCTCGACGGACGCAGTGACCACTATGGCCGGGAGCTGCTCCAGACCTATGCCAAGGTGATCGACGTGAAACCCGGCTGGGATGCGGTGCTGCGGCAGTACGGCGTGCAATTCGTGCTGGCGCCGCCGGAGCACGCGCTGGCCTCGGTGCTGGCGCTCAGTCCGGAATGGAAACGGGTCTATACCGATTCGGTGGCCACTGTCTTTGAAAGGATTGGATGAATCGTGACCGGTGAACTGCCCCGAGTTCTCGAAGCCGTGCTGCTCGCCGTGGTGATTGCCGCAGCCATCGCCGACATCGCCGCCCGTCGGATTCCGAACTGGATCACGGTGCCGGGAGCTGCGCTGGGCCTCGCCATCCAGAGTTACTACGGCGGCTGGCACGGTGCGCTCTCATCGCTTGCTGGTGCGGGTCTCGGGTTCGGTTTTTTCCTGCTGCTTCATCTTGCCGGCGGAATGGGCGCGGGCGACGTGAAGCTGGCCGGCGCCGTCGGAGCAATGGTGGGAGCGCAGTCGTTCGTGGTGGTCTTTATTGCAACCGGTCTGCTCGGAGGGCTGGCGGCGCTGGTGCTTTCCCTGGCGCGCGGCCGATTGCGGCAGACGCTCGAGCGCACCGCGCGGCTGATCGGGAACTTCGGCGCTCTGCACTGGAAGGAAGTGCGGGGATCGAGCGACCTTCATTCGCCGGACGCGCTGCGGCTGCCATACGGGGCCGTGATCGCTTTGGGCACCGTGGCTTTCTTGGCGTTTTATCGCTAATCACACTATGCAGCGACAACAGGTCTTAGTTGCATTTGGAATCGCCTGGCTGACCGCCCTGGCTTTGAGCTGGGCTGTCTATAAGAAGACTACTGCGCCACAGTCCCGTCAGGTAGTGACGGTGGTCGCCGCGGCGAAAGACCTGCCGGTCGGCAAGCGCATCGAATCGTCCGATCTAAAAGTCATGACGATCGACCGCAAGGACCTGCCCAAGGGTGCATACATCAAGCTGCCGGACGTGGTGGGCCGCGCCGTGGTTGCGGCGCTGGTATCGAACGAAACGGTGCTCGACGGGAAGCTCGCTCCCAAGGGCGGCGGCGACAGCGTGACGGCGCTGATCGAGCCCGGCATGAGGGCCGTCTCGGTGCAGGTGAATGAGATCTCCGGCGTCTCGGGCTTCATTCAGCCGGGCACACGCGTCGATGTGCTTTTTACACGCATCTTTTCGAACGGCGACGCGGCCGCGACCACCATCCTGCAAAACGTCAAAGTGATCGCCTACGGCAAGCAACTGGAGCCGCAGACCAAAGCCGACAATACGAAAGTCACCGTGGCGACGCTGCTGGTGACCGAGGAGCAGGCGCAGAAGCTGGCGCTCGCGATTCAGCGCGGAAAGATCCAGCTCGTGCTGCGCAATCCGCTCGACAATGAAATTGACGATGAAGTGGACCCGGTCCGCTCCGCCGATCTGGGAATCAAGGAGCCCGAAAAGCCCGTGGTTCGCACGGCGCCCCCGCCCAAGCCACCGCCGCCGCCCGTCGTGGTCCGCGATCCGCGCGCGGGGTCTTCGGCCCAGGTCGAACAGCACGTTTTGCCTCCCAAGGAGGGACAAACCGTCATACATGTTTACCGAGGCTCCAAGGTGAGCGAGGACGTTTTTGAAAAATGACCTCTCGAACGACTAAATCCGGAACGACACCGATCGAAATCGCGAGGAGTCGAAGCGGGTCCTTGACGCTCGCCCGTATTTTTCTCTACTTCCTTCTATCCGTGATTGTTGCGTTGTTTGCCGGAGCCGCGATTCAAAATCCGGAGACCGCGGCGCCATCGGGACAAGCGACGGCTCCATCGGCTGCGCCGGAAACGCCCATCACGCCGCTTCCCGCTCCGGCGAAGCCCGCGACTCAACTTCCTCCGCGTAACATGACGGTGCAAGTGGGCCGCGGCGAACTGTTGCAGTTCGCGGACTCGGCCTCGCGCGTCTCGCTCTCCGAGCCAGCCATTGCGGACGCCGTAGTCATCTCGCCCCACGAAGTGGTGGTGAACGGGAAATCGGCGGGCAACACCACCGTCATGGTCTGGCACGGCGAGAGCGTTTCGCGCTATGACGTAACCGTGCAGCCGGACATCAGCGAAATCCAGCGGGAGCTGCGCGCCACGCTGCCCAATGAGCAGATTCAGGTTTCGAGCAGCAAGGACGCCATCCTTCTGACCGGCGTTGCGACCAGCCCGGAAGTGGTCCGCCGTGCCGCCGAGATCGCGTCCATCCACGCCAAGAACGTCGTGAACCTGGTGCAAGCCCCTCCCGCCGAAAACCGGCAGGTCATGTTGCAGGTGAAGTTCGCCACCATTGACCGCGGCGCGCTCACGCAGCTCGGCGTGAACTTATTCAGTACCAATTCCAAACTCGTGGGTTCGCTGACCACGCAGCAATTTCAGTTTCCGCGCATCGGCCAGTTGCAGCTTCAACCGGGTCCCGAGGGCCAGCCGGTTCTCGGCAGCCAGCAGGTTTCGATCAGCGACCTGCTGAACCTCTTCGCCTTCCGCCCCGACTTGAACTTCGGCGCCACGCTCAAGCTCTTGAAAGACAAAAACGTCCTCGAGATTCTCGCGGAGCCGAATCTGATTACGGTCAGCGGGAAAGAAGCGAGTTTCCTGGCGGGCGGGCAGTTCCCGTTCCCCGTGATCACGTCCACCGGAAGCGGTGCCTCGTCCGCCCCCGTCGTGACCATTCAATTCCGCCCGTTCGGCGTGCGCCTGGCATTTACGCCCACGGTCGATACCAATGAGATGATTCACCTGAAGGTGCGGCCCGAGGTCAGTTCGCTCGATTTTGCCAATGCCCTGACGATCCAGGGATTTTTGATCCCGGCGATCAGCACCCGCGAGGCGGAGACCGAGGTGGACCTGCGCGAAGGGGAGAGCTTCGCTATTGCGGGCCTGCTCGACAACCGCGTCACGGAGGTGGTCAGTAAAATCCCCGGCATCGGCGACGTGCCGATTCTGGGACGACTGTTCCGCACGCGCCAGACCAATAAGACGAACTCGGAGCTGCTGGTGGTCATCACGCCGCATTTCGTGAAGCCGTTCGCGGCCGGCGAAACTGTTCCGATGCCCGGCTTTCCGATGACCTTCCTCGATGGCTCGATCCCGGATCGGAATCCTGCGCCGCCGAAGTTTGTCGGCCCGCGCGGTCACGAGTCCTCCGGGGCCGCACCGGGAGCCCCGGCGCCAAGCCCGGCGGGAGGTAACCTCAAGTGAGCGGCCGGACGCGTGAACGGGGCGTGGCGAGCATCTACTTCGTGGTCCTCGTCGGCTTGGTGATCTTCGGCATGATGGTATTCGCGGTGGATTACGGCCGGCTTTATCTGATCCAGGGAGAGTTGCAGACGGCCGCCGATGCCGCGGCCCTGGCAGCCGCACAGCGTCTGGTGGGCATAGCCTCCTCCGATGCCGACGCCGCCAATCAGGTGACGGCGGTGTTCGATAACACCAGCAACAACGACAACCGGTTCAACCTCCGCCTGAACTCGCTGCTCCCCGGTGCGAGCGATCTGGTGACGACGCAGACCGTGGAATATTTCTCCACGCGCGAGGAAGCGCTCACGCCGGGCGCGGCGGGCGGCGCCACGGGTGCGGCTGCGAAATATGTTCGGGTCCAGATCACCGCTCAAGCGCCGGTAATGTTCCCGCAATTTCTCAGCACCGACTTTAGCCCGCAGGCGCCGCCGACGGTGATTGCCCAGGCGGTGGCCGGAATCAGCTCGCCGATCTGCACGGCCTGCGGGATCGACGTACTGGCCGTCGTCGATCAGAGTGCCGGCGCCGATACATTGGACTTTGGCCTGACGCAGGGTGACTTCTACACGCTATATCTGAATACGACGCAGCAGTCGGCCCCCACCGGCCCCACCAATTGCACAACAACTACGCCGGCGGACATTACCGGGATAGGCAACGCCGTGGTGCCCTACGTGATCTTGGATCATATTCCCACTGGAGTGCCCGCGGGCACGCTTCCCGATGACGGCGACAGCGCCTTATTTGAGCTGGCCGCAGCGGGCATGGAATCGTCCGACAGCGACACGATCGGTGGCAGCGCCGTTGTCGGTGGGCCTGCCGGGAATACCGCCCTGGAAGCACCGTTCGGAACCTCCGGTTCCAGCGTGACCACCGGCTGGGTGCCGACCACGGAGGATCCGGGCCAGGATGTCATCTGCGGCCTGAACACCCGTTTTGGAGTGGATCCCACAACCGCTCCGCCCTGCAACACTCTCGATGGCGGCCTGTTGTCATCGCTGGCCCAGGCTTATACGGCAGTGGCAGACACCGATCAGGGGAACTTTGGCCCTTACACCAACGCCACCGACGCAAACCAATTTCTGGAAGACTTTTCGACAGAATACAACGGCAATCTGCACCGCGTCCTGACCTTGCCAGTGGTAGACGCCGCCGACACTCTCAACGTTCTGGGTTTTCGCCAGTTCCTTTTGGAAACGGATCCGGCCGCCGTCAACGCCGGTGCCGACGCTGGTCTCAATCCCGCTGCTGCAACTCCAGCGGCAAATTGCCAGGCCGGCGCCTTTCCGGTGCAATATCTGGGCTGGCCCGTGCCGCTTCGCTGCGGCGGGGTCGGCGGCGCCTGCACCGTTTCATACGGCGTGGGCCGCACGGTGCTGCATTAGTGGCGTTTCTCTTGTTGCTGTAGAGGATCGTCAGGGCACGGCTTCAGCCGTGCCGCAAAAGGTCGAAAACACAGGGGCTTCAGCCCCTGAGGTATGTCTTAGATATTTGATCGTGCCCCATTCTGCCTATTATTTATGATACAGCTACGAACCAAATTGCGGGCGAGAGAGCGCTGGGCGGGCGAGCTTGGCCAGGCCGCCGTCGAGGTCGCGCTGATCGTTCCGCTCGCGATGACGCTTCTGTTCGGCGTTTATCAACTGGCGCGCGTCTTCTATGTCTATCACACTCTGCAAAAGGCGGTGCGGGGAGGGGCCGGGCTGCTCGCGCGCACCGGCGGCGTCAACTATTGCGACGCGAGCGACCCCAACATTACGGCCGTGAAGAATTTCATCGTCTTCGGAAATCTTCAAGGCGGCGTCGCCCCCATCGTTACGGGACTCGATCAGACCCCGATCAACATTGTGGGTGAACGGCTCCAGACGGGGCTTACGTCGTTGGACTTGTGTCCATGCGGGACCGGCGACGCGGATAGCTGCGACATCAGCGGCGGGCGCGCGCCCGATTTCGTGGTGATCAACTTGGGAGACGGCGGGAGCGGCTTCCCCTTGTCGGTGGTTTTTCCGTTCGTGACCCTGAATCCCCCTTCGCTCAACCTGAAGGTTTCGGTGCGAATGCCGGTGACGAGTAACTGAGATGGGTTTCTTTCGCAATTCGCGCGCAGGATTGGGCCGTGCCCGCTGCTCGGGACAGGCCACGGTCGAGATGGCTTTGATCCTCGGGGCGGTGTTGCTTCCGCTGACCCTGGGAATCGTTGCATTGGCCGATGTCGCCTGGACCTATCATGCGCTGGTGGCGCTGACGCGGCAGGGCGCCCGCTTCGCGGCCACGCACTGCTTCCAGGACGACACCGGCTCGAACGTAGTCACCTGGATGCAGAACAATGCGCCGCCGTTCGTGGACCGGCCGCAGCTTCAGTCGGGCGGCATCCAGATTCAGGTGAGCTATTGGACACACGACTTGACGGACCCGGCGAACCCGGTGAGCGTGCCCTTCACCGGTTGCAGCGAGAGTTGCACTCCCGAGTGCGTGCCCGATTCGGTGACCGTCAGCATCAGCGGTTATCAGTACCGGCACCTGCTGCCGCTGCTCGGCCCCATCTTCCAGGATGGGCTCACGGTGCCCGCCTTTTCAACTACGGTGGAGATTCAAAGCGCGGGCGGGGATCCGGAGCAAGCGTGCTCGGCCTCGACGGGCGTCACGTGCGGCCAGTAGCATACAAGCTGGCGGCGTCCGGCGTCGGGAATTTCGTTTCGTTGAGGATTTCATGGCGATTCAGTTGATCGTAGCGAGTCCCGAGCCGCGCTTCCGCGAATTCGTACGGGAACAGTTGGCGCACATCTCCAACATGGAGGTTGTCGCCGAGCACGAGGAAACCGGCGGCAATCTCCACGTGCGCATTCTGCACGACCGGGAGGCGTATCCCCAGGCGGCGGTGCTGCTCGATATCTCCTCCGACACCGAGCAGGGCCTGAGCGCGCTGGAGCACCTGACGGCGGGCGCGCCGGGAATTCATGTGATCCTCTCCGATCTGCAAGAGAGCAGCGAATTGCTGTTGCGCTCGATGCGGTTGGGCAGTTCCGATTTCCTCCGGCAGCCGCTCAAGCGCGCCGAGTTCAACGATGCCATGACCCGCCTGGAGCAGCACCTCGAACGCGTTCATCAGCAGGAGCGCCAGGTGGGCAAGATGTACAGCTTCGTCGGAGTGAAGGGGGGAGTCGGGACCACCACCGCCGCCGTCAATTTCGCGGCCATCTGCGCCCGGCAGAACAAGTCCACCGTGCTCGTCGATCTGGATTTCGATTCGGGCGACGCAGCGTCGTTCCTGGGACTGCGCCACCAGTATTCGCTCGCCGATGCGGTCGAAAACCTGGACCGGCTGGACCAGTCGATGCTGGAAGGGATCGTGGTGCGCGATGCGCTGGGCTTCTCCGTCCTGTGCCCGCCGGATGAAATCGAGAAGTCGCGCAACATCGGCGAACATAATCTCCGGGAGATCGCCATGCTTCTCGTCGAGCGGTACGACGTGGTGATCGTAGACGGCTCGCGGGGGCTGGAGCCGCTGCTGCTCAGTTGTCTGGAGCTCTCGAACACGATCTTTGTCGTGCTGACCCAGGAATTCCCGGCCGTGCGCAACGCTCAGCATTGTCTGAATGCATTGGTGCGCGCCGGCTATGGTCAGGATGCCGTGAAGCTCATCATCAACCGGCACGCCAAACGCGGGGCGCTTTACGCGACGCTGGAGCAGGTTCAGCAGACACTGGGAGCGCCGCCGTTTTGGGTTCTGCCGAACTGTTACGAAGATGCCATGCAGGCGATTCACGAGGCCCGCCCCGTGGTGCTCCGCTCGACCAGCGACCTGGGCGTTTCGTATCGGGGTTTCGGAAAGAAGATGGGCTTCGACGGCCAGCCGGCCGCGGCGCTGGCGGCGGCTGGGAAACGGAAATAATAAAAGCCGCGACCGCGAGGGAGCGGTGGTGTCATTCGAAAGCACGAGGTTGTCGTGGGTCTATCGGGACGTCCAACAATCGAGCGAGGCGGGGCTAAATCCCGCATGGCATCCGCTTCGCCGGAACGCTACTTCGATCTGAAGTCGAAGGTCCACCGCAAGTTGCTCGATTCGCTGAACACCGATACCCTGAAGCTCATCGGCAAGGAGCGGCTGCGGGGCGAAATCGGAAGCGCCGTCGAGCAACTGCTGATGCGGGAGAACATCCCGATGACGCTCCCGGAGCGCGACCGCATCATCGAGGAGATTCTGGACGAGGTTTTCGGTCTGGGCCCGCTCGAGCCGCTGCTGAAGGATCCCACTATAACCGAGATTTTGGCGAACAATTACCACACCGTATACGTGGAGCGGTTTGGCATGCTTCATCGCACCGCGGTCGAATTCAAGGACGACCGGCCCCTGCTGCACATCATCGAAAAGATCGTGGCCGCGGCGGGGCGGCGCATCGACGAGGCCAATCCCATTGTGGATGCGCGCATGCTAGACGGCTCGCGGCTCACCGCCGCCATTCCTCCGGTGGTGCTCGACGGCCCGACGCTCGCCATCCGGCGCTTTGGCGGGAAGGTGCTTTCGAACGACGAGCTGCTGAAAAACCATACGCTCACCCCGGCGATGCTGGAGCTGCTGGGAGCCTGCGTCGAGGCGCGGCTGAACCTGGTGGTTGCCGGCGGCGCCGGCAGCGGCAAGACCACGCTGCTCAACGCGCTTTCCCGCTTCATTCCGGCCACCGAACGGATCGTGACGATTGAGGACGCTGCCGAGTTGATGATGCAGCAGCGTCATGTGGTCCGGCTGGAGACGCGTCCGGCCAACATCGAAGGACAGGGAGCCATCGTGCAGCGCGACCTGGTCATCAACGCGCTGCGTATGCGCCCGGACCGCATTGTGGTCGGCGAGGCCCGCGGCGCCGAGGCACTCGACATGCTTCAGGCCATGAACACGGGCCACGACGGCTCCATGACCACCATCCACGCCAACTCCGCGCGCGACTGCTTTCACCGCATCGAGACCATGGTGCTGATGGCGAACGTGGGTCTGACCGAGCCGGTGATCCGCCAGCAGATCGTGTCGGCCGTTCAGCTCGTCGTCCAGATGGTGCGCCTGCACGACGGCACGCGCAAGGTGTCGGGCATCGCGGAACTGGTGGGCCTGGATGCAGACGGCGTCATTGTCGAGGATATCTTCCGTTTCGAGCGGACCGGCGTGGACGACGCCAAACGGGTGATCGGCCGCTTCCACGCCACCGGTTACCGCCCGCAATTTCTGGACCGGCTGCGCCACGCCGGCATACATCTAAGGGACGAGTTGTTTGAGGATTTGGCGGAAGTTCGTTAGGGTATACGGAGGCCCGGAGCCGATCGGCGCTGGATGGGTCGGTAAGGGACGCAAGCCATGGTGACAATTCTCACATTATTGATTTTTACCGGCGCGTTCGCGGCTGCGGCCGAATATGTCTGGTGGGGTCCGGAACGGCGCACGCAGCGCAGTGTCGAGCGGAGGCTGCGCGGGCTGCGCGTCCAAGCGGGACCGCGGCGCGGTTCCTTGCTCCGGGATCAGCCGCTGAGCGGTGATTCCATCTTTCACAAGCTCTACTCGCGGCTGGAGTTGACGAAGGGCCTTCAGACGGCGATCGATCAGGCCCGGCTTCCGTACCGCGCCGGGAACGTGGTCACCTTCAGCGCCTTGCTCTTTGCAGCCGGCTTCTTTGTTGCCGACACGCTCCGTCTGTTCCCCTTCGTTTTCCTGGAGGTTCTGCTGGCGGTGGGCTGCTCCTCCGTGCCTTTTGCCTACGTGTGGATCAAGCGCCAGCGGCGGATGCGCCAGATCGAGGAGATGCTGCCGGATGCGATCGACCTCTTCACGCGGGCCATGAAGGCCGGACACAATATTCACAGCGGCTTGCAGGTTCTGGCCGAGGAAACGCACGAACCTCTCGTCGGCGAGTGCCGCAAGATGGTCGAGGAACTGACGCTCGGCTCGACCATCGAGGAGGCCTTGCACAATCTGAGCGATCGCGTGCCGCTGCTCGACATGCGGTTCTTTTCCACCGCCGTGATCTTGCAGCGCGAGACCGGCGCCAACATCGTGACCGTGATGGAGAATCTTTCCTCCGTTATCCGCGAGCGGCTGCAACTGCGGGGCCGCCTGCGGGCTCATACGGCGCAGCAGCGCTTCTCGGCGGGACTCTTGTGCTCTCTGCCGATCTTCACCGGCGTGGTCTTTTATTTTGTCCGTTACGAATATATCTCCCTGCTTTGGACCTCGCCGCTTGGCTCGAAGTTCCTGATGTATGCGATTATTTCGGAATTGGTCGGCATTCTGGTCATCCGCAAAATTTCCACGGTGAGGTTCTGAATGTCGCCGGACATGGCAATTCTATTTTTGCTCAGCACGCTGGCCACTGGAACTCTCCTGGTTGCGGGAGTGCGCTACTATCTGAGCACCCGGAACGATGCGCTGTCTCGCCGCATGGAAGAGTTGCAGGAGCAGTCCGGAGGGTCGGGCACCGGCATGGGCGGAGATTTCTGGGATTTTCTGCTGCAATCCACTTACGGCACGGTGTTCGGCAAGAGCTGGTTTCGGCAGAAGGAGAACGAGATGGTCCGGGCTGGGATTCGCGCGCCCGGAGCCGTGAAGGTCTATGGTGTGCTGTCGCTGCTGCTGACCGTGGCGCTTCTCGTCGCCGCTTACCTGTTTCTGGCGAGTGGGGACCTCGCGACGTTCCTGTTTGGTCTGGCGGCGGCGCTGGTGCTGGGCTTCTTCATTCCCGAGCAGGTTCTGCTTTCGCTGCGCAAGCGGCACCGTCAAGATCTGATGACCGCTTTGCCCGATACCACTGATATACTGAGCATCGTGCTGGGCGCCGGGCTGTCGCTCGATCAGGCCATTGCCAGGGTCAGCGAGGAGATTCGCTTTGTCTATCCGGCGCTCGCCGACGAGTTTTACTGGATGACGCTCGAGGTGCAAGCCGGGCAGGAGCGCGCCGTGGCCTTCCAGCACATGGCGCAGCGCACCGGCCTGATGGACATCCGCTCGCTCGCCGGAATGATCGTACAGGCAGAGCGTTTCGGCACGGGGCTGTCGCAGGCCCTGCGGATTTACGCCGACTCGCTGCGCTCCAAGCGCCGTCTCGATATCGAGGCCAAGATCAATAAAGTAGCCGTCAAGATGATCTTCCCGATCGTGCTGTTCATCCTGCCGGCGCTCTTCGTGGTGATTATGGCTCCGGGCGTGCTTCAGATCTTGCGCGACTTACAAAACATGCGATAGGGGGAACTCGATGAATTCTCTGATTTTTTTATTGGCCCAGGCCGCTCCGGAAGCGGACACCGGGTCGAGCGGCATGATCCGCATCGTCGCCGGCGTCCTGGCGCTGGTCTGCGTGGTAGTGATTATCATCCGGAGGAAAAAGAAATCCTCGAAAGAGGATTGGTCTTAAAAGAAGCGACGCGTGACAAGCGAAGAGTGACCAGCGAGAAATCACGCGGGCTTCCCGTCACCCGGCTCGGGCTTGTCACTGGTCAATGTTATTCCGCCGTTGTCGGATCGATAATCGAGGTAACCGCGGAGATCCGGTTCGCCGGGAATCCGCCTTGTTGGGCATGCGCCCGCACCAATTCCTCGTTGGGCGCGATATAGACGCAGTAAAGTTTATCCCCAGTGACGTAGCTGTGCAGCCATTGGATCTGAGGCCCTAGTTTGTTGAGGACTCCGCAGGACTTCCGTGAGATAGCCTGAAGCTCTTGTGATGAGAGCTTTCCCGCGCCGGGAATCTCGCGCTCGATTAAATACTTCGGCATCGTAGTGACCCTCCTTCTGGATTCGGATTGCTCGTTGTCGCGGTCGTTTAGCCCATTTTCATTATTAGTGTAGACTCGATTTCCGTCAGGGCATGGGTTTTTAGTGTTTGGGTTTTATTTAAAAAGAGGACGCCCCAGGGCGAAACGCCCCCTGT
>ORMF010372261.1_pt1 | contig 26065 bp, 23 predicted proteins | sample 1779871 | NCBI WGS metagenome assembly ORMF01 (sample SAMEA104232316, study PRJEB22302) | groundwater metagenome | biome: forest; feature: aquifer; material: groundwater | place: USA | collected 2011-08-07 | depth 5.4 m | reverse complement strand
GGTGACGTTCTACGAACGCCTGTCCAACCTCGTGCTTCCTCTGATTCTCTGTGTTTGTTGCCATGACTTCCTCTTACATCATGGCTCTGTTTCTGTCACTTTGGTTGCGGCTCTGCTGCGCTAAGCTCTTTGCGGTTAAATTTTCTTTCCTTCGTGTCCTTCGTGGTGAATACTCTTCCACACTAAACCCGGAAGAACCGTCTTTTTAAGAAAATCGCCGAAATGGCGATTTTTCTCCTGAGGAACCTATGAGCCGCGTCGATAGATTGTTGGAGCGCGTCACCGAGCTGCCGTTTTCGCCCGTGGTCATTAAAATCCTGGAGCTGGCGCGGGAGGAGCGCGCGGGGGCGCGGGAGATCGCCAAGCTCATCGCCCAAGACCAGGGTTTTACCGCGCGCCTGCTGAAAATCGCCAATTCCCCTTACTACGGTCAGGCTCGTCCGGTGACCACCGTCGCCCAGGCGGTTCCCGTGCTCGGCTTCGACACCATTTCCTCCCTCGCCTTGGCGCTGAACGCTTTCACTTCCAATGCTCCCGACGACGGCGCGATCCTGACGTTGCGGGATTTGTGGGAGCACTCCATGAGCTGCGCATGTTGGGCGAGGCAAATCGCCCGGCGCATCCGTTATCCAGCGCCTGAGGAGGCCTTTGTCGCGGGCCTGCTCCACGACATGGGGCAGGCGCTTTTCTACCGCTATTTCAAAAGCGAATTTCTCGAGGCGGTAATGAAATCGTGGAGCGAAAACGTCAACTTGCTGGAAGCTGAGCGCAACGTTTTCGAAGTGGACCACCAGGGCGCCGGCGCCCTGGTGGCGCAGCGCTGGAACCTGCCGCAGTTGCTGGTCCAAACCATCGAGTATCACCATCAGCCGCACGCTTTGCCTGAGGAGGTGGATGCCCGGGTTCGTAAGACCGTTGCTATTGTTCACGTCGCGGACGTCTTGGCGCATGGCTCGCCGATCGGCCGCGGCATTGAAGATGATCTCTACGCCGTCGACGACGCCGTCTGGACCTTTCTTCAGGTGGAGCGGGCGGATTGCCTGGAGCTGACCGAGCGGGTCATGGCTGAGGTCGAAGAGTTTCGCAAAATAGTCGATGTGTCTTCCAATGGCACCCAGGCGCGCGGCCAGCGCGAAGCGCAAGCAGGCCGTTCCCCCGGCCGTTTGGCCCCTCCTGTGCCGGTAAAAACCCTTCCCGCCAAGGCCGACGGGAAATCCTCCGCGGATTTCACGCAAGCCGCCGACGCCGAAGCCTTTGCCCGCGTCATGGAAGCGGGCAAGCAGCTCTCGCTCCTCGCCGGCCTGGACGACCTCTATCCCAATATCGCGGGGCAAGCGATGTTGCTGCTCAACGCCGACGCCGCGCATGTTTTCTTGCCGCGGGACGACGCGTTGGAGATCGTCGGCGCCGCGGGTCTGAGCGAGCTGAGGGGGAAGAGCGCTCCGATGGAGCGGAGCCTGTCGGGTTGGGTGGCCAGGATGGGCGAGATGATCATTCTGCCGGACATCGAGAAAGCCGCTCCGTCATGGGAAAAGGAATTTTTCAAGGCGGCCGGTTTTCGCGCCCATTTATTTTTGCCGGTGGATTGGGCCGGCAATAGGCTAGCGGTGCTCGGGCTGCATGCGCGGGCGCAGCGGCGCTGGACGGCGCGCGAGACCGCGACGGCCAAGGCTTTCGCCGATTTCGTGGCGGTGGCGCTGGAGAACGCGCGCCTTTACCGTGAAGCCGAGGATCGGGCGAGCACGCTGGCGGATCTCAACCGCAAGCTGGAGGCAGCGCTGCACGTCAAGTCCCGATTCCTCGCCACCATGTCCCACGAGCTGCGCAGCCCGCTCTTCGTCATCACCGGTTATGCCAGCCTCATCGCGGAGCAGGTGTTCGGCCCGCTGCCCGCCGAGTTGTCCGATGCCGCGGCGAAGATCATCAAGCAGGCCAGCGGCCTGATTACTCGGATCACCCAGATTCTGGAAATTTCCCAACTGGATGCCGGAACATTCGTATTCCATCATGACTCCTTCGACCTCACGGAGTTCCTCGCCGAGGTTTCGCAGCAGATGGGGAATTTGATCGGCGACAAACCGATAACCTTCGAGGGCCGTTACAGCGACGAACCCTTCGTGGTCGTCTCGGATCGCCCGCGGCTGTCGCAGATTCTCGGTCATATTCTCGACAACGCGGCAAAATTTACCCAACAGGGAAAGATCGTCCTCCACGCCGCCCCCAGCCGGGACGGCGTGGAGATCGTCGTCGAGGACAGCGGCATCGGCATCGATCCGGATTTTCAAAAAATCATCTTCGACGATTTTCGCCAGGTGGAAGAAGAAGACAACCGGTGTTACGAGGGCATGGGGCTGGGACTCCATTTGTCGCGCCGGATGCTGGAGCTTTTGGGCGGCAAGATCAGCCTTGAAAGCGAACTCGGCAAAGGATCTCGCTTCCATCTCTGGCTTCCCGGCGGCGACAGCGCGGCGACTTGCGAAAACCAAACCTAGCCAATGCTCAAGACGAAACGCTGGCGCACGCTTTGCATTTCCAACGGTGCGAGATCGCGAATCGAGTGTCTATGCCGATTTGCGCGTCAAATTCCAGACCGGTCGTCAAAAACCTGACGGCACCGTCCGGCCGGGAGGAGTCTTGCTTGCTGCCGTGCGGATGTGCCGGCTGAGGGGGAAGCGTGACGACGAGGATAAGCCGATGAAAATGCCCAACGATGTGCTCAAGGACAAGGTTGTCTTGGTGACCGGCGGCACGGGTTCCTTCGGAAAACAGTTCGCCGAAACGGTCCTGAAGAATCACGCGCCCAAGAAGCTGATCGTCTTCAGCCGCGACGAGCTCAAGCAATTCGACATGCACCAGCGCTTCAACGAGCAGCGCTACGCGTGCATGCGCTACTTTATCGGCGACGTGCGCGACCGCGACCGCCTTTATCGCGCCATGGACGGCGTCGACATCGTCATTCACGCCGCCGCGCTCAAGCAGGTTCCGACGGCGGAATACAATCCCATCGAAGTCATCAAGACCAACGTGCTCGGCGCCGCCAACATCATCGATGCCGCCATCGACCGCAATGTAAACCGGGTGATCGCCCTGAGCACGGACAAGGCGGCCAATCCGATCAATCTCTACGGCGCCACCAAACTCTGTTCCGACAAGCTCTTCGTCGCCGCCAACGGCTACTCCGGCCACCACGGCACCAAGTTCAGCGTGGTGCGCTACGGCAACGTCATGGGCAGCCGGGGCAGCGTCATTCCATTTTTCCAGCAACTGCGCGCCACCGGCGTGCTGCCGGTCACCGATCCGAAGATGACTCGCTTCTGGATCACCCTCGAGCAGGCGGTCGACTTCGTTTTGGATTGCCTCCAGCGCATGCGCGGCGGCGAGGTCTTCGTGCCCAAGATTCCGAGCATGAACATCGCTGATCTGGCGCGGGCCATCGCCCCGGAGTGCCGCCTCGACATCATCGGCGTTCGGCCCGGCGAAAAACTGCACGAGACCATGGTGCCGGAAGACGACGCGCGCAACACGGTGGAGTACGACGACTATTTCGTCATTCGGCCTCATACCGCGAACGGCAACGGCCGCGCCAACGGCGGCAAGCGCTGCCCGGAGGGATTTCGCTACAGCAGCGACAACAACTCCCGTTGGCTCTCGGTGGAAGAGCTGCAACGTCTGGTGGAAAATTGTGAATAGCGCATTGGCCATCGACGGCGGCGCGCCGGTTCGCAAAACCCTTTTGCCTTACGGCCGCCAGACCATCGACGAACACGACATCCAGTCGGTGGTCGAAGTCTTGCGATCGGACTGGCTGACTACCGGCCCCAAGGTCCGGGAATTCGAGCAGGCTTTCGCCCGGGCGCTGGGCGCCGGCGAAGCGGTGGCCGTGAGCAGCGGCACCGCGGCTCTCCATGCGGCGATGCACGCGCTCGGCGTCGGCCCCGGCGACGAAGTGATCGTTTCCGCGCTCACCTTCGCCGCCAGCGCCAATTGCGTCGTCTATCAGGGCGCGACACCGATTTTCGCCGACGTTGATTCCCGCACACTGCTGATCGATCCCAAAGATGTCAAAGCCAAAATCACGTCACGCACGCGCGCCGTCATCGCCGTGGACTACGCCGGCCAACCCTGCGATTACGACGCCCTGCGGGAAATCACCGGGCGCCATGATCTGGCGTTGGTCGCCGATGCCTGCCACTCGCTCGGCGCGAGCTACAAGGGACGCCCGGTGGGAACACTGGCGGATTTGACTGTCTTCAGTCTCCATCCGGTGAAAGCCATGACTACCGGCGAAGGCGGCATGATCACGACGGAAAGTTTTGATTCGGCGTATCGCATGCGCTGTTTTCGCAACCACGGAGTCACCTCCGATCGTTGCCAACGCGAAAAACAGGGCTCCTGGCTCTACGACATGGTCGAGCTAGGCCACAATTACCGGCTGAGCGACGTGCAGTGCGCGCTCGGTCTAAGCCAATTGTCCAAGGTTTCGGAATTTGTCGCCCGCCGCCGCGCCATCGCCCGGAGCTACGAGGAAGTCTTTTCTTATATGACCGGTGTCCGCCCCGTGGCGGTTCGTCCCGGCGTGGAATCCGCCTACCATCTCTACGTCGTCCGCTTGGAGCAGGATTTCTTGAGCACGGATCGCGGGCGGGTCTTCGCCGCGCTGCGCGCCGAGGGGATCGGCGTCAACGTCCATTATCTGCCGGTGTACCTGCACCGCTTTTATCGGCAGCGCTTCGGCACCGGACCCGGACTCTGCCCCAGGGCGGAAGCGGCCTACGATGTCATTTTGTCCTTGCCGATCTTTCCGGCCATGAGCGACCAGGATGTCGAAGATGTGATTCAGGCCCTGTGCAAGGTAGTCAACCATTATGCGATCGATACGCGATCTGCCGCCGTTGCTGGTGCGCGCTGACGCGGATGCGCGCCGCGGCACCGGCCACGTCATGCGCTGTTTGGCGCTGGCGCAGGCCTGGCAAGCGCGCGGCGGCGCCACCGTTTTTGTTAGCCGTTGTGATAGCGCGGCCCTGCGCGAGCGCATCCTATCCGCCGGCGTCGAGCTTATTTCTCTAGCGCCGGGCGATTCCGTGGAGGCCGATATCGAGAACACGCTTGCCCAACTGTCGAGGCGAGAGGCCGCCTGGTTGGCGCTCGACGGTTATCACTTCAGTTTGGCGCAGCAGCAGGCGCTAAGAGGTGCCGGCCATCCGCTACTGGTTATCGATGACATCGCCCACCTCGATCGCTACTGCGCCGATATTTTGCTCAATCAGAATCTCGGCGCCGCCGCGCTGAGCTATCGGTGCGATCCTGAAACCACGCGGCTTTTTGGGCCGGCGTATGCGCTGCTGCGGCCCGAGTTCGCGCATCGGCGCCCCGGCTTTCGCGACGTGCCGGAGGCGGCGCGTAAAATCCTGGTGACGCTGGGTGGGAGCGATCCGAATAATTTCACCGCGCGGGTTATCGACGCGTTGGCTCAACTGGACACTGCGGGCCTGGAGGTTCGGGTCGTGGTGGGGCCGGCCAACCCGCACCTGCCGGAGCTCAGAGAGCGAGCCGACACGCTGGCGCCGCAGATCCAACTCCTAAGCCGGGTCTCCGATATGGCCGAGTTGATGGCGTGGGCCGACCTGGCGGTGTCCGCCGGTGGCACGACCTGCTGGGAGCTTGCCTGTCTCGGCCTGCCGGCGCTGATCGTGATCATGGCCGAGAACCAAAGGGGCATCGCCGAGGAGCTGGATGCGGCCAAAGTAGTTCACAACCTCGGCTGGCATGATGACGTTTCCGTCGAACGGCTCGCCGCCGCGGTCCATGTTCTTCAACATGATTCTTCACGGCGTTTACGAATGAGCGAGCAGGGCAGAACACTGGTGGACGGGTGGGGCGCGGAGCGCGTGGCGCAGGCCCTCTTCGAGGACTCGTGCAGAAGGGCCGCCTGACCCTAGGCGTCCATTTCACCGACAAGTTCGGCATGGAACCGTCATGTACAACAGCATAAACAGCAGCGACGTGCAGATTCGTCCCGCCAACAAAGACGACGCTTACTGTTTGTGGCAGTGGGCCAATGACCCGGTAACCCGTAGCAATTCGTTCAACCCCGAACCGATTCCGTGGGCGACGCATGAAGCCTGGTTCGCGGCCCGGCTTTCCTCGCCCGACACTCGGCTGTGGATTCTGGAGCTTGACCGGGTGCCCGTCGGTCAGATTCGTTACGACCGCACGGATGCGAGCACGGCCCAAATAAGTTTCTCGGTTGCACCAGACTTCCGGCGCAGGAATCTCGGCACGAAGCTGCTTTGCTTGTCGGCGGACTTGGCCGGCCGAGAACTCGGCGTACGGCGCATACAGGGGGTTGCTTTCGAAGAAAACCTTGGGTCCATCAACGCTTTCGTTAAGGCGGGTTTCGAACTCGCGGAGCAGAGGGAGATCGTGGGTCACGGCTGCTTGATTTTCCGGCGAGCCTGTCGCCCCGAGTCCAACGGAGAGTCCGGCAATGTCCTTCATTGAAATCAACGGTCGAAGGATCGGACCGGATTGTCCTGTCTATATCATCGCCGAGATGTCGGCGAATCACGGACAGAACTTCGATCAAGCCGTGGATCTCGTCAAAGCAGCCAAAGTCTGCGGAGCGGACGCGGTCAAACTACAAACTTACACGCCGGATACTCTGACCCTCGATTGCGACAGCGAATGTTTCCGAATTCAGGGAACGCTCTGGGACGGCCGTAATCTGTATGAACTTTATAAAGAGGCGTTCACGCCGTGGGAGTGGCAGCCGAAATTGAAAAGGGTCGCCGATGAAGTAGGTCTGGATCTTTTCTCGACTCCCTTCGATGACAGCGCGGTGGACTTTCTGGAAGCGATGGGTGTGCCGGCGCACAAGATTGCATCCTTCGAAAATTGCGACATCGCGCTGCTGCGCCGAGCCGCCCGCACGGGAAAGCCGATCATCGCGTCCACCGGCATGGCGACTCTGGCGGAGATTGACGAGCTTGTCCAGACGATTCGCGCTGCCGGTGGTGAACAACTGGCGTTGCTGAAATGCACGAGTGCTTATCCGGCACCACCGGAGGAAATGAACTTGCGCACGATTCCCCACTTGGCGTGCGCGTTTGATGTGCCCGTGGGTCTGTCCGATCACACCTTAGGCTCGGCGGTCGCTGTTGCTGCCGTGTCGCTCGGCGCCTGTATCATTGAAAAACACTTCACATTGTCTCGCGAATCCACCGGGCCTGACAGTGCCTTTTCGTTGGAACCGCACGAGTTCAAAGCCATGGTCGACGGCGTGCGCATGGCGGAAAGCGCGCTAGGGGAGGTGCATTACGGTCTTAGCCCGGCGGAAGAAAAAAGCCGAGGTTTTCGCCGCTCTCTGTTTATTGTGGAGGATGTGAAGGCGGGCGAAGTTCTTACGCGGCGCAATGTTCGCTCGATTCGTCCCGCCAACGGGTTGCACCCTCGCTACCTGGACAAAGTTTTGGGTTGTTGCGCGGCACACGACATCGTGCGCGGCACACCGTTGGGTTGGGAAATGGTTAGACAGGGAAACGCGGTGCCATCGGGTTTTGCGCAGAAGGGGCTGAATGGAAGCCCAGGATAATATTTTCGCAAGATCGGAGGGAGACCGCTGGTTTGAACGCAATCGTGGCGCGCTTCAGACCTTTAATCCCGCCGACGATATGCCGTTGAAGCTCATGGAATTCTACGAGTTGCGGCCTCGATGCGCGCTTGAAATCGGCGCGGCCAATGGGTTTCGCTTGGCCGCAATTCAACGGCGTTTTGGCGCCCGGGTCGTTGCCGTCGAATTATCAGAAGAGGCCGTGGAGGACGGCAAATCGCGGTTTCCACTCGTGACTTTCGTCCGTGGAACAGCGAGCTCGGTTCCGGTGCAGGAAACGTTCGATATCGTTATCGTCAACTTTGTCTTTCACTGGATCGATCGTCTCAATCTGCTGCGGACAGTCGCAGAGGTTGACCGGTTGCTGCATGACGGCGGCTTCCTCATAATCGGAGATTTTTATCCCTCGAATTATGTTCAGGTGCCGTATCACCATTTGCCGACGGGTATTGTGCAAACCTACAAACAAAACTATGCGGAAGTGTTTCTATCCTCGGGGCTCTATCATCCTGTTTGCCTCATGACCGGGCACCACGCCTCCAAGAAGCCGGACGCGGAAGTGCGTGAAGACGAGAGAATCGGAACTTGGCTCCTGCGTAAGGAACTCCAGCGACATTACATCAGCTCTGAAATCAATGGAAATCATGGGTAATCCGGTCGGAAAGATATTCCCTAGTGTTTTGGTGGTCGGGTGCGGTTCTATTGGACGGCGCCACGCGCGCAACCTGCTCAGCCTGGGCGCGCGAGAGATCGCGGTTTTCGACGCTTCACCAGAGCGACGCAACCATCTGGCTTGCGAACTCGGCGTGGATGCTGTCGAGAACCTTGACCAGGGTTGGGAGCGCAAGCCGGACGTTGTCATTATCGCTCTACCGACTTCTCTGCATGTGCCTTTGGCCCAAGACGCAGCACGGCGGGGTTGTCATCTGTTTGTCGAAAAGCCGTTATCCGATCGGTTGGACAACGTCGAGGATCTACTCGAGATGGTGAGCCAACAGGAGTTGGTGACCCTGGTGGGATGTAACATGCGCTTCCATCCCGGCCTGGTTGCCATAAAAAGACTTCTCGATGAGCAGGCTGTGGGACGCATCATCGCTGCCCGAGTCGAAGTCGGCCATTATCTTCCCGATTGGCACCCCCAGGAAGACTATCGCCAAGGCTATAGCGCCCGCAAAGAGCTGGGTGGGGGGGTGATCCTCGACGCGATCCACGAAATCGATTATATCCGCTGGCTGCTCGGTGAGGTGGCCGTCGTCACCTGCCTGGCGGGAAAATGCAGCCGGCTGGAAATTGACACCGAGGATACCGCCGCGATGCTGCTGCGTTTTGAAAACGGCGCCGTCGGCGAAATTCATCTCGATTACGTCCAGCGCGCCTATCGTCGCACCTGCCAGATCATCGGGGAAGAGGGGACGATTCATTGGGACTACACGGAGGGCCAGGTGCGCTGGTATTCGGCGCAGACCAAAGAGTGGAGAGTCTTTTCCAATCCAACGGATTGGGAGCCCAATCAGATGTTCGTCGAGGAGATGAGTCATTTTCTCCGCTGCTTGGGGGGAGAAGAGCGCCCGGCCTTGGACGTTTTCGAGGCTGCGCGGGTGCTTCGGATCGCGCTGGCGGCAAAAACTTCCGCCAGAGAACAGCGCTGGGTGGAATTGAGGAGTCAATCTTGGAACGGCGAGACAACGTTGTAGCGATCATTCAAGCCCGCATGGGTTCGACCCGCTTGCCGGGCAAGGTCCTGGCCGATATCGATGGGCGTCCCATGCTTTGGCACGTTATTGAGCGGGTGCGCCGGGCGAGCTTTGTGAACCGCGTGATCGTGGCGACGTCGGAAGCCCAAGGGGACGATCCGATCGCCCGCTTTTGTCAGGCGCGCGAGATTCCCTGCTTCCGCGGCAGCGAGACGGATGTCTTGGATCGCTACTACCACGCGGCCAAGGGCGGCGGCGCGGGCGTGGTGGTTCGCATCACCGGCGATTGTCCGCTCATCGACGCGGAGGCGATCGATCGCGTAATCGCGGTTTTCTTCGAAAACGAATGCGACTACGCGACGAATACGATGCGCTACACCTATCCCGACGGTCTGGATACCGAAGTTTTTTCCTTTCATGCCCTGGAGAGCGCCTGGCGAGAGGCGAGCTTGCCCGCCGAGCGAGAGCATGTGACCCCCTATTTCAAAAACTCCGGCCGCTTTCGTGTCGCGTGCGTCGAAAGCCAACTCGATCCAAGCGCCGGCCAGCAGCGCTGGAGCGTGGACGAGTCCTGCGATCTTGAATTCGTGCGCGCGATTTATGCGCGATTCAACAGCCGTCCGTATTTCGGTTTGGGTGAAATACTCCAAGTCATAAACGAGCAGCCCGCGATGGCAAAGCTAAACAGCGGGGTCGTCCGCAACGAGGGTTACTACAAGTCCCTGGCCAAGGAATCGCCCGTGCCGCCGATGCCGCGGCGGCTAACAGAGTCCTATAGTCTCAAAGGAAAGGCGGAGCGGCTGATACCATCGTGCACGCAAACGTTCAGCAAGGGTCCGACGCAATATGTCCAAGGCGTGGCGCCGGTGTTCTTGGCGCGCGCCAACGGGAGTCATGTCTGGGACGTCGACGGCAACGAATATATCGATTTTCCCATGGCGCTGGGACCGATCATTCTCGGTCATTGCTATCCCGCCGTCGATGAAGCCGTGAAGCGGCAAATGGCGTATGGAACAGCCTTTTCCTTGCCTCATCCACTGGAGGTCGAAGTCGCCCAACGATTGGTCGAGATGATTCCTTGCGCCGAAATGGCGCGCTTCGGCAAGAACGGCTCGGATGCGACTGCGGGGGCGGTGCGGCTGGCTCGGGCCTATACCGGCAAGGAACTCATCGCGTGTTGCGGCTATCACGGTTGGCAGGATTGGTACATCGGTTGCACGACCTTCAATCGAGGCGTCCCGGTCGCCGTCCAACAACTGATTCGGACCTTTGAGTACAACAATATCGAAAGTTTGAAACGCATCTTCGCCGAGCATCCCAACCAAGCGGCTGCGGTAATTCTGGAGCCCGTCGGTGTTGTGGAGCCGCAAGGTGAATTCCTGCAACAGGTGCGCGAACTTACCAAACGCGAGGGGTGTCTGCTCATTTTTGACGAGGTCATCACCGGATTTCGCTTGGCGCGCGGCGGCGCGCAGGAATATTTCGGCGTCGTGCCGGATCTGGCCTGCTTCGGCAAGGCGATGGCAAACGGCCATCCGTTGTCGGCCGTCGTCGGCCCACGCGAGATCATGAAGGTCTTTGAAGAGATCTTTTTCTCCTTCACCTTCGGCGGAGAGGCGCTATCTCTCGCCGCCGCGCAAGCGACGATGAAGGAGATCGCAGAGAAAGAGGTCATCGCCCACCTTTGGGAGCAGGGGGGCTGGCTGAAGGATGGTACCAATGTGCTGGCTCGGGAGTTTGGTTTAGAACAATTCGTGCGTTGCCTAGGCCTGCCACCGCGCACGGTCGTCAGCTTCTTCGACGAAAGCGGGCGGGAGTCACTCTTGATCAAGAGCCTGTTCCAGCAGGAGTGTCTGAAACGCGGAGTGCTCTTCTCCGGCGGCCATAACCTTTGTTTTAGCCACACGGCTTCGGACATCGATACCACCTTGCGCGTTTATAGGAGCGCGCTGGAGTTGGTGGCGCGAGCAATTCAGGACGGTCGCGTTCGAGAGCGGTTGGAAGGCGAGCCGGTTCGGGCGGTTTTCCGCAAAGCTTAGCAACCTGGGGAGACCAATCCATATGGGAAAAAAGAGCAAAAAACGCGACCGTGGAGGGGCCGGCGGGAAGCCGGCCAAAAGCGTTGTCGCGGTTCAAGAACTGAACGGTCGCAGAGCGCGCGTGCTGTTTGCCATGGGTGATGCGGACCTCGCCTACACGGAGGGCAAAATCTGGCGGTTGGCGAAACGGCTCAAGGATCAGACCGGCTGGAATGTGGTCGCCGCGTCCCATGATCGAGAGGCATTGGAGTCAGCCAGGAAACTCATGCTGGATGTCGAGTACATTCCCATCGAGTCGCCCGGCGTTACGGTCGAGGAGCGCTTGCGCGCGACCGATGAGATGATCCGTGAGACCGCGGATATTCACATCCCTGGGAGCCGGCTTCCGCTGTGGAAGGTCTTGGCGATGGACGATTTCCTGTCCTCGTTGCAGCTCTTTGGCGCCCAGCCATCTTATCCTTTGGAGGCCGACGCGATCATTGTTCCGATGATGGCGATCGACAACAACACCCGGGCGAGTAGCGGTCTTTATACCTGGGTTATTTCCGAAGCGCGCCGGAGGAAGATCCCGGTCATCGGACTTGAAATCAGTCCGCTGGGAAATAAAAATACCCTGAGCCACCTGCCGGTCGATCACTACGCCGTAAAGAACGAATGGTCCAAAGAGTTTCTTGTGCGTCAGGGCCTGGCCCAGGCAAATCGTGTGTCGGTGCTGAGATGGGAGGAGGTTTACTGCTCATGGTCGGGAACGGACGAGTTTACAGATGCTTTTCTCGAGATGGAAACCACAGCGAGAGAGATGCTCAACATTTCTCAGGATAGGTTTACGATTCTCATTCCGCACCATGTTGCGTTTCTCTGGGAAGTTCGAAAAATCCTGGAGGCATTGACCCAGCTGGAGCTTCCCGTGAGCGTCGTCATTCGGGTCGACTCTCGAACCATACGGCGGCAGTATCACGAGCGGGAGATCGTCATGGAAACCTATGGCAAAGAGATCCGGGCATTGCCCCACGTCGTGATCGATGAACGCGTCGGCGTCGGCCTGCTGTTGCAGTTGGCCGATCTCGTCATCTCGCCCTTTGCCGGGACCACCACCGAGCGAGCGTCACTTTGCCGCAAGCGCACCATCATTTGCCAGGCGATGGGAGAAGAAGGAGAGCAAGGCGAGTTTCTGTACTGGGAACCCATGCCCGAAAAGATTCCAGGCCTGATTCGATCCTGGAAAGAGAAGGGTTGGCTCGAACAAACTCGGTTGGCTCAGATCGTTCAGACACTCATCGGCCGAACAGCCAAAATAGCCGCTTAGGAGGCGCCATGGGAATCTTCTCTGGGAAAAAGGCTCTCTGCTTTATTGCCCTGCCGCATCACAACCGCTTCCTCGTGCCAATCATGGAGGCGCTACGTGAAAGGGGCATGCAGACGTCCTATTTTACCGCTGCCGCCGAGGGCGCCTTTGAAATCACGCTCAATCAGGCAAATCTTCCATACCGGCATGTTCTGGACTACGGGGTCGGGGAAACGAAAGAACGGACCCTGGCGGCGTTTAAAGAGCTAAGACCCATCATGCAGGAAAAAATATTGGGCAACCCTACGCTTCAGTCGGTCCCGGTTGTCATCCAAGACAAGGTGATTCGTTCGGCGGTGGAGAATTTTTATTGCCTGGATCGCATGCTGGAAACAGAAAAACCGGATCTGTTGTTCGCGCTGCACGAACTCAATCCGTGGGGCAAGATCCTGGGCTACCTTTCCCATGTCCACCGGATTCCCTATTTCACGCTGCAAGAGGGACTGTACTACGCCGACATTCACTACTATCGCTTTCATACCGACTACTCGACTGCCTGTCTGGTTTGGGGCGAGGACTGCCGCGAGATCCTGCTCAGAGCGGGCTGTAGCGACGATAAGGTTTTCCCGGTGGGGAATACGCATATCTGGAACGCGAAAAAAGAGTTTACCAATGAGACCGTTGTTCGCGAGACCCGGGCCAGCTTGGGGATCGCGCCGGAGCAGAAGATCATTCTTTTCTTGATGTCCCACTCTCACTACCAGCCTTTCGATGCCAGGATCTTTCTGCAGTGGATGAAAGCGCGCGGCGACGCCGTCGCAGTCTTTAAGTGGCATCCGGTGACCGGAAAAGAGATTGTCGACCGGGCCCTCGACAAGATGCGAGACCATCCGGCTATTCGTAGTGTTCACGGAACCGATACCTATGCCCTGATCGGAGCGAGCGACGTCTGCGTCACCGTAGGAAATTCGACGACGGGATTAGAGGCGCTTGTGTTTGGAAAGCCGCTGCTGGAGGTCCGCCTGGCGGATCAAGACTATTCCTTTGCTGAACAAGGAGTCGCGGAGCCGGCGGCGGGCTTTGAAGATATTGGAGCGAAGTGTGACGCGATTTTGTCGCAGGGCTTGTCAGAGAGCCGGCGGGATCAAGTAAAAGGATACTTGGCGCACAATTTTGCGTATCAAGACGGGCAGACGATGGAGCGCATCGTTGGCCTCGTAGAAGAGTCGCTGAAAGCCAACGGCGAAAAAGAAAGAGCCCCGCTCCCTTCACCCGGCTGGGCGAGTTGTCCCTGCTCCATCCTGCTGCCGGTAAGCGATGCGCCGCCCGAGATTCTTCTCGCTACGCTTCAGGGCATATCGACCAATATTACCGGGGAGCTTTTTGAAGTGGTGATTGTCAACTGCGCCGCCGGGAACGAGACGAACGACATCATCAACTCCCTGGGCGGAGACGTGAAGATCATTCCCGGAAAACCGGATTGGAGCTATTCCGAAGCGTGCAATCGGGCCGCAACAGAAGCCCATGGGAAGCATCTGGTTTTTCTAAAACCCGGGCTAGTCCCTGAAACGGGATGGCTCGAAGGGTTGCTCCGGGCCGCAGAAGAGGAAAACGGACTCGGCGTTGTCGGCGGTATGCTGCTTAACAAAAACAATCTCTTATGGCACATCGGCATTGCGTTCGATGTCAATCAGGGTCCGTTTTCGATTTACCGGATGTTGCCTCCGACATTCTCCGGCGCGAAGAAACGGCGCGAGTTTGGCGCGGTTGAATTCCCGTTCTTGGCCGCGCGCGAGCTGTTTTGCCGTCTGGGGGGGCTAAACCCGGCTCTTTGCAATCGCTTCGAAGACATCGATTTTTGCCTGCGGGTAAAACAAACCGGCCTGCGGGTCCTTTATGCGCCGAAAAGCCGAATTATCCGTCAGGCACCAAGCTGGGAACCGAATCCGAACCAGGACCGGATAAATCGTATCCACTTTTACTCCCGTTGGACCGGTTCGCTATGGCAGGACGACGCCGTATACCTCCAGGAAGACGGCCTGACCCATGACGCCCTGAGCGCTCTTTACCGGGAGCTCGCCGGCCGTTTACGTAATGGTGCTGCAGAGCAGGGCGTCGTCGCGGCCGCCGGCGTTGCCGAGCCCGCATGAGTGCGGCGCTTTAAAGTTTTTGCCGCACCTGCCGATCTCTTGACTTGAAATGGATTTTCGCTTCACGGAAGCAACTTCCGCGGCGGCCTCTGCTTGCTGCGCCAATCCTAGGTCATTCCTCCAAATAAAAAATTTAGCCGGCCATTAAAGCTTTTCGCTCAACCCGCCGATGGAGTCATTAACGGGGAAAGGAAAGCCCCGAAAAAAATTTCAAGGAGGAAAACTTTATGGCTCTTAGTATCAACACTAACATCTCGGCCCTCACGGCCCAGCGCAATTTGACGCGCGCTCAGGGAGGGTTGGAGAGAGCGATTCAACGGCTCTCGACGGGTCTCCGTATTAACGGCGCCGTCGATGACGCCGCCGGTATGGCGATATCGGATCGGTTGACCGCGCAGATCCGAGGTCTTAATCAGGCGGTAAGAAACGCCAATGACGGCGTGTCGGCCTTCCAGACGGCGGACGGATCGCTGAACGAGGTCTCAAACCTGCTCCAGCGGGCTCGTGAGTTGGCGGTTCAGTCGGCCAACGACTCCAACAGCTCCAGCGACCGCACCTCGTTGAACGCTGAAGTGAGCAACATCCTGGCTGAGCTGGACCGGTTGGCCAGCACGGTTCAATTCAACAACCGAAAACTGCTCGATGGCACTTTTACCAGCGCGCAGTTTCAGGTTGGGGCGAATGCCTATGAAACCGTGAGCGTTTCCATAAGCAGCGTCAACACCGCCGACCTTGGAGCAATAACACTGGCGGGTGTCGGGATGAGCAGCACGGGGTTTACCGACCTGACCGCCACTTCCGCGATGACGATCAACGGTATCTCGGTGACGATCGGCGCCCAGACGACCATCGAAGGCGTCGTCAACGCGATCAACAACCAGACCGGCAATACTCTCGCGACGGCGAAAAAGAACAACCAAAGCATCGTTACGGACACCGGATTTATCGCTCTGACGACTGCCGGCGCGACGCAGACCTTGACCCTCAACGGCGTGGCGATCTCCCTCACCACCGGCAACGCCGCCGCGGCCTCTACGTTTATGGCCACGGTAAATGGATTCAGCAACCAGACCGGCGTTACCGTCACCACCAGCGCCAGCGGCTACGTTTACACGCGCAGCAGCGGCGGCACGATCGCCTTCTCGGAAACCACGGCCAGTGTCGGTGTCGGCGATGCCGTGGCGAGCACCGCGTCGCGGACTTTCAACGCGGGCTTTACTCTCAGTGTCGATCTGAACAGGACCCTGACGGTGGTCTCGTCTCTCGTCGGCGATGATATCGGGTTCACGACGGGCGTCACCGCTACGACAGTGACCACGAACCGTATTAACGGGCTTTACATCGCGAACGTTTCCGGGTCCAATGACGCGATCCAGACCGTTGATTACGCGCTCAGCCAGTTGAACCGAATCCGGGGCGACATCGGCGCGGTTCAAAACCGGTTGACTTCCGCGATATCGAGTCTCAGCGTGGCCTCCGAGAACCTCTCGGCTGCTCGTTCGCGCATCCAGGATGCCGACGTGGCAATGGAGACGGCGGAGTTGACCAGAACCCAGATCTTGATCCAGGCTGGTGTGGCGGTCTTGTCTCAGGCCAACCAGTTGCCATCGGTAGCACTATCGCTGCTCGGCGGCAGATAACAGGGAGGAAGCTAAACCAGTGGGGGAGAGCCTTGGGATCTCCCCCGTCCTCCTTACGAAGGGGAGGTTGACGTGACAGTGTCTGCGATCTCACCCGAGATGGGCCAAGCCGCGCAACTCCCTGCGCAGCAGGCCGATCGAGGCTCCGCAAAGAGCGCCGCCGCAGCAAAAGGGGACGACGCGCGGCGGCAAGATTTGCCGCCGCTCACGCGAGCGAAGTCCGAGGCGACGGCAAATGCGGCGCAAAATTTACAGCCGGTGATCAACGGTCTCGGTCTCGGCCTGGTATTTTCCACCGACGGGGAAACCGGAGTGAAAATCATCAAGGTCTACGACAGGGAAACGGGAGAGGTGATCCGGCAAATTCCGCCCGAAGAACTGGTCGATTTCTTGCGCCAATTTCAAAAGAACGGCGGGTTGTCGGCCGGGCTGCTCGTCTCGCTCTGGTCGTAAAATTAGCTTCTCTTCAGCGGCGGTTGCCGTCCCATTTGGCTTTCCGCTTTGGCATAGAGCGGCGAGCTGAAACTTTTCTAGGATATTCAGGCTTCTGTGTGGCTAACATGGCCAACGCTACTTCAGTGCAAGGACTCGGAAATTGCACCGCGGAGCCCTTCGACACGCTCAGGGTGAGCGGCCTTCCTCCGCTCATGGTGAGCCTGTCGAACCATGTGAACTCCGCGTCTCTGTGGTGAATAGTCTTTCACGGTAATCCCGGAAGACCCCTTTTCTAAAGAATTCCACGGACACTCCGATTCTAAGCAATAGGTAACCCGGCATGGCAAACGTTCAATTCGGCGGTCTCATAACAGGTCTTGATACCAACGCTCTGATTGCCGGCTTGGTCAAAGCGGAGCGCCGATCGGTCAACGTCTTGCAGGCCCAGAAGGTCCGCTACCAGGCCCAGGATGGTGTGTTCACCGCCCTTATCAGTGCCTTGGGGAATCTCAAATCCTCAGCCCAAGGTTTGTCCCTCGCGAACGATTTTAACAAGAGATCCGCCAGTAGCAATGACGGCACCGTTGTCACCGCCGCCGCCGACTCCACCGCTTCGGTGGGATCTTACAGCATTGTCGTCGATAGATTAGCCGCGGCCAAAACCATCCGCTCAACCTCGTTTGCCGCTACCACGGCCGCCATCGGCACAGGCACTCTCACCCTGACCGTCGGCAGCACAAACACGTCGGTTACGGTCGGCAGCACCAATAACACCTTGACGGGTCTCAAGGATGCGATCAATGGCTCCGGTGCGGCGGTGACCGCCTCCATCGTCAATGTCGGGACCAGCGCGACCCCGGATTATCGTCTGGTCGTGCAGAGCAAAAATACCGGCACGGAAAACGCGGTGACGATATCGGGCACGCTGGCCGGCGGCGCGGATCCTTTCTCCGGCGGCGGAGAAGTAGTGCAGGCGGCGGCCGACGCGCTTTTTTCCGTTAACGGCTTGACGGTGACCCGCGCTGGCAACACCGTTTCCGACGTCGTGACGGGCGTTACCTTTACAATGCTCAAAGCGGGCGACGCCGACGGCGTTGTCGAGGCCACGGACGCTTCGGCCAAAGTGACCGTGGCGGTTGACGGCGCCGCGCTCAAGAGCTCCGTCAAGAAGTTCGTCGACGACTACAACGCCGTCAACAAGATCATCAACGATCAGTTCAAGCTGAATCCTGACACCCATAGGCAAGGCGCTCTAGGAGGAGATGCCTCGCTCCGGGGCGTGTTAAGCCGGCTGAGAAACGAAGTGTCGGCCGCCGGTGGAATCGGCGCCGGGTTCTTGTACCTGTCCGACATCGGCATCACCTTTCAAAAAGACGGAGCTCTGGTGGTGAATGACGCAAAGCTGGCCAGTGCTCTGGAAAAAGATCCTACCGGCGTCAGCAATCTATTTACGCTTGTCCAGAACGGCATCGGTAAACGCGTTCCCGACGCGGTGGACGATTTCATTGGCTCCATCGACGGAACCTTGACCTTTCGCCAAAAAGGGCTGCGGACGAGCGTCGAGCAAATTGACAAGAAAGTCGCTGGTGAAGAGAAGCGGATCGCCAGTCTTGAAGAACGGTTGACCAGGCAATTCAGCTCCCTGGAAAAACTGGTCAGTCAATTAAAAGCCCAGGGCGATTTCCTGTCCCAGCAAATGACCGCGCTGTCGAGGCGGTAGAATGGCATGAGGCGATGAGCAACGTGAGACAACTGCACGCATACAAGGAAAACCAAATCACCACGACCGACCCGGGCACGGTTCTTCTGATGTTGTACCAGGGCGCCATCGACGCAGTGGATCGGGCCGCGACGTACTTAGCCGAAGGCAACATGGCCGAGAAGGGTATGTGCATACTGCGCGCCAACGACATCATCAATCAGTTCCTGGCGAGTCTCGATTACGATGTCGGGGGCGAGATCGCGCAAAATCTCGAAGGACTGTACCGCTTCATGCTCGATCAAATGCTGTTAGCCAATGTCAATAACGACCCCAAGCCCTTGGTAACAGTGTCCGCCCTTTTGTCGACTCTTAAATCGGGCTGGGACGAAGCCGTCGTTGCGCAGCGCAAAAATCTCGCCCAGGGAGCGGCATGAGTCACAGCGTGCGCCAAGAGCTTGAAAGACTTTTGCAAGAGAGCCTCGGTCTTTTGCGCGAAACCGATTGGGACCTGGGGCAGCTCCAGCAATGGGGCGCGCGACGGGAAGATACATTCGCCCGGTTGCGCGGCGCGGAGTTTTCGCCCGGCGCCGGCGAACGGGCCGCGATGCAAAGCCTGATCGCGGAAATCCTGAAAATCGACGCGAAGATCTTAGCTCGCTTGGAAGACCAGTGCGTTGACTTGCGCCAAAAGATAAACGCCACTGACCGTCTCCGCCGCAACTATCCCGGAACCTCTTCCCACGCACCCTCATTGATTCAACGAGCGGTCTAGCCGCCCCGGTCCGTGCACGAAAATTCCGTCGGGTGCTGAAACTCCGACGCGGCCCGTCAATTCTCCGTCGAAGTGTCCCGGGCGCGGGACGGAATTCCGTTCAAGGTTCAAGGTGGGGAGAGGGGACATTGAACCTGGAACCTTGAACTGATATCAGGATACTTTTTCACTTTTCCCCGTTGCCATCTAGGCAGTTTTTTCCCGGCAAGCCGGCAAAATCGTCTCAAAATCGCTTCAATCATTCATCCCAACCTCGTGGCACAGTTTGTGCGGAACCAGCATTAACGCGGTCCGGGCATCTCCCCATGTTCACTGCCTAAACCACAGACCGCCGGGAGGGACTGTGTTCCAGGGCTATACTGTGCCCATCGCCGCGCTGGCGGCATTTGCGGCCGGTGCCTTTATCTGGCCGGAATTTTTTGATCCAGCGTCATTGCTGCTTACGCTCGGCGGCCCGGCTTTTGTCACTTGGGTTTCTTATTCGAACGAGCAACTGCACGGTTTGCTTCTCGACGTTCGAGCTCTATTCAGCGAGACGCAATCACGGCTGGAGACACATAGCGACGAATTGTCGCGCTTGACCCGGCTCTATCGCTTGGATGGGATCAGAGGCTTGGAAAACCAAGAAGGCGATCTTGCTAACCCGTTTTTGAAACGGGGCGTCGGCATGTTAGTGGACCTGTACAAAGAAGAGACCATTCGCATTCGGCTTGAGCGCGAATTCGCCGGCGTCATCGGCCGAAACGAATCCTCCCATCAGATTCTGCTCATGCTGGGGAAACTGCTTCCCGCATTCGGCCTCATCGGCACGCTCATCGGCATGGTCTTGTTGTTGCGCAATTTCACCGGACAGGATAGCCAGCCGCTGACGGCCGCGCTCTCGCTCGCCGTCCTGACGACCCTTTACGGCGCGGTGTTGGCCAACGTCATAGTGGCGCCGCTGGCTGCGCGGTTCCATGCCGTAGCGACGGAGAAGGAAATGCAAATGAGACTGACAATGGAATGGGTGGTGACGATCGCCCGCGGCGAAACCGCGGCGTCGATGGCCGGCAACGCTCGAGGGTTTTTCCATTCCGCTGATGCACAGGCGCATCGAGGACGCGATTGGGCCCAGTTTGCTTTCGATCAGCATCGTTGAGCCTCATGTTTTTGAACGCATCACAACGCCGTGCGGCTCAGCCTTCACCGGCGCCAGCCATCGAAGGGGGGTTCGCCCGGACCCGGCCTGGGGGGGGGTGGCCGGGCGACGATGCGGGCTGGCTGATTACGTTAAGTGACCTGACTCTGTTGCTTCTCTGTTTTCTCGTGCTCTGGTACGTGAACGAGAACAAGAAAAAACCGGTCGTGTCGCCGCCGACGGTGACTGCAAAACCCATCCCACCGGATAATTCCGTGCCGTCTCTGCTTCCGGCACTGCCGAATCCTGAGCAATGGAAAGAGTTGCGCAGCGACATCCAGCAATTTATCAGCGCGCTGAACCTGGACCGGGACATCGTGATCGAGGGCGCGTCAAACGAGATCCTGCTTTCTCTCAAGGACACCATTCCGTTCGAATCCGGGAAGGCCGAACTGCGCCCCGCCGCTTTTCCCATCCTCGAAAAGGTGGCGGCGATAGCGCATGAGCAAACGAGCGTTAATTTGGAAATCAGCGGTCACACCGATGACCGCCCGATCGCGACGACGATATTCCCGTCGAACTGGGAGCTTTCCGCCGCGCGCGCCAGCCGGGTTGGGCGTTACTTGATTGAACGAGGCGTCCCGCCGTCGCGCATCGCCGTGCAAGGCTACGCGAATCACCGGCCCCGGTTGCCGAATTCCGAAGCAGGCAATCGTCGCGGCAACCGTCGCGTCGAAATCCGGCTATACTACAATCCGGATACGAAGACGGCGCAGCCGCCAAGCGGAGCGGATGATCGACCATGAGTACGATCGATACAAATATTTTTTCGGCGCTGGAGCGGAGCGACATCAAGCGCTATCCAAACGAGATCGAAGGCGTCGCCCACCGCGGCACGGCAGCGCCCGCCACCGCGCGGTCGGCGGGCTACCCCGATATCGCCTTGGAAATAGCGGCCCGGCCGAGCGCCCCCGAAACGCCGGTGCCGGCGAAATCCGAGAAGTCTTTTTCGTTATGGGAGCAGGAAAGTTTTGGTTTTCGCGACGTGCTGGACATCATCAATCCGCTGCACCATGTTCCCATCGTGGCAACGCTCTACCGCAATATGACCGGCGACAACATCGGCATGGCGCCGCGGGTCATCGGCGGCGCGTTGTGGGGCCGGATCGGCGGTTTTGTCTCGGGGGTCGTCAATGCAGTGGTTAGCTGGTTTACCGGTAAGGACATCGGCGACCATATCTACGGGGCACTTTTCGGCAAACCGGGCGAGTCCGGCGATGGGACGGCGGTGGCACGGGCGGCTAATCCTCCTGCGGTTTTATCGGGAAAGCCGCCGCTTACGCCGCAAGCAGCCGAGCTGGCTTCGCCAGAGATCGTTCTCGTTCCTGAAAAAACTTCGGAAGCTCCAGCAGTGGCCGAGCCTCCTGCAATCCCAGCCGCGAAAGAAACGTTGACATTATCATCGAAGTCTAATCTAGCGGCTTTGGCCGCGGCCGGGCGACCATTCAGTCATCCTTACATGCGCACTCCTAAACGCGACGAGTCGGAAGACGATGCGCCGCGGGTGCGCGTGACAGTCTAAGCTCGGATTCTGCTGAAAAACCTAAGAATGCTTCGACAGGCTCATACTTCGACAAACTCAGTAGAACGGAAACATCTCCAATGATTTCGACCGCTCCTCCGTTCGTCCTGAGGTTCTCGAAGGATGAACGGAGGTCTTTCAGCGGAATCAATCTCGGTTGATTGACACCGCGCTGGCTCATCGGATAGGCTCCGCACTTAAGATGAGCCAGCAGGATGCAACTCCGTCGCGCGCTGCTCTCAGCGCGACAATCGATCCACGCCGCCAACCTGACACCACGCTGCGTTCGACGCCCGAGACGATTCTCTGGGGATACCTCGCCGCCAATTTACCTCCGGCGCTGACCATTAAGTCCGGCCAGACCGTCGAGATCGAAGCGCTGTCGCATCAGGGCTTAACCACGAGCAAGAACCCGGAAGAATTTTTTGCCGCTTACGGCATCGCCTCAAGCGAAGTTTTGGCCGACGCGAAAACCGTTTATGCCGAAGTAAAGCGGCCGAAGGGCGCGAGCGTGCATGTGCTCACCGGGCCGATTTACGTCGAGGGCGCCGAGCCGGGAGATACGCTCGAAGTGCGCGTCCTCGACATCAAGTTTCGCGTTCCGTACGGCGTCAATAATACCGGGCCCGGCAAGGGTGTGCTGCCGGTGCTTTTGAAAGAGCCGTCTGCGAAATTGATCCGCATCGATCTCGAACGCCGGGTCGCTCTATTTTCCTCCGACATTGAAATTCCGCTCAATCCGTTCATGGGCATCATGGCGGTGACGCCGCCCAAGAGCTTGGGGATGGTCTCTTCGACGCCGCCGGGCGCGTGGGGCGGTAACATGGATTTAAAATTCCTGGGCATCGGCTCGACGCTCTATCTGCCGGTGTTCAACAAAGGCGCGCAATTTTTCACCGGCGACGGCCATGCGGTGCAGGGCGACGGCGAAGTGGACGGCGGGGCGATCGAGATTTCTCTCAAACCGACACTGCAATTCATCGTCCACAAAGGCAAGCCGCTCAAACTGCCGCGGGCTGAAACGGCGACGGATTATTTTGCCACTGGCCTGAGCGTCGATCTCAACGAAGCGACGCGCATCGCTGTCCAGGAAGCCGTCGATTTTCTGCAGGCGGAAAAGGGCCTGAGTGCCGCCGATGCCTACGCGCTGGCGAGTCTTGCCGTGGATTTTGGGATCGGCGAAGCCGTCGATGTCGTCAATCTCGTCTACGCCAAGATTCCTAAGAATATTTTCAAGAGCAATCCGGAGTTTTGGTATAGGGCGGGTTAGAGGATGAGAAATAACGACGGGAAGAAAGATTTCTCGGCTTCGCCTCGACATGACAAGCAGGTTTAGGGCCTTCGCCAGCCTGTCTTTGATTCCCCGTAATTACCTCTTCCCCCTCGACGGGGGAAGATTGAGATGGGGTGCTTGGCCCGCCAACTAAGGACCGCCCACTCACGATGGGTATCGCGGAGTCTATCCTCAGCAGCGCCGAAGGACTCCACCCATCCTACAACTACGGATGTCATGCTTAACGCTTCGGCAAACGCAGGGTAATCTCCGTGCAGCATCTCGTCTTAGTTTGCAGCCTTTGGGATGTGCCGCGACCTATTACCAGGACGCTTGAGATTACCCCGCAATAGAGGATAAATAATAGCAATTCATCGAAGAAGACTGTCATGGACATCGCACCACTTAACGAGAAGACCGGCTACGTGCGCTGGATGAAGCGCCAGGGGTTGCCGATTCACGTCGGCCACGGCATGGCGGATCTGCGCACGCTCGAAGTCGCGCCCTATGAGCGCATGGGCGGCAATGCGGCATTCGTTCATTTGCACGGCATGCAGGGGATCACCGGCGGATACATCGGCGAGATCCCGGCAGGCGGCGCGCTCAAGCCGGAGCGCCATCTTTATGAAGAAGTAATCTGCGTTCTGAACGGACAGGGGGCCACGGAAATCTGGGACGACCACGGCCACAAAAAAATGTTCGAGTGGGGAAAGTGGAGCCTGTTCGCGCCGCCGCTAAACACGACGCATCGGCTCGTCAACGGCTCGCGGGAACCGGTGCGCTTTCTGGCCGTGACCACCGCGCCGCTCGCCTTCGATATCTATCGCGACGAGAATTTCGTCTTCAATTGCTCCTACAGTTTTTCCGATCGCTTTTTCGGCGAGGAAAATTATTTCGAGGTCGGCAAGAAACGCTACATGGCCGGCATGATCAACATTTGGGAGACCAATTTTATCCCAGACATCAAATCGGCAACCCTGGAAAACCTGGAAGTCAAAGGCGCCGGCTTGCGCCTTAGCCAGTTCGAGATGTCCGGCAACTCGCTGATCGGTCATTTGGGTGAATGGCCGGTGGGCAAATATCACAAGGCGCACTATCATGCCCCCGGCGCGATCATCCTCGGCTTGCAATCGGCGGGCTACGTGCTGCTCTGGCACAAGCAGTTGGGCATCCATCCTTACACGGACGGCCGCGAGGACAAGGTGATCGAGGTCCAGTGGGGCGAAGGGAGCATCTACTGTCCGCCGGGCGATTGGTTTCACCAGCACTTCAACACCGGCAAGGAGCCGGCGCGCCATCTCGCGGTGCGCTATGGCAGCCGCATTCATCCGCTGGGCTTCAAAGTCTCGCACCAGAAGACCGACGACGACGTCTTCCGCGGCGTCGATGAAGGCGGCTGGATGATCGAGTACAAAGACGAAGATCCTGAAATCCGCAAACGCTATCAAGCGGCGCTGCAAGCGAATGGGGTAGTTCCCTAAACCGAAGACTGACCTGCGGGCGAGCAGCAGAAAAGGCTCCCAAGAAGCAGAGTTGAATTTGTCCTTTCCAAGCTCGTGACTGCGTCTGGAATCGTGATCGATGAGCAAGGAACCTAGACGAGGAATCATCAACCGCCGTCACTGCATCGCAGCTTTCTGCCGGATCGCTTTGGTCGGGGCTCTTGCTCTTTCAGGCTGCACTGTCCTGCCGCTTCAACTGCATGACGATGATCTTAAATTACTGCAAATCAATCCGAAGGTATATGTCGTTACGTTTAAATCGCCGCCGTTTGGTGTGGATACCTCCACCAACTACGCGCTAGTGGGAAGTCTGCTCGGAGCAGCCGGAGGGGCGCAGGCCGGCAGCGCCGCTGCTGGAGCTGCCGGCAGGCCTATCGGGACATTAATCGGAGGGATCGCAGGAGCGGAGGGAACCAGCGCCGCGGTTAACGCCATTGGCGAAGCTAATATTTCTGCGGATATTCAGAGCGATCCTCGAGCCCTAGTCAAGTCTGTTGCGTACGAAGATCCAGTCAAGCAAGTGCGCGACGAGTTTCTCGGCGCGCTCAAAGGCGCGTTGAAAATGTCGAACTTCACTATGGTTGAAGAACCGCTGGAGGATGAATCACTAAATGCGCTCAGCGAAAAATTTTCAGAGGGAATTGTTTTGGCATTCAAGACGGAGGAATGGGTTTTGACGATTGTTCCTCTTTCGTCCGATTTTTTCATCAAGTACCGCGTACAGGGAATGTTTTACCTGCCACAAGAAAAGAGAATCATCTGGCGCGAGCTCTGTGGGTTCACTCCGCGGGAGTCGACCGCATCGTTAAGCGAGCTGGCGGCCAACTCGGGTCAAGGGATCAAAGAAAGATTAACGGATACCGGGAGGCGCTGCGCGAAGCAGCTTGCGGCAGAACTCATCGAACTAACATCCGGGAGATCTAGGCGCGAGGATAGGTAGCCACGGCCAAGAAGTTGTGCACGAATGCAACGGCGCGCAATTGGTTAACGAAACGATCGATGACAATCAGATTTTTCGAGCCGATGATCCGTTGATTCCGGTCCTGCTCTTTTCGCTTTTCCGTCCACAATCTATTTTCTCAGCCGCGAGTAGTTGATCTCTCGGCTGGATGATCGAGTACAAAGATGTCGCCGCTAACGAAAACTGACCCGTTCTCGCTAACAAAAACGAACCCGGTGGCTGCGGCAGGATTTTCGGAAGGAGTTGCGGCGTAGGTTTTTAGGATGAAGCAGTCAGGGGCGGCTTGGGCGCCCGCGCGGGCAGC
>ORMF011968487.1_pt1 | contig 26072 bp, 28 predicted proteins | sample 1779871 | NCBI WGS metagenome assembly ORMF01 (sample SAMEA104232316, study PRJEB22302) | groundwater metagenome | biome: forest; feature: aquifer; material: groundwater | place: USA | collected 2011-08-07 | depth 5.4 m | reverse complement strand
CAAAGGGCATTGCCGGGTAGAACTTTCCGCGCTTGCCTATGGCAAGCAAGACAGCCAGCGCAATTGTCGCTGCTAAAGGAATGACAAGAACCTTATAAAAGCCCAAGGCTGAAAGCGCTGCGCCAGCAAAAAGAAGCGGAAAACCAATGTCCCCGCCACCAATGACCGCGTAGCTGCCTGAATCGGCGTATTCCTCCTTTTGCCCACGCGTCCTGTTCCTTTGTGATTTGGCTGGCTTACTTTTTGCCGCAACTGCCGAAGTGGCAACGTTAACTTGTGAAAAAGCAGACTTCATTGAAAGCTCTCTTGGAATCAAAAGGCCAGCAAAAATCCTGTTGGCCGACTGGAACCTGGCAAGTGAAATCATGTGCTTGCTTTGGAAGACTGCAAAGACGTCATACACTGCTATGATGATTAAAAGAATAGCGGCGGATTTTAAATTCATCACAGGGACAAAAATTGCAGCCAGCCCGCCGTATACAAAAAGCTCGCCGAGGTTATGTGCAATGATGTTGGGCCTGAATACTCTGAAAAGAGCAATGACAATAGCCAAGATTGCTGCCATGATTGTTGGGATAAAAGCTGCAAAAGCAACTGTAAGTGTCATAACCATGGCAAGCAAGAACCACACCTTCCACAAGGCGCCCTTATTGAACCTGATAAGAAGCAGAAGCAGCAAGGTCCCGATTATGACTGCTGCTGCCATGAACAAGTAAGAGCTTGCCGGCTCAACGTCCGGCCTCTCGATTCCCAAAGGCAACTCCTTGTAAACCATGACAGGCTTGCCGGCCTCTTGGGTTGCTTTTTCTGTTGCTGCGGCGTCAACATAAGAGCGTATGACAAGGAGCCCTATTATCTGGGCTGCCAGGAAAACCAAAAGAAGAACCGTGAACACTGGCAACCTGTGCTTCATGTGAACGCTTCAGAAAAACTTATATAAAAAGGTATGTTACCCCTAGAAAGATAGCGGTGAACATAGCACACTCTGTAACGATAAGGGTATTCTGCGGCCAGGGAGAAAATAGAGACGCTATAGTAGGAGGCTTGAAATTCTTACTACCATTTGACTTAGATAAGGAGAAAATAGCCATAAACCGCCAGACTGCCTTCGGGTTCAACGAGCGTAAAATCGATATTTTTGAAGCCAGCCTGACAAAAGGCAGGCATATTAATGCTTTCTTTGAGAATCTGCTTGGGAAACTGCCTGAAATACAGAAACAGATGTTACTCAGCCAGCTTGAATCAAGAATTGACGACGAAGGGAACCTGTTTGTTAGGCTTGAGAAGGAAAGGCTAGCCAAGCACAACGACCTTGTCATGGTTGATAGTGGCAACTGCTACCACATCAGGATAAAGATTGTAGCCTTCCCCATCACGAAAGAGAATGCTATAAGGGCAGTTAAGAAATTCATGACTGCAACTGCATAAAACCAAAAACAATATATTTAGGCAGCCGGCACATTTTCTGGGGTTGAAGTATGGTTGATAAATCAATAGTTGCAAAGTTAAAGGAAAAAGCAAAGCAGCTACGCATCCAGAGCGTGAAGCTTGTCTACCAGGCAGGCTCAGGGCATCCGGGAGGGTCGCTTTCTGCAGCAGATATAATTTCAGCCGTATTCTATCACGCAATGCACTACAACTCAAAGAAGCCAGACTGGCCTGACAGGGACAGGTTCATACTCAGCAAGGGGCACTGCACGCCGCTTCTTTACTCTGTTCTGGCAGATGTTGGATATTTCCCAAAAGAAGAGCTCGCAACTTATAGGCGGCTTGGCAGGCTGACAGGCCATCCCAACCCCAAGCTGCCCGGAGTTGAGATAGCAACTGGGTCGCTTGGCCAGGGCTTATCTGTAGGGCATGGCATGGCTTTGGCAGGCAGGCTTGACAAGAAGGAGTATTATGTCTACGTGCTGCTTGGAGATGGTGAACTAAACGAAGGGCAGGTCTGGGAAGCCGCAATGTCAGCAGCGCATTACAAATCAGACCACCTAATTGCAATAGTAGACAACAATAAGGTTGCACAGGACAACATGACCGCGACTTTAAAAGGAGTCGAGCCGGTTGACAAGAAGTTCGAGGCATTTGGCTGGCAGGTGTTCAGGATTGACGGGCATGACATTGGAAAGATAATTGACACATTGGCTGCCGCGAAGAATGCGAAAGGTAAACCCATAGCCATTGTTGCTGATACGATAAAGGGAAAAGGCGTGTCGTTCATGGAAAACAAGCCTGAATGGCACGGCAAAGCGCCCAATGAAGAGCTTTACAAGAAAGCTATTGAAGAGCTAGAAAGAGGCTAAAAAATTTCAACCACTGCAACAGCAACGCCTGCAATGGCAGCCACAAGGGATGGGTACAGCACTGCCCTGATAAAGCTCGGCGCGAGCAACCCTAACGTTGTCGTGCTAGATGCCGGTGTTTCTGACTCTACAAGAACCAACAAGTTCGCCGAGAGATATCCTGAACGATTTTTTAACATGGGCATAAGCGAGGGAGACATGATATGCACAGCTGCCGGGCTTGCCAAGTGCGGCAAAACAGCATTTGCAACAAGCTTCATAGCATTCCTGCTTGGAAGAGGGATGGACCAGATATTCGTTTCAGTGGCCTACTCTGACAGCAATGTCAAGATAATAGGGACTCATGCCGGGGTTGCGATAGGTGAGGACGGCCCTACTGCACAGTCAATAGGTGATGTAGCTTACATGAGATCAGTGCCAAACTTTACAGTAATATGCCCGGCAGATGCTGTGGAAGCTGAAAAGGCAATACTGGAAATATCAAAAATAAAAGGGCCGGCTTATGTCAGGCTTGGAAGGGGAAATGTCAAGACAATCTATGATGATTCATACGGCTTTAAGATTGGAAAAGCTTCTGTGATTATGGAAGGGAAGGACGCTGCCATAATTGCATCAGGAATAATGGTGCAGGAGTCGATGGCGGCTGCTGAAAGTTTGAAAAAAGAAGGAATAAATGTCAGGGTTGTGAACATGTCAACGATAAAGCCGATAGACAAAGATGCAATAATCGCAGCTGCAAAAACAGGCACAATAATAACTGCTGAGGACCACAACATCAGGGGAGGATTGGGAAGTGCTGTTGCCGAAGTAATAGCTGAGGAAAAGCTCAACACCAAGTTCCACATGGTTGGGGTAAAAGACAGGTTTGCAGAGTCAGACTCCCAGAAAGTCCTTTTCAAGAAGTACGGGCTGGATGCTGAGGCGATTGCGGCTGCTGTGAAGTCAAACTTGAATAAATAAACTTAAGGGCTTTTCCACATAAAAAGGCTTCCTTCTCCTACGCTAAATTCAACTTTATCCCCTGGCTTCAGGCCTAAAGCTATGATGAATTTTTTCGGAATTGTCAATTGATACCTCTTGGAAAGTTTAGACATATCAGTTAACAGAATTTACAACAATTTAAAGCTTATGATAATATTCACAACGATTTGCACCCATCTAAAAGTATTTAAGCGAGCTTGTTCTTCCATTAAATTATGGATTCAACTGCGACGATGAGTGGTGATTGCCTTTGGGCAACAGAAGTCAGATTCTAATGTAGTTGCAGGACTGAAAAAAGACACGATAAAAGGTGATTATCGGTGGCAATGGACTGCCGAACAGCTGCTTACGAATACTCGAAATTCTCTCCTGTTACAGTGAAGGGGTTTCGCAGCAGCATCTGATAACTGAAACAGGGCTTTCTGAAAGGGCTGTGAAGTATGCGCTTAAGGAGCTTGTAATTAGGAAGCTGGCTAATTCTGCGATTGTTCTGGATGACATGAGAAGGAAGGTGTACAGGGCGGGGGTGGGAAGGTGAATGCCAAAATAAGCTTAGAGACATTAGTTGAGGAGATACCATATGAGGATCCTTTTGAGGCCTACAGAAGATTAACGAGGGACGGCTCACAGGTTAGCCTTCTGATGGAATCAAGGTCAAGGGACTTGCGTTATGGAAGACAGAGCATAATCGTGCCTGCGCCAAGCTTAAGCATCACAGGGAGAAATGATTATTTCAGGTTAGAAGCGCTTGATGAGCTGGGAAGGGAAATTATGCGGCAAATTGCAGGAGTAATTTCCCAAGATGACTCCTACAGACTGCTAGACGAAAAAGAAATCATCTATCCATCTACCAGGCAGGCTATGCGAGAGGGTAAGCTATGCATAGGAGAATTAAAATCCTCACGTTCAAAAAGCAGAGCTGCGCCAGAGGAAGAAAGATTAAGAAACGCCAGCCTTGCTGGGGCAATAAGGGCTGTTCTGAATAGTTTTAGCAGCAATGACGAACATGCAGGACTATATGGAACGTTTAGCTATGATTTTGTAAGGCAGTTCGAAGATATAGGACACAGGTTTATTCGTGGTGGAGAAGTCTTTAGCTTGTTCCTGCCATCAGAGGTTTATGTTTTTGATGACATAAGGGAACGAGCATTCAGAAAGAGATATTTTGGCACTGCAATCAAAACACAGCCTGTTTCTTCACAGTTAAAGTCAGGAAAAAACGACATATGCCTAAAATTTGACATGGGAGATGCAGAATACATCGCCAAGGTTGCGCGAATAGTTGAAGAAATAAAGAGAGGTGAGCTCATACAGGCTGTCTTGTCAAGAACAGCCTCAGTCAACATACAGCAGGCACCGACAGAAAGCTATGGAACACTTAGGAGAATAAATCCTTCACCCTACTGTTTTTTCTTTAACCTTGGAGGTGGTGAGGCACTTTTCGGAGCATCTCCTGAACTGCATGTAAAAGTTACTAATGGCCACGTGGAAATACGACCACTCGCGGGAACAGCAAGAAGGCCTGGAGATGCTGTAAGTGACTATCATGCACGAATGCAACTTCTAAACGATGTCAAAGAGCAAAGGGAGCACACCATGCTCGTTGACCTTGCGCGAAACGACATAGGTCGGGTATGCGACAGCGTTGAAGTTACCGAATTCATGGCAATAGAGGAATACCCCAACCTTTACCACATGGGAAGCGGCGTTACAGGAAAACTAAGCAAAGGAAGGGATGCTCTGGATTGCCTAATTGCAACCTTGCCTGCAGGAACTGTAAGTGGTGCACCTAAAGTTAGGGCAATGCAACTCATTGAAGAGCTCGAAAACTCACGGAGAGGCCCCTATGGAGGATGCATTGGTTCCTTGTCTTTTAACGGAAACTGCAATACAGGACTAACACTGCGCTCAGTATATGTTGACAACGGCAGGGCTTATGTGAGAGCGGGAGCAGGTATAGTGCACCATTCTATTCCTGAAAAGGAACTGCAGGAAGTGAATCTGAAAAACGCAAATCAGCTAAGAGCGTTAGGGGTGAGGTAAGATGAAAGCACTCATGATAGACAATTATGACTCGTTCACATATAACTTAGTGCATGCATTCAGAAAGGCGGAGTGCGACGTAGTCACATACAGGAACGACAGCGGCTTACAGGTCATTGAAAGAGAAAATCCTGATTTCATAGTTATAAGCCCTGGACCAAGCTCTCCGCAGAATGCGGGAATGAGCATGGACGCTGTTAAAAGGTATGCCGGGGCAATCCCCATATTTGGCGTATGCTTGGGAATGCAGGTAATAGCAGAGGCTTTCGGAACCCCTGTCGGGCGCCTTGATGAACTTGTTGGTGAGGAAGCCATCGTTCACGGTGGCAGCTCTACAGTTTATCATGATGGCAAAACAATATTTACCGGTGTTGGAAAGTATGAATTTATGCCTTTATTAGGGCCGCATAATTCAGACACTAATGAAGTGCGCAATTTTAGAGCCGGGCGCTACCATTCACTTGGAACAGTTAAGCCAGAAGTAAGGGCTCCACTTGAAGTATCAGCATATACATTCTGTGATCTCAGAGACAACAGGGTCAAAGAAATAGTCATGGGCCTGCGCCACAAAGAGTATCCTATAGAAGGAGTTCAGTTTCATCCAGAATCTGTTCTTACAATGCAGGATAATGCCGGGCAGAAGCTGATAGAGAATGTCGTCAAGTATTTTTCTGAAAAAAGAAGATAAGTGTTTGGACGATGGTAAACCTGCTACACGTAAAGATTTAAAAAGCTTGCAAAAAAAGATACGTTAATGACAAAAATCATATGCCAGTGGGGCTCTGTGCTGGTTGAGGAGGTTTTAGATGACTAAAGAATTCATAGTCACACCATGGAAGGTTGAGGGCGAAGTAGACTACAGCAGGCTCATCAAGGAGTTTGGCACAGAGACTGTAGATGAAAAACTGCTGCAACGGATAAAAAAGCAGACCGGCGAGCTTCATTATATGCTGCTCAGGAAGATATTCTTCTCCCATCGCGACATGAACTGGCTTTTGGATGAGTATGAAAAAGGCAACAAGTTCTACCTTTACACTGGAAGGGGGCCTTCCGGAAATACACACTTGGGGCATCTTGTGCCGTGGATATTCACCAAATGGCTACAGGATAAGTTTGATGCTGAACTGTGGTTCCAGATGACGGATGACGAGAAATTCATGTTCAACGATAAACTCGAGCTTGAGGATACAAATAAGTTAGCTTACGAGAATGCGTTGGACGTCATAGCTCTCGGATTTAAGAAGGGCAAGACAAAGATATTCGCTGACACTGATTATGCCAAGACACTTTACAAACAGGCAATAAGGGTAGCGAAAAAGCTCACCGTGTCAACAACAAAAGCTGTTTTCGGGCTTACAGACAGCGATAGCGTGGGTAAGCATTTTTTCACCTCTGTACAAAGTGTTCCAGCTTTTCTACCTTCTGTTTTGTCTGGAAAGAATGTTCCGTGCCTGATTCCGCACGCAATTGACCAAGACCCACACTTTAGGGTGACTAGGGACATCGTGCACAAATTAGGCTATTATAAGCCAGCTGCGATTCACTGCGTTTTTTTACCTGCACTTACTGGACCGAAAGGCAAAATGTCAGCTTCCATAGCTGAAACAGCAGTTTATACAACAGATGCGCCAGAGATTGTTGCGAAAAAAATAAGGAAATACGCTTTTTCAGGTGGGAAAGATACTGTTAAGGAGCATCGCAAACACGGCGGCAATCCGGATGTTGATGTATCATACCAGTGGTTGAGGTTCTTTGAGGAGGATGACAAAAAGCTTGAAAAGGTTTACCATGACTACAAAAGCGGAAAGCTATTGAGCGGAGAGCTAAAAGAAATACTGATAGAAAAGCTGACTGCCTTCCTTAAAAAGCATCAGGAGAACAGGGAAAAAGCAAGAAAGGAACTTGATAATTTTATTTTAAAGGATTGATTTAACCACCTTTCGGCAGGTTTTTATACAACCCTCAGGTTTCTCAGGTTATGGTTGAGCTGATTATCACAGAAAAGCCGAAAGCTGCTCAAAGGATAGCTGAGGCTCTTGCCGACGGAAAAGCGATAAAGAAAGGCGAGCGTGGAGTCAGCTACTATGAGATTACCCATGGTAAAAAGGACATCATAGTTGGATGCGCTGTTGGCCATTTGTTCGGGCTTGCCGAAAAGGAAAAGAAAAAGGGGATGCGCTACCCTGTCTTTGACGTTGAGTGGAAGCCAACATACGAGACGTCAAAAACTGCCGCTTTCTCAAAAAAATATTATGATATGCTGGTGAAACTATCGAAGAAAGCTGATGAGTTTACGGTAGCGTGCGATTTAGACATTGAAGGGGAAGTCATTGGGTTTAACATTCTCAGATTCATCTGCAAGCAAAAAGACGCAAGAAGGATGAAGTTCTCAACACTTACAAAGCCAGACCTTGTCGAAGCCTACGAAAAAGTTTCGCCGCACATAGAGTGGGGCATGGCACACGCAGGGGAAACTAGGCACGAGCTGGACTGGTATTGGGGGATAAACCTGACAAGGGCATTGACGAGCTCCATAAAAAAGGCCGGGCTTTTCAAGATACTCAGCATAGGAAGAGTGCAGGGCCCGGCGCTGCAGATAATAACGCAAAGAGAGAAAGAAATCTTAGCATTCAAGCCACAGCCGTTCTGGCAAATTGATCTGCATGGCGAAGTTAAGAACGGCAAGCTTGTTGCAATGCATGAAAAGGACAAATTCTGGGACAGGAAAGAGGCTGACAAGTCGTATGCGAATGCAAAAGGAAAAAATGGAACGATAGCTGAGGTAAAAAAAAGCCAGTTCCAGCAAGCCCCTCCATACCCCTTTGACCTAACAACATTGCAGACAGAAGCTTACAGGTGCTTCGGGGCACCTCCAAAGACAACGCTCGAGATAGCACAGGAACTTTACACGTCAGGGCTTATATCATACCCAAGAACATCGTCACAGCAGCTTCCGCCAACAATAGGCTACTCAAAAACTCTCACTGCGCTCTCGCAACAGCAGGAATACAGCGCGCTGTGCAAAAAACTGCTCAACAAAGGGGGCTTGAAGCCGAATAATGGCAAAAAAAACGACCCGGCGCACCCGGCAATTTACCCAACAGGGCTTAAGCCGAAAAGCCTTGACAAAAGAGGCCAAAAAATATACGACCTGATAGTAAGGAGATTCCTTGCAACATTTGCTGATGCAGCCACAAGGGAAACAATGACTGCGAAAATCGATGTCAATGATGAAATGTTTGTTTCTTCAGGAACAAGGACTGTGGAAAAAGCGTGGCACGAGTTCTACGGGCCGTATGCAAAGTTCAAGGAAGAAGAGCTTCCGGTAATAACACAAGGAGAGGTTGTGACTGTGAAGGAGCTGGAACTCCTTTCAAAGGAAACAAAGCCGCCAGCCAGGTACACGCAGGCATCCATAATAAAAGAGCTCGAGAAGAAGAACCTGGGCACGAAATCAACAAGGGCAGAGGTAGTTGACACGCTTTACAGGAGAGGCTACATCACAGGAAGGGCGCTTGAAGCTACGAACCTGGGCATAAAAATAATTGAAACGCTGGGGAAGTACAGCCCCGAGATAATTGACGAAGAGTTGACAAGGCATTTTGAGCTTGAGATGGAAGAAATTCAGGAGGACAAGAAGAAAGGGGATGAAGTCCTGACAGAAGCAAAAGCAGTGCTCGTCAAGATATTGGAAGAGTTCAAGAAGAAAGAAAAAGGCGTGGGCGACGAGCTTGTTGGAGCAACAAAAGAGTCAGAAACAAAGGAGAACACGATAGGAAAATGCATCTTGTGCAGCGAAGGCACGTTAATGATAAAGCGTGGGAAGTTCGGCAAGTTCATCGCGTGCACAAGGTACCCTGACTGCAAGGCATCCTTCAAGCTGCCTGCCAGCGGCCTCATAAAAGCGCTTGACAAGACCTGCGAGGCTTGCAAACATCCAATGATTACTGTAATAAGGGCAGGAAAAAAGCCGCAGGATGTATGCATAAGCCCAGACTGCCCCTCCAAGGTTTCTGAAGGCGCGAAGAAGCAGATAAGCGAAAACGAGAACAAAGTATGCAACAAGTGTGGAGATGGAAAAATGGTGCTGAGGCGAAGCATCTACGGCAGCTTTCTCGGCTGCGACAAGTTCCCGAAGTGCAGGAATATTATGAAGCTTAGCTAAATTTATAAACATTGCACCACGCACCTACTGCTTAATGTTAAGCACAATTAGCAAGACCGCTTCCTTGGCGGCAAATTTCCTGTTCAGCAGGCCATTCTACGCTTCTTTCGACGTCACGAACTACTGTAACTTGAGATGCGAAGGCTGCGACTATCCGGTTCTTTTTGGCAGGAATCTTCTTGGAAAAGATAAGCCAACAGAAAGCATTGAAACCCGCATCGAGAGGCTACGCGAAGCTTTTGGAAGCATGATTATTGTGCTGGCCGGATTTGAGCCGACAATGAGGAAGGATCTCCCTGAAATAATACTCGCCGCGTCCAATTCCAACTATGTTGGCATAGTCACCAATGGAACACTCATTACGCCCGAAAAAGCGAGATCATATTGGGAAGCGGGGCTGACTTTTGCAAGTGTTTCATTTCCTACATTTGACAATGAACGGTTTAAAGAGCTGACAGGAGTTAAAAGATATGACTTAAGTGATGTGAGGAATGCGCTGGAGACGCTCATTGCCACGGCACCAAGGCACCGAATTCCACCCGCCATCGTGGCTATTACAGCAACCATAGATAACTTGACAACTCCGAAAGAGTTGAGTGAGTTGGCAGTATATGCTCAGCAGGCAGGAGCAAAAGTATCGTTCCAGCCTTATTCGGCATCCAAACCTGCTTCAGCCGCTCAGGAGTATTGTGTCGAAGAAGACAAACGAACAATAACAATCCAAACGTTGGAAGGCAAATTCAAGGGAAGCATTGCTGAAACAATCGAACAGATAAGGAGGAATCATCCTGTTGTAATAGGAAGACTGAGCGCATTGAGAAACTTTGATGTATTCGTCCGGGATGGAAGCATACCATTCAAGCCGCGATCTTTAAAGGTTTATGAGAGTGGTGAAGTTTCCCTTTACCCTGAGGCCATGACATTTAGCAATATTGACACAAGAACTCCGCAAGAAGTATGGCATGACTACCGGGGCCATGTTGAAGACATTAGGCAAAATGGCGGCTTCAGAGCGCCAAATGCTTATCGATGTGTTAACCTAACAAATCCTTCAATGCCATTGGGTGACATTATTGGTGGAACCTGGCGTTCAATAGCACGACTGTCGTAATTCTGCAATAGCCATAAAAGTTTAAATTCTGGCAGGTGAAAGACAGGCTGATGCTTACAAACCATGATATTCTGCTAAGATTTGCCTTGGCGCTCGGCACAAGCGCCCTTGTTGGATTTGAGCGCGAGAAGACAAAGCACCCGGCAGGGCTAAGAACTCACATGCTTGTTTGCGTGGGCTCAACCTTGATAACCCTTGCTTCCATACAGGTTTTCCCTGGGGACCAAGCCAGGATAGCATCAGGGATAATTACAGGCATTGGCTTTCTTGGGGCTGGAACGATTTTTAGGGACAAAAACAATGTCCGAGGCCTGACGACGGCCGCGAGCTTGTGGGCGGTAGCGGGCGTGGGGCTCGCAATTGGAGCCGGGGCTTTCTTCATGGCACTAATTGCAACAATTGCCATACTGTTCATTTTGGGGCTTGGAAAAATAAGCGGCTCAAAAAGAGGCCCGAAAAAAAAAAAAAAACGATTAGCCCTTAGGCTTTAGGTAGCAGTCACAATTCAAGAATGCCTTTAGTTTCTGCAATCAAGCTTGGGCTGCTACCGCCATGCCACGTCGCCCTTGGCCTGACCCTGATTGGATAAAGGCGCTCATTAGTGTCGTCAAATAAAAGAGCGGCACCCTTAACCCTTGGCAGGTCATCAAGTGACTTATCAAGCCCCTCGCGCATGTAACTTTGCATGAGTGTCCCAAGCGAATCTACGTCAATCTTAGCAGTAAGCCTGTGCGCAATGACAATGTCAGATTGAGTCATGACATCAGTATGAATCTGGCCAGGCTGCTGCGAAGCCAAAACAAGCGAAATGCCAGGCTGCCGACCCTCCCTCAGGACAGTAATCAAAGAGTTCGATGCTGGAGTAGAGCCACTCTTGGGCAGAAACTCGTGAGCCTCATCAACAACAAGCCAGATAAGAGGAATTTGCTTTTTTGGGTTGGTGGAAACCCTTGAAAACGATGTGGTTTTCTTAATTGCCTCAAACTCCTCAGCCCTGCGAACTATCATCCTCTCATTAAACAGCTTCTTGGCTATCAGGCCTATGACCAAGGCGCGGATGTTGTTTTTGCCTCCAGAGACGGCATACGGGCTGATGTCAAGGATAGTTATCTGGCCGCCAACTGCCAAATCGGCAACCGGCGTAGATTTGCTGCCAAACAAGCCCCAGTCTTCTGCAGAATAAAACATGTTCTCAACAGCAGCCTTAATTTCTTCAGACGTCCTGTCATCACGCGTAATAGCTTCGATGATGTCCTGCAGGGAAAAATCAGGCTTGGACTTGCGCAATTTCGGGATAACCCTGCCAATAAGGGTTCCAAACTGGCTTGTTGTTTCAATCTCAAAAATGCTGCACCAGTCGCCTGCAGTCAGTTCTGACGTGCTAATTGAAAGGGGCAAGTCAACAGGGATGCCCCTGTCCTTGTATTCAGAGTAGTTTCCGGAAGGGACGTAAACGCGGACATTGTATTTCGAATAAGGAATCCCCCACTCCTTGAGCAAAGGCTCATCCCTTTTGTTTTCATATTTCATGGTCCAGAATATGCCCATGGTGTCAAATATGACTATGCTAAGGTTCTTTGTCAATTCAGGCTCGAGCGACATCATGCCTTCTGCTATCGCAGCTAAAGTGTAACTTTTCCCACCACCCCTCTTGCCAAAGATAGAGATTACATGAGAGCGCAGAACATCCAGGTAAATGCCTGTTGAAAGCGATGTTGCCTGGCCCATCTTGACATAATGCTTGCCAAGGAGAAAAGTTCCCTTGTCGCCAAAGGCCTTTCTATCCTCATCATCACGGCCGACAATTATCTCATACATGGCTGCAGGCTGGCTTTTACCACAATAAATACTTTGCTGTTCCACAAAAAATGCCGCCAGCACTTTAGAGCTTGTCGTATCCAAGCATATGCGTTATCCTGAAGGACAGCACAAAGATTATAAACCAAAAGCATAATTAAACACGCAATGCAAAACATGCCCGGATTGAGGAAAAGCCATTGGGGCTTCAAGCTTGTGCTTATCCTGGCAATACTTGCCCTTGTCGCGTACTTTCTAATAAAAGGCGGCGTAATTGATGTCCCGTTCACGCTCCCCTTCTAGCAGGACAGAAAGTTTATAAAAAGCCGGAAGTTTGAAAAAGAAAGTGGTAAGCGGAAATGACTGATGAATTTTCAAAGCTGAAAAAGGAAATAGAAACAACAGACGCTAAAAGGGAAGAGTTGATAGCGCAGTCAAGGAGCATACTTCTTCAGTCTAAAAAAGCCATATATGCCATGCAAAGGGGGGATACCGGGGCCGCAGCCACAATAGTGGCTGACATGAAGAAAGCAGTCGCGGTCATAAGCAAATTTTCGCAGGAAGCAAGCTATGCAAGCGCAGTCAAGCCTGCAATCCAGGAGTATGTTGAGGCAGCGTGCTTCAACGAGTTCATCAGAACAGGCAAATTGCTTCCGAGCGACGAGCTGGGAGTGTCGGCTGAAAACTACATTGCCGGGCTCTGCGACGTGTCAGGCGAGATAATAAGAAAAGCAGTGAATGCTGCCATAAATGACGACGCAAAGACAGTTGCCAGCGCCAAAAGCTATATCGAAGCCCTTTATTATGGGCTGATGCAGTTTGAATTCAGAAACGGTGAGCTAAGGCGAAAGTTCGACGGCCTGAAGTATGACCTGAAAAAGATGGAAGACCTCGTGCTTAGCTTGAAGCTGCAAGGAAAGGCAAAGTGACAACAGCCAAACTTGATGAGGGAAAGATAAAGAAGCAAGCCAAGGCAATAATGGATGAGTTTGTAAATGCTCTTGACAAGGTCGGAGAGATTTCAGGAGATGCTGGGCTTGAAAGGGAAGAAACAACAAGAGAAGCCAGGCAAGCAAAACAGAACAATGACTTCAAGGAAAGAATTCTAAAGAACGCACCTAAAAAATCAGACAGCTATATTGTTGCAGAGAAAAAAAGCTGGTGAGACTATTGGCCACGGCGTACTCCACTGAGCAAAAGCTTAACCTGATAAAAAAAGGCGAGGTTTCGGCAGCTGAGAACATAAGGGGTTTTCTTAACGCCATAAGGAAGGGTAACAAAGCGGTAAATGCTTTCCTGTACGTTAACGAAAACGCTGTGGCTGAAGCAGAAGCTGTTGACAAAAAAATAAGGGCTGGAAATGCGGGCAGGCTTGCTGGCTTGGCAGTGGCTGTAAAATCAAACATTTCTGTCACTGGACTGCCTGTGAGCTGCGCTTCGAAAACCCTAGAGAACTACTACGGGACATTTGATGCTGATGCAGTTGCAATGATAAAAAGTGAAGACGGCATAATAATAGGAATGGCCAACATGGACGAGTTTGCCTGTGGTGGCTCAGGTGAAACATCTGCTTTTGGGCCGACCGACAACCCAGCTGCGCCTGGCAGGATACCTGGAGGCAGCAGCTCTGGCTCAGCAGCCGCGGTTGCCGCAGGAATGTGCGACTTGGCACTCGGCTCTGACACAGGAGGCTCAATAAGAAATCCTGCTTCGCACTGCGGGGTTGTTGGAGTCAAGCCAAGCTACGGAAGAGTTTCAAGATACGGACTTGTTGATTTATCAATGAGCCTGGACCAGATTGGGCCACTGTCCCATGATGTTCACGGGGCTGCACTGCTTATGGAAGTTATTTCTGGAAAAAGCGCGAATGATGCTACAACAACCAGTGAGAATGTGCGAGAATACTCAAGAGTGCTCAACAAAGCGCTCAAAGGGCTGAAAATCGGCATAAGCCCTGAATTTGAAGCAATGTGCGTGAACAAAAAAATATACGAAATGATAACAAATGCCGCAGAAAAGCTTGTTGCTTCCAGCAAAAGCGCACTGAAAGAAGTGAAACTGCCCTATGTCGACCTATCAATACAAACATATTACCCGCTGGTGTATGTTGAGTTCTTTTCAGGAACGAGGAAATTTGACGGCAGGAAATACGGCAGGAAGATAGAAGAAGCGTGCGGTGAGGAGGTCCTGCGAAGGATTCTTGGCGGCATGGAAATTTCAAGAGCAGAATACCACGGGACATACTACAGGAAAGCACTGAAGGCGCGAAATCTAATTGCTGAAGGATTTGAAAAAGCTTTCAAGGAAGTTGACGTGATAATCTCACCAACAACGCCAATGCTACCGCACAAGATAGGCGCAAAAATAACAGACCCGAAAGCGATGTATGCCTATGACGCATACACTATACCTGCTAATTTAGCTGGAATATGCGCAGGTGTTGTAAACGCCGGAAGGATTAAAAGAATACCCGTGGGCTTGCAGGTCATGGCGCCGGCGTTCAAGGAAGAACTGCTGCTGCAAGTCATGGCTGCGGTGGAGAATTTACGGTGAAGTTGAAACAGCACTAGAAGTAAAATATCTGTTTCTTACAGAACTCCAGTGGTTGCCTAATAGCTCATTAAACTGTAATCGAGACATGTCTTGGTTTGGTATATTAAACGCGAATGTATTGCGCAGCACAGTTGAATTAACATGAATCCCTGCTTGTGCCCCGTATTCCTTAAGAACAGCAAATAACCAAGCACGGGTTACCTGCTTGCCTCTCGTCTCACTTAAGAATAATTTACCATTATCACGACCCTTAACGAGTATTGGACGCCCTTCAGTTATATAATAATCGATGACGGCACCTACTTCTTCACTAAATGACACCCTACGCTCCGGCCAGCTACTATTACGACAATAAACATAGGCTTTGTCGAGATTGACTTGCTCAACACTCAAAGAAACCAACTCAGTTGCCTTAAGGCCTGTTGCGTACGAAAGCACAAGCATTGCGTAATTCCTTAATCTGGTCGGGCTGCTGCAGTTTAATGCCGCCACTTCAAATAAATGCCCTACCTCTTCAGCGGTCAATGCCATCCGTGGGGGCTTATCAACCTTAAATGAAGGAAAATCCTTGGGCACCTGAAGTTCACTAACTCCCGCTTGGGTTAAGTAGCCTAAGAATAACTTCAAGGATACGGCTTTCCGGTTGAGAGTTGACATGCTGTAGCTCTGTTTTAATGAGCCGAAATATTCTAAAAGATTAGCCGGCTCAACATCGCCAAGAGATGTTAAATTTGAACTTTGCAAAAATCGGACAAGCTGAGCTAAATCTGTTTGGTATGCAGCGATTGTGTTGGCGGGGCGATTAGAAGATTGCAAGGATTCCAAGTATTGAGCAACAGCTTCCTCCAAGGTTATTTCTTCAGACGTGGCTTTAGTGGCAGTCATTTTCCTAGTTCTTGGGATATATGCGGAATATTTAAGTTTTGTGCAATTAGTCATAGGACTAAAATATTACCACAAATGCCACATTAAATTGACTCAGAACTATGCCGAAAGTCGTAACAAATAATTTCGATCGGCCATCCTTTCAAAGCCAAGCCGCCTGGCTGTTTTATCATACCGCAAAAATCCTTGCCGCGGCGTAAGGCCGGGCTGCAGAGGCCTCTGTGGGTAAGCGGCTCTTATCTTTTCTCTGATATTTTGTTCTTGCTCTGGGTTTAACCCTTTGGCATCATCAAACGATTGCACCCAAGCTGGGTAAAAACTATTACTCTTAATTAATTCGTAGGTTTCCTTGGCGTAACCGATATTATCAACTGAACGAACACCAACAGAGGGAACTTTGTTTTGGCTTGCCCACTCAACGGCCCAGCTTACCAACGCTGCTGAGAAATTAACTGCGCCAAGAGGCTCTCCTGCGCCCTTGGTTCCCTGAATTTGTTTTATAAAAACGCATTTATCTCTTGGCTCAAAGCCTGCCCAAGCAATTAAGCGAAAATCGTAAGTTAAGCAGAAATTGAAAACAGCTTCACAATAAACATTTCCGAATCCGTTATTATTACCGCTATTCGTGCAAACGTGAGTGTCTAACTCCAGCCCGTATCTCTGAACGTTAATGTGGGGTTCTTTTTTTTTCACAAACGGCCTTAAAAATTCTCCAAAATCGGGATACTCCCTGCCTTTATCAAAATCTTCCAATGCTGCAACCATTGCTTTAGATTTTGAGCCTGTCATTGAATAAGCCCAGTCCTGCCAAAGATGTTTCGGAGTTCGAGAAGCCTTCATATGCACTGCGTGTTGTGCCCGCCTCATCAGCCTATAAAAATCAGGGGGCAGCGAAATGCCACTTTGCCCCGCGAGTATTTCTGTATTCAGCAAGATGGCGGGGACAGCCTGGGGGAAACGCCCATCCGTTAAGAGTTCCCTTACGACATTCAACCGCTCTTCCAAACTTTTCTGGTCAAATGACATTGTAAGAAAGGAAAAAGGAAAGCTTTTATAAATTCTTTCAGTTACCGCGACACTATGCTAAGGACACATACCTGCGCTGAGCTGACTGAAAAGAACATTGGCAAGACTGCTACGCTTGCGGGCTGGTGCCATTCAAGGAGGGACCATGGCGGCGTGATATTTATTGACCTTAGGGACAGGTATGGGCTTACACAGATAGTCCTTGACCCGAGCCACAACAAAAAAGTGCACCAGATTGGAGAGACGATTGGTAGAGAGTGGGTCGTGGCTGCAAAGGGAAAGGTAAGAAGCAGGCCGAAGGACATGGTTAACCCGAAGCTGCACACTGGAGAGATTGAGGTAATTGTTGACGAGCTTGATATCATCACGAAGTCTGCCGTGCCTCCGATTGAGATAGACGACAGGGTTGAGGCTGCCGAAGACGTGAGGATGAAATATAAGTATTTGGACCTTAGAAGGCCGGTAATGCAGCACAGGCTGATGTTTAGGCACAAAGCGGCTGCCGCGGTCAGGGATTACTTCAATAAAAACAGTTTTATGGAGATTGAGACCCCGATGCTTGTAAGGTCAACGCCTGAAGGAGCGAGGGACTATGTAGTTGCAAGCCGAGTTAGCCCTGGGAAGTTTTATGCTTTGCCGCAGTCGCCGCAGCTCTACAAGCAGATATTGATGATTGCAGGGTTTGACAGGTATTACCAGCTGGCAAGATGCCTGCGCGATGAAGACCTGAGAATGGACAGGCAGCCTGAGCACACGCAGATAGATTTTGAAATGAGCTTTGTGGATGAAAACGATATTATGGGCTTTGTCGAGGGTCTTTACAAGCACATTTTCAAGGAAGTTGCCGGAGTTGACCTCAAGACACCATTTCAGGTGTTGACCCATGCAGAGGCAATGGCAAAATACGGCTCTGACAAGCCCGACCTTAGGTTTGGGATGGAACTCATCGATGTCACCGAGATTGTGAAGAAATCCGAATTCAAGACATTTGCTTCCGAAGAGCAGGTGAAATGCATAGTTGCAGAAAAAGACCTCAGCAGGAATGAAATTGACGACCTGATAGAATGGGCAAAGGTCAATGGCGCAAAGGGGCTTGCCTGGATGAAAGCAACTGACAAAGGGCTGGAATCCTCAATTGTGAAGTTTTTCAGCGCAGAAGCCCAGAAGCAGCTGCTTTCTGCCACAAAGGCAAAAAAAGGCGCTGTTTTGTTTTTCGTTGCTGACAAAAAAAAGACTGTTGCTGAGGTTCTGGGAAAGGTAAGGCTGGAGATTGCAAGGAGGCTTAAAATGATGACAAACGAGTTCAAGTTTTGCTGGGTGAAGGATTTCCCCCTGTTTGAGTGGAATATTGAGGAGAACAGGTGGGAGGCGGCACACCACATGTTCACCTCGCCAAAGCCAGAGCATATTGAATTCCTTGAGAAATCACCTGAGAAAGTGCTTGGAAACCTGTATGACCTTGTCCTAAACGGAACAGAGCTGGGCTCAGGCTCGATACGCATCAACAACCCGGAGCTCCAGGAGAAAGTCATGAAAGTGGTGGGCTTAAGCCACTCTGATGCCGCGAAAAAGTTTGGATTCCTCCTCGAAGCTTACGGGTACGGAGCTCCTGTCCACGGCGGCATGGGCATTGGCTTTGACAGGACAGTGGCGCTGATGCTTGGGCTGCACGACATCCGCGAGGTCATAGCTTTCCCAAAAAATAAGAAGGCTGAAAGCCCAATGGACGGCTCGCCATCAGAAATAGAGGAAAAGCAGCTGAGAGAGCTGCACATAAAGACTGATATCATCAGTAAGAATTGAATCGCAAAAAAGCAAAATGGAATATTACAACCTGCTTGCGTTTTTAATATGTTACCTTGCAGCCTGGGCAATAACCGGCACAGCAACAAATTTCAGAAATGCCGGCAAAGAAACATTGCTTGGCCTGTTATTGCACGTTAAGTCCCTTTGTTTTTTGAGCCTTGCATTCATAGGCACATTAATGGTTTTGTCATTCTTTCGCAAACCAATCATTCAGCAGATTTGTGCTGCAGAGTTCGGCTGTGGTATTGGTTACGGGCTCATTGCTATGGGAATCTCATTGGTTATTTTGGTTCCTATTTGGCTATATTTGTTCAACAAAATTGCCAGCGCAAAGAGAAAAGAAGTAGAAACGAGATGGAGCTACGCAACAGCTTTCAATATTGCGCTGGTTGTGGGAGCGATTATCAGTTATTCATTTTTTTGAGAGTACACTCATGTTCGTTCTCATAACAGGCAACAAAGAGAAAATAAGGGAATTTGATGCAGTGCTGAAAGGCAAAATCAAGTTTGACGTCCTTAACGTGGAAAAGCCTGAAATTCAATCTGAGGACATCAGTGAGATAGCGAAGACTGCAGCGCGATTCTGCGCAAACAAGATTGGAAAGCCAGTCGTTGTAGAGGACTCTGCACTGGTGATTGAGGCGCTTGGCGGCTTCCCTGGGCCATACACGCGCTACATATACGAAAGGATTGGAAATGCCGGGCTGGTGAAGCTGATGGAAGGAAAGCGAAACAGGCGCTGCTGGTACAAGTCAGCAATAGGCTACTGCGAGCCAGGCAAGGAAGCTGCCTGCTTCTGGGGCGAGGAGGAAGGCAAAATCGCAACAAAGGAACACGGCAAAGCCGGCTGGGGCCAGGACAGGATATTCACTCCCCTTGGCAGCAAGAAAACGTATGCTGAAACGAGAAAGAAAGGCAGCGTCAACGAATTCAGGAGAATGGCGATTGAGAAGCTGAGGGAATACTTGCTATGAATGACATAAAAGGGATTGCAGAATATGTTGAATGGAAGGCTATTAAGTCTGCGGTGTGGCTTTGGAGGGCAAAGCGTCACGTGAAGGTTTATGGGCTCGAGCAGGTTGATACAAATTCGAGTGCGCTGTTTGCAATAAAGCACACGCGCTCTATAGAAGACCTGCTTATTGCATTATATATGTTACCACGAAAAACTGATATTTTTGTCACTGAGAGAGCCTTTAATAATCCGACACAGTTAATGTTACGGAATCCACTGGCGAGGCATTTGATGCGAGCCTCCGGACTTGTCCCGATTTACGTTGCACTCAGAGAAAAGCCTTCCAGATTGCCCGCTACAGATGCGAGAGCCTTCAGAAAGTTTTATACCACGCTCAAATCAAGGGGCTGGGTGGCGTATGCGCCTGAGGCAATGCATATTCCCAACGCAGTAGGAGAGAAAATCTTCCCACAGATGATAATGAAGGCTGCCGAACTCGGCCACAAAACTTACCTCGTTGGGATCCGTTACGCGGATTCAATTGAGGTCAGGATAGAGCGATATGACCCGAGGAAAGAATCGCCAGAAGAAGTCATCATAGATGTAAGAAGGTCATTTGCAAGATTAAGCGGCCTCGAAGATAAGCTTGCTACAGCGCCAGCCTAGCCCCCTGAAATGACTGAAAGAATTTTTATCTCATCCTTGTCACTTAGCTTGTCGCTTTCTGTAACAAGCGAATTGTTCCTTGCAACAAGGACTGCTGTCGGGTTAAGCTTAAGCTTTTGAAGAAGCTGCAAAACTGTGCCGCTGAATTTCAGTTTTTTTGTGCTGCTGTCGCGCTCAATAAAGATGTTCATTAAAAGACATGATTGGCTGAAGAATTAAAATGTTTGCCATAAAAACGGCATTTATGGATTTATAAAGACTAATACGTATTCTGTTTTCAGTTAAAATTGCAACACATTGAAAAAATTGCCTTTATAGGCCCTGAAAGCCTTGTTTTCCACAGGAAGTGATAGGGTTATGCCGATTGCAAAGGCTTTGTTTAAAAACAGCGGTATTTATAAACAAGAAGGGCTAAATGGCTTTTAAATCACGTCGAACGGGGGTGTTTGGTGAATGGGTAAGCGAGAGATTACTGTAGTGAATATTGTTGTTAGCACTTCTTTGAACCATGACATACCGCTGGAAAAGATGAATGCTATGCTGTCAAATACGGAGTATAATCCTGAGCAGTTCCCTGGCCTTGTTATAAGGATAAAGGAGCCGAAGACCTCTGCGCTGATATTCAGCAGCGGCAAGGTCGTATGCACTGGCGCGAGGTCAATGGACAAGGTTGAGGAGTCTATCAAGAAAATCATAAAAAGCCTTGAGAAGATTGGAATAAAGATAACAATAAAGCCAGAAATCAAAATACAGAACATTGTCGCTTCGGGCACAGTCGGCATGGACTTGAACCTGAACACGCTGGCAATGAAGCTAAGCAACACAGAATACGAGCCTGAGCAGTTCCCCGGGCTGGTTTACAAGCTAGTAGATGGGAACGTGAAGGCAACATTCCTGCTTTTCAGCAACGGAAAGGTTGTTTGCACAGGAACCAAGAGCGAAGAGGAAGTCAACAAATCCCTTGACAAGCTCATTGAGAACCTGAAGAAAGCTTCAGCCAAAAAAGGATAAGACGGTTTTTACCTAATAACAGCTTTTGCCAATGTTGCAGCTGCAATTCTGCCGCAACAACAGGACTGCCGCCAAACATAAAGATTTGATTCGACAGGTGTAAAAATGCTTGAGGCAACTGAGCAGATAGAAAGGTTCAAGGAATTCTTTGAAGAGGCTTACAGCAAGAACCTCATTGAAGCCGCTTCATCCGCCAAGAAGTCGATATCAGTTGATTTTGCAAAGCTTTCATCATTCGACCCAAAGCTCGCAGTTGACCTGCTCGACTATCCTGAGGATGCAATCAAAGCTGCTGAGCTTTCAATCCGTGAGATAGAACTGCCAAGCGAAGTCAAGAACTTCAGGGTAAGGCTCTACAACCTCCCAGAATCGCAAAAACTGAGAATAGGTGAAATCAGGAGCAGCCACATCGGGAAACTGCTCGTCCTTGACGGCATAGTCAGGAGGAAATCAGACGTAAGGCCGCAAGTCACGAAAACAGATTTTGAATGCCCTAACTGCGGGAGAATAATATCAGTACTGCAAACAGAGGCCAACTTCAAGGAGCCGCGAAGCTGCAGCTGCGGAAGGAAGGGAAACTTCAGGCTGCTTGATAAGGAACTCGTTGATGCCCAGACCATGGTGCTCGAGGAAAACCCAGAGTACATGGAAGGGGGCGACCAGCCTAAAAGGGTAGGAGTCTTTCTCAAGGAAGACCTTGTAAGCCCAATAAGCGAGAAGAGAACAAACCCCGGGAACAGGGTCAGGATTGTTGGCATACTAAAAGAAGTTCCGGTGATAAAACACGGCACAAGGTCCACGAGCTTTGACTTGCTCGTTGACACAAACTTCCTGGAAACAATAGATGAAACTTTCTACGAAATAAAGATATCTAAAGAGGAAGAGGAAGCCATTACCGCACTTGCGAAGGACAAGAACGTGTACAACAAGCTTGTCGGCTCTATTGCACCTTCAATCTATGGGTATGAAAAAGTAAAAGAGGGCCTGCTCCTGCAACTCATGGGAGGCGTGCAGAAGAAGCGCACAGACGGCGTTGTCTCGAGGGGAGATATGCACATTTTGCTAGTTGGCGATCCAGGCAGCGGGAAAAGTCAATTGCTCAAAAGAATAAGCGTAATAGCACCTAAAGGAAGGTATGTGAGCGGCGGGGGCGTGAGCGGGGCAGGTATCACTGCCGCAGTCGTCAAGGACGAAATACTCGGAGGGTGGAGCCTGGAGGCTGGGGCACTTGTCCTGGCTAATGACGGCATATGCGCAATTGACGAAATGGACAAGATGACTGAAGAAGACACGGGGGCTATGCACGAGGCCCTGGAACAGCAATCAGTTAGTATTGCGAAAGCCAACATCCAAGCCACTTTAATGGCAAGGACAACTGTGCTGGCAGCCGCCAACCCCAAATACGGCAGGTTTGACCAATATGGCAACATTGCCGAACAGATAAACCTGCCACCAACCCTGATTAACCGGTTTGACCTGATATTCACAATAAAAGACCTGCCACAAATTGAAAAGGATGAAAAAACAGCAAGGCACATACTCAAGCTTCACCAGTCCCCTGAAGTGAACGAGCCGGAAATACCAACAAAGCTTCTAAAAAAATATGTTTCATACGCAAGGCAGCATACCAGGCCAGTTCTGACTGACAGCGCTATAGATGAAATGAAGGAATTCTACGTCCAGTTGAGAAACCGTGAGGTTAGCGATGAGAGGGCTGCAAGGGCCATACCAATCTCAGCAAGGCAATTGGAAGCCCTTGTAAGAATGGCCGAGGCCTCGGCCAAGGTAAGGCTATCTGACAAGGTAACAAGGGAAGATGCAAGGAGGGCAATAGAGCTCCTGATGTACTGCCTAATGCAGGTAGGCAGGGAAAAGGAAACAGGCCAGATTGACATAGACCGGATAGCCACAGGCATACCTGCTTCCCAGCGTGAGAGAATCTTCCTCGTAAAGCAAATACTTGAAGAACTGGAAAACGACATGGGAAAAACAATACCCGTGGAAGACGTTGCCAGGCTCGCGGTGGAAAGAGGAGTAAGCAAAGCAGAGGTTGATGAAATAATAGAGAAGCTCAAGCGGGCAGGGGACGTCTACGAGCCAAGGTACGGCTTCCTTTCCAGAATGTGACCCCTTTGCGAAAGCGGTCAATCGGAAAACGGAATGCAACCCCTTTGCGAAAGCGGTCAATCGGAAAACGGAATGCAACCCCTTTGCAAATCCAAGTCGAGAGCTGTCGACTGGGCCCAATCGACCGAAAGTCGATTTGGGAGCGGTCAATCGGAAAAATAAACAGGAGAAGAAAGATGGCCAATCTAGAAATGTGCAAGTTGACTTTGCCATTTTTGGATTGGCCCTTTTCTTAAAAGTGTCATGCTCCAAGAAAAACAGTTCAGACGAGAAGCTGCCAGAAAAAGCAGCATTGGTGAAATTCTAAACGGAAAATTTGTTGATGCAGAAGAAGGCTCGGCAGCACTCAACATTTCAGGGCAGGCCGCACGCAGGCTGAACCTGCTGGCAACCGTGGTTGATAAGGAAGATACTGAAAGCCAAAGCTACAAAAGCCTGGTGGTTGACGACGGAACCGCACAGATAAGGCTGAGATTCTTTGATGCGGAAATGCCACTCTTTGAAAAACTGGAAATAGGGGACTTTGCAGCCATAATAGGCAAGCCACGCAGCTACGGCAGCGAGGTCTACATAACGCCCGAAATAGCAAGGCCACTGAAGAATGTAAAGTGGGCAGACGTAAGGAAGCTTGAGCTAAAGCTGCAAAAGGCGCGCGAACACGCAACAGCAATGACTCCTGCAGCGGAAAACTTAGTTGAACAGCTAGTGGTAGAAGAACCTGCCGACGTTGTCAGCAAGGAAAAAATGGAACTATACAAGATAGTGAAAGCGCTTGATGCTGGCAGAGGTGTGGATTTAAATGAAGTAACGGCAAAATCAGGCCTAGGCAATGCTGAGTCTCTAATAAGAGAAATGCTAAGAAACGGCGACCTGTTCGAAGTGCTTCCAGGACGACTCAAGGTCTTAGAATAAAGTATGCATAAGCTTTAAAAGAAGCCCAGGATTCCATTTCCCATGGGAGACGAAGCTAAGCAAGCAACAGCAAGCTCATATGAGAACTTGCTAAGAAGGGCGCAGGAACTGCTGCCGCAAAAAAGCACGGCAGCTGAAAGGCTGGAAGTGCCAAAGGTGCTCGGGCACATACAGGGAAACAAGACCGTAGTCAGCAACTTCCACAACATAGCAGACATAATACGAAGGCCGGTTGACCATTTTCTCAAATACATCCTGAAAGAGCTTGCCACTTCAGGAGAGATGTCCAAGACAGCACTGATTCTTGGGACAAAAGTTCCTGCTTCGAGAATAAACGAGAAAATACAGCAGTACCTCAGGGATTTTGTAATCTGCCCAGAGTGCAAAAGGCCTGACACAAAGCTGGAAAAAGATGACAATGTCACATTCCTAAAATGCTCAGCATGCGGCGCAAGGCACGCTGTCAAGGTAAGGATTTGACCTTTTTATAAAAACCAAGTCGGCAGTAGCCGACTGGGCCCAGTCGAGATAAGCTCGACTTGGGGGTCAATCAAAAACTGTGAGTTTATCATGACAAACTCGTTTGTTGTTGCCAACCACATTTCTGATGGAAGGAGCGTTCTTGCTATCTGCGATAGCGCCATACATGGCAGGAAGTTTGAAGACGGGAAGATGGTGCTTGACCTGGGCTCAAGGTTTTACCATGGCGAGGAGAAAGACGCCAAAGAGGCAGCCGACCTGATGGAAAAAGCTTACATAATCAATGCTGCTGGTGAAGAGGCTGTGGCGCTTGCAATCAAGCTCGGGCTCGCTGCAAAAGAAAACGTCAAAAGCGTCTCTGGGGTGCCGCACGTGCAGGTTTTGATGATGTAGCGCTCACAATACCTTCTGCTTTATCAGGCGCGTATAGAAAGACACGCTGGACAGCTCTTCTTCCACGTCAACCAAAAACCTCAGCGCGTCATCGAGGGCTTTCATGACGTTCATGTCTTTTAAGCAGCTTATTTGTTCCTCAATAGCCTTTACTTTGGCAGCATCAGTCTTAGCAAAGCTTTGCTTATCCAAGTTCATAAGAAACAACGCCGCGGCCGTGAGCTTTTCCTTTAAAAAAGCCAAGGCGGGAGCCACGTCCTTTGTTTTCACCTTATTGCTTTTTGGAAGGTAGATTGAAAGAACGTAAATCTTATCGGAAATGTTCTCCAGCTTCTTGCTTATCATGAAATACGGGGAAAGGTAGTAAACATTCTTTATGTTTGAAGATGCCAGAGTTTCAAAGTTAAGCTGGGAAAGGACAATTATTTTAGTCAGGAGATGGTAAAGCCTGTCAACCTCATCCTCATTTCGGCTTATTTCTTCCCCGCCTACGCCTTGCAGCAGGGTATCGATGGATGAGCCTATCAAAAGTGCCACCCTATAATAAAGCTGGCCGATATCCACTTTTGACGTGTCAAGGAAAACTTTTATATCAATACGGTTAGCATCCTCGAAGACTATTTCGGCACCGCTCATATGCCTCAGAGCAGCCTTAACCCTCGACCGGTCTGACTGGTTCAGGCCTGTTTTAGAAAAAACGTGCAGGCTTTCTGCGCCAAGATGAAATAGGGGGTTGCGACCCCCTATAACCCCCTTCCGCCTTCGCCCCTCGTCAAGCCCTCTGAGGGCTTGCCGTATCTGGCTCGGCGGTAAAGACGCCTAACGTTTTCTGGCGGTCATCTACGACGACTACGCCATGAT
>ORMF010297358.1_pt1 | contig 26072 bp, 23 predicted proteins | sample 1779871 | NCBI WGS metagenome assembly ORMF01 (sample SAMEA104232316, study PRJEB22302) | groundwater metagenome | biome: forest; feature: aquifer; material: groundwater | place: USA | collected 2011-08-07 | depth 5.4 m | reverse complement strand
GGCCGCTCGAGGTGCACCAGGGGGGTGGCCCCCTCGCCGAGGCTGACCGCGTGCTCGGCAGCCACCGGCAGCACGGCGCCGTAGCGCCAGAGACCCCGCGGCGTCGACGGCAGGGCGTCCGGCCGCAGGCCGGCGAGCGGGCTCAGATCGAGGCGGACGGAGAGGTTGACGGCCACACCCTCTTGCCGGCATCGCGCGCAGCCGCCGAAACCCCGAGGATCGTCGACAATCACGTGACATCGCAGGCATTCGAGGCCGACGACTCGAGCGGACCGGGGCATGATGCGGGGAGTTTAACACGTCACTCGTGCATTTCACATCGGCGCGATCACCCTCAGCCGCGTTAACCGCGGATGGTCTTCATGACCTCCTGGTTCTCGAACGCGCGGGCCGGGGGGCCCTCGAAGATGATCTCGCCCCGGTCGATCGCGTAGAGCCTGTCGGCGACCCGCGAGGCGGTCATCAGGTTCGATTCCGCGATGAGCAGCGAGACGCCCATGGCCTTGATCCGGGTCACGGCCTCGATGAACCGCGTCACCACCACGGCCGCCAGCCCCTCGAACGGCTCGTCCAGCAGGAGGATGGTGGGGCTTCGCCGTCACGACGGCCGACCTCGCGCGCTTCGCCTTCATGTCGCTCCTCGTGGCAGCGTACTTCGCGCTCTGGATGGAGCGCCGCGCGGCTCTCCCCGTCGCCCCGTGGGGACGCAGGGCCGGAGGATCAGGAGGCGTGCTGGGGGCGCTGGGCGGCCTCTTCGGGCTCTCCACGGGCGGCTGCACCGTGATGGGCTGCGGCGCGCCGGTGCTCCCGGTGATCGGGCTCGCCTTCGCGGGCCTCAGCAGCACCACGATCAAGTGGATGTCCGAGCTGTCGACGATCGGCACCTCGACGGTGTTCATCGGCCTCCTGTCAGCAGTGGGCTGGTTAGGCTGGCGCGTCGGCCGCGACTAGCAGGCCGGCGAGAAGGGGCCAGATGCGAGGCGGCGCCCGAAGGGCCGCACGCGAGGCGTACGACTATCTCAGCCCTCGCCTCGGGGCTCCGCCCCTCAGCTCGAACGGCCACGAGCGTGCGGCCGAGGGCGCCAACGAAGCAGATGGGCCCTTATCGGCGGCCTGCGGACGCGCGGTGTACACTCGGCGCGTGCTCACCCGCCCGTTCGGGCCCACCGGTGTCAAGGTCAGCGTCATCGGCCAGGGTACCTGGCACATGGGCGAGGACCGGCGCCTCAAGAAAGATGAGATCGCCGCGCTCCGGCTCGGCATCGAGCTGGGCCAGACCCACATCGACACGGCCGAGATGTACGCCGACGGCCACGCCGAGGAGATCGTCGCCGAAGCGGTCGGGGGGCAGCGCGACCGCGTCTTCATCGCCACCAAGGTCCTGCCCTCGAACGCGTCCTACAAGGGCACGCTCGCCGCGTGCGAGCGCTCGCTCAAGCGCCTGCGCACCGACCACATCGACCTCTACCTCGTGCACTGGTGGAGCGGGCGGCACCCCATCGAGGAGACCATGCGCGCCATGGTAGAGCTCTGCGCTTCGGGCAAGACGCGCTTCGCCGGCGTGAGCAACTTCGACGTCGAGCAGATGCAGGCGGCCCAAGCGACGCTCGGCAAGGTCCCCCTCGCCTGCAACCAGGTGCTGTACCACCTGCGCGACCGCGACATCGAGAAGGACGTCGTCCCGTACTGCAAGCGGGAGCGGATCGCCGTCGTGGGCTACACGCCGCTGGCGCGCGGCGGCTTCATGCGCGGGGCGGTCGCCGACGTCGCCAAGCGGCTCGGCAAGACACCCCGCCAGGTCGCGCTCAACTTCCTCACCCGCCGCCCGTCGCTCTTCGCCATCCCGAAGGCGACGCGCCCCGAGCACGTCCGGGAGAACGCGGGCGCCCTCGACTTCACGCTCTCCCCTCGAGATCTCTCGGCCATCGACGCCGAGCACCGGAGATAGACCATGCCCCCTGTGTCCAGCATCGGCCGGTCCCTCCCCCGCGTGGACGGCGGCGAGAAGGCGGCGGGCCTCACGCGCTTCGCCGCGGACCTCGTTCAGACGAACGCGCTGCACGCCCGCCTCGTGCTCTCGCATCACGCCCACGCGCGCATCCTCAAGGTGAACGCGCACGCCGCCAGGGCGCTGGCCGGCGTGGTCGGCGTCTTCACCGGGCGCGACCTGCCGCTCGCCAAGCAGGATCCGTCCGACCGCAACCGCTGCCCTCTGGCGCTCGACACCGTCCGTTTCGTGGGGCACCCCGTGGTCGCGGTCGTGGCCGAGAGCGAGGCCGTCGCCGAGGACGCCGCAGCGCTGGTCGAGATCGAGTACGAGATCCTGCCCGCCGCGGTCGACGCGCTCGAGGCCATGCGGCCCGACGCCCCGCGGGTGCGCGAGGCCGGCGGCGACGGCGATGACGCCGAGCTAGGCCAGCACGGCGCGGCCGGCGGCGGCGCGGCGCTCGAGGAAGCGCTCGGGCCCAACATCGCGAGCACCCAGCACTTCACGCGCGGCGACGTGGCCAAGGGCTTCGCCGAGGCGGACGTCGTCGTCGAGCGCACCTATCGCACGAGCGTCGTCCACCAGGGCTACCTCGAGCCGCGCGCGGCCGTGGCGCAGGTGGACGCGCTCGGCAACGTCACCGTGTGGACGACCACCCAGGCGCTCTTCTACACGCGCTCGGAAGTGGCCGAGGCCCTGGGCCTGCCCGAGCACCAGGTGCGCATCGTCGCGACGCCGCTCGGCGGCGGCTTCGGCGGCAAGTTCGCCCTCCTCGAGCCGCTCGTCGCCGCGTTGGCGCTCGCCCTCAGGCGCCCGGTCTCCCTCGTGCTCTCGCGCACCGAGGAGTTCCTGACGACGACCCCCGCGCCCGCGAGCGTCTTCGAGCTCAAGACCGGCATCGCCAAGGACGGCAGGCTGACCGCCCTTCAGGCGCGCGTCATCTTCGACGCCGGCGCCTATGCGGGCGCGCCGCTGGGCATCGCCTGCCTGATGCTCGGCAGCTGCTACCGCGTGCCCCACATGGACATCCGCGGCTACGAGGTGCTGACCCACAAGACGGGCAACGGCGCCTACCGCGCTCCCGGCGCCGTCCAGGCGGCCTTCGCGCTCGAATCCCAGATGGATGAGATGGCCCGCGCGCTCGGCATGGACCCGCTCGACCTGAGGCTCCTCAACGCGTCGGCCGAGGGCGATCTCATGGCCAACGGCAACAAGTGGCCGCGCATCGGGCTTCGCCCCTGCCTCGAGCGGCTCACGGAGGAGCGCAGCCGCCGCAAGGCGTCCGCGGGATCCAATCCCCGCTTGAAGCGCGGAGTCGGGGTCGCAATCGGCGGCTGGATGGGTGGCATCGAGCCGGCCAACGCGGTCTGCCGCCTCGAGCGCGACGGCACGCTGTCCATCATCGTGGGCACGGTGGACATGAGCGGGACCAACACGGCCTTCGCCCAGATCGCCTCAGAGGCCTTCGGGCTTCCCACGGGACTCATCCGGGTCGTCAACGCCGACACCGAAGCCGCGCCATACGCCGGCTCGAGCGGCGGGAGCAAGATCACGTACACCGTCGGAGCGGCCGTCGAAAAGGCCGCGCGCGACGCGAGGCAGCAGCTCTTCGCCATCGCTGCGCGTCACCTCGAGGCGGCGGTGGAGGACCTCGAGCTGGTCGACCGGGCGATCCAGGTCCGGGGCGCGCCGGCCAAGGCCGTCCCCATCGCCGCGCTCGCCAAGGAGTCGATGCAGTTCGCGGGCAAGTACGAGCCCGTGTACGGGCGTGGCTCGACGGCGACCATCGCGCGCTCGCCCGCCTTCGCGGCGCATCTGGCCGAGGTCGAGGTGGATATGGAGACCGGCCACGTGCGGGTGCTCGACCAGGTCGTGGTCCAGGACGTCGGGCGCGCGATCAACCCCGCGGCCATCGAAGCCCAGATCCAGGGCGCCGCCGCCCAGGGGATCGGGTGGGCCCTCCTCGAGCGGATGCCGTACGACGCGCACGGCCAGCTGCTCTCCGCAACGTTCATGGACTACGCCATGCCGGCGAGCGAGACCGTCGCCGCGGTGCGCGCCGTGCTCGTGGAGGTGCCGTCAGAGCTGGGCCCCTTCGGCGCGAAGGGAGTCGGCGAGCCGCCCGTGGTCGGCGCGCCCGCCGCCATCGCCAATGCGGTCATGGACGCGACGGGACACCGCTTCACCGAGCTGCCCATCACGAGCGAAGCCGTGCGCCGCGCGGTCTCGGGAGGCGCGCGATGATGAGAGTCGGCATCTCGCTGACAAGCCACCACGACGTTGCGGACCCGCGTGAAGGCGCGCGCTGGATGATCGAGCGGGCCCAGGCCGCGCGCCGCGCGGGCCTTGACTCGCTCTTCCTTGGAGATCACCACGCCGTCCCCGAGCCCTATTACCAGAACGTGCCGATGCTCGGGCGGCTCCTCGCCGAGTGGGACGCCAAGCCTGCGGGCTGCCTCTTCCTCCTGCCGCTCTGGAACCCCGTGCTGGTCGCTGAGCAGGTCGGCACGCTGGCCGCCATCGCGCGTGGCCGCTTCATCTTCCAGTGCGGGCTCGGCGCCGACGAGGCGCAGTTCCTCGCGATGGGCGCCAACATCAAGCAGCGCCCCTCGGCCTTCGAAGAGTCCTTCGCCATCGTGAAGAAGCTCCTCGCGGGCGAGACCGTGTCATCGCAGGGCCGCTTCGTCGTCGAGAACGCGCGCGTTGCGCCGCGCCCCGCCGAGCCCGTCGAGTACTGGATCGGCGCCAGCGCGCGCGTGGCCATCGACCGCGCGGCGCGCATCGCCGACGGCTGGCTCGCCTCGCCCGGCCTCACGATCGACAAAGCCCGCGAGCAGGCGGCCTGGTACTTGGACGGCTGCGCCAGGTACGGCAGGCAGCCGACTGCGGTGGCGATCCGCCGCGACGTCTACGTCGGCGAGGCCGCGGCGGAGGCCGAGTCCGTCGGCCAGGCCGTGGTCAGGGCCGGCTATCGCGGCTTCGAGCCGGCTGCGCTCGTCTGGGGCTCAGTCGAGCAAGTGGTGGACAAGCTGCGCCCGTTCGGGCCCCTCGGCTACACGGACATCATCGTCCGCCATCTGACCAACGACCATCCCAAGGTTCTGGGCTCTCTCGCCCGCCTCGCAGAGGTGCGCCGGGCCCTTCAGCACACATAGGGGACTCCCACGCTGGGCTAAAGGGTCCAGACCCCCAGCACCTGCCGGGCCACGCCGCCGGCGGCGAGAGCCAGCAGGATCGTGAAGGCGGAGATCAGGAGGGCACGCCGCCAGCCGAGCTCCTTCGACAGAACCGCCACCGTTGCGACACACGGGATGTACAGCGTGTTGACGAGAACGTAGGTGAAGATCTGGCCCTTGTCCATGAACTGGAGAAGATCGGTCACGCCTGACCCATACTTCGCGACAGCGAGCGCCACGAGCAGCTGCAGGGCCAGCTCCTTCCTGAGGACGGCGAAGAGGAGAGTCAGCCCGGCGACGGACGGGAGGCCGAGCCAGCCCTCCACGATCGGGGCGAGCGGCGCCGTGAAGATCCACAGGAGGCCTGTCTCGTAGATCAGACCGAGAACCAGGCTCCCCGCGAGCAGCGCGGGGGCCGCGACGAAAAGGAAGTCCCGGAAGCGAGACCAGGTGCCCCTCAGCATCTTGGCCAGCGAGGGGCGCCGGAACGGGAACATCTCCATCACGAGCCCTGCCGACTGTCCGGGCAAGAGCCGGTTCAGCCCCCATGCGGAGAAGAACGCGATGCAGGCCGTGATCACGTAGATCGACACGGCGGGCTTCCATCCGACATATTTCGAAACCGCGCCCGCGATGACGGCCGTCCTGGCGCTGCACGGCGTCAGGCAGATCAGCGTGCCGGCGATGATGCGCTCGCGCATTGTGGTCAGGACCCTGAGTCCCAGAATCGCGGGCACGTTGCAGCCGCCTCCCGCGATCAGCGGGATGGCCGCGCGACCGTGCAGCCCGAGCCGGTGCATGATGGGGTCGGTAAGAAACGCGATGGAGTTGAGGTAGCCGGTATCCTCGAGCAGCGAGAGCATGAAATAGAAGACAAGAACGTACGGAACGCCGATGGACAGGGCCGCGTTCATGCCCCCGTCGACCGCCCAGAGGAGAGTGCGGGACGCGACGCCCTCACCGAAGGCGAGCTGGACGAAGGCCAGGATGGCCGGCGACGGGTACGCCTGCCAGAGGCTCGCCAGGAGATCCGAGAGAAGATTGCCCACCGAAAAGAGGAAGCCGAAGAGCCCCGTCACGGTGAGGGCCAGGAGGAGATAGCCGCTGAGAGGCGATGTCGTCAATCGCCACAGGCGGTCCTGGACCCGTGACGGGCGGGAGGTCTGTCGCTGGACCTGGGAGGCGATGGCTCCAGCCAGCCCGTGACGCTCGCGAGCGATTCTGAGCGAAGCCGGCTCCCCGTGGCGCGCTCCGACATCTGCCGCGCATTCACGGACCTTCGCGAGGATGCGCTCACCATCGGGGAGAGCGCCGGTCCAGGCGAGTAATTCCTCGTCTTCCTCCAGCAGCAGGACAGCCGCGGCTCGCGGCGGCAGCGCGTGCGGCAGCGCCATCCCCTCCTTGGCCAGCAGATCGCCGATCTCCGCGACGGCGTCCTCGATGTCCTTCCCGTACCTTCTCTTCGCCGGCCGGGCACCCACCATTCGAGCGGCCTCGAGCCCGGCCTGCACCAGCCGATCGAGTCCCTGCCCTCTGAGAGCCACGGTGGGAACGACCGGCACGCCCAGCAGTCTCCCCATGCGCTGGTGGTCGATCTGGAGTCCGCTCCGCCAGGCCTCGTCAACCAGGTTGAGCGCGATCACGACCGGAAGGCCGAGATCAAGCAGCTGGAGGGATAGATACAGGTTCCTCTCCAGGCGGGTCGCGTCGAGGACCACCAGGACGGCGTCCGGATGGGTTTCGAGGAGCGCCTGGCGAGCCACCCACTGGTCCTCCGAGACGGCCCCGATGGTATAGGTGCCCGGGAGATCGACGATACCGATTTCTTGGCCCTTGAAGTGGGTCGTCCCCAGGTTGACGGCAACTGTCTTCCCGGGGTAGTTGGCGGTGAGGACTCCCATCCCCGTCAGCCAGTTGAAGATGCTGGACTTCCCGACATTGGGATTCCCGGCCAGCGCGAACGTCAACGCGAGCCGTTCCCGCCAGCGTCCGACCTCGGCGTGGCAGCTGGAGACCACTCAGGTCTCCTTGACGAAGATCTTCGAGGCCACGTCGCGGCCGAGAGCGTACTCCGCCCCTCCGAGGCGGATGAGCACCGGCCCGCCGAACGGGGCGACCTCTCCGACCTCGAACCGGGCCTGTGGAATGACGCCCAGGACGGCGAGGTATCTCAGGAGCCCTCCCTCCTCGGGCTCGATCCTCACGATGGTCCCGGCCATCCCGGGCTTGAAGCGATCAAGAGGAATGGCGGAGTCGCCACGAAGGACGCCGTCGGCGGATGGAATCGGATTCCCGTGGGGACAGGTCGTGGGATCGCCCAGGAGCTTCGCCAGGCGGTCGGCCACGCGATGTGACAGGAGGGGCGTGAGACGGCAGGCCAGCTCGTGAACTTCCTCCCATGGGAGCTCCAGCTCCTCCATGAGGAAACGCTCGAGCAGCCGGTGCTTCCTCACGAGGCCCACCGCGATGCGCGTGCCTTCTTCGGTGAGACGGACACGACCATGGGAGCTCGTCTCAAGAAACCCGGCCGACCGCAACGCCGAGGCCTGCTCTCCGACGACGGCCGTCGTGAGCTCCAGCTTCCTGGACACCGCGTTGAGCGGCGCCGAGCCCTCCCGAGACCCCAGGCGGTACACGGTCTCGAGGCACTGGAGGAGCGGTGACGGCAGGCACTTTTCGTCGTCAGGCATCTCTTCCCCTCTCGACCTCCCACTCTGGGCCGCGATCTAAGGCTACCCTAATTTAGCAATCGAGCTGCCAAGGGGCCGGGCAAGCAGGAAAGATGCGCAAGTAGCCGCCCGATAAGGGATTCCCTGGGTGGATCGAACCGATACCGCGATACGAGGGCCGGGGTGTTTTCGCCTCACACGGGGTGGTGGTGCCTCTCGTCAACCCGGCGAGGCTTGGTCCGGCCGGCGCGCGACTGGCCTCTCGCGATCGGGCGATGGCGCGCACACGGCCGGACCCGCCTGCGGCCCAAGGGCCCCGGGCGCCCCAGAGGGCGGCCGCGACGCGCGCCTCGAAGTAGTGGGCGTAGGGATGGAGGAGCGCAGTCTGGGCGAGGACCCAGGCGCGGCTCCGGCCTCCCGCCCAGAAATCCGTGAGCCACTCGGCACCGGGAGCGACCACGCCCTCGGAGAGGACGACGCTCCTGACGCGCTCGCCCGCCACGGGAGCATCGAGGTCGGAGTCGCGGAGCGTCTCGACCGTCGCGAGCGTCCGAGCAGTCACCGCCTCCCAGTAGCCGCGCAACGCGTTGAGGTCGATGCGCGCGGAGAGCTCGTCCACCTCGGCGTCGCTCATGCCGGTGCCGACGTCGCGGCGCCGCACCGCGAGGCGCTCGAGCCATTCCTCCAGCACCTGGGGCCGGTCGGAGAGGAAGCGGTTGAGCGCGACGTCCTCGATGCGCGCCGAGTGCCAGAGGAGCCACGCGACGGTGTTGACACCGGGATGGGGTCGCGCGCGCAGCTGCGCCTCTGAGAGGCTGCCGAGGAGACCGTCCACCAGCCCCCTGTGGACCTCTCCGTAGCGGGTCAGGAAGAAGCCGACGGCGTCCATCGGTTCTGCCCTGAGCGCCGTCCGGCTACTGGCTGATCCACACCTTCATGAAGGTGTTGTTGTCGTACACCGTGAGCGCGGGCTTGTAGTTCTGCAGGCGCTTGTCCTTGAAGAACCACCCCTCGACCCACGCCACGGCCACCGTCGCGGTGTCGCCGCGCGTGAGGATGTAGCGCTGGAGCTCCCAGTAGGCCTGCCGGCGCTTGTCCTTGTTCGACTCCCGGAGGGCCCTATCGGCCAGCTCGTCCACCTTCGGATCGGACATGCGGCCGTAGTTGCTCCCGGCCTCGGTCGTGTACGAGATGTGAAAGACGCTGGAGGGGTCGTTGACGTCCATGGCCCGGTCCTGGGTGGCGATGAGCGCGAAGTCGCCCTTGCCGAAGGCGGCGTAGCCGGCCGCGCTCTCGTGGGTCTTGAGCGTCCCGCGGATGCCGGCCTTGCGGAGCTGGGCGATGACGAGCTGGGCGCGGTCGACGTAGTTGCCCACGGAGCGCACCGCGATCTCGATGTCCAGACCGTTCGGATGGTGCTTCTCCACGAGCTTCTTCGCCTCGGCAATGTCCTGGTCTTTGGGCTGGCGGCAGCCGGGGATCTTGTTGACCTCCTCGAGCGGCAGGGCGAAGTCTCCGACCAGCTTCGGATCGAGGATGGCGCACGGCACGCCCGCCCCCTCGAGGGTCTTGGCGACCAATTCCTGCCGGTCGATCGCCAGGTTGACCGCGCGGCGGAGATCCGGGTTGTCGAAGGGCGGCTTCTTCGAGTTGAGGAAGACGAAGAAGATGGTGTTGATGGAAGCTTGGTAGATGTCCACGTCCTGCCGGGCGCGGGCGAGCTCGTCGGCCTGCGTCTTGCGCATGGGTGGCCAGACGTCCCAGAGCATGATCTTGCCGGCCTTGGCGGCGGCGAGTTGGGTCGGCCCGCCCACGAGGATGTACTGCTTCACGCCGTCGAGATACGGCAGGCCCGGGATGAAGTAGTCCGGGTTCTTCTCCCACTCGATGATGCTGCCGCGCTCGTACTTCTTGAACTTGAAGGGCCCCGTGCCGATCTGCGCCTCGGCTTGGTTGAGATCTCCGTATTTCGCGAGGATGTGCTTGGCGGCCACGCGGCACCAGGCCGAGGCCAGGGACGGCAGGAACGGCGCGGCGGGGAACTTGAGCCTGAACTGGACGGTATTCGCGTCGACCATTTCGACCGCGGCCACCATCGGCTTGAGCGAGGCGCCGCATTTCGGGCTCTGGAAGTCGGGGTTGAGGACGCGGTCGAAGGAGGCCTTGACGTCGGTCGCGCTGAAGGGCTGGCCGTCGTGCCACTTGACGCCCTTGCGGAGATGGAAGGTGTAGGTCTTGCCGTCGGGCGAAACCGTCCAACGCTCCGCCAAGTCGCCGACGACCTTGGCGGGATCGTCGGGGTCATAGTGCAGGAGCCCGCTGTAGACTCCCGCTGTTGCCTGCTGGACGACCAGTGGAGACTCAGCGTGAACGTCGAGGCGGCCCGGATCGCCGTAGTTGAACCACGTCAAGATGCCGCCGGGACGCGGCTTGTCCTGCGCCTGCGCCGCGGGCGCGGCGAGCGCGGCGATCAGCGCCAGTCCAGCGAGGGCGCGAAGAGTCTTCGAGGTCGTCATTTGTCTGACTCCTTTTGGGGTCGAGCTCCTTTTCGTCGTTGCTAGCCGAGGCCCCCGCGCAGTCGCGGGTCGGTGAGATCCCGAACCGAGTCTCCAAAGAGGTTCAGCCCGAACACCACCAGGCTGATGGCTACTCCTGGAAAGAATAGCATCCAGGGCGCCGTCTCGATCGCCTGAATTCCGGCCGTGACCATGCCGCCCCACGAGGGCTCGTCCGGCGGCGCCCCCGCCCCGAGGAAGCTCAGGGAGGCTTCCACCACGATAGCGTAGGAGACATTTGTCGTGACAAGGACGATATAGCCGGCCATGCAGTTGGGGATGAGGTGGCGGGAGATGATGCGCCAGTTCGTGGCCCCGACGGCGCGCGCCGCCTCCATGTACGGCGAGGCGATGATGCCGAGGGCGATGGAGCGGACGGTCCGGGCCGCCGTGGGCGTCAGCAGGACCACGAGCGCGATGATGACGTTGTTGACGGACTGGCCGAGCGCCGCCATCAGCGCCAGCGCCAGGATGATTGACGGCAGGGCCATCACGCTGTCCACGACGCGCTGGCTGCCCATATCCGCGGCGCCGCCGAGGTAGGCGGTAACGGCGCCCCAGAGCGAGCCCGCCGTGATGCCGAAGACGACGGACACGAGCCCAACGTAGAGGGACAGCCGCGCGCCCCACACCACGCGGCTCAGCACGTCGCGCCCGAGCTGATCGGTGCCCATGGGAAACTCCGCGCTCGGCGGCAGGTACGGGGCGAAGCTCGCCTCCTTCGGGCCGTGCGGCGCCAGCCGGGGCCCCAGCCCGGCGCCCGCGAGCAGGGCAAGGCCGATGACCCCCCCCGCCGCGCCCAGCGGCTGGCGGCGGAGGAGGCGGCCGAGCGCTGCCATCGCCTCACGCATAGTGGATCCGTGGATCGAGCCAGACGTAGAGCAGGTCCACCACGAGGTTCATGAGCAGAAACACCACGGCCATGACGAAGACCATGGCTTGGACGGTCGGGTAGTCGCGCTGGCTCACCGCCTGGACGAGCGCGGTCCCCATGCCCGGCACGACGAAGATGATCTCCATGATGACGACCCCACCCAACAGCCGGCCGCCCCACCAGCCGATGAAGGTCACGACGGGCAGGAGCGAGTTCCTGAGAGCGTGGCGATACACGACGGCCCGCTCCGCCAAGCCCTTGGCGCGCGCCGTGCGCACGTAGTCCTGGCGGATCACCTCGAGCATCTGCGAGCGCGTGAGCCGCGTGATCGGGGCGCTGATGTAGTACGCCTGCGCCAGCGCCGGCCAGATGAGCTGCTTGAGGTTCTCCAGCGGGTTCTCGGTGAAGGCCACGAACTCGAGCGGAGGGATCCATTGGAAGAAGTGGACGAGCCCGTAGAGAATCAGCGCCCCCGTGACAAAGAGCGGCAGGCTCAGCCCGCTCAGGCTCGCAATCCGCGCGATGTAGTCCAGCACGCCGTTCTGGTGGACGGCAGAGATCACGCCGAGGGGGATGGCCCAGACGACCGCGATGGCGAGCGTGAGGATGGCCAGCTCCATCGTGCGCGGAAAGCGCTCCTGGAGGATGTCCCAGACCGGCCGGCGCTGGGTATAGGACTTGCCGAAGTCCCCGCGCACCGCCCCGCCGATCCAGGACAGGTACTGGAACACCACCGGTCGGTCGAGCCCCAGCTCGCTCCGGATCTGCTGGATCTGCTTCTGCTGGATGCCGCTCGACTCGGAGCCCGCCTGGTACACGAGGATCTCGGCGATGTCCCCCGGGACCAGCCGCATGAGGACGAAGATCAGCATCGACGCCCCGACCAGGGCGGGAATGAAGAGCAGGAGGCGGCGGACGACGTAGGTCCTCATGCGGTGCTGGGGTCAGGTCTTGAAATGCAACATTCCAGCTCGACAGACAAGGCAAGACGGTGCCGCGGACACCGCTCGATGTGTGAATTCAAGACCTGACCCCTCAACCGGCGACGGGTTCATCGCGAAGTTACCTTGCTAACGCCCGAGCACCACATCGATGCCGAAGAGCACGAGTTCCAGCTTTGCACTAGACAACTTCCCGACACGTTTAGTCAGCGAAGCCCTGTCCAAAGTGACGATCTGCGACACATTGGCGGCCGAGTCCTTGGGGAGCCCCGTCATTCTCGCCTCGAGAAGCACGTTGCCTGGAGCGTCGGCCCAGCGCAGCGTGCTGGTCAGCGGCACGCACACGACGGTATCGATCCGACTGCGGTTGAAGGCGTCACCCTGTACCACAATGACTGGCCGTCGGAATCCGGGTTCCGACCCTGACGGCTCGGGTAGGTCTGCCCACCACACTTCGCCCTGAGCGATCACCATGGCGAACGCCGAAGCGTTCGCCTGGCTGCCGCCGTAGCAAAGTCCTTCTCTGGTGGAGACGCGGCGCAGATTCGGTCAAGTGTCTCGGTGACGTATTCCGGGCCGTGTCTCGCGACATACTCTCGAAGGGCGTGGCTATAGAGCTCGCTCCGGGATTTCTTGAGCCGCCGCGCAAGCCTCTCCGCCTCGGCAAACACCTCGTCCGGGATCGAGATTGCTGTCTTCATACCACGAGTATAACCCGGAAGCTCGGCTCGCCGCCTGCGACTCTGCCGTGGTTCGGCGGTCTTGTGTCCATCACTTCTTGTGGAGCCGGATCACGTTTGGGCCATCGCCGTCCGCTGGGCGCGCCTGCTCCGGCCGGCGTAAGAACGCTGGGGCGACGTTCCAACGCCGACCGCTGTCGGTGATGACCGTCACAGACTTCTTGTTGTAGCGCGTAAGCATGCCAACCACGATCGGATGGCCGGCCGGCTCAAATGACACGCGATCGCCGATCTTGAACTCCAGCATCTGCGCATGCGCCCGCATCTGAGACAGGAATCGCAGCCGTTCGACGATACGGTTGTTCAGGTCGACGAGTTCCGCCTCGGTCAGCGTGTCGATATCGATCTTCATGTTCACCTCATCGAGGACCAGGCTCGTTCATGCCACCGGCTGACCAACCTGGGGAACGTCCTCGCTGAGCAAGCCGCGGCAAGCGAATGATCGTCGGACACGGATGATGGTGAAGGCACGGGTCAGTGACCGCGCCGAGGGGCTACCGGGAGCGGAGTTCCGTGTCCGGCTGTAGACTCGCACCGATACCATAGAGAGTCCGGCCGATCACGCAGAACCACGCCCAGCGGTCGGGATCCCCGGCCGAGCAGCGGGTGGGGGCCGGCGGCGACGGTTCGCTGGCCGATCGCTCGGCAAATCGTGACGATGGGCCACCAGTCGCACACCCGGCGAGAAGCAGCGCACCCAAGACAAGGCTCACGTAGGTTCGCATGTCAATCCGACCGCGCCAGTTTAGCATGCGCGAGGAGCCTGGCACCTCGCGTGGTTTCAGGACGGGAACCGATCCCACACCTACGCCACCCGGATGACCTGAATCCCGACGAACTCCGCCGCAAGCTTCGGTTCGCCGTCCTCGAGAAGCATCTCTGCGACTTCGTGAAGGTTCTGACGCAGCTCGTCAAGGGTCGCCCCTTGACTATGGGCGCCCGGCCACCCCGGCACGTGGCCGACGTACAGCCCGGTGTCGGGATCCCGTTCCACGACGGCATCAAAGGTACGCATGCGGCCTCCCTTGAGCCCCCATACTACCGCCATTCGCGCCCGCCAGACCCTCATCGCTTGTCGGTCCAACGCTCGCGGTCACCAGCCGGCGCGAGCAACGCGAGCCGCAACCTTGTGCACTGCGGAGTCGGGCTGCATCGCCGCAAACTGTTATACTCCACCTCATGACCCGAACGCTGGACGCTGCCATCGCGAAACTCGCAACGCTACCGGCCGAGGACCAGGACCGGATCGCCCGATGGCTGCTCGATGAGCTTCGGGACGACGAACACTGGACGCGGCAGTTCGCGACCTCACAGGACGCTTTGAGTGGGCTCGCGGCCGAGGCCCGGGCTGACCGCGCCGCCGGCAGATCCACGGAACTCGATCCCGACAAGCTGTGAAATCGCACGCGACGCCGCGCTTCTGGGCGGCATATCGCGAGCTCCCGCCTGAGATCAGGGAGGCCGCCCGAAAGGCGTACCGCCTGTTCCGCGAGAACGGTCGGCCCCCGAGCCTCCAATTCAAGAAGGTTCACGATCGCGATCCTATCTACTCCGTTCGCGTGACCCTCGGATACCGCGCCCTCAGCCTTCTGGAGGATGAGGAGATCGCCTGGTTCTGGATCGGCACGCACGCTGAGTACGACCGCCTCCTGGAAAACCTGTAGCTGCGTTCCTGTCGGCCCTACGGTCAGGCTGAGTGGCCGGCGTCGAGCCGGTCCGCTCAAGCCTGTTGTTCGGCGGCTCAGACTATCTTGCGCCACCGCTTGAATGCCTTTACGTCATCGAGCGTAAGCGTGAACCACTCGCCTTCTCCGCGTTTATCCTCAAAGCGTTTGTGCCAGTAGGCCTCGACACCTACGGGATCGTCTGTCTCGATTCGGTGGACGACACTCGGAGGGACCGGAACCTTGATTGCCAACTGACGCTCCCGACTGCCAACCGAAACGGTCCGCCCAATCTTGTAATGGCGGCCAGACTTCATGAGATACACGAACCCGGTCGAGAAGTGAGAGGGCACAGTGTCCGAAGCGGAATCAGAGCTGCTCTTGGAGGGCGGCGCTCCACAAAGCACAACCACATCGCTGTATCCCTTGCCGGACGCGTACTCTCGGAGCCTGACTGCTAGAGCGCTCTGCCCGCCGAATCGCCTGAAAGGCGCAGCGCTCGGAAAACTTGGGTCCTGATTGGCTTTCACTCTTAGGTCACGCACTACTGGGAAGCGACCAAGTTCTCGAGTGAACACGGCAAGCCGCTCAAGTAGCTCCTCCTCGGGGTAGGCGCCACCCCAGTCATTAGGCTTGAACCCGGCTTCAACGAGGGCGTCGCCCCATCGCGCCCAGTACTTCACCCACTCATGTTCCCGGACACCGGTTTCTGACTCGAAGCGCTGCTTGCCAGGAGCGCTCCCGTTCTCGGCCGCCATTCGACGAATGGCCGCGACGATTTGCTCCCTCGAAGTCATCCCCACCCCTTACCGAATGCCGCCGAATGCCACCGAACTAGAATTCGGCCACGGGATAGGCTGATCTGCATAATGCGAGATCGTGCAGCCTATCGCGATCCCAACTGACCCTGGCGCCGGCGGCTGGGCCCCTTCCGAATCGGCAGGTTGAGCCTGAGTGGGCCGGTCCTGCGCGATGGGGATACACCAGGCGCTGCAGCCTATCCGGCTGAGTTCCTGTCTTCCCACTGCCTAGCTCGCGTCGGCGATGGCCTTGATCCCGCCCGGGTTGTCGAGCGACGAGAGGTCGCCGGGGTCCTTGCCGAGATGGGTGGCGCGGATCACACGGCGCATGATCTTGGCGCTGCGGGTCTTGGGCAGGTCGGCGGCGAACAGGACGCGCTCGGGCTTGAGCGCCTTGCCCATCTGGCGGGCGATGAGATCCGAGAGCTCGGCGCGGAGCTCTTCGCTCCACTGCGTGCCCGGGCGCAGCACCGCGAAGCACACCACGGCCTCGCCCTTGATCTCGTGGGGCACGCCGATCGCGGCAGCCTCGGCCACCGACGGATGGCTCACGAGTACTGACTCGACCTCCGCCGGGCCCACGCGCTTGCCGGCGATCTTGAGCGTGTCGTCGGAGCGGCCCGTGATGTACCAGAAGCCGTCCTCATCTATGTAGGCCCAGTCGCCGTGTACCCAGACGTCCTTCCATCGCGACCAGTAGGCCTCGATGTAGCGGTCGGGCTCCTTCCAGAAGCCCGCGGTCATGCCGGGCCAGGGCTTGGTGATGACGAGCTCGCCCACCTGGCCGCGCACCGGTCTGCCGTCCTCGCCGTAGACGTCGGCGGCGATGCCCGGGCAGGGGCCGTTGAAGGAGCAGGGCTTGATGGGCGCGATCGGGAAGGAGGTGACGATGCCACCCGAGATCTCCGTGCCGCCGGAGTAGTTAATGATGGGCACCTTGCCGCCGCCGACGTGCTCGAATACCCAGCGGTAGGGCTCGGGGTTCCAGGGCTCCCCCGTCGAGCCGAAGATGCGAAGCCGCGAGAGGTCGTGCGCGCGCGGCCACTCGGCGCCGTGGGGCATGAGCGCGCGCACCGCCGTCGGCGACAGGCCCATGACCGTCACCTGGTGCCGCGCGGCCACCGCCCAGAGGCAGTCGGGCTTGGGATAGTCGGGCGTACCTTCGAAGAGGACCAGGGTTGCACCGTTGGTCAACCCGCCCAGGATGAGAATCGTGCCCATGACCCAGCCCATGTCGGTGAGCCAGAAGAAGCGATCGTCCGCACCGAGGTCGAAGAAGTAGGCCGCATCGTGGCCGATCTTCATCTGGAGCCCGCCCTGGGTCAGCACCACGCCCTTGGGCTTGCCCGTCGTTCCCGACGTGTAGGTGATGCAGCAGGGCCTGTCGGCGTCCACCGGCAGCGCTGGGCACTCCTCCGACTCGCGCGCGAGCGCCTCGTGCCACCACACGTCGCGCCCCGGCGTCCACGGCACGTCGCGGCCGAGACGCTTGAGCACTAGCAGGTGCTTGACCGATGGCGACAACGCCGCCGCCTCGTCGGCCACCTCCTTCATCTTGACTGTCTGGCCGCGACGCGGGAAGCCATCGGCGGTGATCAGCACCTTGGCGTCGCAGTCCTGTAGGCGCGCCGCGACCGCCTGGGCGCCGTAGCCGGAGAACGAGGGCGAGTAGATGGCGCCGATGCGGCAGATGGCCATGATCGCGATGGCCGCCTCGGCGGACATCGGAAGGAACAGCCCCACGGAATCCCCCGCCCCGACGCCGAGCCGCGTGAGGACATTGGCCAGGCGATTGACGTCGCGCGACAGCTCCCGGTAGGTCCACGTGCGCACCTCGCCGTCTTCCGCCTCCCAGATGATGGCGGCCTGCTCGCCGCGGCCGGCGTCCACGTGGCGATCGACGCAGTTGTCGGAGAGATTCATGAGGCCGCCCTCGAACCAGCGCGGCCAGGCGATCCCGCGCGAGGTGTCGAGCACGCGGGTGTAGGGTGTCATCCAGCGGAAGCCCAGGTGCTTCGAGACGGCGTCCCAGTACCACTCCGGGTCGTCCACGCTCCGGCGCTGGAGCGCGTCCAGCGAGGCGAGCCCGTGCGCGCGCATGAACTTCGTCAGGCGCGCGCGCTCGATGCGCTCCGGGGTGGGACGCCAGATGATCTCGCTGTCAGTCATGGGATCCCTCCGTCAGGCCGCCATGGTGAGGCGGCGCCATGGTAGCATGTTCGGCGTCGTCACCTGGACCCCCTATTTAAAGGAGAGCGCTCATGAAGGCGGTCGCGGCTGTCGCGGAGATCCTGAAGCGCGAAGGCGTCAAGTTCCTCATCGGCTACCCCGTCAACCCCATCATCGAGGCCGCCGCCCAAGCCGATATCCGCACCATCATCGTGCGCCAGGAGCGAACCGGCCTGCACATGGCCGATGCGGTGAGCCGCGTCACCTCGGGGCAGAAGATCGGCGTCTTTACGATGCAGCACGGGCCCGGGTCCGAGAACGCCTTCGGCGGCGTGGCGCAGGCCTACGGCGACTCCGTGCCCATCGTCGTCCTGCCGGGCGGCTACCCGCGGCGCATCACCAACATCCCGCCGAACTTCAACTCCTTCATCAACTACCGGCACGTCACCAAGTGGATCGAGCAGGTGACGATGGCCGACGCCGTGCCGGACGCGCTCCGGCGCGCCTTCACCCAGGTCAAGAACGGGCGCCCGCGCCCGGTCATGATCGAGATCCCGATCGACGTTTTCCAGGAAGAGGTGCCCGAGCCTCTCAACTACGTCGCCGCGCCGCGCATGCGCTTCGGCCCCGACCCGCAAGCGGTGGCCACGGTGGCGGCGGCGCTGGTGGCGGCCGAGCGGCCGGTCATCTACGCGGGCCAAGGTGTCCACTACGCCCAGGCTTGGAGCCAGCTCCGCCAGCTGGCCGAGCTGCTCGAGGCGCCGGTGACCACGAGTCTCCAGGGCAAGAGCGCCTTCCCGGAGAACCACCCGCTGTCGCTCGGCTCGGGCGGCCGGTCGGTGTCCAAGCAGCTCCACGAGTTCCTGAAGAACTCGGATGTGATCTTCGGTATCGGCTGCAGCTTCTCGACGACGAACTACGGCGTCGCCATGCCCAAGGGCAAGGCCATTATCCACGCGACCTTGGACTCGGCCGACATCAACAAGGACGTGGTGGCCGAGCACGCGCTGGTCGGTGACGCCGCCCTGACCCTCGACGCGCTCATCCTCGAGGTCAAGGATCGCCTGAAGGGAAAGCCGCGCGGCCGGGGGCCGGCCGTGGCCGCCGAGATCAAGCGGATCAAGACCGAGTGGATGGCGCAGTGGACGCCCAAGCTCACGTCGAGCGCCAAGCCGCTGTCGCCCTACCGCGTGATCTGGGATCTCCTGCACACGGTGGACGTGGCGCGGACCATCGTCACCCACGACGCGGGCAGCCCGCGTGACCAGATCTCGCCCTTCTGGGAGTGCACCGAGCCGCTCTCGTACATCGGCTGGGGCAAGACGACGCAGCTCGGTTACGGCCTGGGCCTGGCCATGGGCGCCAAGCTCGCCCACCCGGACAAGCTCTGCATGAACGTGTGGGGAGACGCCGCCATCGGCTTCACGGGCATGGACTTCGAGACGGCGGTGCGCGAGCGCATCCCGATCCTCTCGATCCTGCTGAACAACTTCTCCATGGCGATCGAGCTGCCGATCATGAAGACGGCCACCGAGAAATTCCGCAGCACGGACATCTCGGGCAACTACGCAGACATGGCCAAGGCCTTCGGCGGCTACGGCGAGCGCGTCACCGAGCCCGGCGACATCGTGGCGGCGATCCAGCGCGGCATGAAGAAGACCGAGGAGGGAATCCCCGTGCTCCTCGAGTTCATCACGGAGAAGGAGATCGAGTTCTCGATCCACAAGTACTGAGTCGATCATGTCGGTGAAGCTCGATCTCGGCTTCATGACGTTCGACCTCCGCGAGATCCCCGCGTACGCGCGGCGTGCGGAGGAGCTCGGCGTGGGCGCACTCTGGTCGGCAGAGACCAAGCACGACCCCTTCCTGCCGCTGGCGGTCGCGGCCGTCAACACCTCGCGCGTCCAGCTGGGCACGGCCATCGCCGTCGCCTTTCCGAGAAGCCCGATGGTCCTCGCCCACACCGCCTGGGACCTCCAGAAGACCTCGGGCGGCCGCTTCGTCCTCGGCCTGGGCACACAGGTGAAGGCGCACAACCTGCGGCGCTTCTCGGTCGCGTGGGAGCCGCCGGGCCCCCGCCTGCGCGAGGTGGTGCTGGCGCTCCGCGCCATCTGGGAGTCCTGGCAGACCGGCGCGCCGCTCAATTTCCGCGGGCAGTCCTACCGCTTCGACCTCATGACGCCCTTCTTCAACCCGGGGCCTATCGAGCACCCGCGCATCCCCATCTACATCGCGGCCGTCAACCCGTACATGGCCCAGATGGCCGGCGAGATCTGCGACGGGCTCCACGTCCATTCCTTCCACAGCCCGAAGTACCTGCGCGAGGTCATCCGTCCAGCGGTGGAAGTCGGGCTCACCAAGTCCGGGCGCAGGATCAAGGACTTCACCTTCCGCGCCTCGACCATGGTGGTGGTGGGAGACGACGCGGACGAGCTCGAGCGAAGCAGGCAGGCCGTGAAGCAACAGATCGCCTTCTACGCCTCGACGCGCACCTACCAGGCGGTGCTCGCGGTGCACGGTCTCGATCACCTGGTGCCGCGGCTCCACGCGAAGAGCCTCGAGGGCGACTGGGATGGCATGGCGGACCTGATCAGTGACGAGACGCTCGACCACTTCGCGGTGACGGCGTCGTGGGAGACGCTTGCCAGCAAGCTCCGCGAACGCTATGACGGGATCTGCCACCGCACCCAGCTCTACCCCGCCTTCCAGCCCTCACTCGACGACCCGCGCCTCCAGGCCCTCATCAAGGAGATGAATCAAGCGGCAGCGTGAACGCAAAGGTCGACCCCGAGCCAATCTGGCTCGTCACCCAAATCCGCCCGCCGTGCAGCTCGACGAACTTGCGACACAGCGCCAGGCCCAGCCCTGTCCCTTCGGCCTTCTTCTCGGCTTCGCCCACCTGCCGGAACTCTTCGAACACGGCATCGTGGTGCTCCGCGGCGATCCCAATCCCCGTGTCCGTCACCGAAATCTCCGCCATGCCGTCCGCGATTCGGCCGCGCACGTCGATCCGCCCACCCTCCGGCGTAAACTTCAAGGCATTCGACAGGAGGTTCAGAAGCACCTGCTTGATCTTCCGCTCGTCGCCGGTGACCTGACCCAGCCCTTCGTCCACCGCCTGGTGGAGGGCGATCCCGCGCCGCCCGGCGCGTTCCCGAACGAGGGTGAGAGCATTGTCGATGGCCTGGGGCAGGTCGAAGTGTGTCAGCTCGAGCTCCATCCGCCCTGCCTCGATCTTCGAGAGGTCCAGAATGTCGTTGATCAGCGACAGCAGGTGCTGGCCCGAGGCGTGGATGTCCTTCAGATACTCGTCCTGTTTCTCGTTCAGCTCGCCGAACATCCGATCCACCAGCACCTCGGAGAAGCCGATGATTGCGTTGAGCGGAGTGCGCAGCTCGTGCGACATGTTGGCGAGAAACTCCGACTTGTGACGGCTGGCGGCCTCGAGCTGCCCGCTCTTGTCGGCGATCTCCCGGAACAGCCGGGCGTTCTGGATGGCCAGGGCTGACTGGGTGGCGAAGGTCTTGAGCACCTCGACGACTTCCGCAGGGAACTCGCCCGGCGTTCGGCGGCTCACGACGAGGCCGCCAAGGACGCGGACCTCGCGCAACAGCGGGACGGCAAGCAGCGCGCGCGTGCCCGCGCCGACGAGCATCTCGCGCAGCCGGCTGTCGTACGCGCCCTCCGCCGTGATGTCGGGGATCTGGACAGGTTCGTGGGTGACGGCGAGCCGACCAACGGCGCCTTCACCCTTCCGAAGCCCCGCATCCCGACGGACGACGGCATTTGAGTCGATCACGTTCTGGGTGATCCGCAGCCTGAATTCCTCCGAGGCTTCGTCGTATTCCCAGATCGTCCCGCCGTCAGCGCCAGCCAATTGCACCGCGCGCGCGGCGATCGTCGCGAGCACGGTTTCGAGCTCGAGCGATGAGCTCACCGCCTGCCCGACTTCGCCAAGCGCGGTGAGCTGTCCTACCGAGCGCGTCAGATCCTGCGTCCGCGCTTGCAGCTCGGTGAGCAGGCGCGCGTTCTCGACCGCGATGCCTGCCTGGTCGGCAAACGTCTTCAAGAGCTCGATCTCAGCAGGCTCGAAGGCGCCCGCCTCGGTACGGGTCACCATGATGACGCCAATCACCTCGGCATCCCGCATCATCGGCACCGCGAGCGCCGACCGCCACCCCTGCAGCTGCCCGATCTCGCGCGATACGGGCGACGCCCCGGGGTCGTTTTTGACGTCGGCGATGTGGACGATGGTGCGAGCGAGCACGCAGCGGCCCACCGTGAGCTCAGGAGTCGGGCGCATCGGGAAGTATCTCCGCCCGGTGTCCACCCCGCCTGCCGAAGCACCCTCGTGGAGCAACTCGCCGTCGAAGCGGAAGACGAACGCGCCGAGCGCATCGAAGAGCCGTCTCGCGTTCTGGGCGATCGCTTCGAAGACGGGTTGCACATTGGTCTGCGACTGGCTGATGGCACGCAGGATCTCGGCCGTAGCCGTCTGGCGGCCGAGCGACGCGCTGAGGTCGCGGTTGCTCGCCTGGAGTTCCGTGAACAGACGCACGTTCTCGATCGCGATCACGGCCTGATCGGCGAAGGTCTTGAGCAGAGCGATTTGCTTCTCGGAGAATGGGCGTTCCTCTGTTCGACGAATGAGAAGCGCCCCGATGGGCACGCCCTCACGGAGTAGTGGCGTCCCAAGCGCAGTCCGGACGCCGAACGATCGAAACGTGGTCTCGGGGAACTCCACTTCGAACGCGGCTCCAAGATCATGCACATGAATCGTCTGGCGGTCCACGACGACCCGGCCTGTCATGGAGTTGCGGGTGAGCGGTATCGTTTCTCTTCCATGGGGGAGAGTGCCGTATACAGCAACAATCCGAAGAACATCACCGTCGACGCGAAAGATCACCGCGTCAGTCGCTCCACACAGCCGCGCGGCATTCTGGGCTACAGCATCCATCACCGGTTGGAGGTTGGTCGGCGAGCTCGAGATCACCCGCAAGATCTCGCTCGTCGCCGTCTGCTGCTCGAGAGCTTCAGTCACCTGCGCGTGGGCTTCCATGAGCGCCCGGTTCTTCTCCTGGAGCTCGGTGAAGAGGCGCACGTTCTCGATCGCGATCACGGCCTGGTCGGCAAATGTCTGGAGGAGCTTCACCTGGTCGTCGGCGAAGCGGCCGGCCTCGACTCGGACCACGCCGATGACTCCGATTGGCTCGCCATCCCGTAGCAACGGCACCCACAGTACGCCTCTGATCTCGAGCCATTCGGCCCACTGGCGGCTGGCCGGCGGCGTGGCGGGATCGGTCAGCAGATCGGCTACATGGAGGGCCGTCCGCTCAAGGATCACGCGTCCGGCCGCGAAATCAGGGGTGAGCGGGCGGGGGAAGAGACTCCGGAAATGGTCGGCATGAGGGTAGGTCGGAGGCGACAGCGCGCGCAGGTGGACAAGCCGGCCATCGTACTCGTACAGCGTAACGACCGCGGCGCCGGTCAGGCGGGCAGCGCTCTCCGCAATCGCAGCAAACGCCGGCTGCACGTCCGTCGGTGAGCTGCTGATCACGCGCAGGATGTCGCTGGTGGCGGTCTGCTGATCGAGCGCCGTCGCGAGCGCGCGGTTGCGCTCCTCGGCCTCGCGGTAGAGCGCCTGGTAGCGCTCCTCGCTCTCGCGGAGCGCCGCCTCCGCACGCTTGCGCTCGGTGATGTCGCGATAGATCCCCTGCCAGCCGACCGGGACCCTCTCGGCGTTCCGGATGAACCGCGTACGCGCCTCGACGGGATACGTCGTGCCGTCGCGCCGAACGGAAGTGAACTCGAATACGGACGACAACCGTTCCCCGGCAAGAGATCGGCGCGTCCGCTCGTCCAATTCTCGCCGGGTTTCGGGCGTCACAAGGTCCCCGAAGTTCCGCCCGATCAGTTCGTCGATCGGCCAGCCGGTCATCACTTCGAACGCGTGGTTCGCGCTCGTGATCACGCCGTCGAGCGTGAACGTGACGATCCCGTCCTGGGCGTTGTCGATCAGGCTGCGGTAGCGCTCCTCGCTGGCCCGGAGCGCGGCCTCCGCCTGCTTGCGTTCCGTGACGTCGCGGTACACGCCGTGGTGCTCGACCGGCTTGCCGTCCGCATCGCGGATGAGCCGCGCCCAGCCCTCGAGGGGCACCGTGGTGCCGTCCGCGCGCACGGCCTCGGCCTCGAAGATCCGTGGCAGCCGCTCGCCCGCCACCGCCCGCCGCACCCGCTCGTCCACGGCGGCGAGCGAGGCCGGGGGGAGAATCGTCGCCAGGTTCCGGCCGATCACCTGGTCCGGCGCACGGCCGAGGATCGACGCGGCCGCCTGATTGACCTCGGTGATCGTTCCATCGAGACGGCAGGTCATGACGAGGTCGTCGGAACGCTCGACGAGCGCTCGATAACGCATCTCGCTCGCGCGGAGCGCGCCGAGGAGCTTCTCGCGGCGCCGGGCGACGCGCTCGAGGGAACGCAGGCGCGCCTCGAGCTCGGCCCGCGTCAGCCTCGCCACACTCAGCGCTCCTCCCGGGCGGCCTGCAGAACCAGCGGCCTGCTAGCCGGAGTCGAGCTGGCCGGGCCGCTTGAGAGTGTCGCCTCCCGGCGGTAGGTTGAGCACGGTCGTCGGGAAGAGGTTGGCCAGCCAGCGGATGACGTCGCTCACCGTCACGATGCCGACGGGCCTCTGGTCGGCGTCCACCAGCGGCACGGTCCGGTAGCCCGCCACGCTCATGCAGTGCACGGCGTAGGCGACGCGGTCGCGAAGCGACAGCACCTCGGGGTTCGGCGTCATCACGACCGAGAGCGCCGTGCCCTTGGGGTCGAGCCCGCGCCCGATGACGCGCGTCAGCAGGTCGCGCTCGGTGAAGATGCCCGTCAGCCTGCCCCCCGCATCCACGACCAGCACGGCCGCCTGGCGCGCCTGGACCATGCGGTGGGCGGCCTCGGTGACGGTCGCGGTCTCGCGCAGGCACACCGGCTCCGCGGGAGCCAGCACGCCGACGGTGTCGTTGAAGACGGCGGGGCTGATGGGCCGCTCTTCGGGATCGCCGCTGCTCGTATAGTCGTCGTCGGCATCGTGCTCGTGCATCGCGCTGCTCCTTGCCTGTCCGGGCCTGGCGCGCCCTACTCCCCCACGAACTTCTGCGCGTTCCCCATGTGCGGCCAGGCCCAGGCCTGCACGTTGGAGAAGATCTGCTTGATGTGGTTCCGGTCGTGGTGGACCCACTCCTGCAGGAGATCCTCCACGCGGAGCCAGCCGACCTTGGGGTGCTGGCCGCCGCGCGTGAGGTCGCCGGGCTTGAGCCCTCGCACGATCTTCACACTCTCGGCCCGCATCCGCTCGAGCTCCACCACGAGCTTGACCGCCGCCTTCATGTCGTCGCGGCGTCCCCGCGCCACCTCGTTCTGGTCCCACCCTTCGAGCTGGGGATCCTTCGTGGCGAGGAGAGTCTTGATCCGCCCCGCGAAGCCGCGGCGCTCGGCCTCGATCAGGTGGCCGAGGATCTCGTTGATGGACCACTCGTCGGGCTGCGGATGCCAGACGTGGACGGCCTTCGGCAGCGCCTCCACCTCCGCGCGGATGGCGGCGGCGGCGCTCTCCAGCAGATCGGCGACCTCGGCCGGCGAAAAGTGCTCGGCCATGGTCCTACACCACGTCGTCCCGCCGGAGCCCGGCGATGTCCGCGGCGGAGAAGCCCAGCTCGCCGAGGATCTCGTCAGTATGCTCGCCGATGTCAGGGGCCGCCGTGCGCACTGAGGCCGGCGTGCGCGACAGCGTGGCCGGCGGCCGCTGGACGCGCATCTCGCCCAGGGCGTGGTGCTTCACCGGCGTCGCCAGCCCCAGGTGCTGCACCTGTTCGTTCTCGAAAGTCTCCTTGATGTTGAAGATGGGGCCCGAGGGCACCCCCTTGGCGTTCAGGAGCTCCACCCACTCGGCGCTCGTCCTGCTCGCCATCGCCTTCTCCAGCTCGACCGTGAGGACCTTTCTGTTTTTCGACCGGTCGGGCGCGGTCTTGAAGCGCGGGTCGTCCAGGAGCGTCTCCGTGCCCAGCGTCTCGCAGAGCCGACGGAACATGTGCTGGCCCGAGGCGGCGATGTTGATGTGACCATCGGCCGTCTTGAACACGCCGGTCGGGATGCTCGTCGGGTGGTCGTTGCCCGCCTGCGGCGGAATGGCGCCGTCGATCAGCCAGCGCGCCGCCTGGAAGTCAAGCATGGTGACCATGGCCTCGAGGAGGGACGTGTGGACCCACTGGCCTTTCCCAGAGCGCTCGCGCTCGATGATCGCGCAGAGGATGCCCTGTGCCAGGAAGATTCCGGCCGTGAGGTCCGCGATGGGAATGCCGACCCGCACCGGCCCCTGCCCCGGCAGTCCCGTGATGGACATGAGCCCGCCCATGCCCTGCGCGATCTGGTCGTAGCCAGGCCTGTCGCGGTACGGCCCCGTCTGGCCAAAGCCCGAGATGCTGCCGTAGATGAGGCGCGGATTGAG
>ORMF010487646.1_pt1 | contig 26113 bp, 26 predicted proteins | sample 1779871 | NCBI WGS metagenome assembly ORMF01 (sample SAMEA104232316, study PRJEB22302) | groundwater metagenome | biome: forest; feature: aquifer; material: groundwater | place: USA | collected 2011-08-07 | depth 5.4 m | reverse complement strand
TGTTCCACGGCCGCGGCGGTACCGTCGGGCGCGGCGGCGGGCCGAGCTACGACGCGATTCTCGCCCAGCCCGCCGGCAGCGTCGACGGGGCGCTGCGACTGACCGAGCAGGGCGAGGTGATCGCGAGCAAGTACGGCGATCCGGAACGCGGGCACCGCAATCTCGAAACGCTGCTCGCGGCGACGCTCGAGGCGAGCCTAGTGTCGCAGGACGGCGCGCATCGGGCGCGCGACGTGGAAATCATGGAACAACTCTCGCGTCTCGCTTACGGAGCGTACCGTGCGCTCGTCGATGCGCCCGGGTTCCTCGAGTATTTCCGCGCGGCGACCCCGATCGGCGAGATCGGCGATCTCAACATCGGCAGCCGCCCCGCCTCGCGCAAGGGCACCGGGCGCCTTGAAGACCTGCGCGCGATTCCCTGGGTGTTCGGCTGGAGCCAGAGCCGGCTGATGCTGCCGGGTTGGTATGGGTTCGGCGCCGCGGTCGAGCAATGGCTCGCAGAGCGCCGTGGCACGATCGAGGAACTGGGCGCCATGTACGCGAACTGGCCGTTCTTCCGCGCCATGCTCTCCAACCTCGACATGGTGCTCGCCAAGTCCGACCTGGCGATCGCGTCGCGTTACGCCGAACTCGTTCCCGACAGAAAGCTGCGGGAGGAAACCTTCGCGCGCATCGAGGCCGAATGGATGCGCGCGCGCAGGAGCCTTGCAGCGATTACGGGCGAGCGCGAACTGCTTGCCGAAAACCCGACGCTCGCGCGTTCGATTCGCAACCGCTTTCCGTACCTCGATCCGCTCAACCACCTGCAGGTGGAACTCATCCGGCGCTACCGCGCGGGCGATGCCGACGAGCGCACCCGGCGCGCCATCCACCTCACCATCAACGGTATCGCCGCGGGGCTGCGGAACAGCGGCTGAGTCGCGGCGGTTGCGCAAACCGGTTTCGGCGGTGAAGATATGACGATGGAGCCAGTCGCCGCTGCCCCCGCGCAGGCCGGAAAGGATGCGGCATGGATCGCCTACGTGCTGCACGCCGTCGGCTATCTTCCGGTAATGATGTGGCCGGCGGTCGTCGGCCTGATCGTCAACTACGTCAAGCGCAGCGATGCGCGCAGCGGCCTCGTCGACAGCCACCACGGCTGGATGATCCGCACGTTCTGGTATGGACTGCTCTGGTACGTCCTGAGCCTCGGGGCGATTCTTCTGGGTGCGTGGCCGGTCCTGCAGACGATCCTGCGCAACGCGCACGCGACGGGCGGCATCGTGATCGGCTGGGACACGATCGCCGCGATCGTCGGCGCCGCGACGCTCGGGGGGATCGGCCTCTGCGCGACCTGGTTCTGGCTCCTTTACCGCGTGATCCGCGGCGCGATCAACCTCTCCGATTCGCGGCCGATGCCGTAGCGCGCGCCGCGCGCTCAGTAGTTCGCGCTGCCGGGAGTCCGCGGGAAGGGGATCGCGTCGCGCACGTTGGCCAGGCCCGTGACATAGGCGACGGTGCGCTCGAACCCCAGGCCGAATCCGGCGTGCGGAACGCTGCCGTAGCGGCGCAGGTCCCGGTACCAGCCGTAGTGCTCCGGGTCGAGTTTCGCTTCGCGCATGCGCCCATCGAGCACTTCGAGCCGCTCCTCGCGCTGGCTGCCGCCGACGATTTCGCCGATTCCAGGCGCGAGCACGTCCATCGCGGCGACCGTCTCGCCATCGTCGTTCAGCCGCATGTAGAACGCCTTGATGCCCTTGGGATAGTTCATCACGATCACCGGCTTTTTCGCGTGCCGCTCGGTGAGGTAGCGTTCGTGTTCGGACTGCAGGTCGATGCCCCATTGCACCGGGAACTCGAATTTCTCCCTCGCGCGGCCGAGGATCGCGATCGCCTCGCGGTAGTCCATGCGGACGAACTCCGACTCGACGATCCCGCGAAGCTTTGCGATCAGCCCCTTTTCGATGCGCTCGTCGAAGAACGCCATATCCTCGGGCCGTTCCTCGAGGACGGTCCCGAACACGTGCTTGAGCAGCGCCTCGGCGAGGCTCGCGTTGTCCGAGAGGTCGGCGAACGCCACCTCCGGTTCGATCATCCAGAATTCGGCGAGGTGCCGGCTGGTGTTGGAGTTCTCGGCGCGGAAGGTGGGGCCGAAGGTGTACACCTTGGATAGCGCGAGGCAGTAGCACTCGACGTTCAGCTGCCCCGACACGGTGAGAAAGGTCTCGCGCCCGAAGAAATCCTGCGCGAAGTCGATCCCGCCCCGGGGCGTTCGCGGCAGGTTGGCGAAATCCAGCGTCGAGACGCGGAACAGCGCCCCCGCGCCTTCGGCGTCGGAGGCGGTGATGATCGGCGTGTTGATCCAGAAAAAGCCGCGGTCGTCGAAGAACCGGTGGATCGATTGCGCGAGGGTGTGGCGCACGCGCGTCGCCGCACCGATCACGTTGGTGCGCGGCCGCAGGTGCGCCACTTCGCGCAGGAATTCGAGCGTGTGCGGCTTGGGCTGGATCGGGTAGGAGTCAGGATCCTCGACGCCGCCGATCAACCGCAGCGCCTCGGCCTGCATCTCGAAGGGCTGTCCCTTCGCGGGCGAGGGCACGATGAGGCCGCGGGCCTCGATCGCGCAGCCGCTGGTGAGGTGCAGCACCTCGCTCGCGTAATTCGCGAGCGTATTCGGCACCACCACCTGGACCGGATGAAACGAAGAGCCATCCGAAACGTGAACGAAGGAGATGCCGGCCTTGGAATCGCGCCGCGTGCGCACCCAGCCTTGCAGCGTGACGGGGGCGTCCGCAGGCGCGCGGCCGGCGAGGATATCGGAACAGGAGTGCGCTGGCATGTCGGAGGCGTGCGAAGCGTAAAGGCGCGCATTGTCGCGCATGAAGGCGGGGTTGCGCACCCGGTTGCACGGAGAATTGCCGGATAATTCGACGTCGATCGTCCTGCAGAGGCGCGTCTTGGCCGAACCCCTGGCATACGAAACAGCGCGAACCACCGCGGGCATCCGGTCGCGCTTCGTATCCGGCGTCAACGGGTTGACGATGCACCTGCTCGAATCGGGCTTCGAGACGCCCGGTCGCCCATGCCTGCTTCTGCTGCACGGCTTTCCGGAACTCGCCTACAGCTGGCGCAAGGTGATGGTGCCGCTCGCGGCCGCCGGATACCACGTCGTTGCGCCTGATCAGCGCGGCTACGGGCGTACCACCGGCTGGGACGGGGAATACGACGGCGAGGTCGGATCGTTTCGAATGCTCAACCTGGTGCGCGACGCGCTCGCGCTCGTCCGCGCGCTGGGATACCGCTCGGTCGAGGCGGTGATCGGGCATGATTTCGGCTCGCCGGTGGCCGCCTGGAGCGCCCTGATCCGCCCGGACGTGTTTCGGTCGGCCGCGCTGATGAGCGCGCCGTTTGCGGGACCGCCCGAGTTGCCTATCGGCACCGCCGATCGCGATTCACCCATCCCGCAGCCCCGCGAAGCCGTTGCCCGCGTGTTGCGCGAACTCGCGGCGCTGTCGCGGCCGCGCAAACATTATCAGTGGCACTACTCGACGCGCGCGGCGAACGCCGAAATGCTGCAATGCCCGCAGGGCGCGCACGCCTTCCTTCGTGCCTACTTCCACATGAAAAGCGCTGACTGGAAAGGCAATCTGCCGGTCGCGCTCGCGTCGTGGTCTGCGCAGGAACTGGCGCGGCTGCCCACCTACTACATCATGGACCGCGACCGCGGGATGGCGGCGACGGTTGCGCCGGAAATGCCCAGCGCCGCGGAGATCGATTCGTGCCGCTGGCTGCCGGAGGACGAACTGCGCGTCTACAGCGCGGAATTCGGGCGCACCGGATTCCAGGGCGGGCTGAACTGGTATCGCTGCGCGACCGATCCCGCCTGCACCGCGGAACTGGAGATCTTCTCCGGCCGGACGATCGACGTGCCGTCGTGCTTCATCGCCGGCCGCAGCGATTGGGGAACCTACCAGAAGCCGGGCGAGTTCGAACGGATGCAGGCGAGTGCCTGCACCAACCTGCTCGGTTGCCACCTCGTCGACGGTGCGGGGCACTGGGTGCAGCAGGAGCAGGCGGAGCGCGTCGCCGGGCTCCTGCTCGAGTTCCTGCAGCGCGCGCGCTGAGCCGGCGGTCGCCCTCACATCGACTCAGGCATCGCCGCCCGCTCGGGCTGCGGCGCCTGCGCGATCATGCAGTCGGTCGTGAGGATCAGCCCTGCGATCGACGCCGCGTTTTGCAATCCCACGCGCGTTACCTTGCAGGGGTCGAGCACGCCCATCTGCACCAGGTCGCCGTATTCCCCGGTGGCGGCGTTGAAGCCGAAATTGTCCCTGCCTTCGGCGACGCGGCGCACGACGACCGCGGGCTCGCCGCCGCAGTTGCGCACGATCTGCCGCAGCGGGTCCTCGAGCGCGCGCAGCACGATCTGGATGCCGGCATCCTGGTCGGGGTTCTCGCCCCGCAGCCTGGCGAGCCGTGCGCGCGCACGCAGCGGGGCCACGCCGCCGCCGGGCAGGATGCCTTCCTCGACCGCAGCGCGCGTTGCGTGCAGCGCGTCTTCGGTGCGGCTCTTGCGCTCCTTCATTTCGGTTTCGGTGGCCGCGCCTACCTTGATCACCGCCACCCCGCCGGCGAGTTTCGCCGCGCGCTCGCGCAGTTTCTCCTTGTCGTAATCGCTCGTCGCCTCGTCGTGCTGCTTCTGGATCTGCGCGACCCGCGCCGCGATGCGCTTCGGGTCGCCCGCGCCACCGATGAGCGTGGTGTCGTCGCGGTCGATCTCGATGCGCTGCGCGCGCCCGAGCGCCTCGGGCGTCGCCTTCTCGAGGGTCAGTCCCGCCTCCTCGGCGATCACCTGGCCGCCGGTGAGGATCGCGATATCCTCGAGCATCGCCTTGCGGCGGTCGCCGAAGCCCGGCGCCTTGACCGCGCAGGCCTTGATCACGCCGCGCAGCGTGTTGACGACGAGCGTGGCGAGCGCCTCGCCCTCGACCTCCTCGGCGATCACGAGCAGCGGCTTGCCGCTCTTGGCGACGTGCTCGAGCATCGGCAGCAGCTCGCGGATCGACGAGATTTTCTTGTCATAGAGCAGGATGAGCGCATCCTCGAGCGCCACGGTCTGCTTGTCCGGGTTGTTGACGAAGTAGGGCGAAAGGTAGCCGCGGTCGAACTGCATGCCCTCGACCACCTCGAGCTCGCTCTGCAGGCCTTTGCCGTCCTCGACCGTGATGACGCCGTCCTTGCCGACCTTTTCCATCGCCTCGGCGATCATCTCGCCGATCGATGCGTCGTTGTTGGCGGAAACGGAAGCCACCTGGGCAATTTCCTTGCGCGTCGCGCAGGGTTTCGCGATGTGGCGGAGTTCCTCGACCACCGCGTCGACCGCGCGATCGATACCGCGCTTCAGATCGATCGGATTCATTCCGGCGGCGACGTACTTCAGCCCCTCGGTGACGATCCCCGCGGCGATCACGGTCGCGGTCGTGGTGCCGTCGCCGGCGACTTCGGAGGTCTTGGCGGCGACTTCGCGGACCATTTGCGCGCCGATGTTCTCGAACCGGTCCTCGAGCTCGATTTCCTTCGCCACGACGACTCCGGAATTGATCACGATCGGCGGGCCGTAGGCGCGCTCGAGCACGACGGTGCGCGCTTTCGGGCCGAGGGTCGCGCGTACCGCGTCGGCCAGCACATTCATTCCTGCGACCAGCCGGGAACGCGCATCGTCGCCGAAGACCAGCCGTTTGGCAGGCATGGAAAGATCGCTTTGGGGAACCGGGTGATTGCAGCCTACGCCCTCCGCGCGCGGGCGCGTTGACAGCAATCAAGCGGGCGGCGCGCCGCGCGCGCGCTCAGACCAGGCCGTCGAACATCTGCACCTGAACCGGCTCGCCCGCCTCGACGCGGCCGCGCTCGTGCTCGAGCACGATGAAGCAGTTCGCCTCCGACATCGAGCGCAGCACGCCCGAGCCCTGCTGTCCCGTGGTTCGCACTTTCCAGGTGCCGTCCTCGCGGAACAGGATGCCCCGCTGGTATTCGGTGCGGCCGGGAACCTTTCGGAGCGGCAGCGCCGCGGCCGCCGAAAGAAGCGGCAGCCGGAAGTCGTCGCTTCGACCGGACAGATGAAGCAGGGCATCGCGCACGAACTCGTAGAAGGTGACCATCACCGCCACGGGATTTCCCGGCAGACCGAAAAGCATCGCGCCACCGATGCGCCCGAAGGCCATCGGGCGACCCGGCCGCATGGCGATCTTCCAGAACAGCACTTCACCGAGCTTCGCAGCGAGCGGCTTGACGAAATCGGCCTCTCCCACGGAGACGCCACCCGTCGTGATCACGGCATCGGCCTCGCGGGTCGCGCGCCGCAGCGCGGCTTCGAGTTCGCCCGGGTCGTCGCGCACCACGCCGAGATCCTGGATCTCCACGCCCAGGCGCTCGAGCATCGCGTGCAGCGTGTAGCGGTTGGAGTCGTACACCTCGCCCTCGCGCAGCGCCTCGCCGATCGACGCGAGTTCGTCGCCGGTGGCGAACATCGCGACCCGCAGCCGGCGCCTGACGAGCACTTCGCCGATGCCGAGCGAGGCGAGGAGGCCGAGTTCGGCGGGACGCAGTGGCACGCCCGGCCGCAGCACCGGCACGCCGGCCCTCAGGTCTTCGCCGGCATAGCGCACGTTTTGCGCCTTCTTCTGCCCCGGAGGAACCGTGATTCGCGCGCCCTCGGCGCGAACGATTTCCTGCACCACCACGGTATCGCTTCCCGCCGGAAGCACGGCCCCCGTCATGACGCGAACGCAGGTGCCGGGGGGCATCTCGCCTCCCGCGTACGGCCGGCCCGCCAGCGCACTGCCGATTTCCCGAAGCACCGCCGGACGCCCGGCGTCGAGGTCTTCGAAACGCACTGCGTAGCCGTCCATCGCCGAGTTGTCGGTCGCCGGCACGTTGATCGCCGGCACGATCTCCTCGGCGAGCACGCGGCCGAGCGCGGCGCGGATCGCGATGCGCTCGGTTTCGACGACCGGCGACAGGCAGGCGAGAATCGCCTCGCGCGCTTTCTCTATGTGCAGCGCGTCCGGATCGTAGCCGTCGATGCAACTGACGATGGCGGCGATGCCGCTCAAGCACCCTCCAGTTCTTCGCGCGTGTTCAGGTTGCGAAAGGCATCGGCCTCGTCGTCGAAGGCGACTTCGACCACCTTCAGCGTCGCGTACCAGGCATCGATCTTGCGGCCGCCGCCAGCGAGAAACGCATCCAGGTGCGGCAGCACGGCGCGGCGCACGAGCGCGAACACGGGGTGCGGCTGCGCTCCGGTCTTCGCCACTGCGAGGTCGTTCGCGGCGAGCGCAGCGCGCAGGCGCGCGACGAGATCGCCGGGCAGAAACGGCGAATCGCAGGGCACGGTCGCAACGAGCGAACCGCTCGCCGCCTTCATGCCGGCGTGCAGCCCTGCAAGCGGGCCGGCAAAGCCGCCCAGTTCATCCGGCACCACGCGATGGCCGAATGCCGCGTAGGCGTCGGCGTTCTGGTTGGCGTTGATGAGGAGTTCATCCACCTGCGGCGCGAAGCGCTCGATCGCCCATTGCGCGAGCGGCTTGCCGCGGTAGCGCTGCAGCCCCTTGTCGACGCCGCCCATGCGCCGGCCCTGGCCGCCGGCGAGCAGGATTCCGGTTACTTTTTTCACGGGGGAGATTGTAGCGAGGAGCCGTGCCGCATTTGATCTTCCCCGATCTGCCGGCTTGGCGCGGTGATTCTCGCGCCAAGCCGGCAGACCATGGAACGTCAAAATCCTCGTCAGTCGTTCGCTGGAACGCAAGGCGCTGGATTCCCCGCGCGAAACGCCGTTGCCCGCCGCGAACCCGCGTGCGAGACTCGCCCCCATGCCGAATCGCTGGCTGGTTCCGTTTCTCAATCTCGGGCATCTGCTCGACCATCTCGCGATGCTGGTCTTTCCGACCGCGGTGGTCGCGTTGGCTCGCGAATGGGACCGACCCTACGCCGAACTGCTGCCGATGGCGCTCGGCGGTTTCATCGCGTTCGGCGCGTTCGCGATTCCCGCGGGCTGGCTCGCCGACCGCTGGAGCCGCTACCGGGTGATGGCGATGTTCTTCTTCGGCATCGGGGCGTCGCTGTTCCTGACCGGGTTTGCGAAATCGCCGTGGCAGATCGCCGCGGGGTTGACGCTGACCGGGGCGTTTGCCGCGATCTACCACCCCGTGGGGATCGCAATGCTGGTGGCCGCGCCGGAGCGCATGGGACGCTTGCTTGGCCGCAACGGGTTGTGGGGCAACCTCGGTCTCGCGAGCGCCGCGCTGCTCACCGGCGCCCTGGTGGACGCCGCCGGTTGGCGCGCGGCGTTTTTCGTTCCGGGGCTTGCGTGCATCGCCGCAGGCGTCGGCTTCCTTGCCCTGGTGCGCGATCCCGGCCAGGCGAGGAAAACCTCGAAGTCGATCGGGCTGCACGTCGATGCCCGCATGATGACGCGCATCTTCGCGATCCTGCTTGTCGCTACGGCATGCGGGGGAATCATCTTCAACGCCACGACGGTCTCGATGCCCAAGGTGTTCGACGAGCGTCTGCAGGCGCTCACGCAGTCGAATTTCGGCGTCGGCGCGCTGGTCGCCGGGGTGTACGCGATGGCGGCGTTCGCGCAGGTGCTGATGGGCGGGATGATCGACCGTTTCGAGCTTCGCCGCCTGATGATCGGCGTCGCGCTGGCGCAGATTCCGCTGCTTGCGCTCGCCGCCCCCCTCGAAGGCTGGGCGATGCTCGGCGCCGCGCTGCTCATGATGCTCGCGGTCTTCGGGCAGATTCCGCTCAACGACGCGATCGTGGGGCGGTACTGCGCCGATGAGTATCGCGCCCGCATGCTCGGCGTTCGCTACGTCGTCTCGCTCGGGGTCGCGGCGGTCGCCGTGCCGATGATCGCGGCGCTGCACCTGACCGAAGGCGGTTTCGCCAACGTGTTCATGGTGCTTGCGGTGCTCGCCGGGGGCATGCTGCTCGCCTCGTTGTTCTTCCCGTCGCGCGGCGAGTTGATCGCGCACCAGGAGTCGCTCGCACAGCGCGAGGCTTCGCCTGCAATGGCGCCCTGAGCGCGGATCAATCAATGAGCGAAACGATCCGAATCCAGTTCACGCGTTTCTCGGCGTTCTACTCGCCGCTGATCGCGACCATCACGGGCGGGTTTCTCGATGCCGAAGGGCTCTCGCCCGAGCATTCGGTCGCCGCGCCCGGCCGATCGGCGATCGCGGGTCTTGCCGATGGCAGCGTGCAGGTTGCGCAGTCGGCACCCTCGCAGGCCTTCGGCCCGCTGGAGCAGGGCCGGATGCCGCCGGCCGCGCATTTCGCGCAGATCAACGAGATGGACGGGTTCTTCCTCGTCGGCCGCGCGCCCGAGGCGAAGTTTTCGTGGGCGAACCTGAGGGGGTGTCGGGTGCTGGTCGACCACGGCCAGCAGCCGATGGCGATGTTCCGTTACGCCTGCTTTCGGAGCGGTCTCGATTTCGCCGCGCTCGATTCGGTGGATGCCGGTACGACGCCGCAGATGATCGAGGCCTTCTGCCGCGGCGAGGGCGATTTCGTTCACCTGCAGGGTCCTGCGCCACAGCAGCTCGAGCACGACGGCCGGGGCCACATCGTCGCCGCGCTCGGCGATCCGATCGGGCGCTGTGCATTCTCGAGCCTCGCGGCGAGCCGCGATTGGCTCGCCTGCGACATGGCGCGGCGTTTCATGCGCGCCTACCGCAAGGCGCGCGCCTGGGTGATCGCGGCGCCGGCGGCGGAGGTGGCGCGAAGCGAAGCGCGGCTGTTTCCCGGAATCGATCCGGCGGTACTCACCGCGACCATCGCGGCGTACCAGAGGCTAGGCACCTGGTCGCCGCACGCGGAGATCACGCGGCCGGCGTTCGAAGCGACGCTGGACATCTTCCAGCACGCCGGATTGATCACGAAACGGCACCGCTACGAGGACGCCATTGCGCCGCCGCCGGAATGATTTTCAATCGGGAGAGTCGTCATGATTCTGGAACTGGCCGAGATTCGCATCCATCCTGGAAAACAGGCGGAGTTCGACGCTGCGATCGTGAAAGGCATCGAGACGGTGATCTCGACGGCGAAGGGATTTCGCGGCTACAAGGTGAACCAGGGCGTCGAGTCACCCGAGCGCTACGTTCTCATGATCTTCCGGGAGGCGCTCGAGAACCACACCGTCGACTTCCGCCGGTCGCCCGCGTTCCAGCAGTGGCGCGGGATCGTTGGCGGCTACTTCGCCGCGCCGCCCGCGGTGGAGCACTTCACGCTGGTGGCGAAGTCGGCCTGAGCCGTTCCCAGGCGCGCGCGGTGCGCTGAGCGCGCGCGCCGGCCGCCACGCCGAGCAGTTCCTTGTCGCGCACCCATCGCTTGCGCGCCGGTTCGTCGCCCGCTTCGCTCCAGTGCGCCTCCGTCTGCGCGATGAGACCGGCGTTCCAGGCCAGCGCTCCGGCAAGTGCGATGTGGGCTGCCGGGGTGCCGCAATCTTCAGCGGCGAGCGCGCGCAGCGCCTCGAGCAGGGCGAGTGCCTGCTCGATCCATTGCGCGGGCCAGGCGAGGCGGCGCGCCTCGCGAACCAGGTATCCGAGAACCGCCGCATTGACGTGCAGGTCTTCGACGGTGCGAAAGCGCTTCACGTAGTCTGCATAACCGTCGCCTCGCAGCAGCGCTCCGGCCGGCACGCGCACGTCGTCGAATCGCAGTTGCGCGTGCGGCACCTCGGGCACGAAGCGCGTCGCAGGCATCGCCTGCGCCGTCACACCCGGCGCATCGGAAGCGACGCGCACGACGCGGATCACGGCGCGCTCGCCGGAGGCAGTGGCGTCGCGTGCGGCGACAAAAAACAGCGCGCCTTCGGAACCGAGCGTAGTCCAGCGCTTGGCGCCATTCAGGATCCATTCATTGCCCTCACGACGCAGCGCGCTCTTGATCGCTTTCGGCGAATTGCCATCGGCTTCCGTGACGCAGAGCGCGGCAATCCGGTCTTCCGGCACCTCCGGAAAGAGCGCATGCAGCGCGGCCTGGTATCCGGAGGCGAACGCCCAGCCGAGGCGATCGGCGCTGAATCCGCCGACGATCGCGCGATCCATCGGATTGCGCCACACCGCCGCGGTTTCGCGGTGGCGCGGCCACCACGCGGCGACGTCGGCGCATTCCGGCGTCTCGCGCGGCGCCTTGAGCAGCCAGCCGACGACGTCATCGCGCATCGCGCTCAGGCGATCGCGGTCGCCTGCGGCGCGGTGCGCTCGATCCGGTGCCGGCCCGTGAACGCGAGGTAGTGCCGGCCGCTCGCGCGCCCGAGCATGGTGAGGCCGACGCGTTCGGCGATCGTGTGGCCCATGCGCGTGAGACCGGAGCGCGAAACGAGGAAGGGAATCCGCATCTGCGCGCACTTGATCACCATTTCCGAGGTGAGGCGTCCCGTGGTGTAGAAGATCTTGTCCGAACCGTCGATGCCGTCGAGCCACATGCGGCCGGCGATCGCATCGACCGCGTTGTGCCGGCCGACGTCCTCGACGAACATCATAATTTCCGCGGCCGCCGGCCCGGTGGTGCGGGCGAGCGCGCAACCGTGCACGGCGCCCGCCTGCTTGTAGATGGTCTCGTGGCGCCTCACCTGCTCGATGAGATCGAAGAGCTGGGAATCGGCGAGGCGGACGTCGTCCAGCAGCGTCACGCGCTCGATCTCCTCCATCAGGTTGCCGAACATGGTCCCCTGGCCGCAGCCCGAGGTCACGGTGCGCTTCGCCATCTTCTGCTTCAGTCCGCGGGTCGAGCGCCTGCGCGTGGTCACGGCAGCGGAATCGGTTTCCCAATCCACCTGCACCGCGGCGATCGAATCGATCGAGTCCACCAGCCGCTGGTTGCGCAGGTAGCCGAGCACCAGCGCTTCGGGCGCGTGGCCGAGCGTCATGAGCGTGACGATCTCGCGCTTGTCGAGGTAGATGGTGAGCGGGTGTTCGCCCGCGATCGCGGTCGGGACCATCTCGCCGCGTTCGTTGATCGCCTCGACCTCGTAGGTGGCGGGGCGGGCGGCGTCTGAGAGCGTAGGGCGATTCGGCATCGTCATGGGGTGCGGGCCGAACGGCGCTGAAAATCCGCAGGTACCCGGTCAGCCACCAATATAGGACATCTCGACCTTGCGCAAGCGCGCGGTCTCCGCGGTGCGGATTTCCGAGTAACGGTCGGCACGCCGGTTCCAGACCGAGGCGATGCGGTCGCGCAAGGCCCCGTCGCCAGCGCCGCCACGGATGAGCGACTTCAGGTCATGCCCGGAAGTCGCGAACAGGCAGGTGAAGAGCGATCCTTCGGTGGACAGGCGGATTCGGCTGCAGTCGCTGCAGAATGCCTGCGTCACCGAAGAGATCACCCCGATCTCGCCCCCGCCGTCGAGGTAGCGCCAGCGTTCGGCGACTTCGCCCGTGTAGTTGGGATCCGCCGGTTCGAGCGGAAACTGCTCGCCGATGCGGCGCACCACTTCCGCCGACGGGACGACGTCGTCCATGCGCCAGCCGTTGGTCGAGCCGACGTCCATGAATTCGATGAAGCGCAGGATGTGGCCGCTGCCGCGCCAGCGTCGCGCCATGTCGACGATCTGGTGATCGTTCATGCCGCGTTTCACCACCATGTTGATTTTCACCGGCGCGAGTCCGGCGGCGGCTGCGGCCTCGATCCCCCCGATCACCCGCGCCACCGAAACGTCCGCGTCGTTGATGCGATGGAAGGTGTCGTCGTCGAGCGCATCGAGGCTCACCGTCACGCGCTGCAGCCCGGCGTCCTTCAGCCGCCGCGCCTGGCGCGCAAGCGCCGAGCCGTTGGTCGTGAGCGTGAGATCGGTGCCGAGCGGCGCGAGCAGAGCGACCAGTTTGTGCAGGTCCTTGCGGATCAGCGGCTCGCCGCCGGTGAGCCGGATCTTCTTCACGCCCATGCCGACGAGAACCCCCGCGACGCGCGCGATTTCCTCGAACGTGAGGATCGCCGCGTGCGGCAGGAAGGCATAGTCCGAGTTGAACACTTCGCGCGGCATGCAGTAGACGCAGCGGAAATTGCAGCGATCCGTGACCGAAATGCGCAGGTCGCGCAGCGGCCGCGACAGCGTGTCCCTGAGCGGCGCGCCGTCCCACGGCGCATCGGGCGAAGTCGCGCCGCGCCCGTACCGGATCGGAATAACCTTTTCTGTCATGGTGACTTGCTCCGCAAAATCATAGCAGAGGGTATAGTTCGCGGAATGGAAAGACCCCGAATCAAGGTCGCCGTGGTGATGCAGCGGCGCGAAACCGCGAACCGGTGGCAGACTCACGTCTGGGCCCCGATCGGGGTGCTGACCGGGACGCCGGCGGCGGTGCCCCGACGGCTGGTGGACGAGCGCGGCGAGGAGCAATGGCTGCATTCCGGGCTCGAAATCGTGCTGCGCACGACCGACGCGGACGGCTACTACCTCAACGTCTCGACGCAGGAGCCGAAGGTGTTCGTGCTCTGGCGCATGGAGGGCGAGAACGCCGTGCCGCACCATCTCACGGTCAGTTACAGCGAAGCGAGCAGCTGGATGGACGGCGGCGAGCAGGTCGACTCGGTGCCGATGCCGCCGGAACTGTTCGCCTGGGTCGGCGAGTTCGTGGAGAAATATTACCGGCCCGAGCCCAAGCGGCGCATCCGCCCGCAGTCGTTTCGACCGCCCGGCGAGCGCGCGCCCCGGTGATGGCGGAAGACGGCGAGAATTTCCTCGCGCGCTGGTCGCGCCGCAAGCTCGACACGGCGAAACCCGCCGCCGCGGCGCCCGCGCAACCCGTGGCGACGCCCCCGGTCGAACTGCCATCTCCCGACAGCCTGACCTTCGAATCGGATTTCAAGGCGTTCATGCGGGCGAAGATCGATGAAGGCGTGAAGCGCGCGGCGCTCAAGAAGCTGTTTTCCGATCCGCGGTTCAACGTCATGGACGGGCTGGACATCTACATCGACGATTATTCGAAGGACGACCCGATTCCCGCGGCGATGCTGGCGAGTCTCGAGCATTCCAAGGCCACGCTCTCGGGCGGACGGACGCCCGAGCCGGCGCCGCAGGAGACCGATGCGACGCCCGCGGAAGCCGCGCTCCTCGCGGAAACCGGGGACTCCGCGCAAGCTGCGGCATCCGGAGAACCCGCCGCCGGCGTCCCTGCCGATGCCCATGCCGATCCAAGACAAGACACTTAGGCTCTGCGATTGCAATGGGACGCTTCGCGTGGATGCGAAGCGCCTGGCGGCCGCGCTCCGCCTGCCTGGCGTCCCGGTGGTGCGTCGCGAGCTTTGCCGCAAGCAGGCCGGCGCGTTTCAGGAAGCGCTCTCGGATGCGGACGTGCTCGTTGCATGCACGCAGGAGGCGCCGCTTTTCACCGAGCTCGCGGAAGCGGCGCAGTCGCAGGCGCGGCTTTCGTTCGTCAACATCCGCGAGACTGCGGGCTGGTCGGCGGAGGCCGGCGAGGCGACGCCGAAAATCGCCGCACTGCTTGCCGCGGCGGCGATGCCGGAACCGGAACCGCTGCCGGCGGTGGAATACCGCTCGAGCGGGCAATTGCTGATCATCGGGCCACCCGGCGCCGCGCTGAGCTGGGCCGAGCGGCTTCGCGAACAACTCGACGTGAGCGTGCTCATGGCGGGCGGCGGGCCGGGCGAGCTTCCGGCAGAGCGCAGGTACCCGGTCTGGTCGGGGCGCATCGAGTCGATCCGCGGCTGGCTGGGCGCGTTCGACGTCCAATGGCGGCAGGAAAATCCGATCGATCTCGATCTGTGCACGCGCTGCAATGCCTGCATTCGCGCTTGTCCCGAGCAGGCGATCGATTTCACCTACCAGGTGGACCTCGCGAAATGCAAGTCGCACCGAGAATGCGTGAAGGCCTGCGGCAGCATCGGCGCAGTGGATTTCGAGCGCGCCGCGGCGGTCCGCAGCGAACGCTTCGACCTTGTGCTCGATTTGTCGCGCGAGCCGCTGCTCAGGCGCCACGACTTGCCGCAGGGTTACCTCGCGCCCGGTGACGACCCGCTCGAGCAGGCGCTCGCGGCACAACGGCTCGCGGCGCTGGTGGGGGAATTCGAGAAACCGCGCTTCGTGACCTACCGCGAGAAGATCTGTGCCCACAGTCGCTCCGGCATTCTCGGGTGCACCCGTTGCCTCGAGGTGTGCTCGACCGGTGCGATCACGGCGGATGGCGATCACGTGAAGGTGGAAACGCACTTGTGCGCAGGCTGCGGCGGATGCAGCACGGTGTGCCCGTCGGGCGCGCTGACCCACGCTTACCCGCGCGTCCCCGACCTCGGCTTGCGGTTGAAGTCGCTTCTGCAGGCTTATCGCGATGCCGGCGGGCGCGACGCCTGCCTGCTGCTGCACGACGCGGAAACCGGGCGCGAGGCTGTGCTTGCCGCGGGGCGACGCGGCCGCGGTCTGCCCGCGCGCGTGATCCCGGTGGAAATTTTCCACATCGCTTCGATGGGGATGGACCTCGCTCTGGCCGCGATCGCGTACGGCGCGAGCCAGGTCCGGGTGCTGGTCGCGGGCGATCCGGCCGAGGCTTATCTGGAGGCGCTGCGGGAGCAGCACGCCGTCGCGCAGCGAATCCTGGGTGAACTGGGGTACGCTGGCGCGCACTTCGGCATGATTCCGGGCGATCGGCTGGATGCCGCATTGTGGGGATTGATACCGGCCGGTGGCGTGGCGAGCGCTGCGGTGTTCAATCTTTCGCCTGACAAGCGCACCTCGCTGGATTTCGTCGTTGAACACCTCGCGAAACATGCGCCTGCTCCGAAGGAGGTGATTGCGCTGGAGCGCGGTGCGGCGTTCGGCACGCTGACCGTCGACCGGGATCTCTGCACGTTGTGCAAGGCCTGCGTCGGCGCCTGCCCGGAATCGGCGCTGATCGACGTGCCCGATGCCCCGGTGCTCCGGTTCATCGAGCGCAACTGCGTGCAGTGCGGGCTGTGTGCCAACACCTGTCCGGAGCGCGCCATCCGTCTCGAACCTCGGCTGCTGCTGGGCGCGCGCGCCAAGGAGGCGGTGACGCTCAACGAGGCCGAGCCGTTTCATTGTGTGCGCTGCGGCAATATTTTCGGCACGCGGCGTCTGGTCGACGTGATGCTGGCGAAGGTCGGAGGACACGCCATGTTTGCCTCGGAAGGTGCGCGCCGCCGGCTGCAGATGTGCGCCGACTGCCGCCTGGTGGACATGATGGAATCGAAGTCCGAGCCGACGATCTTCGATTACCCCGGGCGCAAGTGACCGCGGAGACGCTCGGTGCGGAAGAGCGGGCCCGCGCGGACGTGTATGCATTGCTGGCGCGCCTGTTCTACGCACCCCCCAACCCGGAACTTATTCAGATCCTCGCCGGATTGAAGCGCACTGCCGACGCGGCGGAGTCGGCCTTCGCGCGAGGCATCGACGAACTCGCGCGCACCGCGGCCGCGGCCGATGCCGAGGGGGTGCGGGAAGAGTTCGAGGCCGTGTTCATCGGGGTCGGGAAAGCGGAGGTGACGCTGTATGCCAGCGCCTATCTGACGCGAGGCGCGCACCACGCGCCGCTGGTCGAGATCCGGGACCTGCTGGCGGAGCACGGACTGGAGAGAATTCAGCAAGCCGGCGAGCCCGAGGATCACGTCGCCGCGTTGTGCGACGCGATGCGCCACCTCGTGATGCAGGCCGATCTCGAAGCGCAGAGGAGCTTCTTCGAGCGCTATCTGTGGCCGGCGATGAATCCGTTGTGCGACGCAATAATCCAATGCCAACGAGTCGACTTCTATCGCGCAGTGGCGGGGTTGGGTCGGGCGTTCGCAGAACTTGAACACGACGCGTTTCAAATGGATTAGACTTTTCGATACAGGAATGAGAATCGCTGCGGGTCGCCTGCCCGCGACGACTTAAAGGAGGAGGCAGACATGGAAAAACCGACCCGGCGCCTGTCGCGCCGCAATTTCATTCGCAGTCTCGGTGCGGGCGGCGCAGCCGCCGCCGCGGCGCTCGTCGCGAATCGCCCGGGGAAGGATTCCACGACGGAGAACGCCGCGGCTCGCAATTCGCGCGGGTATCGGGAATCCGCGCACGTCCGCAATTACTACCGAACCGCCAAGGTCTGAGGAGATCGCGCCATGCTACTGACCAGAAAATCGAGCGCAACGACTCCGGTTCAGGCGCGCCTTGCACGCGGTCTCTCGGGAGTGCTTGCGAAGACCATCGATCGGCGCGCATTTCTGCGGCGCTCCGGGCTGACGATCGGCGCGGGCGCGGTCGCGACGCAATTGCCGTTCAACGTCATCGGGCGCGCCGAAGCCGCGAAGGACGACAAGGGCGACGGCAACGTCGAGGTGAAGCGCACCGTCTGCACCCATTGCTCGGTCGGCTGCGCGATCGACGCCACGGTGGTGAACGGCGTCTGGACCCGGCAGGAGCCGGTGTTCGATTCGCCGCTCAACCTGGGCGCGCATTGCGCGAAGGGCGCATCGGTGCGCGAGCACGGCATGACGCACGACTCGCACCGCCTGCGCTACCCGATGAAGCTCGAGGGCGGCAAATGGAAGCGCGTGTCCTGGGACCAGGCCTACGACGACATCTCGAAGAAACTGCTCGCGATCCGCAAGGAAAGCGGTCCCGATGCGCTGATGCTGATCGGATCCTCCAAGCACAACAACGAACAGTCGTACCTGCTGTGCAAGTGGGCGCGCCTCTGGGGCACCAACAACACCGACCACCAGGCGCGGATCTGCCATTCGACCACCGTCGCCGGAATCGCCAACACCTGGGGTTACGGCGCGATGACCAATTCGTACAACGACGAGCAGAACTCGAAGTGCCTGCTGTTCTTCGGCTCGAATGCGGCCGAGGCGCACCCGGTGTCGATGCTGCACACGCTGCACGCCAAGGAAAGCGGCTGCAAGGTGATCGTCGCCGATCCGCGCTACACGCGCACCGCGGCCAAGGCGGACAAATTCGTTCGCGTCCGCTCGGGCAGCGACGTCGCGTTCCTTTTCGGCCTCCTGTACCACGTGTTCAAGAACGGCTGGGAGGACAAGAAGTACATCCACGACCGCGTCTACGGCATGGAGAAGGTGAAGGAAGAGGTGATGGCGAAGTACACGCCGCAGGTGGTGCAGAACATCACCGGCGTGCCCGAGCAGGAAATGCACGACACCGCGAAAATGCTCGCCGAGAACCGGCCGGGCTTCATCATCTGGGCGATGGGCCAGACGCAGCACACCAACGGCAACGCGATCGTGCGCGCGAGCGCGGTCCTGATGCTCGCGCTCGGAAACGTCGGGCGTCCGGGCGGCGGCGCCAACATCTACCGCGGGCACGACAACGTGCAGGGCGCGACCGACATCGGGCCGAACCCGGATTCGCTGCCGGGCTATTACGGCATCGCCGAAGGCTCGTTCAAGCATTGGGCGCGCGTCTGGAACGTCGACTTCGAGTGGATGAAGAAGCAATACGCGCCGGGCATGCTGAGCAAGCCGGGAATCACGGTTTCGCGGTGGCACGACGCGGTGCTGGAGAAGAACGAGAACATCGACCAGGATCCGAACGTGCGCGCAGTGGTGTTCTGGGGCCACGCCCCGAACTCGCAGAGCCGCGGAACCGACCAGGTCGAGGCGATGAAGAAGCTCGACCTGATGGTCGTGATCGATCCGTATCCCTCGGCATCGGCGGCGATGTTCGCGATGGTGCGCAAGGACGGCGCCTACCTGCTGCCGGCGGCGACGCAGTTCGAGTGCGAGGGCAGCGTGACCGCCTCGAACCGCTCGATCCAGTGGCGCGAGAAAGTGATCGATCCGCTGTTCGAGTCGCGCACCGATCACATGATCATGTACCAGCTCGCGCAGAAACTCGGTTTCGCCGACCAGCTGGTCGGCAAGGCGGACGGCAAGCAGAACATCAAGCTGGTGAAGGGCAAAGGCGGCATGGACGAGCCGTCGATGGAGGACACGCTGCGCGAAGTCAACCGCGGCACCTGGACCATCGGCTACACCGGCCAGACGCCCGAGCGGCTGCAGGCGCATATGCGCAACATGCACGTGTTCGATGTCAAGTCGCTGCGGGCGCGCGGCGGCAAGGACGCGAAGACCGGCTACGATCTTACGGGCGACTATTTCGGCCTGCCTTGGCCCTGCTTCGGCACTGCGGCGATCAAGCATCCGGGCTCGCCCAACCTGTACGACACTTCCAGGCACGTGATGGAGGGTGGCGGTAATTTCCGCGCCAATTTCGGCGTCGAGCGGGATGGCGTCAATTTGCTGGCCGAAGACGGTTCGCACTCCGTGGGGGCCGAGATCACGACGGGGTATCCCGAGTTCGATCACGTCCTGCTGAAGAAACTCGGCTGGTGGGACGACCTCACCGAGGACGAGAAGAAAGAGGCCGAGGGCAAGAACTGGAAGACCGACCTCTCGGGCGGCATCCAGCGCGTGTGCATGAAGCACGGCTGCCACCCGTTCGGCAACGCGAAGGCGCGCGCCGTGGTGTGGAACTTCCCCGACGGCGTGCCGCTGCATCGCGAGCCGCTGTTCACCCCGCGGCCCGACCTGATCGAGAAGTGGCCGACCCACGCCGACCAGAAGTCCCGCTGGCGCCTGCCGGTGCTGTTCAAGTCGGTCCAGGACAAGCACAAGGACGCGGTCAAGCAGTTCCCGCTCATCCTGACGAGCGGCCGTCTCGTCGAGTACGAGGGCGGCGGCGAGGAAACGCGCTCCAACCCGTGGCTCGCGGAGCTGATGCAGGACAACTTCGTCGAGGTGAATCCGAAGACCGCGGCCGATCGCGGCCTCCGGAATGGCGAGTACGCCTGGGTAAGCACCCCCTCCGGCGCGAAGCTGAAGGTCAAGGCGCTGGTCACCGAGCGGGTCGCAGCGGACACGGTATTCATCCCGTTCCATTTTTCCGGCTGGTGGCAGGGCGTGGACATGCTGCCGTACTACCCGGACGGAGCGGCGCCGATCGTGCGCGGTGAGGCCGTCAACACCGCGACGACCTACGGCTACGACATCGTGACCATGATGCAGGAAACCAAGACCACGCTCTGCCAGGTGGCCAAAGCGTGACGCGGCTGGAGCGATAAGGAGAGGGCCATGGCGAGAATGAAATTCCTGGTGGACGCGGAACGCTGCATCGAATGCAACGGCTGCGTGACTGCGTGCAAGAACGAGAACGAGGTTCCCTGGGGCGTCAACCGGCGCCGCGTGGTGACCGTGAACGACGGCGTGGTCGGCGCGGAGAAGTCGATCTCGGTGGCGTGCATGCACTGTTCCGACGCGCCGTGCATGGCGGTGTGCCCGGTCGACTGCTTCTACCGCACCGAGGACGGCGTCGTCCTGCACGACAAGGATCTGTGCATCGGTTGCGGCTACTGCTTCTACGCCTGTCCGTTCGGCGCGCCGCAGTTTCCGCAGGCGGGCGCATTCGGCCTGCGCGGCAAGATGGACAAGTGCACGTTCTGCGCCGGCGGCCCGGAGAAGGACCGCAGCGAATCGGAGTTCAAGAAGTACGGGCGCAACCGCCTCGCCGAGGGCAAGCTTCCCGCGTGCGCGGAAATGTGCTCGACCAAGGCGCTGCTCGGTGGCGACGGTGACGTGGTCGCCGACATTTATCGCGAGCGCGTCGTTCGGCGCGGCAAGGGCTCGGAGGTCTGGGGCTGGGGCACGGCCTACGGTCCGGGCAAGGCCGGCGGGCAGCCGCCTGCAAAGGGAGCCTAGTCATGAAACCGATCGTCTTGATTGCGGCCGCGGCGATCGCGGCGGCCGGGCTTGCGGCCTGCATGGAGGTGCAGCAGACCGCAACTCCGGTCAAGCAGGGCAAATACCAGGGCAAGCCGGACACCGCGCCTTGGGATAACGAACCGCTGGCAGGCGGCCCCAAGTGGAACAAGGGCGACCGCGCAGGCTGGGAAGACCAGATCAAGAAGCGTCAGCTCGCGCAGCACGAGGACCGGCGCATCTACCAATAGCCGGCGGCGGCAGACAGGAGACACTCATGCATATCCGTTTCCGCTTCGCGATCCGGCTCGCGACTTTCGCCGCGGCGCTCCTTCCGGGGCTCGCGGCCGCTCAAGCCCAGCCCGCATCGCCAGCGACCCAGGCCGACGAGCAGCGGCAGCGCGGGGTCGATCAGCCTGGCAACAACGCGCCGGTCTGGCGCGACGTGCGATCGGGCTCGGAGAACTACACCAGCATTCACGGCCGCGAGACCGGCGTACTGATTCAGCCGCAGGCGCGTTTTCCGGGACAGGCGAACATCTCGACCGCGGGCGAGGCCTGGCGCAACTTCCGCAATGGGCCGATCACGTTCTACGGCGGCTGGGTACTCGTGCTGGCGACGCTCGCGATCGCGGCGTTCTACTTCGCCAAGGGCCCGCTCAAACTGCACGAAAAGCCCACCGGACGGCTGGTCGAGCGCTTTTCGCTGCTGGAGCGCTGGGCGCACTGGACGGTGGCGATCAGTTTCGTCGTCCTCGCGCTGACGGGATTGAGCATCCTGTTCGGCAAGTACGTGCTCCTGCCGATTCTCGGCTACACACTGTTCGCGTGGCTGTTGACGCTCTGCAAGTACGCGCACAACTTCATCGCGCCGCTGTTCATCGCCGGGCTGCTGGTGATGATCGTGGTGTACATCCGCGACAACCTGCCGGAGAAGGGGGACCTGGCGTGGTTCCGCGGCGCGTTCGCGATGTTCTGGTCCGGGAAGCACGTTCCCTCGGGCCGTTTCAACGCGGGGGAAAAGGCCTATTTCTGGATTGGCGTCGTCGCCCTGTGCATCACGCTGAGCGTGACGGGGGTCATCATGCTGTTCCCGAATCTCGACCAGGTTCGAACGACGATGCAGCAGACGAACGTGATTCACTCGATTTCGGCGATCGTGATGACCCTGTTCGCGCTCGGCCACATCTACGTCGGCACGATCGGCGTCGAGGGCGCGTACCAGAACATGCGCGAGGGCGTGACCGACGAGACCTGGGCCAAGGAGCACCACGAACTCTGGTACAACGACGTGAAAGCCGGGAAGCTCGCCGCGAAATCCGGCGCGACCCCGCAAGTCCAGCATTGAGCACGATGGGAGACGCCATGACGAAGTCCTTGATTGCCGCCGCGCTCGGCGCGGGCCTGATGATCGGCGCGTTCAGCGCGTCCTACGCGAAACTGCCGCCGGCGCCGGCGAAGAGCGACGCCGAGAAGGCCGTCGAGGCGGAAAAGGCCGCCACGGCGAAGGCGAAGGAAGCGGACTCGCTCGGTAAGGCGCAGGATCGCGCGGCCGCAAACTACCGCAAGGGCAAAGGCATCGCCGAAGCGAAGCCCGCCGCGGCGGCCAATTCCGGCAAGAAATGAACCTTCCTCGGTCGGTGCGCGCAGGTCTGATCGCGTCGGCCGTGCTGGTGCTGGCAGCCTGCCAGACCCCCATGCCGACGGAGGGGCCGCGCGCGATCGCAAATCTGCAGCCGACCATGGGCAACCAGACCTCCGGCACCGTGACGTTCGCGCAACGCGGCAACAGGGTCGAGGTACACGCGGTAGTCACCGGGCTCAAGCCGAATCACGAGCATGGTTTTCACGTTCACGAAGCGGGCGATTGCAGCTCGGGCGACGGCATGAGCGCGAAAGGTCATTTCAACCCTTACGGCAAGCCGCACGGGCATCGCGCGACGATGGAGCGGCACGCGGGCGACATGCCGAACCTGCGTGGCGACGCGAGCGGTCGCGTGGACGCGCGGTTCGAACTGGACGTGGTCACGGTGGCCCCGGGGCCGGCGAGCGTCGTCGGGCGCGGGCTCGTCGTTCACGCGCAGCCGGACGATTACAAGTCGCAGCCCGTGGGCAACGCAGGCGCGCGAATGGCCTGCGGCATCATCGAGCGCGGCTGACGCCGCCTGAGTCGGGCAATCCGGATCCGCTACCCGGCGTATCCGTCGACCATCAGGATTTTCGACTTCGCCGCCTGGCGGCGAATTGCGAGCAGCGGCGCGTATTCGGGCGACGCATACCAGCGCTGCGCCTGTTCCAGCGACGGAAATTCGAGCACCACGAGCCGCTGCGGGTTCCATTCGCCTTCCTTGGCGTCGACCGCTCCGCCGCGCACGAGGTAACGCCCGCCGTACTGCGCGATCGTCGCCGGAACGCCCCTGGCGTACTCCTGGTAGAGCTGCGGGTCGAGGATCTGCACTTCGCCGATCAGGTAGGCTGCCATGGAGTTCTCCTAGAAAACCGATTGCGCGAGTGTAATCGCGAGCCCTGCCAGCGCGGCAGCGCCGACCACCGGCATGATCCCGATCTTGAACCGGAACAGCGCGACGAACGCCGCCGCACCGAGTACGGCGGACGCCCAGTCGAAGGCGCCGTCGAACCCCCCGGGCCAGAGCACGTGCCAGGCAAAGAACACGGCGAGATTCGCGATCACGCCGACAACCGCCGCGGTGATGCCCGTGAGCGGCGCGGTGAACCGCAGGTTGCCGTGCGTGGTTTCGATGAATGGCGCGCCGGCGAAAATGAACACGAACGAAGGCAGGAAGGTGAAGAACGTCGTCACGATCGCGGCGATCGCACCGGCGGCGGCGAGCGATTCCGGGCCGAAGATCGCCTGAGTCCACGCACCGACGAACGCGACGAAGGCGACCACCATGATGAGCGGCCCTGGCGTGGTTTCGCCGAGCGCGAGTCCGTCGATCATCTGCGCGGGCGTGACCCACTGAAACTGTTCGACCGCGCCCTGATACACGTACGGCAGCACCGCATAGGCGCCGCCGAAGGTGAGCAGCGCCGCCTTGGTGAAGAACCAGCCCATCTGCGTGAGCGCCCCCTGCCAGCCGAAGGCCGCAGCGAGCGATGCGAGCGCCGCGGCCCAGACGAGCAGGCCCACCCCGGCGATCAGCCACAGGCGCGGCCACGAAAATCGCGCGTGCGACGGCGCAGGGGTGTCGTCGTCGATGATGGCGCGCCCGTGGCTCGCCTGCGCCGCGCCGTGACCGCCGCCCGCGGCGAAGATCCGGGGCGCGAACCGGCCGCCCGCGGAACCGATGAGCGCCGCCGCAAGCACGATCGCGGGAAACGGGACCTTGAACGCGAAAATCGCTACGAACGCCGCGGCGGCGATTCCCCAGAGCGCCGGATGCCTGAGCGCGCGCGCTCCGATGCGGTGCGCGGCTGCAAGCACGATCGCGACGACGGCCGGCTTGATGCCGTAAAACAGGCCCGCGACCAGCGGCACGTTGCCCCAGGCGAGATAGATCCACGACAGCGCAATGAGGATGAACACCGAGGGCAGAACGAACAGGCTGCCGGCGGCGATTCCGCCCCAGGTGCGGTGCATCAGCCACCCGATGTAGGTCGCGAGCTGCTGCGCTTCGGGTCCCGGCAGGAGCATGCAGTAGTTGAGCGCGTGCAGGAAGCGCCGCTCGGAAATCCAGCGCCGGCGTTCCACCAGCTCCTGGTGCATGATCGCGATCTGCCCGGTCGGCCCGCCGAAGCTGATGAATCCGAGCTTGAGCCAGAAGCGAAAGGCTTCTGCGAAACCGACCGTCGCGGGTGCGTTCATCGATAGGCCTGGGGGTTCCAGGTGTGCACTTCGCTCTTGCCTTCTTTGCACCAGCGGTAGAGCGCGTCGTACATCACCAGGCCGTGCGAGAGCATTTCGTGGTCGTCGGCGAAACCGCGCGACAGGCCGAGCGAAATCGCGGCAAGCCCGGCGGCCTGCGGCGCGAGATCGGGTCGCCCGGTATCGGCACCGCGCACGATGAGCGCGAGTTCCTCGAGCGCGGGATCGCGCAGCCGGTAGGCGGCGAGGAAGGCGTCGAAGCTGCACTGCTCGCCCACGTGCGAGAACGCGACCTCGGGCACATCGTAAGGCTCGGCGTCGCGTTCCAGCGCGATGCGACGCACCTCGCCTGCGGGCACGTAAAGGAATTCAGCCGCCGGATCGACGAAGCGCCGGATCAGCCAGGGGCAGGCGATGCGGTCGATTTTCGGGCGTTCGCGCGTGACCCAGCGCGTAGCGCCGCCCGCAGGCTTCGCCGCGAGCGCTCCGCGCGCGGCACGCCAGCCTTCGAGACCGCCCTCGAGATACGCGGCATCGATGCCCAGTGCCCGCAATTCGCCGGCGACGGTCCGGCTGACTTCGTGTCCGTGGACGCAATAGGCGATTACGGTCGAGGCTGCGGGAAGCGCCTTGCTCCATTCGGATACGGTAGTCGGGTCGCGGCGCAGTGCGCCCTTCAGCAGGTCGGTTGCCTTCCGAAACGTTTCTTCGCGACGCACGTCGATGACGAGCGGCGGCGTATCGGATGCGAGGGTTTGCAGCAGTGCGGCGGCAGTGGTCGATGCGTCCATGGCTCTCTCCTTGAGATCCTGCAGAGCTTGGACGCACCGGCGTCTTGGGTGACCGGGAGCCTGCAATCCCGACGCCGGAAATCCTACCATGACGGGCGCCAGCACGTGGTTCGTCAGCCGCGCAACGGCAGTCGCTGCAGCCAGGACAGGGCGGCGCTCAGCGACTCCCGTTCCCCGGCCCGCGACGCGTCGTAACCCGGTAATCGATCCACGGCGAGCCTGAATTCTGCGCTGCGCAACGCTTGCTGCAGTGCCAGAAAAGGGGCGGTCCGCAGCGTCCGGCGCGCCGCGGCGAGAAAGTAGCGCTCGGAGGCAAGCGGCACGAAATCCAGGCGGTAACGCGCGGCGGCGGCACGCAAACCAAACCCGGCATCGGCGCGCCCTTCCGCGACCGCCGCGGCGACCTGGAGGTCGGCGCTTGCCGCGTCACGCGCGTTGGAAGGCGAGGGCCGATCGACGAACCGCACGCCGCTGCGCGCGAGATCCTTGACGCCGCGGATGCGCGCGCCGTGGCGCACGATCAGTCCCTGCTCGCGCGTGACGAAGATCAGGAGCTGGTGTTTGCGCGGGTCGAGCCAGCGCCCGAGCGCGGCGGCGGCCGCTGCAGCACGGGGAAGCGCGTCCGCGACGTGAAAACCGGCGACATCGCACTGCCCGCGAGCGAGCGCCGCGAGGCAGTCGTCCGCCCCGCGTACTTCGATGTCCAGATCGAGCGTCGCCGCGCACAGGCGGGCCAGCTCGCCGAGCGCCAGGTCGTGACTTGCGTACAGCGACAGGCGCGGCCGCATTCGCG
>ORMF012539137.1_pt1 | contig 26114 bp, 23 predicted proteins | sample 1779871 | NCBI WGS metagenome assembly ORMF01 (sample SAMEA104232316, study PRJEB22302) | groundwater metagenome | biome: forest; feature: aquifer; material: groundwater | place: USA | collected 2011-08-07 | depth 5.4 m | reverse complement strand
TGCACCATGGACCGCAACGATCTTTTCTTTTCTTACCGGCGCGAAAAAAAGCTGAATGGCCGAGTTGGACGCTTGATGTCAGTAATCGGACGACAACCGTAAACCTGCTTCTAAACCCAAAGGGCGCAAAGGAATTTTTCTGCGTTCCTTTGCGGACTTTGCGTTAGGCGTTTTCCGAAACCCTCACGCGGTCATAGCTCTTCGATAGGCCGCAGCGACGACGGCAGTGTCAAAGTGTTCTCTGAAGCCCGTAATCTTTCCTTCGCGGACGGTAAAGACATGAACAAAGTTGCTGGCGTACTCTCGGCCGGTGGCCTTGACCCGCCATTTGTAATGACCGAGCGAAACGACTTTGTCTCCCTGCGCCAGAGACTCAATCGGCTCGAATTCGAGGACATCCTGATCCCTCGCCAACGTGGCGAAGAAATCTTTCACGCCATCGCGGCCGGTCCGCTTTCCGGCCAACGGTACGCCCTCGATCTCCGGCAACTCCCAGGTAATATTGTCGGACATTTGATCGAGGAGAGCTTGAATGTTACCGGTCTGGAAGTTGTTGTATGCCTGTTGGATTGTTACGGCGTTTTCTTGCTCGTTCATGAATGATCACTTCCTTTCAGTACGATGCGGGCAGGATGCCGGCGCTCCCACTAGCGTCTGCCGCCAAAGACCCAGGCGTTAGCTCGCTTCACGGGCTCGTTGGGACCCGCGACCCCGATGCCCATGTCGACGTCCTGGTTCTTCGGCGGAAAACAAACTTCATCATTGCAACTCTGATAACGCAAGCGCGCTTTCAAAACGACTTCTCCTCCCTGATAATTCGCGGGCACCGTGACATTGAAGCGCAGGACGGCCCGACCTTCGTAAACCGCCAGGGGTTCGTTGTTGCCGGCTTTGAGCTTGCGCACGATTGCCCGCGGATAACTTACCGGCCCTACCGTAACGCCGCGCGGCGCTTCGACCTTCAAAGCTGTCGGAATCGCATACTTGCCCAAAGGCCGGTTGGCATTCACGTGATAGCCGCCCGGGATATCGATCACAATGGCCGCCTGCACCGTGCGGCCGCGTTGGGCTCGATCATTCGCGTAGTATCCATTGACACCGATGTAGGGCTGCGGCTCAGGCGCCGCCCGGAAGTTTGCCGGCATAGCAATCAACGCGCCCAGCAGCGCGACGACGCAGGTTCGATGGCTTAGTCTTGTTTTCATTGTCAGTTCGATGATGTCATCAGGATTTTGATTGCTTGGGATTTTAGCGTGCTTACCGCGAAATCGAAACCGTACCAGACATGTGCGTCGTGGACCGGGCCGCCAGTTGTCCGCAGGCAGCCAAAATGTCTCGGCCGCGCGGCTTTCTGACGAACGCGTGCACACCCTTCGATTCCAAAATCTCGCGAAATATTTCCACGCGTTCGGGGGGCGAAGGCTGATAAGGCAAAGGCTCGGCCGGATTATGCGGTATTAGATTAACCTTCGCGCGCAGCTCGTGGCGATTCAAGAGATTAGCCAACTGTCGCGCGTGTTCATCAGAATCATTCACTCCGGCGAGCATCACGTATTCAAAAGTGAATCGTTCATTTGGCTTCAAAGACTTCTCGAACTCCTGGCACGCTGAAAGCAACTCACGGAGCGGCCACTTCTTATTGATCGGCATCAGCTCGTCACGCAATTCATCAGTCGGCGCCGCGAGCGAGACTGCCAGATGCGGACGGACGGCAATTGTTGCCAGCTCTCGAATCCGTGGCACGACGCCAGCGGTCGAAACCGTCACTCTGTTGGCTACGATATGCAGACCACTGGGGTCCGACATGATTCGAATTGCTTTCAACAACTCTTCAAAGTTCAGAAAAGGCTCGCCGGCGCCCATGCCGACCAGGTTGGTACCGCGCGGGGGCTTCACTGAAACGCCGTAGGCGTCGTTCAAGGCAAAGACGATCTGCTCGACAATCTCAGCGGCACTGAGGCTGCGCAGCAGACCGAGCTGGGCCGTCAAACAAAATGTGCATTGCAGAGGGCACCCGGACTGCGAAGAAAAGCAGATCGTGTCGCGCTTCTCTTCCGGAATGAAAACGGTTTCGACTGGCAAATTGTCGCGCGTCCTAAACAGATAACGACGGGTACCGTCCGTCGAGAGGTAGCGCGACTCGATCGTCAAAGTCGACACCACCGCATGTTCGCTGAGCGTGGCGCGCAGTTCGCTGGGCAGGTCGGTCATCTCGGCAAACGAACGCAGACGCCGCTGGTGAAGCCCGGCAAAGATCTGACGCGCGCGATAGGCCGGCTCGCCGAGTGATTCAACAAACTCTGTCAGCTCTGCCTGCGATAAACCTGCGAGATTTTCCGGTTGCATTGGTTACTTGAATTCTAACACCGGGAGGAAGTGAGCTGCGAACGGCAATGCCCTGCTTAGCGCCTTTGGTATTTCCTTTGCTCCTTGCATGAACCTTAACTTTTTTCGCGCCCAGGCGCGAAGTCAAAGAGAAGGCGCAAAGAGAACGTCAGAGCCGGCGAGCTTTTATTTACCCGCGTGCCGAAGTGAACTAGACTTGAGCCAGTCAAACATGTCCACCGTTGCCAATGTCGAACGCAAGATTCGGCGCGTCGAAGGCTTCGATGTGCGCATTCTGCATCTGCGCGGCGCGGACGTGCGGGGCGATCGGGCAGGAATGCCTCAGTATCCATTCCGTCACGCGGCGGCTGACGACATTACCGTCGAGCATTGGAAAGAAACCAGGTTTCGCCCGACGTTTCCGGGATTCGAAGTGGACGTGTTGGATGGACGTGGGCGCTCAGTGCAGGGGAATACGAAGTTAAGCACGGTGAGAGCGAGTTACTGAAGAAGCTCGGTGATTACCAGAGCAACATGCTTCAGTGTAGGCGCGCCACTGAACTAAAAACATCTCGCTCATGGAGAGCGAAATCTTTGAGCACGCTTCGCCTGCTCTGCGGACAGGATGCCCGCGCTCCTACCCACTTACTTCACGATACTAAACTTCTCCTTCTGCACCAGCCCTGCTCCGGAGACGCGATCATTTGCACGAACTTCAATTGTATAGTCACCCGGGTTCAGGTTGCGCGAGTCGATCAGACGCGCCAGTGTCAGACGGTCTCCCGTGGTGCTTATGCCGCGCCAATCTTCGACTTGCTTGACTACTTCCTTCCCATCTTTGATCAGCGCGTATTCAACATCGACCGAAGGCCGCAAAGTAGTTTGATCTATACCCGCGTTATAGATCTGCATGTAGACTCCGACCGGCGATCCGCGATGATACTCAGCGGTGAGATTTGGAATTACTTTCTTGTCGCCGATCACAAACTGCCGCGACGCCGGGATGTCAGAGATCTGCTCGAGCACTGACGCCAGGATCAGCGACGACGAAGTCAGGTTGACACCGAACTTTGGCACCTCGAATCCAACCCGTTGCACCGAGGCAGCTCCAGATTCAATGTCGCGCACCAGCAAGTCAACACGATAGCGGCCGGGTAGAAGCGGCACGGCTTTTTGATAAGCCGATTTACGCGCTTTGGCTTCAGCCAGCTCTGACGCCGTAGCCGTCGTCGTCACGGCATCTTCAAAGAATCCAATCCGGCGACCAGCTACGCTGGTAAGACGGCCGGAAATGTTCAGACGCGCCGATTGCAGGCCACCGACATCGCGAAAAACAAGATCTCGGTTATCGGTCTGGACCGTAAAAGCAACGATGACGCGGTCGTCCGACTGTTTGAAGTAACTGACCTGAATTGCAGAGTGTATTAGGTTGTCTTCAATCACCGGAGAGCTGGTGCCCGTGCCACCGGAACGATCAAAGTTCACCGCCGGCGCTTCATCGCGCAATTTCAAACGATCCATCCAATCGATCCAGGAATCGTTTGCGCGCGATGAAAACGGATTACCCAATCCACTGGCCGCGAGCACATAATCGGCCTGGCTGATTCCGGATTTGGCCGCCACGGCGCCGCCAACATGCAGGAGGGCGTCCTTCTCAAACGGATTGCGGGCGATGCGATATTCACCAGTACTGGTCGGATCCACAAACTCGATCTGGACGTCCGAACGTCCCGGCAGATTGCGATACCACCAGCGTTCGAAAGGATAGGTTGAGGTCGAACCACCGCCCTCCGAGAGTTCGCGATTGTAGTTCCCACCGGCAGGATGCGATTCGACTTCATCGGGCTTACCGAATTTGAGATAGATCCGGCCGCGATCGGTTTTCACACCAGCAATCGCTGAGCTGAAATGTTCGTTCGCATACTCGACGCGCTCGTAATAGGCTTCACGGTATTCATTCTCTTCGGTATCCGGATCCGGATCGCGAAGGCGCCAGAACTCGCCAATGAACTGCTCGCGTTCTTCGTCGGTCCGCAGCTTGTTCCAGGCTTTCAGCTCTTCAGGCCTGATGATCGGCTGGACATCCTCGATCCATTCCTTAAAAGCCTTTGCCGGCTCAGGCCTGACTTTTCGTGGTTTGTTTTGTGGATCGGTGCTGGAAGATTTCGGTTGGGCAAAAGACGACGGAACCAGCACTAATGCGATGAAGATAAGCGAGCTTCGAAACAGGGTCTGGATAGACATGGCAACTCCTCTTGAGAAGGGAGCGCTATGAGAGCGCTGGTTGACCAGCCTGGAGAGACTGCCACCGCTTAAGACAAAACCGGCTGTTGATTTCGAGAGCCGGCCGGAAAGATCCTGTTATGGTGTGATGGTGAACTTCGCCGATTGCACCAGCGCCTGGCCGCTGACCCGGTCTTTGACGCGAACTTCCAGAGAGTAATCACCGGGAGCCAAATTACGCGAATCGAGCAAGCGAGCCAGAGTCAGCCGCTGCCCCGCGTCGCTGTTGCCGCGCCAGTCCTCCATTTGTTTGCCGACCTCTTTTCCATCCTTCAGCAGCACGTATTCGACGTCCACTGAAGGCCGCAGCGTGGTTTGATCTACCCCCGCGTTGTAGATTTGCATGTAGATGCCGATCGGCGCGCCGCGATGGTACGAGCCGGAAACGTTGGGAATAACTTTGACAGTGCCGATGGTGAACATGCCTACGGCAGGTTGATCGCCCAACCCTTCGAGTTTCACGGCCAGGATCAGTGTCGAGGTCGATAATTTCGTGGGATCATACTTGGGCACTTCAAAGCCGACGTGCCGGACGCCGGTGGCGCCCGACGCGATATCACGAACGATAACGTCCACGCGGTACCGGCCGGGAGACAAGGCTACGGCTTTCTGATAAGCCGACTTACGACCCTTCGCCTCGGTCAATTCCTGTTGTGTAGCCCGGGTAATCACCGGATCTTCAAAGATGCCGGCGCGCCGGCCCGAAACGTGAGTGATCTTTCCAAAGATATTTAGTTGCGCCTGCTGCAAACCACCGCTGTCCTGAAACACCAGGTTCTGGTTATCAGTCTGAATCGTAAACGCAGTGATCACGCGCTCATCCGATTGCCGGAAAAAATCCACGCGCACGTCAAAGCTCAACGGATTGTCTTCGATGACTGGAGTGTTAACGGCTGAAGCCAGGTCGTTGTATTTGATTGCGGGCGGGCGGCTTAAATCTGCCAGCAGCTGCAAGCGGCTAAAAGGGCTGTCCGCTTCGCGCATGTAGTTCGGATTGCCGATGCCGCCCATGTTCGCGACGCGCTGTCCCTTATCGGATAGTCCCATCTCCTCAGCCAGTGTCAGTCCGGCTCCGGGAACGTGCAGCAAAGCATCCTTCTCGTCAGGGTTGCGCGCAATGCGGTATTCGCCGCTGCCCGTCGGATCGACAAACTCAATCTCAACACCTGAACCCACACCGGGAAGGTAACGATAGAACCAGCGCTCGAACGGATAGGTCGAAGTTGAGCCGCCGCCCTCGTAAGACTCGCGGTTATAGGTGCCGCCCGAAGGATGTGTTTCGACCTCGTCCGGTTTGCCCCAGGTTATGTAGATGCGGCCGCGATCGGTTTTCCAGCCGGGAATGCCAGAGGCGTAATGTTCATTGGCATAGGCGATGCGCTCGTAGTACTCCTCGCGAAACTCGTTTTCATCAGTGTCCGGGTCGGGATCGCGGCGGCGCCAGAATTCTTCAATGAAGCGTTCGCGTTCGTCGTCGGTTTCGAGCTTCTTGAACGCCTTCCGCTCTTCGTCGGTGATGATGTAGGCGACGTCTTTTTCCAACCAGTCCTTGTAAGCCTTCTTGAGTTCCGGCTTTACGTTGCGCGGCTTTTCCGACGGGTCCTGACCTTGATCCTTGCCCTTCTTTTGCGCGAGGCCCGAGGGCACAGCAAAGGTAAGGGCTAGTAAAGCGATGGCCAGGCGGCCGATTGAGCGATGTAACATAGCGAATTACTCCTAACAACTGCCCCCGGAAAGTTTGTGCGTCGCGCTAATCTGGGTTGAATAGTTACGCGGACTCGAATTGAGTATGAATTCTAAGTTTGGCTCGAACCAGAGTCAAGATGAGGTGTAACCGGGCAAAGTTGCCTCCAAAACGGAAAGCTAAACCACCAAGACACCAGGGACACAAAGTCTAAAGGATTTGAAGAAGAACGCTGGTGGTCTCTTGGGTCTTTCTTGGCATGAGCCAGAAATCGTTCCATAGCGCTGGCTGTGGTTCCTTCGTGGCTTTGTGTCTTAGTGGTCAACCTCAAGTCTTAGTGCGTTCCCGCCCACAAATCCAAGCCACCACGATAGAAATCGCGTAAAGCACGAACATTGGCGCCGCAAACAGCAACATGTTCGGCACGTCATTGGTCGGCGACAAGACCGCAGCGCCGATCAGAATGATTATCACCGCCATCCGCCAGACTCGCAGCATCCAGCCGGCGGTGATCAGCCCAATCCGTGCCAGCACATAAGTGATCGCCGGCATCTGGGCCACCAGTCCCATTCCCAGCATCAATAGAATGATGAAATCAAAATAGTCATCGGCTTTCAGCAGCAATCTAAAATCCTGACCCAGGCCCAACAGGTATTTCGCCGCTGGTGGAAAGATCAGGTAGTAGGCAGTAGCCGCCCCCAGCACAAAGAAGATGCTGGACAGGCTAATAAAAGGAGTCACGTATTTTCGCTCGTGCGGATAAAGACCCGGCGAGACGAAGGCCCAGATTTGCCAGAGCAGGAAGGGCACGGACAGTCCAATGGCCGCGTACAAAGATACCTTTACATAGAGCGCAAATGGCTCAAGCGCGGTCGTTACTACCAACTTGTCATTGACGTCGGGCAGCCTTTCATAACCTTTGCGCAGGTCGACCGGCAGCTTAACGTCTTTCGGCACGACTTCATTCCCCGCCGACAACGCTTCGTCGGTATAGAGGCCCACGTTACCCTGGCTATCCTTATCTACTCGGGCCATGACCGAGGCACCCGCCGGAATCGACGCGGTTCCCAGCTTCGTGGGATCGAGAAAAACAAAGCGAACCTTGTCATTTGGATTCAGCGAGCTGAGCGGAACTATCGAGACCTGGCCGTTAAGTCCGGCGATCGACACGGTCCGGTGCTGTTGCGCCTCGGCCAGAGCGCGCTGGACGGGCCGCGCCAGAAAGTTGTAGATACGATCGGAAACAAACCAGCAAAGCATCGCGGCGACGAATACGAAAACGATTGATCTAATAAGGCGCTTGCGCAGCTCATCCAGATGTTCGAGAAAGGACATCTGTCCGCCGAGCTCTTCCTCGGCGGATTCGTTTTCCTGGTCTGAGTTTCTTAGCTGAAAGCGGGGCATTTACTGTCGAGTGGCACAGACTTCAAGTCTGTGTTTCCTGGATCATAGCCAGTCGTGTTTGCTGGGCGGTTGGTCAGCCGGTGCAGTCTCCGGTAAAGATTTGGTTTCGCGCGGTTGCACCAGCGACGGGTCAACCGCGGTAATTGACGGAGTGATTGCTGAAGTAGCCGGTGCTGCCGAATTCGAATCGAGCGCAGCTGCCTCGCGCGCTGCGCGAATGCGATCCGCGGCCTTATCGAGGATTGAATTCTCAACTCGCGGCTCGATTCCCTGATCTATATGTTCGAGATTCACCTCGCGCTCCCAGGTGCGCTTGAAATCCTCGGAAGCACGGCGGAATTCGTGCAGGCTCTTGCCGAGCTGGCGACTGAGTTGGGGTAGACGACGGGGCCCAAAGAAGATCAGAGCTGCCGCCAGAATTAGCAGCAGTTCGGAATTACCCACGGAATCCAGAATCAAGAGAAACACTTCATTACCCTCGACGGCTTACTTTGATGCGGCCGGACCGGAAACAGATTGTAACGCGGTCGGCCACGTAGGTACAGAACGCGGCGACATTCATTCTATTCAGGAGAATTCGCGCTGTCAGTCGTGACCTGGTGGCTCAAATTTTGAGAGACCGCCTTGGCGGGCAAAGCGATCCACGAAATCAAACGAAGCGGAACTCGCCTGGTTCGTGTGATTTCGTGGATCGTTCTTGTCCAGGGGGAAAAGCGGAAATCAAGTTAGGACACCGCTCGTGACCTCTCCGTCTTGACAGTGTCAAATCGCTCACGCAATCTGATCACGATCTGTCTGCTTAAAGAGGATACCGATGCGAATCGTTTCGTTACTGCCTTCAACGACTGAGATTGTCTGCGCGCTCGGCCTGGAAGACGCTCTTGTCGGCATCACGCACGAGTGCGATTACCCGCCGTCAGTCTCTGAGAAACCTCGCCTTACTGCCAGTCGTATCTCGCAGGAAACAATGTCGAGCCGCGAGATCGATCATGCGGTGAGATCACAATTGGATGGTCACGGATCCATCTACGACCTGGATGCAACCAGACTCCGCGAATTGAATCCGGACTTGATTTTGACTCAGGAACTCTGCGATGTCTGCGCAGTCAGCTATCAGACGGTCGTGCGGGCCGCTCGCATGTTCGAAACTGACGTCCGCGTTGTTTCACTCGAGCCAAACACAATCAGCGACATCTTTGAAAACATTCGACTGGTTGGTGAACTCACCGGACAAGAGGGCGAGGCCGCCAGGCTGATTGATGATCTGAATCGCCGGCTTGATCGCGTCAGGAACCTGACCGCGCGAATCGATCATCGGCCCCGGACCCTGATGCTCGAATGGCTGGAGCCTGCATTCGCGCCGGGGCATTGGGTTCCCGAACAAGTTGCCATTGCCGGTGGCGACCAGGGGTTTGGCCAGCCAGGCCGACCCAGCATCACGACAACCGCGGAAGCGATTTCCGCGTATGCACCGGAAGTCATCGTGTTGATACCGTGCGGCTATTACAAAGAAGACATCTTACGGCAGTTGCCGAACGCGAATCTGCCCGCCGGCTGGAAGAATTTGCCGGCGGTAAGAAACGGTGAAGTTTGGGCCACGGACGCGACCTCGTACTTTAGCCGTCCCGGTCCGCGCGTCGTTGATGGTGTCGAGATACTCGCGCGGATTCTGCATCCGGAAATTTTCGGCCCGCCGGAAGACTCGCAGGCAGTGCGCGTGCGATAGTTTTTTCAGATTTGTTGTGACCATGATGTGTCTTCAGCGCCGTTAGGCGCGTAATGTTTATAGCCCGGATTCACTGGGGGGGGACTCCGAGCTCCTTGAGGAGCGGCATAACATTGCGCTCCTGACGGGGCTTTTATTAAATAATCTCCGATTGCTATAAACATTGCGCTCCTAACGGAGCTCAAAAAATGAACCCGCTTCCACCAAACTCGCTTGAAGTCTTTGCCACGACTGCCGAAGCCGTAGCCGCCACCACCAAAAAACTCCAGAAGGCTGCGCTACTGGGGGAGTATTTTCAACAGCTCAACAATGATGATTTGCCGCGCGCCGCGCGCTACCTTGCCGGCCAGCAGTTCGCGCTGAACGACGCTCGCACGACGAATGTAGGCGGCAGCATCCTGAGCGAAGCGCTCTGTGCGGCCACGGGTTCCAGCCCGGAAAGTTTGGGTCCGCGCTATGCGCGCTGGGGCGACGGCGGCGACGTAGCGTTCGAAGTTTTCTGTGAAGCCAGACCCGACAACGAACCTAGTCTCTCGCTGGCGGAAACCGAAGAATTGCTGGCGCGTCTCAGCGTTACTCGCGGAAAAAGAGCGAAGACTCTGATCCTTACTGAGGCGTTGTCGTGTGCGACTCCGCTGGAAGCAAAATATCTGGTCAAACTGCTCTCGGGAGATCTGCGCATCGGTTTGCGCGAGGGATTGGTTGAAGACGCAATCGCCCGCGCCTTTAAGCAACCGCTGGCTCAGGTTTCAATGGCTAACATGCTGCGCGGCGATATCGGTGAGGCGGCGGTGCGGGCGCGCGCCGGCGATTTGCAAAATGTCGAGATGCGTTTGTTTCATCCGTTGAAGTCCATGCTGGCGACCCCGGCCTCCGATCTGGCTGATATCGCCCGGACCATGCCCGATGAATTCTTTGTGGAAGACAAGTTCGATGGTATTCGCGCGCAGGCGCACGTTCAGGCTGGGCGCGTTGCAATATTCTCGAGAACACTCGATGAGATCTCCAGCAGGTTTCCCGAGTTACAGGCGCCGCTGGCCGCACTTCCCACCGAGGTGATTCTGGACGGCGAGATCATCGGCGCGCGTGGTGCACAGATCCTGCCATTTAGCGACCTGCAGAAAAGGCTGGGCCGCAAGGCCGTCAGCGAGGACTTGCTCGCCAGCACGCCCGCGGTATTTGTCGCTTGGGATTTGTTGTATGCCACGGGCCGTGTGCTGATAAACGATCCATTGGAAGCTCGACGGGCGCGGCTGGAAGAATTAATCGGCCGCGGCAGGCGGCCCGGAAACGCTCGCGGTAGCGAGCGGGTCAACCTGGGACCGCTGCGTCTATCCCAGGCAAGACGATTCAGCGATGCGGCCGCGCTGGATGATGAATTTGACGCGGCCCGAGCGCGTGGCAATGAAGGCCTAATGATTAAGGATCCGGCGTCGTTTTATAAACCGGGTCGTCGCGGGCGGGAATGGCTCAAGCTGAAACGAGCGCTGGCGACCCTCGATGTCGTAGTCACGTCAGTCGAGCTGGGACATGGAAAGCGACGCAACGTGCTTTCGGATTACACATTCGCGGTGCGCCGATCGGAAACCGACGGTGAGCTGCTCAACATCGGCAAAGCTTATTCGGGACTGACCGATGTCGAAATTTCTGAGATGACCGAATGGTTTCGAGCGCATACCCTCCAGGAATTCGCACACGGCCGCGTGCGTTTGGTCGAGCCCCTCATCGTCATCGAGGTAACCTTCGACCGGGTTCAGCCATCGAACCGGCACAAAGGCGGATTTGCCCTGCGCTTTCCGCGCATCTTACGTCTGCGGCGGGACAAGACAGTTGACGAGATTGACACGCTGGATGCGGTACGAAAGCTGGCCGGTGGCTGATGGTGGGAGTGCGGAGGTCTCGTTCGCACTGAGCGGAAAGCGGCTGGCGGCTACAGTCTTGAATCCTGGCGGCGCTTCTCATTAGCACCGTGGCTTTAGCCCGGTGATTAGTGGTTGCGGTCGGAGTGGAAACCGTTTTAAACGGTTTCCGGGTTATTTGGGGTGCTCAATTCACCGCGCTAAAGCGACGGTGCTAGTGAGAGAGTACGGGCAAGTGGCCAGGGCTCCGCTAACATTGGTTTTGCTCAACTTCCTTAATTCAAATATCATCGTGTCTTAGTCGAGATAAGTTCTAGCGTGCTGCGGCACGCTTGGCGGACGAGACGTCCGCGGTCCCAGCAGAAAGATCCCTTCATGAATCGCACAAAACCTATTTCACTCGTTCTGGTAATCGCGACCCTGCTAATCACGGCTACCGCTCAGACGCCTCGGCGAGGCACAGCGGCGCGCCCGCCGGCCACCAAGCCGTCGCCCGACACTACGAAAGCCACGAACCCGATTGCTCAGCCTTCGCCGTCTCAACCTACCGAAGTAATATCCACGACTGTCGCCGTGGTTAATGACATCACGATTTCCGCGAGCGATATCGAAGATCAAGTGAGCGCCATTATCCTTCGAGATCCCGATCCCTATTTGCGTGCCTTTTACACCGATCGGGAGAAAGAGATTAAGGACTCTCGCCAGCGGGCCCTGGATGCGCGTGTCAATTCTCTGTTGATTGCCGCCGAAGCAAAGAAGCGGGGCAAATCTCCGGATGAGATAATTGAAGCAGAAATAAATTCGCGCATCGTTCCCCCGACCGAACCAGAGATCCAGGCCGCCTATGACGCCAATCGCGATCAGATCGGAAATGCCAATCTGGAGTCAGTCCGGGCCGAGTTGATCAACTTCATCCGTAACGAGCGCAGCCAGGAGTTGTATGCAGCCCTTATCCGGCGTCTGAAAATGACGAACGCCGTCAGCAAAAACGCCGATGTCAATGCGCCAAGTCTGGCTCCGGGAACGGTCCTCGCCGCCGTCAATGGCGAACCGCTACGGGTCGACACAATCAACGAACGCACCCGGGCCTATGTCTACAAACTGGAAAGGCGAATCTATGCAAAGCGCAAGGAAGTGCTCGATCGTCGTATCAACGATCTCCTGATTGTCGCCGAAGCCAATAAAAGAAAAGTCGGCCCGGAAGAAATCGTGCGCACCGAGATTAGCGACAAGATCGTCCCGCCGGCCGATGCCCAGATCAGCAAGTTCTTTGAAGACAACAAAGCCAACATCAAGACGGATCTCGCCGGGGCGCGCAGCGCTATTATCAGCTACCTCCAGCAACAGCAGCAGGAGAAACTGGAAATGGCATTGGCGGAGAAGCTGCGCGCCGGAGCCAGAGTCCAGGTCCTCTTGAAAGAGCCAGATCCTCCATCGCTGAACGTGGGAATTGCCGGCGGCGCCACCCGCGGCGATGCTAACGCCGCAGTCACGGTGATCGAATTTACGGATTTCCAGTGTTCGGCCTGTGGCGCGATGTATCCAATCGTAGAAGACGTTTTGAAGTCCTACGGCAATCGCGTGCGCCTTGTGATTCGGAACTTTCCTTTGACGAACCTTCATCCGAATGCCTTCCGTGCCGCCCAGGCCGCGGAAGCCGCAAAGGCCCAGGGCAAGTTCTGGGAATTCATCGATTTCCTGTTCAAGAACCAAACGGCCCTCGATGCGGATTCTTTGAAGAAGCACGCGACCCAGGTTGGATTGGATCGAAAGCGGTTTGATGCCGAGCTGGAGGCAGGCAAATATGACAGTGTGATTCGCCGTGACATGGAGGACGGCGAAACGTACGGCATCGAAGCCACGCCAACGTTCTTTATCAACGGTGCTGTGCTCACCGAATATTCTGCCGACGGCCTGCGCCAAGCGATCGACAAAGCCTTTGCGCGGGTACAGAACCGTCCGCGCTAGCGGGCGGGTTGTGTTTCTCGGTACGGAACCGCTAGCGGTAGCAAGCGGGTAAGTGCGTTGGCGGAACTCATCCGGCCAGAGAAGTAGGTTTTCAAGTGGAATGGGGTGGGCTTGAACCTCGCTCTCAAGTACAATGCTTGCCCAGTCACGGATCGAAAAGGGAGAAGCCGAATGAAATCAGCCGTACGTCTGTTACTAACCTTCATGATTTGCTTAGTCATCGTCCCGGCGGTGCTGGCGAAAAAGCCCGCGGCCCAACGAACCGCCAACGTAACCGGGATTTACGACAATTTCACAGTGGGAAAAGGGTCAGGGGACCTCGAAGGCATGCGAGTAGTTCTGGTGGCCGCAGGTCAAGGCCATTATGCGATCGTGCAGATTGCTCAGGGTGGCGCAGAAGATCCAAAGCCTGAGTGGGTGCCAGTACGGGTGAAAGGCAACGCGTTGAATTTTACTGTGGGCGATGAAAAATTCAACGGCACAGTGACCGCCGCGGGACTGAGACTTAAGAAATCGTCCGGAGAATCACGATTCCTAAAACGAAAACCCTGCTCGTCCTACTTTTAACTAGTGTCTGAGGCCAGACAGGACAGAGCCTACCGGGACAGAACTGCTTGCGATAGCAAGGAGGATCAAGAAGTCAAGCCAGAGTCATTAGCATTTAACTCCTCATCTTGAACTGTCAGAGATTGTGAAAGGCGGCGCCCAATGGCGTTGTTCAAAGACTGCTCTCCTCGTACTCCCTTCCTCCTATTAATCTTCACTACACGATTCGCGCCGCAACTATTGCGTTGCTTTCTTGTGCGTCAGGATGTTGCAAGCGTCCGCCGCACTGGTCGGATCGATCGCCACGTTACCTTCGTCTATGTGTTGAATAATTCCTTCCTTGTCGATCACGAAGGTCGCGCGATTGCCAAAGCCCTGCTCTTCATTAAAGACTCCATAGTCCTTAACTACAGTGCGTTTGAAATCGCTGAGTAAAGGGAAGGTAATGCCGTTCTGTTTGGCGAATTCGCGATTAGCGGGAACGCTATCGACGCTGAGTCCGAAAATCTGCGAATCGGTCGTTTCGAATTTGGCGATATCAGCCTGATACGCCTTCATTTCCTTCGTTCAACCACCGGTGAAGGCCAGCACATAGATAGCGAGCACCACGTTTTTCTGGCCTTTGAAATCGCTTAGCTTGTAAGTCTTGCCGTCAGTCGCCCGCAACGTAAAATCCGGCGCCTTATCGCCTACCTTTAAATTGGTGTGGGGCGCCGGTGGCGTTACCTTGGCCGGAGGAGAAGTTGGCGCTTGGGTTTGCGGCTGGGATTGCGACTGCGCACCGGCGACGCCGGCCGCCATTACTAAGAGCACGAGGCTGAAAGCTTGCTTGATCATTCGATCGTCTCCTCTGTTAAGTCTCTGAAGCACCGAGAGTTTACTCCCAGCTCCTGTATCTGACAACAACTGCCCGGTGCAGTTTTAGACGATCGCGCGGGCGTTTGAGCGCGATTCGCGTCCAGCTGCGGGTTCTAAGTCCCCTGGAGCGCCGCACCTTTGAAGCATCCTCCCGGCACTGCGACCACGCCTTAATCGACTCAAAAGGGAGGAACACTCACAGATTTATTTAACGATTCCCATCATTGCAATCAAAACTCAAGAATTCCTCAAGGGGGTCTCCGGATAATTCTATTTGTTCAAGGCGAGGGCGCCGGAGGCCTATTGCTCTTCGTGCCGGTAAAGGTTAGGACGTCATGAGCTCACTACCTATGAAAAAAGACGAAGAACACCTCATCCACGAGAAGATTGCGGTCCCGGATGTGTCACCCCGGGTATCGCGCCCGCGTTTGCTCAACCTGCTGGCAGAGAACGTGGCGTGCTGCAACGCGACGATTATTAACGGCCGGGCCGGGACCGGTAAAACCGCTCTAGCAGCAGATTTCGCGCGACACGCGGGGCGCCTGGTCTGCTGGTACAAGGTGGATGCCGCCGACAGCGACCTGCGGATGTTCTGCGAATACCTCTCAACGAGCGTAGGCAGCCAGCGGTTGTCGATGAACACCGAACGGTTGTTGCAGATAACGGAAACTGTCGAAAGCGACCGTGCTGAACTGCTGGCCGAGGCGTTTGTCTTTCAGCTAAGCGAGGGAAAATCAGAGTCGTTGCTGATTGTCATCGAGGACCTCCACCTGGTTTACGATGCCGATTGGGTCGTTCCTTTCTTTAGACGCCTGCTGCCACTGCTGCCGGCGGACGTGCACCTGCTGATTACCTGTCGCAGTTTGCCACCGGCTCCTCTATGGCGTTTGCGCTCAAAACAGATGCTGCGCGTTGTGGAAGAATCCGAACTGGCATTCAATCTCGACGAAGCTATTTTATTGTTCGGAACTTACGGACTCGGCGCAGACCCAGCGCGCATTGCCTGGGACCGGACGAACGGCCGGGCGGCAACGATTGCAGAGTTTGCGGCCACGCCGGGACGCGCGGGGCGCGCCTTTGCCGACAGCCTCTTGTCATTAAAGCGGTCGACCCTCAACTCGCTTAGTGGCCAGGCTCCTGATTTCCAAACTTAATCTTCAGATCTTACGGGCTATGCCTGAGTTAATACGATCCCCCCTTTCTATTGCCAGCGCCAGACAGCGCGCCATACTCCCAAACCGTCTGGTTGAAAATAGAACTGACCGTTTCGGCTGTGTTAATCTCCGCGGCAGTCAGAAATCTCCGCTGAGTATACTAATGGACAGTCAGGAACGCCGAACGGGAGCCAGAAACGCTACTTTGGCTAACGCGCCGGATTTCTCGGGTAGATTTTTTCTAAGGACCAAGCTTCTGCCGCCGCGGCCGGCGCCGGAAATTTTGGTGCGCCCGCGCCTTATCGAGCGTTTGCAGGCAAACCTAGCCTTGCCTATGACGTTGGTCACGGCCAATGCCGGCTCGGGAAAGACGACTTTGATCGCCGATTTTCTGCGCAAGCAGGGGCGGCCTTATGTCTGGTATCAACTGGATCATACGGATGCCGACCCCGCCGTTTTCCTCGGTTATCTGGCTTACGGAATTCAACAGCGAATCGAAGGCTTTGGCGAAGCCATGTTCGCGTTCCTGCAACAGGCCCAGGAACTGGCACAGCAGCCCGAACGGGCGGCCGACGTACTCTTGAATGAAATTCTGGAAGGCGTCGAGCAGCAGATGATTCTGGTCCTGGACGATTATCATCACCTCGGGGCTGAGACCCCGGTACACGCCGTTCTCGATCGACTAATCGCATATCTTCCGGATGTAATCCATGTAATCATTATCTCGCGCGACATTCCGCCGTTAACGCTCGCCCGGCTGCGCTCTCAGGATTCGCTGTCGATTATCGATCGGGCCGATCTGCTTTTTACCGACCAGGAAACTCAGGAACTATTTCGCAAGGTTTTTGGCCTGGCATTGACCGCCGAGCAATTGCGCGAGTACGGCGAGCGCACCCACGGTTGGATCACTGCTTTGCAACTCGTCCGTCAAGTGGCACAACGGCAAGTGAGTTCGGGTGCGCCGGACAAAGCGCCGGATCCATTGGCGGTGCTGCATCAATCAGAGCGCGATATTTTTGAGTATTTCGCGGAAGAGGTTTTCGCCGCTGAATCTCCTGAAATCCAGCAATACCTAATGCGGATTGCCCTTCTCGATCGCGTTGAAGTGGAAACTTGCGCGCGCCTGTACCCGCAGATTATTTCTTCCGCGGTCTTACCTGCCCTCGTCCGAGGTAACGTCTTCATGACGGTAGCCGGTGATGGCCGCGGCGAAGAATATCGCCTGCATCCGCTGTTTCAGAGTTTTCTGCGCCGCCGTCTGCGGGCTGAGGCTGGGGTGGCGGGGGTCGCCGCTGAGCATGCCAGCTACGCTCAATATTTTCTCGAGCGCGCGGCCTGGGAACAGGCCGTGCGACACTTGCTCGAGGCGGAAGACTACGAACGGGCCGCTGAGATTATCGCTGAACACGGAAGCGAGTGGATCGCTTCGGGCAATCTCGGTTCGCTCGCTTCGCTTAGCGGGTCATTGCCTTCAGCGGCCGTTGAGGCTCATCCGCGGGCGCTGGCCTACCGCGCTGAGGTCGCTCGCCTGCGCGGCGAATTCGAATCCGCACAGATCCTGTTTCGCCGGGCCATCGCTTCTCTCCGTGAGCGCTCTGACCGCGAAGGCGAAGCTGAAGCGCTGCATTCGCTGGCTACCATTGCGCGGCGGCGCGGCGACTATCCAGCAGCGTTCGAGTATCTCCAGCGTGCAGTGAGCTTAACTGAAGCCACCTCTATCGTACGCATAAAGTGTGGCAATACGCGCGGGTTGTGTCTGGTCTCTCTCGGTGATTGGACCGCGGCTGAGCGAGAGTTTCGGGTCGCTTTGCAATCTGCTGAAGAACAAAGCGACGAGCATCATGTTCGGCTGATCACCCATAACCTCGGGCTGCCCGCGATGATGCGCGGAGATTTTGGCGAAGCTCTTCGCTGGCTGCGGCGAATGCTGCGCACCGAAGCCGGTGAGCCGCCCATCCCACAGGAAGCCTGGGCACATCTGAACATCGCTCGTTGCCACCTCTATCGCGGGGAAATGGACGCCTGCGAACAGCATCTCGATCGCGCGCTCGAGCGTTGCCAACTTTTTAATCTGGTCGGGCAACTTGGTGAGACGTTCGAAGCCTATGGCAATCTCTATTGCGCGCGCCGGGATTTGGCGCGGGCCGCCGAGTTCTATGAACGCGCGGCCCGGTCATATGACGAAGCGGGAATCGATCTCGCCCGGGTTGAACTACTCGAAGAGCAGGCCTTCCTTAGTTTGAGGGCTGGCGATGCGGCGCGTGCCCGCGGGCAAATCGATCGACTGGTGGAACGTCGGCCCGCCGACAAAAACGACATCGGCCACTTCACGGCCACTCTGGCGCGCGGTCTTATTTTATTGGCGCAGTCTGAATACGCCGAAGCCCGGAACGAATTAGATCCGGCGCTCGACTATTTCCACCAGCGAGGTCTTTATTACTACGAGGCGCAGGCCGGGATGGCGCTGGCGATTTGTGATTTTGCTTCGTCGCGCGAACCGCAGATGCTCGAACACCTGCGCCGCGTACTCGATCTGGCCGCCCGCTATGACTACGAGTATTGGCTGCGGCAACAGATCGCGTCGCATCCGGCATTATTCGCCTCCGAAGACGCGCGGGAGTTGCTGCCGGCCGATTTAGCCGCTCAGGTTCTGAATGTTTCGGTTGGTGCGCAGCCTATTCCCGAACCTTTAATGACACCTGTGGCGGAGCTGACCAAGCCGCTGCTCGATCTCACTATTAATATGCTTGGACCGGTCGAAATCGTCCGGGATGTAGCTCGGCCATTCGCTGCCGATGCCTGGACTACGCGACGCGCGCGCGACATTCTGTGCTTCATCGCCTCGCGCAGCCACCATCGCACGCCTAAAGACACGATCATCGATACGTTCTGGCGCGAAATCGATCTCAAAAGCGTGGAAAAGAATTTTCACCCCACGATGTCGCACATTCGAAAGGCGCTCAATAGTAATCAGCCATTGAAGCAGAACTTTCTTGTCTACCGCGATGGCGATTACCAGCTTAACCCTGAATTCTCCTACCGCATCGACACAGAAGAGTTCGATCGGCTGATTGCTGATGGTGAGACCGCGCGGCGCGAGCGTGACTTTGATCGGTGCATTGCTTGTTACGAAGGGGCGGTCGCGGTTTACCGTGGTGAATTCATGCAGGGTAGCTATGAAGACTGGGTAGATGAGCAACGCTCGTATTATCGTGAGCAATATCTGCGCATGCTCGAAGCCCTGGCCGGGGTGGCGGAAAAGAAATCGGACTGGCCGCGCTCGATGGATCTGGCGCAGAGAATTCTGCACGAAGATCCATTTCGGGAAGACATTCACTGCATGGTCATGAGATCTCAGGCAGCCATGGGCAATCGGGTAGCGGTGAAAGAGCAGTATGAAACATTGCGCGGGCTCTTGCAGAAAGAACTAGGCGTCGAGCCTGCAATGCAAACTCAGAAGGTCTATCACGACCTGGTGGGAAGCTGAATGCCCAGCGGCGGGCTAACGCCGTTCGCAACCCGAGCAGTAGCCGAGGCTAAACACGAGTAAATGCAGTCGGTTACAAGAAGACAAATGCAAGCTGAACGCAACAAATACGCGCTACTGGGTGACTTAGAATTCGTCCGCCGTCTCAGTTCGTTTGATAATTTCGCTTCGCTCGATTCGCAGCTAACAAGCCACTGTCTTGACCCGACTGTGGCGATGGCTTGTGCTTGATGATTCGGAGACTCTACAACAAATCTCGCCGCTTAATCGCGCTCGCGCTCGTACTCCTGCTGAACTCTATTCCGGCTATGGCCGGTTTGACCATCATCGGGTCAAACGGCATTACGGCCAGCGGCGCTGATGCCATCGATTATTACGGCACTAATGGCATTACGGCCAGCGGCGCCGATGGTATCCTGGCATTTGGACCTAACGGCATCACTGCGAGCGGCGCCGACGGTATTACGGCGTCGGGCGCGGATGGCATTACCGCCAGCGGCGCTGACGGCATCACCGCTTCGCGCGCGACCTCGACGACTATCACGCGGGCGGACGGCATTACGGCCAGCGGCGCCGACGGCATTACGATTAGCGGCGCCGACGGCAGCACCTATCGTGCCGATTCAGTGATCATCAGGAACCCCACCGGAATCACCGCCAGTGGCGCTGACAACATCATCGCAACCGGTACCAACGGCATTACCGCCAGCGGTGCAGACACCCGTGCTATCAATCACGCCGATGGCATCACCGCGAGCGGAGCGGACAATACGCTGACCGTAAATTCAGCGGATGGAATAACTGCGTCCGGTGCGGATGGAATTGTGTTTTCAATCACGCCGAACGCGGTGACGATCCGTGGCGTCAGCGGCATCACCGCGAGTGGCGCCGACGGCATTACGATTAGCGGCGCAGATAGTTTTGTGCAAACCGGCGTCAGCGCAATTATCGCTGCTCTGCAAAAGGCTGCGACTCAGACTGGTTTACAGAGCGTCGATCCGGAACTCGCCGTGTTGCTCAATACCGTGACTGACGACAGTAACGTGGATGCCGTAATCGTCTATCACCAGCTGCCCACTGCCGCTGACATCGCCGATCTGCAAGCCATCGGCGTTTTGGGCGGCACACGTTATCGCGCATTGCCGATGATCTCCGTGACGACGACCAAGCGCCGGATCGCGGCGATCTCGCACCTACCGTCCGTCCGTTCGCTCTACACCAATCGGACGTTTCAATGGAACCTCGAGCCCGCCGCGCGAAACCTGACCGGCGTCGAACGCGTGCGGCGCAATACCGACCTGACCATGTCAAACAGAGGCTTACCGATCAGTGGTCGCGGCATCACTGTGGCGGTGTTGGATACGGGTGTAGACGGAACGCACGCTGATTTGTCAGGCCGCGTGGTTCAGAATCTTAAGCTCGCTGACACCCAAAGCCTTGGAGTGGGATTCACCTATCCGGTAGCGGCGCCCAACCTGGCGAATACCGACCAGGCCTATGGCCACGGCACATTCGTCGCGGGTGTGATTGCCGGCAATGGCCAGCAATCCGGAGGCAAGTATGCCGGGGTCGCACCGAACGCAAATATTTTGGGCTTGAGCGCCGGCGACGCGAGTCTCATATTCATTCTCTCAGGTCTTGATTACCTCATAACCAATGGCCCTGCCTTCAACGTACGTGTCGTCAATTGCAGCTTTTCGGCTAATACGGTGTTTGATGTCAACGATCCGGTGAACATCGCTACCAAAATGCTGACCGACAACGGCGTGAATGTGGTTTTCTCTGCCGGGAATACAGGATCGGGGCCGGATTCGCTGAACCCTTATTCGGTACCGCCCTGGGTAATCAGCACTGGTGCAACGGATGATCAGGGACGACTGGCCTCTTTTTCGTCGCGCGGGGAATTCGGCAGTCCGCTGTTTCGTCCAACTCTGGTAGCACCCGGCGTAAACACTGTCAGCCTGCGCGCGTCCACCATAGCCGCAGTCACAACTGTGGATGGTCTGGCGGCGAACGACACGCAGCTGAGCCCGAGTGAAGTCCCCTACTACACCACCGGAAATGGGACCAGCTTCTCTGCGCCACAAGTCGCTGGTGTGATTGCCTTGATGCTCGAAGCCAATCCCCGCCTGACTCCGGCGCAGGTTCGCGACATCCTGCAACGAACAGCGACACCTTTACCACCCTATTATGAGTACGAAGTCGGCGCCGGTATGTTGAATGCACCAGCCGCCGTTTTAGAGGCGGCCTTTCCGCAGAGACGTTTTGGTCAGTGGCGCGGGACGGCTTATCAGGGCCAGGTTCAGTTCATCAACAGCGCACCGCAAGTCTTCACTGGCGCTGTGACACCGGGCTACAGCAGTTATTCAGTCGTAAACATCGCGCCGGACGTGCTACGTGCTTCTGTGCAGATTGCCTGGGGTAGCTTGCTTAGCCCGAACATGCTCACTTTGACGATGCTTGATAGTCAAGGCACGAGCCAGCCTACTGCGAACGCACTCAACTCTCCGGGGCTAACCGGGCGACGTCAACGCAGCGTGGTCGATCTCCCCGGCGCCGGCGCATGGAAAGCCCGTGTGGAAAACTTGGTCGCGCCGCTGAGCGGGTCCAATGGCGAGCTTGCGCTGGCGAGTGCGCAGTACGGTTCGCAGGCCTACACTGGAACCCTCCAAACGACAACCGCCCGTTACACGGCGATGACTGACCTCGGTGGGCTCGACCAAGCTTCGGTCTCGGAGATCTACCAGAATTTCCGCGGCCTGGTAATGTGGCCGGTCGGACCGCACTTTCGTCCCGGCTTTGGTATTACGCGAGCGGATCTGGCAACCGCGCTCGTGCTCGGTGGGCGCGTGCCACAGTATCTGCCGGGACAGCCGAACTACACCGACGTCCGCGACAAAGCCACGATGCTCTTTGTCGAAAGCGCCCAGGCAGCGCCGAGTGGCGCATTGTTCCCGAGCACAAATCCGGGCGGAGCATTCCTACCTGATGGTGCGGTGGATCGTCTGACGGCGGCCATTGCATTGGTTCGCGCCGCCGGTTTGCGGCAGCAGGCGGAATCGGGAACCTACACCCTCGCTTATCTTGACGCGGCCTCAATTCCCGCTTCGCTGAGGGGTTACGTCGGCCTGGCGGTGCAGAATGGATTGATAAAGACAAGTGGATCGAGGTTCAATCCGCAGGGATCTTTCACGCGTTTGGATCTTTCTCACGCCATGGCGCGCCTGTCCACGCTCGCGACCCAGTAGAACCAGTAGCACGGGCTGCCAGCCCGTGTAGTCAGCAACAATACAGTTTCCAAAATCAGGATCTATCTGGCTGGCAGCTGTCCGTAATACACCACGGTTTCGTAGGCAAACACGACTTTGCCGTCCCGCTGATTGGCTTCAAAGATTTTTCGCAGGTCGCTGAGCATCGCTCCATAAACGGGGTGATCCGGTTCCGGCGCGTACGAGGCAGACTTGAGTCTTCCCTCCAGACCCTGGTAATCAAAACTCTGTTGAAATTCGAAGTGCTCGCACCTGCAAATGCCCGGTGCATAAAATGAATCGACATCGCAACCCTCAACTTCGCGCTGGACCTCCGAATAGTCCGTGCCATAGCGCACTACCAGATCCTGGTACGCTGCCATCAGCGGGCTCGACTTCACCCGATAGCCGTTCCAGGCAAGCACCACCCACCCGCCGGGTTTCAGGATCCAGACAAACTCCAGGCGTGCTTTCCGGCGATCGAACCAATGGAAAGCCTGGCCGGCAACAACGAGGTCGACCGAGTGTTCAGGAAGCGTTGTCGCCTCGGCAACGGCGCCGACACTGGTGAATTTCGGATACTTCGCCAGGATCTTCTCGCCTGCGGCGCGCATTTCTTGATTTGGCTCGATGCCGAAAACCGAGTTGCCGTTTCTCAGGAACAGCTCAGTGAAAAAACCCGTACCTGAACCAACATCGGCAATTATCGACTCCGCCGTCAGGCCGCACTCTGACTCGAGCAGGGGAATAATCTGGGGCGGATAGGTGGGACGATACTGGACGTAATTTTCTACGCGGTTTGAGAACCGCTTGGTCGGATCAAGCACGAAAGAAAGTTAACAATGATACCCTCTAAAGGCAATAAGCGAGCATCAGAAAGCGCCGTAGTAGCCCGACCGTTGGGGACTCTAAGATCGCGGGGGTACGATGCTTCGCGAAACCCTCGGCGGCGCCACGTAATACTTCGCAAGAACCCTGAAACCAAGGAGCACCGCCAACAAAAATGCAAACGTCATGGGCAGACGCACGTCAGACTTAACCAGCATGTAGTAGTGGAGCACGCCCAGGATTCCGGACAGATAAACGATGCGGTGCAGCTGCGTCCAGCGCTTGCCACCCAGACGCTTGACCATTTTGTCGGTTGACGTAATCGCCAGGGGCACCATTAGAAAGAACGCCGTCATACCGATTGCAATGAATGGGCGTTTGACCACGTCACCCGGTACGGGGGTCAGGGGAAAGAGGCGATCGAAAGCTACATACGTAAGAAGGTGAAGGGAGCCATAGAAGAACGCGAAAAGTCCCAGCATCCGCCGAAACCTGGTGAGCCAATTCAGTCCCGTAATCCTTCGCGCTGGGGTCACTGCCAGTGAAATCAGCAGAAAAACCAAAGTCAGCATGCCAGTCGTGCGGGTGACAAACTCTAAGGGATTCGCGCCTACCTGCTTTCGATAAACGTCCCACAGCAAAAGTGTCAGCGGCACCAGGCCATTGACCAACAGAACGAGTTTAGCAAAACGTGTGTCTATCATATTGGAGCGCGGGCATCTTGCCCGTCAGCGTGCGCAGCACGCTCATAAACTTTCCCCAGAACCAGCATATTCGCGCTTCGCGCTCAGGCGGGCATGATGCCCGCGCTCCAGCTAGAAATTCGCCCTCAAATCCATCCCCTGGTAAAGGTACCCAACCTGATCTACATAACCATTGAACAAAAGCGTGTTGCGCGCAGTGAATTCACCGATCCGGTGTTCGGTCTTCTGACTCCAGCGCGGATGATCGACGCCGGGATTCACATTTGAGTAGAAGCCGTACTCGTTCGGAGCTTGAATGTTCCAGGTTGTAGGCGGTTGATCGGCGACCAGCGTAATCTTCACGATCGACTTGATGCCTTTGAATCCGTATTTCCAGGGTACGATCAGCCGCACGGGCGCGCCGTCCTGTGGCGGCAAGGTCCCGCCGTATAGCCCAGTCGCCAAAATCGCTAAAGGATTCATCGCCTCGTCGAGACGCAGGCCTTCGACGTAAGGCCAGTCGAGCACGCCGGTGTTTTGATTTGGCATTCGCTTGGGATCCAGCAGCGTCTGAAACGCCACGTAACGCGCGGACGCCAGTGGGTCCACCTGTTTCAAGAGAGCGGCGAGAGGGAATCCTGCCCAGGGAATCACCATCGACCAGCCTTCGACGCAACGATGGCGATAGATTCGCTCTTCCTGCGGCGCCAGCTTCAATAGATCATCCAGGTCATAAGTCTTCGGCTTGTTCACTAAGCCGCCGACCTCAACCGTCCAAGGCCGCGTGACAAAACCACGCGCCTCTGAGGCGACCGAACGTTTTTCCGTAGAGAACTCGTAGAAATTGTTGTAATTCGTGATGTCTTCAAACGAAGTCTGTGCCTCGTTTACTTTGAAGCCCTGCCGCATGGCATCGTCTGAAGGCGTTGCGATCAGGCCGGCAATTCTGGGCCGCTCTTCGACCGCAGCGGCTGGCGGATTTAGTTTCCGATACAGGAAGCCGGTCGCTATAGCCGAGCCCGCGAGAACCGCGCCACGCATGAATAAACGGCGACCCTGGTAAACCTTCTGGTCGGTAATCTCGCTCGACTTAATGTCCGTGGGCTTCTTAATTAGCATGCCGATCCGTTGTCCTTCTAACCTCGTTCTTTTCCTTACAATCAATCTACGCACGAAACTCGTAATTTGGTTGTAGCGGTGGGGCATTTCTAACTGCCGGGCTAGTGCCCCGTGCGTTGCGTTCGGATGTTGCTCAATAAAACGCTTGAACGCCAAGTCTGCAAATATTAGTATCGCCGCGTTTTCTTGCACGCCAAGCCAGACTACTTAGGGCCTTTGCCAATGGATCATGCGGAGAACCAATCCGAAGGGCACCGCGCTGCGCTCTTCGCCGGATTTCTCGGATGGACTCTCGACGCCTTCGATTTCTTCCTGGTGGTCGTCACTTTAACGGCGATAGCCAAAGAGTTCCATAAGACCGACAAAGAGATTGCCCTTTCCATTGCCCTCACTCTCGGTTTCCGTCCAGTAGGCGCCTTCATCTTCGGTTTGCTGGCGGATCGCTACGGCCGGCGCCTGCCGCTGATGCTCGACCTCGTTTTCTATTCGGTGGTGGAAGTCTTGTCCGGGTTGGCTCCCAACTACGCTACTTTCATGGTGCTGCGGGCGCTGTTCGGCATCGGGATGGGCCGGCGAGTGGGGCGTGGGCGCCTCGTTGGCAATGGAGAAAGTGCCGCCGAAATTGAGGGGCGTGCTCTCAGGGTTGCTCCAGGAAGGGTACGCTGCGGGATATCTGCTGGCGGCCATCTGTTATTTCTTTGTGTTTCCGCGATGGGGGTGGCGCCCGTTGTTCTTTATCGGAGGGCTACCGGCGCTGCTGGCGTTATTCGTTCGCTTCAAGGTCAAGGAATCCGAAGTTTGGAAAAAAACGCGCCACGATAGTTGGGGGCAACTTGGACGCAGCATTGCTTCGCATTGGAAGCTTTTTATCTATCTGACACTGTTACTAATGATGATGAACTTTGTTTCTCACGGAACTCAGGACATGTATACAACCTTTCT
>ORMF011233539.1_pt1 | contig 26122 bp, 15 predicted proteins | sample 1779871 | NCBI WGS metagenome assembly ORMF01 (sample SAMEA104232316, study PRJEB22302) | groundwater metagenome | biome: forest; feature: aquifer; material: groundwater | place: USA | collected 2011-08-07 | depth 5.4 m | reverse complement strand
TACCCGACCGGGATCAAGGTCAGCGACACAGAACTGCATGCACTGAATCTAAAGCAGGCCGGATTTCACGGCGACTGGAACTACGCGCTTCTCCCGCGGCGCCAAAGAACTTGATCACTTTATTCTCACGTGAGGCCTAAGAATGCGAGCCCGACGCGCCGCCGCGAACCTTCATGTGCTTCGCTTCGTGATTTCGACAATTCCGTTGTCGGCGTCCACGCGCACCCAGTCGCCGGTCTCGATCACATCCAGCGGATCCTGGTCGAAATCCGTGATTGCCGGTGCATGGGTGACGACCGCCCCAAGCGCAATCTTGGTGGTCATTTCGTTGAACAGCATCGCCGCCGGCGCCACGCCCGCGAGGCGCGCGACATGAAACTGGCTCGACCACCCCGACGAACCCTTGGCACCCGGAAAAACGAGCACCTTGCCCTTGAAGCTCTGCCCGCGAAGCTCGTGCCGAGTCTCGATGATGGTCCCGGTGCGTGGATCGAGCCCCCCCCAGCCGGAAATGCGGTCGCGCGTCACGAGCGCCTCGCCCTCGGCGCAGCCGCCGACGACTTTCCTGCCGCGCAGCACGATCGTGTTCATCGAAGCTCTCCCGACCAGCGTCCCGTAGTGGCGGCCTCGATGCACTCCGCCGTCGTGCCGAACCACGCCTGGATTCCCATGATGGCCGGAAGATAATGCGCCTGCTTTGCCGAATCCCCGGCCGCGACGCGAGCGCCCTTCGGCACGACGCGACCGACCGAAGAGCAGGTGTCGGTCATCAGGTATCCGCCCGCCTCCTCGATGATTTTCGTGTAGCCGTTGCGATCCGCGAGATCCCTGACGAGCTTCGGCGTGAAGATCCACAGACTACAGTTTTCGTGGACGCGATGGCCTTCCAGCAGTTGGCACACTTCCCAGATCTGCTCGATCGAGTAATGCGGGCAGCCCAACATGACGTAATCGACGGCGCGATCGGTCGCCGTCGTGTTGACGCGCTCATAGGCAAGCCGGCGCTCCGCCTCGCCGTACTTGATCGTCGCTCGCACCCGCCCACCGCCGAACGCCTCCTCCAGCGTTCGCGCCTCCGGAGTCACGCCGACGATGTGATACATCTCGACGCCGCCCGAGGACGAAGCCGCCGCACCGAAGTGCTTGAGCCGCGCGAGGTTCGGAACCTGCCGGATGCCGTTCAGCACCGGGACGCGCTCCTGCACGATCTCGCCGACATAGTAGCCGAGCAATCCCCAATCCGCAGTGCTCCGGACGTCGATTTCTACTTCCACCAGGTGGCTGCCGAGACGGTTCTCGTCGAGGTGGTAGCCCCAGTACGGAATCTTGCCGGTGAGCATCGCAGCGCCTGCACTCTCGCGCCCCTCGGCGTTGGTGCGCGCGCCGAGCACCGAGTTGATGTAGATCACCGCCGAGGATTCCATCCACGCGCAGTGCTCGCCTTTCACCGGAACGTTGCCGACCAGGTACGGCGTGCAGGTGTTCATGAGTTGCACGCCCAGCCGGCTGAAAAACGCTTCGCCTTCGCGGTAGATCTTCACCGCCTCGGGGGCGAGCGCCTGCTGCTCGGCATGCGCAGGGTCCATGCCCTGCTGTAAATGACAACTGAAAACCTTGACCCTGGGAATTTCCAGCGCCTCGGCACTGTCGAGGCTGAATTCGGAGAACACGGCGTCGATTCCGGCGCCATGCTTTTCGGCCCAGGCGCGCACGAACGGCATCGTCGCGCCCATCGTGCCGCAGACGTTGTTGGTGTCGATCAGCCGCGCGGCGCCCAGCGCCTCGCCATAGCGCACCAGAAGGTCCATCGCCTTCTGCCGGGCAGGCCCCTCCTTCCCGTCCAGCATCGCCTGTTCATCGGCGGCGAGCTTCACCGTCGCGGCGCCTACGCGGCGACCGAAGCCGTCGCTGTGGCGGATCCGAGGTTTTCGCCGTCCATTCCCAGGTAGGCGCCGTCCGCGACGAGGCGCTGCTGAAGCGCCGGAACGTCCACCTTGGCCGGCGCGACACCGGCGCGCAATGCGAGATCTGCCGCCGTGCCCGCAGCCTGCCCCATGACGAAGCACGAACCGGATACACGCGCCGAGGACTGCCCGTCGTGCGTCATCGACGCGCAGCGCCCGGCGACGAAAAGATTTTCCACGTCCCTGGGGACGATCATGCGATAGGGCAGCTGGTTGAAGCCGCGCGACTCCGGGATCGGCGGGAACTTGAGCACCACGCTTCCGGGGACATGCGCTTCCACCGGCCAGCCGTTGACGCCGATCGAGTCGGAAAAACTTGCGCAGCCGAGGATGTCCGACTCGGTCACCTGGTATTCGCCCACGATGCGGCGCGTCTCGCGTATTCCGATCTGCGGCGCGATGTCGACGATGTACGAATTCTCGAACCCGGGCGTGAATTCCTTAATGAACTCGAACACGTCCCAGCTCTGGCGCCGGCCCTGGATCTCGCCCGTGCTCAACTGCTCGACGTCGATGCCGCTCACCGCAGTGCCGTCGGCGTTTTTGATCTGGGTGACGTTGGCCCGCCATTCAAGCGGGTTTTTCTGCGGGCGCACCAGCGCGCCCTTGCGCGGAAACCGGTGGCCGCGCTTGGCCGCTTCCTCCATCAGCTTGGGGATGACTTCCCAGGCCCGGCCTGCCTTGACCGGATCGACGCCGTTGATCCGGAAATGCGTCGAGGGATAGAGCATGTTTCCGGTCGCATCGCCGATCTCGTAAGGGGCGCCCGCCCAGGCCGACAGGTCGCCGTCGCCTGAGCAGTCGATGAAAATGCGTCCGCGAATCGCATGCCGTCCGGATTTGCTTTCGATCAGCACTGCGTCGATCTCGCGGTCCGAGCGCTTCGCCATACCGACGCCGTAGGCATGAAACAGAAGCTTCACGCCGGAGGCTGCGAGGAATTCGTCGGCGGCGACCTTGTAGGCCGAAGTGTCGTAGGCCTGCGCCATGATCTTGCCCGCGAGCGACAGGTGCGGCGCATTGAGCCCGCCGAGGCGATCGATGCGGTCGATGAATTCGCTTGCGAACCCGTACACGACGCGCTTGTGCTCGCCATGCACGTTGGCGTGCAGGCCGCAGAAGTTGGTCACGCCCGCCGCCGTGGCGGCGCCGCCGAGGAAACCGTAGCGCTCCACGAGGAGCGTCGATCGGCCGGTCCGCCCCGCGGCCGCGGCCGCCACGATTCCGGCGGGTCCGCCGCCCAGAACGATCACTTCGTACTCGCCGAGTACGGGCGTCTCGCGGGCCGGCTCGAGCACCGGTTTGCGCCGCTCAGTCATCGCTTCGCTCCTTGCGAAAACCTACTTGTACAGCCCCTGTTCCCGGAAGAAGGTTTCCAGGTTGTCCCGGTCGCGCAACACCGCCGCCTGGTAGGTCGCGGAATCCTTGTACGAGGTCTGGATCGAGAGCCCCTTCATCTTGCCGATGAATTCGGGCTCCTTCGTGATCTTTGAGACGAGGTCATCGAGCTTCTTGACGATTTCCGCCGGAAGCGACTTCGGTCCGAACAGTCCGAGCGAGGACACGTAGGGCAGCGGATAACCGAGTTCCTGGACCGTCGGCACGCTGGGCAGGAAATCGACCCGGTTCTCCGAACACACGGCCAGCACGCGGAGCTTGCCAGCCTCGACCGAAGACCGCAGCGCCGAATAATCGATCGCGCCGACCTGGACGTGGCCGCCAAGGAGCGCAGGCAGCGTCTTCGCGTCGCCGCCGAACGCCGCGTCCTCGAGCTTCACGCCCTCCTTTTTCGACATCTGCACCATGATCATCGAAGGCAGCGTCTGCGGCCCGGGCGTGCCGATCAGGAGCCCGTTGTTCTTTTTCGCGAGTTCCACCACGTCCTTCATGTTCTGCAGCGGCGACTCCGCCTTCACCGCGAACGACATCGCGGTCGCGGCGACCGAGGCAATCGCCTTCAGGTCGGTCGTCGTATAGGGCGCGGTGAAACGGAAGCGGAACACCTCCGGCACTGCCGCAGCGAGCGGAAAGAAACCGAGCGTATAGCCGTCCGGGGCCGAGGAGGCGACCGTCCCGCCGCCGATTGTCGCACCCGCGCCAGGTTTGTTCAGCACGATGACCGGCTGCGGAAGGTGCTTCCCCAGGCTGTCGGCGAGCGCCCGCGCCGTGAGATCGGTCACGCCGCCTGCCGGATACGGCACCACGAGCGTGATCGTCTTTTCGGGATACTGCGCGCTCGCCGTTCCGGCGAGCAAGAGCGCGGCCGTCAGGCTCGCGAGACCGCCGAGAACTTTCGCTCCAAATGCTTTGCCTTTCATGAGTCTCCTCCTCCTTGGTTTGATCATGCCGCCGCCAGGCGGCGCCCCGTCTCCTCCGGACTGCGATGGCGCGGTTCACGCATCAGCCGGCCATAGCCCTCGATCGGCTCGCCAACTCCCGCCATCCGGAAGCACATCCAGTAGGCGGCCTGGTTCGATGTCACGACGGGCTTGCCGAGGTCCTGCTCGAGCGCCTCGATCACGTCGAGCGCGTCGATTCCGGTGCAACTGATGAACACGCCGTCCGAATCGGGCGTATCGACCGCCTTCGCGAGCCGGTAAAGCACGCTCGACGGCAGGTGCGCCAGGATGTTGTTGTCGACCAGATCCAGTCCCTCGCATTTGAGGACCTTGAAGCCGTTGTCCTCGAGGAATTTCTTCTCGATGTCGTTGACCGGGTTCGGGTACGGCGTGCACATCGAGAGTTTCCGGATGCCGAGCTGGCGAAACGCCGCCATCATCGCGGAGGACGTTGTGGTGCACGGAATTCCGGTCGCTGCCTCCATTTCCTTCACCAGCCGCTCGTCGTGCCCCTTGCCCTTCATGAAGCTGCCAGCGGTGCAGATCCAGCCAATGACGTCGGGCTGGCTCGCCGCAAGGAGCTTGGCGCGGTCGACCACCCATTCGTCGAGATGCATCATCGCCTCGGCGCTTTCGTCCTTGTGCCGAGGAACCGCGGCCGCGCCGACCGCCACGCCCTTGGGCGCGAGCTTGTGAAAGTCCCCGATGTGATGAAAGCCCGCGCCCGGGTAGATGATGCCGATGCGCGCCCGCCAGCCCTGATTCGAGTACCACAGCGGATGTTTGCCGAGATCTGCCCTGCGAAGGTCCATGTCATGCCCCCGTGCGAAGTGGTGTCTGAGACCGAATCCGTGCCCGAAACCCTAGTTCATATATATGAACTTGATCATTAGTATGAATTGACGCCCCGGCGCTGTCAAGGCCGCGCCGGCGCGTAGCCCTGCGGCAGCTCGCGCTCGAACTCGCTGCGTGCCGCGAGCAGCTCCCGCAGGCAGAGCCGCCTGAGCGACGGCGTGTAGCGGATGCTGGGGATGGCGACGTTGATCGCGCCGATCGGGTATCCGTCGGCGCGCCGGATCGCCGCCGCGATCGCTTCCACGCCCGGCCTATGCTCGCCGTGCGAATAGGCGATGCCCTCCTTCGCGGCTTTCGCGATCTGGCGCCGCAACTCCGCCACGGTCTTAACGGTCGCATCGGTTTCCGGTGTCAGCTTGACTCTGGCGAGGTAACGCTCGCGCTCGGTCTCGGGCAGCGCGGCGAGCACCGACTTGCCAATCGAGGAGGAATACAGCAGGAAGCGCGTTCCCAGCGTCATGCGGTAAGTGAGCGCCTGCGGCGAATCGACCCCGCAGACGCGCTCGACGTGGTCCTTGCGATACAGGCTCAGGGCGGAGGACTCGTGCGTCGCCGCGGTGAGGCGCTCGAGGATCCGGCGCGCCATTGCGATCAGGTCGTGCTCGCCGCGTCCCTGCCGCTGCAGCGCGAAAAACGACGCTCCCAGCGCATAGGTGTTCGGTCCGGGCGCGAACGCGAGGTAATCCCGCTCCGTGAGGTTGCGCAGCAGCTGCGTCAGGCTGCTTTTCGGAATTTCGAGCGCCACCGCGATCTCGGTGTGCGACATCGGCCTCGCCCTCCGGCTGAGCAGTTCGAGCAAATCGAGCACCCGGTCGGCGGACTTTACGGCGAAGGTGTTTTTTTCCCGGCTCATGGCGCTGGCCCTCTCGGTCCCGAACGAACTTCTAGCGGCGGCAACGCGGCAGGACGCGAACGATTCTTCATCCCGCCCGTTGACGGCGCCGATCTCGCGATGGTAGTTTACTATCTAGAATCAGTTCATGTCCATGAACAGACGGAGGGCGGCGGCGCGGCTGCCTTGGGGAGCGGGACGAACACGTATGTCCGCCGGACCGACCATCACCGAGCAGTTCCAGACGCGGGTCGCTGGCGAATTCGACGTCGTCGTTGCCGGCGGCGGCGCCTCCGGGCTGATCGCCGCAGTTTCGGCCGCTCGCGCCGGCGCACGAACCGCCGTGGTCGAGCGCGCGGGTTGCCTTGGCGGCAACGCCACGCAGGGCATGGTCGCGCAGTACATCGGTTTCTACAACCGCGAGACGCGGGTCGTCGGCGGCCTGCCTCTCGAGCTGACGCAGCGCATCCGCGCGCTCGGCGGCAGCGACGGATTCAACCGCTACACGCTTGCCGAGGCAAGCCAGTCGCCGGTTCCGCTGATCAATTTTCCGTTTAATCCGGAAATCGTCAAGATCGCGGCCGACGAACTTGCGCGCGAGGCCGGCGTGAAACTCTGGCTGCATTCAGGCATCGTGCGGCCGCTGCTCGACGACCGCGGAGTCGAGGGCGTCGTGATGGAGAACGTCTCGGGCCGCAGCGCATTGCGCGCCCGCATGGTGATCGATGCGACGGGCGACGGTGCGCTGGCCGCAGCCGCTGGCGTTCCCTGTGCCGGAACCGAACCGGACCTCGCCCGCCGCCGCCAGCCTTGCACGCTTGTGTTCCGCATGTCGAACGTCGACGTGCGCCGGTTCCGCGCCGTGCCGCGCGAGGAAAAGCGCCGCATCGCGCTCGAGGGGCTTGCCGAGGGACGCATCTATTGGGAGAGTCTGTCGTTCTGCAGCACCCCCGGGGGCATCGATGCCGTTAGCCTGATGAGCCGCATCCCCGGCATCGACGCGCTCGAGGCGGAGGACGCGACGGAGGCCGAACTCGCCGGCCGGCAGCAGGTAAAAAGCATCATTCGCTTCCTGCGCGAACGGGTTCCGGGTTTCGAGAACTCGATTCTTGCCGCGATTGCGGCGCGCGTCGGAGTGCGCGAGACGCGCCGCATGATCGGCCAGCACACGCTGACCGAGGAGGATATCGTGGGCGGCCGGCGTTTCGAGGACGCAATCGCGCTTGGCGCCGGACCGATGGATCTGCACGAAGCGCGCGGCACGGGAATCCATCTTTGGATACCTCCGCAACCGTTCGAAATCCCGCTGCGCTGCCTGCTGCCCGAGTCGGTCGAAGGCGTCGTGTTCACCGGTCGCGCGATGTCGGCGACGCGCGAGGCGAACGGCGGCAGCCGACACATGGGCACGGCGATGTGCCTCGGAGAGGCAGCGGGCATTTACGCTGCGCTTTCCGCGCGAGGAGAGGCTTCGCCGCAGGATCCGGCGGTGGACCGGATTCGCAGCCTGCTACGCGATCGCGGTGCACTGATCGCGGTCGAGGACGCGCTCGCAGCGGCGATGCGCGAAAGGAACGACGTAATGACATTCAAGGCGGCTTGACATGAATACTTCGATTCGATTTGCTTGGATCCTGGGCGCGGCACTGGTAACGGCGACTGGCGCCTGGGCGCAATCCTTTCCTTCCAAGCCGCTGCGCCTCCTGGTGCCGTTCCCGCCGGGCGGTCCTGCCGATATCTCGGCGCGGGCAATCGCAGATCCGCTCGGTGCCGCCATCGGACAACCGGTGGTCGTGGAGAACAAGCCGGGCGCAGGCGCAGTGCCCGCGGTCCAGGCGCTGCTTGCGGCGCCCGCGGACGGCCATACGTTGATGCTCTCGAGCAATGTACTCTCGACCGGGAAGTGGCTGTACAAGTCGGTGACCTTCGATCCGATGAAGGACGTGCGTGCCGTCGTTGGCGTCTCGAAGAGCCCGCACCTCGTCGTCGTCGCGCCCTCGTTCGCCGGCAGCGGCATCCAGGACCTGATCCGCGCCGCGAAGGAAAACCCGACCAAGCTCAACTACGCCTCCGCCGGCGCGGGCACGATGCCGCACCTCGGCGTGGAACTGTTCATGCAGGTCACCGGCGCGAACATGACGCACATACCATATAAAGGGACCGGCACCGTGCTTCCGGCCGTGATGGGAGGCCAGGTCGACGTGTACTTCGACATCCTCTTCTCCTCGACCACGCTGGTGAAGGGCGGCAAGCTCAAGGCGCTCGGCGTCACGACGCTGCAGCGCGTCGACACCTTTCCCGACGTGCCGACGCTCGACGAGCAGGGCGTGAAGGGCTACGAGCTGTACTCGTGGTTCGGAATTGTCGCGGCAAGCGCAACGCCCGATTCGGTCATCAGGCAGTTGAACGAGGCGGCCAACAAGGCATTGCAGCAACCGGCGGTGCGCGAGCGCCTGTCGTCGCTTGGTGCCTCGCCGATCGGAGGACCGCCGGAGGTCTACCAGAAGATGATCCGCGACGATTACGAGATCTGGGGCCGCACCATCCGCGCCGCCGGAATCACGGCGAACTGACCGAATCAACGCATCGATCCGGAGCAAAATGAACATTGCGTTCATCGGTACCGGCATCATGGGCAAGGCGATGGCGGCCAACCTCATGAAGGCCGGTCACGCGCTCGTCGTGCACACGCGCACCCGGCAAAAGGCCGAGGCGCTCGTCGCGCAGGGGGCGCGCTGGGCCGAGACCCCGGCCGCGGCGGCTGCAGGCGCGGATTGCGTCATCACCATGGTCGGCGGGCCGCAGGACGTCGAGCAGATCTATTTCGGCGGCGTGATCGGGCAGGCAAAGCCCGGCGCCCTGCTCATCGACATGAGCACGTCTAGCCCGAAGCTCGCTGAACGAATTCATGCCGCGGCAAAGGCGCGGGTACTGGCAGCGCTCGATGCCCCTGTCACGGGCGGCCCGCCGGGCGCGGCGAGCGCGAGCCTTGTCATCATGGTCGGCGGCGACGGGGCCGCGTTCGAAGCGGCGAAACCAGTTCTGTCCGGGATGGGCAATTCACTCCTTCACTTCGGAGCCGCAGGCAGCGGACAGCGCGCCAAACTCATCAACCAGGTCGTCGTCATGCAAAACATCCTGAGCGCGATCGAGGGGCTGTTCTTCGCGCGCAAAGCCGGTCTCGACACCGAAGCGGTGCTGCAGATGCTGCAGAACGGGATGGCGGACTCGAAATCGTTGCGTGGCTCGGCGGTGCGAGCGATCAACGGCGACTTCGCGCCGAACTTCAATCCACGGCACGTGGTTAAAGATCTGGCGCTCGCAATCGAGGAAGCGGACTCGCTCGGCCTCGACCTGCCGGGGCTGAAGAATGCCCGCGCGCGCTGGCAGGCGCTCGTCGAGCGCTTTCCCGAGGCGCGCGCGGTGCAGGAGGTGGCGCGGCTTTACGTGTAGGACGTCCTGCATTCCAGGCGAATTCAGTCTGGATCGAGGTCTATGGATTCCCGCCGTCGATCAATACCGGCGCAGGCGTGCTTCCGGCTAAACTTGCGACGGGCGCCGATAGTCGTTTCCGGGCAAGTTGCGGGAAACACGACTCGACGCGGCATCCAGGTTCACCGTGACATCGCCAATCATTTCCATCCGCGGGCTCTCCAAGACTTACGCCTCGGGCTTCCAGGCGCTGCGCCGCATCGATCTCGAGATCCGGCGCGGGGAGATTTTCGCCCTGCTCGGGCCGAACGGCGCCGGCAAGACGACGCTGATCAACATCGTCTGCGGCATCGTGACCCCTTCGGAAGGCGAAGTATCGGTTGATGGGCACGACATCGTCAGGGACTATCGCGCCACGCGCTCGCTGATCGGCCTGGTGCCGCAGGAACTGACGAACAACGCCTTCGAAACCGTGTGGGCCACGGTCAGTTTCACCCGCGGGCTGTTCGGCAAGCCCTCCGACCCGGCGCACATCGAGACGGTGCTGCGCGATCTCTCGCTCTGGGACAAGAAGGACAACACCATCATGACGCTCTCGGGCGGCATGAAGCGCCGGATGCTCATCGCCAAGGCGCTCGCGCACGAACCGAAGGTGCTGTTTCTCGACGAGCCGACTGCGGGCGTGGACGTCGAGCTGCGCCATGGCATGTGGCAGGCGGTGCGGCGGCTGCGCGACTCGGGCGTCACGGTCATCCTGACGACGCATTACATCGAGGAGGCCGAGCTGATGGCCGACCGCATCGGCGTGATCAGCAAGGGCGAGATCATCCTGGTCGAGGAAAAAGCGGAGCTCATGCGCAAGCTGGGCAAGAAGGAGCTGACGCTCCAGCTGCAGGAGCCGCTCGACGCGCTGCCGCCCCGGCTCGCCGCCTATCGCCTGACGCTGGCGGCGGGCGGCCGCGAGCTCGTCTACACCTTCGACGCGCTGGGCGAGCACGGCGGAATCGCCGGGCTGCTGCGCGACCTCGGCCAGGCCGGAATCGCGTTCAAGGACCTGCACACGACGCAAAGCTCGCTGGAGGACATCTTCGTGGACCTGGTGCACCAGAAGACATGAACCTGCGCGCGATCCGGGCGATCTACCTGTTCGAGATGGCGCGCACCCGGCGCACCATCCTGCAGAGCATCGTCGCCCCCGTGATCTCGACTTCGCTCTACTTCGTGGTTTTCGGCGCCGCGATCGGCACGCGCATCTCCGAGATCGAAGGCGTCAGCTACGGCGCCTTCATCGTGCCGGGCCTGGTGATGCTCACGCTGCTCACGCAGAGCGTCACCAACGCCTCGTTCGGAATCTTCTTCCCCAGGTTCACGGGCACGATCTACGAGATTCTCTCGGCGCCCGTCTCCGCCTTCGAGATCGTCGCGGGCTATGTCGGCGCCGCCGCGACCAAGTCCGTGATCCTGGGCCTGATCATCCTCGCCACCGCGGCGCTCTTCGTGCCGCTGCGCATCGCGCACCCGGTCTGGATGCTCGCCTTTCTGCTGATCACGGCGGTCACCTTCAGCCTGTTCGGATTCGTTCTCGGACTTTGGGCGGAAGGCTTCGAGCAACTTCAGTTCGTACCGCTGCTGATCATCACGCCGCTCGCCTTCCTCGGCGGTACCTTCTACTCGGTGAGCGTCCTGCCGCCAGCCTGGCAGACGGTGACCCTGTTCAACCCCGTCGTGTATCTCGTCAGCGGCTTCCGCTGGAGCTTCTACGAGATCGCCGACGTACGCGTCGGCGTGAGCCTTGCGATGACGAGCCTTTTCTTCTTCGTCTGCCTGGCAGCGGTGTGGTGGGTCTTCAGGACCGGATACAGACTCAAGACCTGATTTGGTGGCGGTGGGCGCAGCCCCCTACGTCCAGGAAATCTGCCATCCAATTCAGCCTGCGGGCGCCCGATGTTCAGGCCGCGTCCCTGACTCATTGCCATCCTTTACACGCCCGGTCGACACAGTAGAATGTCTCATGCCCATCGCCAACCGCGGTTACGCCGACGCTTGGGTGTTCGCACCCGCCGGCAGGCTGAGCCACGAGAACAGCGACGCGTTTCGTGGCGAATTCACCGCCCGGATCGATGAGTGCTTGAGGGACGGGCATGCGGTCGTGCTCGATCTGTCGGGTCTTGAATATGTCTCAAGCGCCGGGCTGCGATGCTTCATGCTGGCCGCCAAGCAAGTCAAGGCGCATAAAGGTCGCATCATGATTGCCTCGATGCAACCGGTTGTGGCGGAGATATTTCAGATCAGCCGCTTCAATCTCCTGTTCGAGATTTTTGCCACGGTGCGAGAAGCGCTCGAGTCGGTTTCCGAGCAGGCAGTGAAGGCGTTTGACCGCGGCTGACCGGCGCATGCGCGTTCGTTTCTGGGGCACGCGCGGCTCAATCCCGGTCGCGCTGACTTCCGCAGACATCCGCGACAAAGTCGCGCACGCCTTGGTGGAAGCGGGCGGCCGTCGTTTCGCATCGGTCGGCGATGCATATGCGTTTGCCGAGCAGCATTTGCCGTTCGCGTGGACGCACACATTCGGCGGCCATTCTTCCTGCGTCGAATTGGAAGCAGGCAGCGACGAGTATTTCGTATGTGACATGGGAAGCGGTGCGCGGCCGTTCGGTGCGCATGTACTGGCTCGGCAGAGCGGCCGGCCGGCGATCATCAACGTGTTCATGTCGCACCTTCACTGGGATCACATCATGGGCTTTCCTTTTTTCGGCCCGGCGTATGTACCTGGTACGAGGATTCGCATTCACGGATGTCATGACGTTTTGGAGCATGCCTTCCGCAGGCAACAGGCGTCGCCCAGTTTCCCGGTCGAATTCGATCAACTGCGGGCGACGATCGAATTCGTCCGGCTGGCCCCAGGAGCATCCGCCAACGTTTCCGGCGTCCTGGTGACTCCCAAGCTGCAGCATCATTCCGGCGATTCGTACGGCTACCGGTTCGAGGCCGGCGGCAAACGCGTCGTGTATACGACGGATTCCGAGCACAAACTGGAAGATCGTACTGAGGCGGAGGATTTCGCCGAATTCTTCCGGGATGCCGACGTGGTGGTGTTCGACGCCATGTACTCGCTTGCGGACGCAATATCCGTGAGGGCCGACTGGGGTCACTCTTCCAACGTGGTCGGCGTCGAACTTTGCCAGATGGCGGGGGCGAAGCACCTCGTGCTGTTCCACCATGAACCAGCCAACAGCGATGCCGCCATCGAAGCCGTGCTGCATGAGACACGCCGGTTCGCACATTTGACCAGCGCCGAGCATCCCCTCCAAGTCTCCGCAGCTTACGACGGTTTGGAGATCGACCTCTGAAGGTTCGCGCCGGACCTCGACTGCCCGGCCTCCTGGTGCTGGCCGCATGTCTGATGCTGGCGCTGCTCGAACCGCCTTTGTTGGCCAGGTCGCTACGCAACACCCTGTTCGACACGTATCAGAGGCTCTTGCCGCGCGAGCGCCAGTTCCACGGTGCGGTGATCGTCGAGATCGACGAGGCGTCGCTTCGCGCTCGCGGGCAATGGCCCTGGCCCCGCGCGGTGATGGCAGAGCTGATCGAGTCGATCGCTCGCGCCAGGCCTGTCGCGATCGGCGTCGACGTCATTTTTTCCGAACCAGAACGCACGCCCGACGGAGGCGATCGCGCTCTGGCGAAGGCGATCAAATCGAGCGGCACGGTTGTCCTTGGGGTCGCAGGCATCGGCGAGATCGATCCGCGGTTTCCATCGCCGCCACGTGCCGTGCCGGTGTATGGCGCCGATACACGCGAAATGCCATTTCCCCGCTTCAGCGGCCATCTGCAGAGCCTGGAGGCATTCGACGAGGAAGCCGCGGGGCACGGGCTGCTGAATGCCGACGCCAAAGACCCTGTCATCCGGAAATTGCCTTTGATCGCGCGCGTCGGAAATGTCCTTGTGCCAGCGCTGTCGATCGAAATGCTGCGCGTCGCGCAAAGGGTGAAAACGCTGCACGTCGCCGGCAGAGGCGACGAAGAAGTGACGCTGAGGGCGGGGAATGTCGAGGTGCCGATCCAGTCGGACGGGTCATTCTGGATCCACTACAGCCATCGTTACACGGACCGGATCGTTTCCGCCAATGAGGTGCTTTCGGGGGACGCGGCGGAGAAACTGACCGACAAATTCGTGCTTGTGGGCGTCACTGGCCTGGGATTGCTGGAATTGAAGGCATCGCCACTGGGAGAACCGATTCCCGGTGTAGAGGTTCACGCCCAGATACTCGAGCAGATCTTCGAGAAGCGGTTCCTGCACCGGCCCACGGGCGCACGCTGGTTCGAGGCTGCGCTCCTCGCCGTGGCCGGTTTCGTCCTTCTCGCGGGCGTGCCGCGGATGCGGTCCTGGTTCATCTCTTTGCTCCCGGTTGCCGTGTTTCTGCTGCTCGGAACCTGCGGTCTGCTCGCATTCGACTCTGGATGGCTGCTTGATATCGCCACACCTGGACTTGGCGTGCTTGCGGTCTTTGTGACCGTGCTGGCCTCGACACTCGCGGAGACCGAGCGGCAACGCAAGCTCCTGCGTGAAGCGCAGGCGAAAGTTGAAGCGGAAATGCTGGTTGCACAACGGATTCAGACCGGACTGCTTCCCGACCCAAGAAAACTGTTCGCCTACGATCCGCGATTCCGCATCGAAGCGCATCTGGATCCCGCACGGACTGTGGGCGGAGATTTCTACGATTGCTTCATGGCAGATCCACGAAGGCTCTTCTTCGTGGTCGCGGACGTATCGGGCAAAGGCGTGCCGGCAAGCCTGTTCATGGCGCTGTCCAAATCACTCCTGAAAAGCGTCACGCTGCGCATGAAGGAAAATCCGGGCGCGATCCTGAGTCAGGCAAACGTCGAAATAGCCCGCGACAACCCGGAAGGTCTCTTCGTCACGACATTTGCCGGGATACTCGACGTCGAGACCGGCGAGTTTTCGTACTGCAATGCCGGTCACGAGCCGCCGATCCTGCGGCGGACGGACGGCACGTTCGAGCGGATCGAACACGCCGGCGGGCCGCCACTGTGCGTGATGGAGGATTTCGAATACCCGACCGAGCATCGCACGCTCCAAGCCGGGGAATGGCTATGTATCTTTACCGACGGCGTGACGGAAGCCGCGAACCAGCGCGACGTACTCTACGGCCTGAACCGGCTCAAGACTGTGCTGGCCAGTGAGCCCGAAACCGCTTCACCGGCGGCGCTCGTGGCGGCGATTCGCGACGACGTAAAGCGGTTCGCGGGCGCGGCCGAGCAGTCCGACGACATAACGATTCTGTGCGTTCGATGGGTCGGCCCTTCCGCCTCACCCGAGGCAACCGGAAGCGGCGCTACATGACGTCAGCTCACTATCATGACCGGGATTCCATGGGTAACTCGGTGAAAAATTCTCGAATGACCATGTTTCCGGCGCGACACTCCTCGCTGCCCGATCTGGTCGCATTTCTGGAGGGATTCTGCGACGCCACCGGGATCGATCGATCGAAATGCCTCCGGCTCAACCTCGTATTGGAAGAGCTTCTTACGAACACCGTCAGCCACGGACATCGTGGGGACTCCGATGCCCCGGTTTGGGTGACGCTCGCCGCAGACAATGACACCGTTCGAATCGCTTACGAGGACGTCGCGCCACCGTTCAATCCCTATGCGCGGATCAGCGAAGTGGCGCCGGACACACCGATCGAGTCGCGCCGGGTCGGAGGGTTGGGCGTGTTCCTGACCAAGGAACTCGCTGCCACCTACGACTATGCGTACGTCTTCGGAAGGAACCGGATCGACCTCGCGTTTGCGCGGTAGACGAAGCGAACGGAGTTCGGCTGATCGGGAAGGTCAATGACGCCGACCGGTTCGGCTGTTCTGCCTGCAAGTCCTCGAACCCTCCCGCAACCATTCCCCGAAAGATGCCAGACCGCCAGCAAGTGCGGATGCCGGGCGTCCACCCATTGGCATAGACGATCGGATTATTGACATTGGTCAATTCGGTCGAGTAGCCTCCAGAACTGGTTGTGCCAGGCGGCCGGCCGCCGCAAAAAGGGAGATTCAGTCCAGGTCGTGGGTCGTCCGCTGCCTCGCGTCAAGGTGCTGTGCGCGTTGCTCGCCTCGTGCCTCGCTGCGGGCGCGTTTGCCAATCCCACGGGTCCTTCAGTTGTTTCCGGAAGTGCCGCGTTCAGTTCCGCGGGCGGCGCGCTTACGGTCAGCAACAGCCCTAACGCGATCATCAATTGGCAGGGCTTTTCCATTGGCGCGGGCGAGCTCACCCGCTTCCAGCAGCAGAGCGCGGCCAGCGCAGTCCTGAATCGAGTGGTCGGACAGGACCCCTCGGCGATCCTCGGAACGCTTTGGTCGAACGGCCGCGTATTCCTCGTGAACCCCAACGGCATCGTCTTCGGGCAGGGTTCGCGGGTCGACGCCGCGGCCTTCGGCGCCTCGACCCTGAATATCAGCGACGCGGACTTCCTGGGTGGAAGACTCAACTTCCAGGCGGGCGCGATCGCCAAGCCGATCGTCAACCAAGGCGAACTGCAGAGCGCAACTGGTGGTTACATCTATCTGGTTTCGCCGGATATCACGAACAGCGGCCTGATCAGCTCGCCGCAGGGCGCGGTGGTGCTCGCCGCGGGCAGGACCGTGTCGCTTGCCGATATCGGCACACCCAACCTCAAGGTGGAGGTGAGTGCACCGGAGGCCACGGTGCGCAACCTCGGACAGATCGTGGCGGACTCCGGACGGATCGGCGTCTATGCGGGACTCATCCACCAGCAGGGCAGCGTGCAGGCCAACTCGGCGTCCCGGGACGCCGCAGGCCGGATCGTCTTGCGGGCAAGCGACACCGCGCTGCTGGAGCAGGGAAGCGTGACGAGTGCGAACGGCCCTGCTGGCGGCGCGATCTCGATCGGCGGCGATGTCGTCATCAATACCGGCCGGGTCGAAGCGAGCGGCGCGGCGGGCGGCTCGATCGCGGTTGCCGCGAGAAACTATCTCGGTGCCGGCACTCTGCGTGCCGACGGCGAGGCCGGTAACGGAGGCGAAGTCAGCGTTAACGCCACTGGCCGGATCATCCAAACCTCGGCCGAGCAAGTGTCCGCTAAGGGGACACAGCAGGGCGGCTCCATCGTCATCAACGCGGGCGAGCGGATATTCAGTTCCGCCACGCTCGACGCGAGCGGCGGGCGCGGCGGCGAAGTGAGCATGCTCGCGCCGGAAATTCTGCTGCTCGCAGCCACGATCGATGCGTCCGGCGCGAGCGGCGGCGGCACGGTGCTGATCGGAGGCGACTATCACGGCGCGAATCCGGCGGTGCCGAACGCGAACACGAACTGGATCAACTCGTTCACAACGATCAACGCCGACGCAAAGGAGTCGGGCGACGGCGGCCGGGTAGTCATATGGTCCGATCAAGAAACTCGGTTCTACGGCCGCATTTCGGCGCGTGGCGGCGCGCAATCCGGCAACGGCGGTTTGATCGAGGTTTCGAGCAAGGAAAAGCTCATCTTCGGCGGCACCGCGGACGCGGGCGCACCGAACGGCGCCGCGGGCATGCTGCTGCTCGATCCGAAGAACATCGTCATCGACGCCGCCGCGTCTGGCGGCGGCAACGCCATGCTGCTCGCCGATCCGAATCCGAATGCCGGTGACGGAACCGGGATGAGCGTCACGGTCCTTGCAAATAACAACATTGTCGTGGCGCAGCCGAACGACGATTTTGCGGCCGCTAACGCGGGAGCCGCCTATCTTTACAGCGGAACGACGGGCGCGCTACTCGCGACGCTCACCGGCAGCCAGGCGAGCGACGCTGTCGGCAGCGGAGGCGTCACCGCGCTCACCAATGGCAATTACGTGGTGAGCACTCCCTCATGGAGTAACGGCGGGGCGGCGCGAGCCGGCGCGGCCACCTTTGGCAACGGCAGTACCGGAATTTCGGGTGCGGTTTCGGCAGCCAACAGCTTGGTAGGCAGCATTGCCGATGACCGCGTGGCCGAGCCGAGCACGACGCCGGGCGCCGAACACCCTGGTGTCGTCGCGCTCACGAACGGCAATTATGTCGTGATCAGTCACAGGTGGACCAACGGCGCGCAGAGTTTTGCGGGCGCCGCCACATGGGGTGACGGCACGACGGGCATCGTCGGCCCGGTGAGCGCCGCCAACAGCCTCGTCGGTACCACTTCGCTCGATCGCGTCGGGAGCCACGGCGCGACAGCCCTCACGAACGGCAATTACGTGGTCCGAAGCGCTCTTTGGACGAACGGCGGAGCGGCGCGGGCCGGTGCGGCCACGTTTGGCAGCGGGACAACGGGCATTACGGGTGCAGTTACGACTGCCAATAGTCTGGTCGGAAGCGCGGTCGATGACAATGTCGGTGGCACCGTGACGGCGCTGACCAATGGAAATTACGTGGTCACCAGCCCGAATTGGGCGAACGGTGGTGTGGCGAGCGCCGGAGCTGTGACGTGGGCGAACGGCACGACGGGGATCACGGGTGCGGTGTCGGCTGCCAATAGCCTGGTGGGCACGACGGCGGACGATCAGGTCGGCATTGGAGGCGTTACCGCTCTCACCAACGGCAACTACGTGGTGCGCAGCTTCCGCTGGGATAACGGCGCGACGGTGGATGCGGGCGCGGTAACTTGGGGCAACGGCACGACGGGGATTACGGGTGCGGTGTCGGCTGCCAACAGCCTGGTAGGTACGACGACCAACGATTTTGTCGGCATTGGACCCGTTACTGCACTCAGCAACGGCAACTACGTGGTGAGCAGCCCGGGCTGGGATAACGGCGCGACGGTAAATGCGGGCGCGGCGACTTGGGGCAACGGCACGTCGGGGATCACGGGTGCGGTGTCGGCTGGCAATAGCCTGGTGGGCACGACAGCGGACGATCAGGTCGGCGGCTTAGTCACCGCGCTCACCAACGGCAACTACGTGGTGAGCAGCCCGAGCTGGGATAACGGCGCGACGGTAAATGCGGGCGCGGCGACTTGGGGTAACGGCACGACGGGGATCACGGGCGCAGTCTCGGCCGCCAACAGCTTGGTGGGTACGACGGCGTTTGATGTGGTCGGCATTTTTGGCGTCACCGCGCTCAGCAACGGCAACTACGTGGTGAGAAGCCCCAACTGGGATAACGGCGCGACGGTGGATGCGGGTGCGGTAACTTGGGGCAACGGGACGACGGGGATTACGGGTGCGGTGTCGGCTGCCAACAGCCTCGTGAGTACGACGGCGAACGATCAGGTCGGCAATGGAGGCGTCACCGCGCTCAGCAACGGCAACTACGTGGTGAGAAGCCCAAACTGGGCGAACGGCGGCGCGGCGAATGCTGGAGCGGTCACGTTTGCAAGTGGCACGACGGGGATCAACGGAGCCGTATCGGCCGCCAACAGCCTCGTGGGCACGACCGCGTCCGATTCCGTAGGCAGCGGCGGCGTCTTTCCGCTCGCGGGCAGTAACTACGTAGTGAGCAGCCCCGTCTGGAATAACGGAGCCGCTGCAAGCGCGGGCGCGGTGACGTTGGGCGACGGCGCCTTGGGTATTGCGGGCGCCGTATCCGCCGCCAACAGTCTCGTCGGCACAGTCGCGAACGATCAGATCGGCAGCGGCGGCATCACGGGACTGAGCAATGGAAACTATGTAGTCAGCAGCCCGCTGGCGGATGGCGGCGGTCTGGTCGATGCGGGGCTGGTCCATCTTACGTCGGCGAACCTGCTCGGATTCTCCTTCAACCCGGGCGCATCGGTGACGATCAGTCCTGCCTCCATCACCTCGATCACCAACGCCGGTACCGCGGTCACACTTCAAGCGAACAACGACATCACGCTCAATCCGTCTTCGCCGATCACCACGTCGGCGGGCGGCACGGGCGGCGCAATCACGATGCAAGCGGGTCGCAGCATCTTGATCAATTCGAGCATCACTACCGATAACGGCCCGATCACCCTTATCGCGAACGAAAGGGTGGCCAACGGCGTGGTCGACGCGCAGCGCGATCCGGGCTCGGCGGTGATCACCATGGCACCCGGCACGACGATCAACGCTGGAAGCGCGCCGATGTTTATCCAGGTCGCCGATGGCCTGGGACTTACCAATTCAGCGCGCGGCGATATCACCGTCGCGAATCTCGCGACCACAGGTCTGGCGGTACTCATCTATCAAGGAGGTTCGACTGGCGGCATCAGGCAGCAAGCAAACTCTGTCATCACTGCCGGTACTCTCTACGCTGATAGTCCCGGATCGGTTGCCCTGGACAATTTCCCGTCGGGCACGGGACATCTCGTCAACACTCTCGCCGGATTAACGTTTAGCGATTTCAATTTCAAGAACGGGCAGTCGCTGACGGTTGGGCTTGGCCCCTGCTGCGGACCTGGCGGTCTCAGTGCCGGCGGCAATGTGAATATATCGGCAAGCGGTAGCGTCACCTTCAACGCGAACGTGAGCAAGTTTGGCTTCGGCGGACCGTCGACGCTTCAGGTCATGGCCGATCAGGACATCATCGTCGCGGGCGGAAAATCGATTTCCGCCACCGACACTGCGAATCCGCTCAATATCGTTTTCGCGAGAGCAAGCTCAAGTCCGAGCGGAATCATGATCGGCGACGGTGTGACGACGTCCACGATCGACAGCAAGGGCGGCAACATTACGCTCGGCCGGGACGGCCCAAATGGTGGCGGCACCGTCGCTACGGGTGGTAACGGCCTGTGGCTCAATAAGGCGACGGTGAATGCCGGCACAGGGAACATAAACGTGGTTTTCGGGTTGGGTCAATTGGGGGCTGCGACCGGCTACGGCGCTCTCTTGAGCAATGGCGCCGTATTGCAGACAACTACAGGAAACATCCACATCGATGCGTACGGCAGCCAATTCTCGCCCGGCGGCGGAGTCAACGCCGGAGTGAAACTGATCGATGCCGCAACCAAGATCACGACGGCCAGTGGCTCCATCAATATCTTCGGCGTTGGCGGCACCGGTGGTCCGGAGCAGAGCTTGGGAATCTGGGTTGCAAATGGCGCGGTCATTGAAGCGACAGGTTCCGGGTCGGTCCTCTTAACTGGGATAGGCGGAGTGGCCGCGGGCGGCAATAACCACGGCCTGCTGATCGATGGGGCGGGAACGCGCGTCAGCACTGCGGGTGGTGCTCTGACGATGTTCGGCACAGCGTCAGGCTACAACGGGTTTGGCCCGCCAACCCCGACGACTGGAGGACCAAACGTCGGAATCTTCCTCGACAACGGGGCACTCGTCGAAACCACCGGCGCCGGCGCCATTTCACTTACCGGTTCCAGCGTGGGTTCGACGGACGCCGGCTCGAACCGCGGCATCCTTGTGCAAGGCGTCAGTACGACCGTACGATCGGCGAATGGAACGGTGACGCTTACCGGTACCGGCGGCAATACGACAGGCCTGCTAGGCGGCGGCCTGTCCAGTTTCAACGACGGAATCCGCGTCGCGAGTGGCGGCGCCGTGGAATCTACGGGTACAGGCGGCATTACGATGATCGGGACCGGCGGGACGTCGGTCGATGGCGGCCAGAACAACGGGATCGCGTTGAACGCTGGTCGCGTTCAGACGGGGAGCGGTGCGATCACTCTGACTGGAACCGGCGCGGGCGCTGGAGCGAAGAACGCCGGCGTTTTCCTCGACACCGCGAGCCAGATCATCTCCACCGGTTCGACAACCATCACGGGCTCCGGCTCGAACGATCCATCCGCGACGAACAGCCGAGGCATCGATCTCAACAGCGGTTCTATTTCGTCGACCATTTCGCTCACACTCAATGGCACCGGTGGGACCGCGTCCTCCGGCGTCGTAACGGCTGCCGGGACTTCGGCAACCGGGGGAACAATCTCGGTGCAAGCGATAAGCAATCTCAGCGTGGGGGGGAGCGTCGGCGCCACGAATAGCGCCACTCTCACCGCTGACGACATGGATATCGCGGGAACGGTGAGTGCGGTAAACACTGTGACGCTCTCACCGCTGACCGCGAGCCGAGACATCGCGATCGCCACGACCGCCCTCGGATGCGGCTCGCTTTGCATCGGTCCTGCGGAAATCCAGAACGTCAGCACGACAACGCTCGCCATCGGCCGCACCGATGGCACCGGCAGTTTGTCGGTCAATGAGGCGATCACGCCGAGCAACTTCAACTCGTTCATCCTTCAGCTTCGCGGCGGAACCGTGAACTTCAACGCGGGCGTCTCGACCCCGAATGCGGGCGGCCCGAGAACGCTGCATGTCGAAGCGAAACAGGATGTCCTCGTCGCGGGCGGCGTGACCATTGCGGCGGCGGATACCGCAAATCCACTGATCGTCGAGTTCATACCGAATGAAGCCGGTTTGGGAGGCGGTGTCCGGGTTGGCAATGGAGGACCCGCGTCGATGATCGACACGAAGGGCGGCGCGGTCGTGCTCGGTGAAGACTTGGCGGCCGGCGTCGTGCGTGCGCTCGGCACAACGGCGAGTGGAGGTCCAGGAGTCGCGTTGAACAACGCCACCGTCGATGCAGGCAGCGGCATTCTGAGGCTTGCCGGCCGGGGGCAGGCCGGTGCGAATTTTTCGCCTGGCGTCTATGTGGGTCCGGGCTCGGTGGTTCAAGCCGCCACCGGCACCGTGTTGCTGAATGGGGTTGGAGGCGACGCCGCATTGATCGGCAACACCAACCCCGGGGTTTACGTTTCCGGCGCCGGTACGAGAGTCGGCACCGTCCTGGGCAGCGTCACTGTGATCGGCCAGGGCAGTTCCATCGGTCCCGGGCCGAGCCACGGGATCGTCGTGGACAACGGTGCGATCGTAGAAGCCACCGGCTCCGGTACGGTCAATTTTGCGGGATCCGGATCCAGCGCGGCAGGTGGGATCGGGATTTTCATGTATGGAACCGGCACGCGTGTCAGTTCGGTGAATGGCGACATCAGTCTGTCGGGCACCGCCGGAGCGGCGAACCGGGCGCTCGAAATCGATTCCGGCGCGCTGATCGAATCGACCGGCGGCGGTGCGATCGCTCTTACAGCCGTCGGCGACCTTTTCATGGGGGCCCCCACGGCCGCACCCACGATACGAACGAACACGGGCCCAATCACCCTAGCTGGGACAACCGACGTCTTTCTACAGGGCGTTCTTCAGTCGACGTCCGGCGGGCCGATTTCAATTGGCACCACGGGCGGAACGATCAATCTCTTCGGCGCGCCAGGATCCACCCTCACTACCTCCGGCAACGTAGCGCTTTCCGCAAACTCCATTCAGCAAGCTTCCATGCCGATCGTCGCGGGAGGTGTCACGACGATCACCGCGAGCACTGTCGGGCTCACTGTCGCAAACAACGACTTCGCGAGCGTAGTGCTGAATGCGACCGGCAGCGTGTTTCTGACGGACCAGAACGCCATCAACTTCGGTACTTCTTCAACCGGCAGCAGCAGCCTTATCGTGAACTCTTCGGGGCCAATCACGCAAAGCGGGGCAATCACCGCAGGGTCAGCGACCTTCAATGCCGGGTCGAATCCCATCACGCTGACTCACGGATCGAATCACTTCTCGGGCGCGGTGAATTTGACCGGCAGCTCGGCCTCGATCACGGATGTCAGTGCGCTCTCGCTGGGGACGCTCGCACTGAGCGGTGACCTGACTGCGGGCGCAACGGGATCCCTTAGTCTGGGGCTCGGCGCGGTCGGTGGGAACCTGGTCGCGACAAGCAACGGCGGGGCAATCACGCAATCGGGCGGACTGGCGGTGGTCGGCAGTTCCACGTTCAATGCGGGGGCGGGCTCGATCACGCTGGCCAATGCGTCGAACGACTTCGGCGGCGCGGTGAGCCTGACCGGAGGCGTCGTTGCGATCACCGACGTGAACGCGATCAGTTTCGGGGCTTCGTCGGCGGGCAGCCTCACGGTGAATGCCGGCGGCGCGATTACCCAGACCGCGCCGATCACGACCGGAGCGGCGAGCTTCAACGCCGGTGCGAATCCGATCACCCTGATGGGGGCCGGCAACGACTTCACCGGCGCGGTCACGCTGACGGGCTCCTCGGCTTCGATCACTGACGCGAACGCGCTCCTCCTCGGAACGGTGTCGCTCGTCTCCGGCAGCCTGGCGGTGAGCGCCTCCGGTGCGATCACGCAAAGCGGGCCAATCACCGCGGGGCCGGCCACCTTCTTCACGCTCCCAGCGAGTCCGATCACGCTCACGAACGCCGGCAACGACTTCAGCGGCGCGGTCAGCCTCACCGGCGGCGCGGTGTCGCTCACCGATGCGAACGCGCTCGATCTCGGATTGGCGAATGTCTCGTCGCTGAACGTGACGGCAGGCGGTGCAATCACGCAGTCGGCACCGCTCAGCGTCAGCGGCACTGCCACGTTTGCTGCCGGGTCGAACGCGATCACGCTGGCGAACGCCGGCAACGATTTTGGCGGCGCGGTGAGCCTGGGCGGCGGCGCGGTGTCGATCACCGACACGAACTCATTAACGCTCGGGCTGGTCAACGCCTCGAGCCTCACCGCCAATGCGGCGAGCATCACCCAGGATGCCTCGGGTGTCGTAGTGAGCGGAACCTCGACGTTGAACGCCGGCTCGATCGCGCTGGCGCTCGGGACGAACGACTTCGGGACCGTGGTTGCAACGAGCGCCGGTCCGGTGGCTCTGGCGGACGTGAACTCGATCACGCTGGGCGCGACGAGCGCCTCCTCGCTGAGCGTGTCGGCTTTTGGCGGTTCCATTACCCAGAGCGGGCCGATCACGGCGGGGTCCTCCAGTTTCTTTGCGGGCGCGAGTCCGATCACGCTGACCAACGCCGGCAATGATTTCACGGGTCCGGTGACGCTCGGTGGAGGTATCGTCGCGATCACCGATGCAAACGCCGTCACGCTGAGCGGCGTCAACGCCTCGTCGCTGACAGTCAACGCCGCGAGCATCACCCAGGATGCATCGGGCATCGCGGTGAGCGGCACCTCGACGCTGAACGCCGGCTCGATCACGCTGACTTCCGCGACGAACGACTTCGGCACGGTTTCTGCGGCGAGCGCCGGGAACGTCTCGCTGACCGACACTAACGCGCTCGTTCTCGGCACGACCAGTGCTTCGTCGCTGAACGTGACCGCCGGCGGCGCAATCCCGCAGTCCGGCGCCGCGACCGTGAGCGGCACATCGACCTTCGCCGCCGGAACGAATCCGGTCACGCTCACCAACGCTTCGAACGATTTCGGCGGGACGGTGACCCTTACCGGGGGCGCCGTTTCGATCACCGATGCCAATGCGCTCACGCTGGGTGCGGTGAACGCGTCTTCGCTCACGGTCAATGCGACGAGCCTCACTCAGGATGCCTCGGGCGTCGTAGTGAGCGGAACCTCGACGCTCAACGCCGGATCAGTCACGCTCACTGCGGCGACGAACGATTTCGGCACGGTTGCCGCGACGAGCGCCGTCAACGTCTCGCTCACCGACGCGAACGCAATCGCGCTGGGCAGCGTCAACGCTACGTCGCTGAACGTGACCGCCGGCGGCGCGATCACGCAGAGCGGCCCGATCACCGCCGGCGCCGCGAGCTTCAGCGCCGGCGCCAACCCGATCACGCTGACCAACGCCGGCAACGACTTCACCGGTGCGGTGAGCCTCACCGGCGGCGCGGTCTCGCTCACGGATGCGAACGCGCTCGATCTTGGATCGGTGAATGTGTCCTCGCTGAACGTTGTCTCCGGTGGCGCGATCACGCAGTCCGCGCCGCTCAGCGTTAGCGGCGCCACAACGCTTGCTGCCGGGTCGAACGCGATCACTCTTGCCAATGTGACGAACGATTTCGGCGGTCCGGTCAGCCTGGGCGGCGCCGCGGCGTCGATCACCGACGCGAACGCATTGACGCTGGGCTTGGTCAACGCGTCCTCGCTCACGGTCAATGCCGCGAGCATCACGCAAGATGCGTCAGGATTGTCGGTGAGCGGGACGACCACGCTGAACGCGGGCTCCATCGCGCTCACGACGGCGACGAACGACTTCGGCACGCTGGCCGCGACATCGGGCGGCAGCGTAGCCGTGACCGACGCCAACGCGATCTCTCTCGGCGCGATCAACTCCGCTTCGCTGAACGTGACCGCTGGCGGCGCGATCACGCAGTCGGCGCCGCTCAGCATCGGCGGCGCATCGACCTTCGCCGCGGGTGCGAACCCGATCACGCTGACCAACGCCGCCAACGACTTCACCGGGGCGGTGAGCCTGACCGGAGGCACCGTTGCCATCACGGACGCCAATTCGCTCACGCTCGGCACCTTCTCGACGGGAGATCTGAGTGCAGTCTCCACGGGGGCGCTCAATCTCGGCCAAGGAACGGTAGGCGGCAACCTCGTGGCGACAAGCAACGGCGGAGCGATCACGCAGTCCGGTCCCCTCGCGGTGACGGGCAGTTCCACGCTGAATGCCGGCGCCGGCAGCCTCACCCTCGGCAACGCGGGCAACGACTTCACCGGTGCGCTGAGCCTCACCGGGTCCTCGGCAGCGATCACCGATGCCAACGCATTGGTGCTGGGCAGCGTCTCGCTCGGCGGCGGCAGCTTGACGGTGAACACCTCCGGTGCGATCACGCAGAGCGGCCCGATCACCGCCGGCGCCGAGAGCTTCAGCGCCGGCGCGAACCCGATCACGCTGACCAACGCCGGCAACGACTTCACCGGTGCGGTGAGCCTCACCGGCGGCGCGGTGTCGCTCAC
>ORMF010598573.1_pt1 | contig 26131 bp, 24 predicted proteins | sample 1779871 | NCBI WGS metagenome assembly ORMF01 (sample SAMEA104232316, study PRJEB22302) | groundwater metagenome | biome: forest; feature: aquifer; material: groundwater | place: USA | collected 2011-08-07 | depth 5.4 m | reverse complement strand
GAATCGGGGCACTCACATAGGCCCGGCCGCCAGGCCGGTACGTTCACGCAGTGCCAAGCCCGGCCCCTAGCGCGCCGACTCGCGTCCAGCGGACTGGTGCGCGGCGCGCGAGGCGCCGGGCGGCGTGCACACATTGCGTTCACCGCGCCGGGCCTACGATCGGCGCATCGGGGCACTCACATAGGCCCGGCCGCCAGGCCGGTACGTTCACGCAGTGCCAAGCCCGGCCCCTAGCGCGCCGACTCGCGTCCAGCGGACTGGTGCGCGGCGCGCGAGGCGCCGGGCTCAGCACTTCGGGGATACGTGCCGGCTTCGCCGGGCCTACGATTGGCGGAATGTCGCATTCGTTGACGCGGGTCTACGTTCACCTGGTCTGGTCGACATGGCGGCGGACTCCGTGGATCGACGCCGCGGTCGAACGGACGATTCGCGATGCGATCGCGAAGCAGGCGGAGCGCCTCGAGTGTGCGCTCCACGCGTTTGGCGCGAGCGACGATCACGTTCACACGCTTTTGGAACTCAATCGATCGACGACGCTCGTCGTACTCGTTCGCGCGCTGAAGGGCGCGTCCGGTCGCGTCACCAACATGAACCATCGCGAGTTGAATTTTCGCTGGCAGGAGGGCTACGGCGCCTTCAGCGTTTCCGAGCGCGATCCACAACCAGTGATCGAGTACATCCGCAACCAGCGCGAACGTCACGCAACCGGCGCGATCGACAGCGATTGGGAGCCAACCGCAACCCAAGCCGCCGACACCGAGTAGGCCCGGCCGCGAGGCCGGCACGCTCTCGACGTGCAGAGCCCGGCCCCTAGCGCGCCGAAGTGCGAACATCGGGCCCACCGGCGGCGCGCGAGGCGCCGGGCGTCGTCGACGCACGCACGCACCGCGCCCGGGAGCGTTCACCCCTCGAACGTCGGCAGCGCTGCGTACCGGGCGACGTGCCACTCCTCGTCGCCGAACAGCGTGTTCAATGCGTGCATGCGCTTGAAGTACAGCCCTACGTCGTGCTCGTCGGTCACGCCGATCCCACCGTGAAGCTGAATCGCCTGCTGCGTGACGAACTTCCCACTCGTACCCAGATGCGCTTTCGCGGCAGACACCGCACTCATGCGCTCCGTGCGATCCGCGTCGCCGACCTTGATCGCCGCCATGATCGCCATCGAGCGCACGAGTTGCACTTCGACGAACATCTCCACGGCCCGGTGCTGCAGCGCCTGAAACGTGCCGATTTTCACGCCGAATTGTTCGCGCGTGTTCAGGTACTCCGTCGTCATCGAGAGCACAGCGCGAAGAATCCCCACGCCCTCGGCCACGGCCGCCGCTGCGCCGTGGTCCAGCACGCGTTCGATGACGTCTGCGGCCGCGCCGTCCTCGCCGAGTCGATGATCGTCCGACAGTTCGACGCTCGACAGCTTGACCATGGCCGCGCGATGTCCGTCGATCGTTTGCATCGGCGTGATCGCGAGTCCGTTGGCGTCTTTCGGCACGACAAAGAGCGAAATGCCGCCGCGATCCGTCGCCGCGCCCGCCGTGCGCGCGGACATGACGATCGCGTCCGCCGTGTGTCCGTTGACCACGAATGCCTTCTCGCCCGTGAGCACGTATCCTGCGCCGCGGCGCTCGGCGCGCGTGTGCACGCTGGTCGTCTGGTAGCGTGATCCGCGTTCGGCGTACCCGAAGGCCAGCGACGTCTCGCCCGCGAGCATCGGCGCGAGCCAACGTTCGTGCGCGCGTGAATCCCCCGCCATCGCGATGGCGTTGCCGGCGAGGACCACCGACGCGATGTACGGTTCTGCAACGAGGCTCGTTCCGAACTGTTCGAGTACGAGCGCTACGTCGACGAAGGAGCCTCCCAATCCGCCGGCGGTCTCGGGAAACGACACGCCGAGCCAGCCGAGTTCGCCCATCTTGCGCCACAGGTCCGTGCTCCAGCCGCGAGGATCTCCGCGCAATTTTCGCACGCGGCCCGGAGGCGATTCACGCTTCACGAACGTGGCGGCGCTCTCGACGAGCATTTGCTGATCTTGGGTCAGTTCGAAGTCCATCTCGAGTGCGCTCCCGGTTCAGCGAGTTGGCAAGCCCAGGATGAGCTTGGCGATGATGTTCTTCTGGATCTCGTTGGTGCCGCCGTAGATCGTCGTCGCGCGGTTGTAGAAATACGCCGTCGGAATCCACTGTTCGAACTCAGGCACGATGCCCGGTGCGTTGAACCACGACAGGGCATCGTGGCCCATGAGTTCCATCGCGAGTTCGAACGCCTGTTGGAGTATTTCCGACCCGCGAATTTTCAAAATCGACGCGTCCGCGCCGGGGGCATGCCCGAGTTGCGCGCTCGCGAGCGCGCGATAGTTGGTCATCTGGTGCGCGCGGAACTTCACCTCGAGCCGCGCGATCTTCGCCCGCACGGCGGCATTGTCGATCAACCGAACGCCGTCGACTTTCGTTTCGGCTGCGATGCGTTTGACGCGACGCAACGCACGAGCGGAGTGCCCGACCGCGGCGATCAGCGTGCGTTCGTGTCCGAGCAGTGCCTTCGCGAGCGTCCAGCCACCGTTCAGCGGCCCGACGAGATTCTCTGCGGGGACGACGACGTTCTCGAAGAACGTCTCGGCGAACGCCGGCGTTCCGCCGAGGGTGAGCATCGGCTTGGCGACCACTCCCGGGGACTTCATGTCGATCAGGAGGAAGCTGATCCCGGCCTGCTTCTTGGCGGTCGGATCCGTACGCACGAGGCAGAAGATTCGATCCGCGTACTGGGCGTACGTCGTCCAGGTCTTCTGTCCGTTCACGACGAAGTTGCCGCGACCGTCGTCCTCCGCGCGCATCTGGAGCGACGCGAGATCGCTGCCGGCGTTGGGCTCCGAGTAGCCCTGGCACCAGATCTCCTCGCCCGCGAGAATCTTCGGCAGGTAGCGCTTTTGTTGCGTTTCATTTCCGAACTGCATGATCAGCGGACCGACCATCGACAGCCCGAACGGACTGAGCTGCGGCGCGCCGGCGAGTTCCAGTTCCTCGACCAGAATGAACCGACTCGTCACGTCGAGTCCCGGACCACCGAACTCCGTCGGCCAGTGCGGCGCGACCCAGCCCTTGCGGAACAGGATCTTGTGCCACTCCATCACTTCGCTGACTTCGAAGTGGCCGTCGATCCGTGCCTTCGCGGCGATCGGCGGAGGCATGTTCGACGCGATCCAGGTACGAACTTCTTCGCGGAATGCGATCTGCTCCGGCGTGAACGTCAGGTCCATGGCCGGCATCGTCTAGCACGACCTGTCGCGCCGTGGCTCGGGTCTTCGACGCACAACACGCTTCCATCCGGCCGCCCCCCGGCCCCACAATGGCGCGCGAACCCATGAGCGAACTTCGCGATGCTCCGCGTGTTCTCGGGCCCGAGGCTCGCGAAGCCGAGTCCGCCCGCGACGCGGCGAACCGGCGAGTGCTCTGGATCTGGCTCTGGCCTTTCCTCGTCCTGACCGCGGCCGCGATCGTACTGTTGGTTGCCGGGCACGTTTTCGATCAGGGCCGCGGCTTCATTCGTGCGCTGCAGAATCCCGATCCGCACGTCGCAGCGTCGGTTCTCGGCAACGTCGGGCAGGTCGTCGCACAGGTCCTCGGCGTCGCGATCTCCGTCGTCGCGATCATCGTCGAACTCGCGGCCAACCGGTACACCCACCGAATTACGGAACTGTTTTTCCGCGCTCGCGTGAATTTCGTCGTGATGGGGCTGTTCGTCGTTTCCGTGCTGCAGACGATGTGGGCGTCGTTCACGTTCACCGACACGTACGCGCCCAAGGGCGCGACCGCGCTCGCGATGGCGTTGATGACGGTCTCGGTTCTCTTGTTGCTCCCGTACTTCGCGTTCGTCGCGTCGTTCGTCAATCCGCTCAACATCATCCGGCGAATTCGCCGGGAGACACTGCGCGCCGTGGAAAACGGCCCGCGTTCGGATCTTCCCACCGACGTCGAGAACGTTCAGCACACGGCCGAGGACGGAGCGGAACAGCTTTCCGACGTGTCGCTCAACGCGATGGCCAATCACGACAAGGGAATCGCGATGGCAGCCGTCAACGCCGTCGGCGACCTCGTGAAGGACTACCTCGACGTGAAGTCCGAGCTGAACAAGAGCTGGTTCACGATGGGTGCCGAGGTGCGCGGCAATCCCGACTTCGTGTCGCTGGCCGACGAAGCGTTGGGGGAGATCGAAAAAGATCGGACGTGGTTCGAGTTCAAGCTCTTGCGCCAATACGAGACGATCTACCGTGCGGCGCTCAACAACGCCCGCGAACTGAACTACCTGATCGCCATCAACACGCGCGAGGTTGCCGAAGGTGCGATGGAGCGCGGTGACAAGCGCGTCATCGATCTCACGATCAAGTTCTTCAACACGTATCTTCGGGCCACGGTCAACGCGCGCGACGTGCGCACGGCGTACAACGTGCTGAACCAGTATCGCGTACTCGCGGAGGCGGCGCTTCGTCGCGGGGAGGGACGCGTTGCGATCGCGATTGCGAAGTATTTCAAGTACTACGGTCAGCTCGCGTTCCACATGGACCTGGGGTTCATCTTGGAGACGGCCGCGTACGATTTGTGTTCGCTCAACGAGCTGGCATTCGACCTCGGCGCCAAAGAACGCCCTGAATTGCTGCGCGTGTTCCTGCAGGTGGACAAAGAGGGCGAGGGCGCCAAGAAGGAAGCCGCGCTTCGAGGCGTTCGCAAGGCGCAGGTGAAACTCGCCGCGTACTATCTGTACCGCGGCGACGCGGACGCCGCGCGTCTCGTGTATCGGGACATGGAAAACGAACAGCCCTCGCGGCTGGCATCGATCCGCGACGAGCTGCTCGCGGTGGATTCGCCCTACTTCTGGGAGGTCACCGACCGCGGCACGAACTTCGACTGGATGGCGACCGAGCGTCGCGAGAAAGTCGTCGAATTCTTCGAGTGGTTTGGCGACCAGCTCCCGACCCCACGCTGGAGTGTCGTCCCGAGCTCAGCCACCGCCGCCCCGCTGCCCGTGCGGGCCACCGCGACGACGAAGGAGTCGGTGCTCTCGGACACCGACGCCGCGCAACTCGTCAGCGACCCCGGCGCCGTGTCGCGCGTCTCGGCACCGCCGGCGGGAGCCGATCACACCCCGACGCCGCATCGCGCGGAGACGGGCAATCCACTCGACCGTGCATCGTCGCCCCCCGAGATCGACGCGGCGCGCCCGTCGGCCCCCGGCGAGACCGTCTCACCGGCGGGCGTCGCCGATCCGTCCCGCGAACCGAAGCGTTGAGCGTTCGTCACCCCCGCGACGCGTGTTGGGCACCGCCGCGCGAGACGAGCAGCAGGTGGTCGACGATCATCGCGAGCGCGACGCGATTCTCGCCTCCCTCGGGAATCACGAGATCGGCGAAGCGCTTGCTCGGTTCGACAAACGCGAGGTGCATCGGTCGAACGGTCTCGTAGTATTGCGCGCGCACCTGCTGAAACGTTCGCCCGCGGTGCTCGAGGTCCCGCCGGATGCGTCGCATCAGGCGAATGTCGGCGTCCGTGTCGACGAACAGCTTGATGTCCAACTTCTCCCGAACGGACGCGACGGCAAGAACCAGAATCCCCTCGACGACGACGATCGGTACGGGCGGAACGTCAATCTGGTTCGCGGCGCGGACGTGGTTTGCATAGTCGTACACCGGCTTTCGAACCGCGCGCCCGGCTCGGAGCGCTTCGAGGTGATCGACGAACAACTCGTTCTCGATCGAATCCGGGTGGTCGTAGTTGACCCGCGCTCGCTCTTCGAACGGCCGCTCGGCTTGATCGCGATAGTACGCATCGTGCTCGAGCAGGGCCGCGGTTCCGGGCGGCAATGCGTCGACGATGGCCCGCGCGATCGTGGTCTTCCCCGACCCGCTTCCGCCCGCGACACCGACGAGAATTGCACTCACGGCGGCAGTGTAACGTGTCAGATCGACGCGCGCAGAGCTTCAACGAACCGATCGTTTTCGCTCTCGGTGCCGACGGTGACTCTCAGTTGGAACCGGAACCGTTCTCCCGCCGCGTGAAACGAACGCACGAAGACTCCCCGCTCGGCGAGCGCCGCGTACACGTCGGCGGCGTCGCGCGGCACGGGGATCCAGAGGAAGTTCGCCGCCGACGGCGCGACCGCAACGCCGGCCACCGCGCCCAGCAGGTCCCGCAAGCGTTCGCGCTGCGTGATGATCGCGTCGACGGCGCGCGAAAACGCGGGCGCAAGTTCGCCAAGCACCAACTCGGCGGCGCGCTGCGAAAGCGCGTTGAGATTGTACGGTTGGCGCACGCGCTCGACGAGCCCCGCGATTTCCCGCGGCAGAATGGCCCATCCCACGCGCGCGCCCGCCAGGCCGATCTTCGAGAGCGTCTGCAGCTGCCCGACGTGCGAGTGTTCGGTCCGCAAGTCGTCGTAGCGCGTTCCCGAGAATGCGCCGTACGCCTCGTCCATGATCACGAGCGTGCTGTCGCGCGTCGCGTCGACGAGCTGCTGCACGCGTGAGCGCTCGAAGCAGTTGCCGGTCGGATTGTTGGGGGAGGGGAGAAATAGAACATTCGGCTGCTCGCGCTGCACGACGTCGCGCATGGCAGCAACATCGAGGTCCCAGTGCGCGTCGAGCGGCACCGGCGTCGGTCGCAGCCCGTGCGCAAGCGCGGAGATTCGGAACATCACGAACGTCGGATCGGGATACATCACGGCCGCGGGACGGCCGCCTTCGCGTGCGCGGCCGAGCGCCCCGAGCAGCAACGTGATGACTTCGTCCGAACCGCAGCCGATCACGATCTCGTCGGGATGGGCGTGAACCGATTCCGCGATCTGCTCGCGCAGGCGACGGGCGCGAACGTCGGGGTAGCGATGAAGATCGACCTTCGCGAGTTCCTCGGCGAGGCGGGCGCGGGACGTGGCGTCGAGTGGGACCGAGCACTCGTTCGCGTCGAGGCGTGCAGCGCCGGGCGGAATGTCTGCCGGCCGATACGCGTGGATCTGCGTGAGTTCTGGGCGGACGAGCGGATCGAACCAGGCCATGCAGATCCTCCGGCGCGGCATGATACAAGGTTCGTCGCGTGCAAATCGTCGCGGCCGACGTCGGTGCCACCAAAACGCGAGTTGCGCTCGTCGACACCATCGCGCCTGGTCTCCCGATCGTCGCCGCCGAACGCTTCGAGAACGCACACGCGGGAGGACTCGAGGCCCTCGTCGTCGAGTACACCACGCGTCATCGCGTTCGTCCGGACGGCGTCGCGATCGCCGTCGCGGCGCCGGTGGCGGGTCGCCGCGCACGAATGACCAACCTGTCCTGGCACATCGACGCCGATGAAATCGCAGCGCGCCTCGGTTGCGCGCGGGTGTGCCTGCTCAACGACTTTCACGCGGTCGCGCTCGGGATCGCGCATCTCTCGGACGGCGGGCGCGTGTGCATCCAGGCCGGCGTGCGCATCGCGGGCGGGGTCACGGCCGTGCTCGGTGCGGGGACGGGTCTCGGCGAAGCGATGGTCGTCGCGTCTCCCAGCGGCCCCATCGTCGTGCCGTCGGAGGGTGGACACGCGGACTTCGCGCCGACCGACGAACTGCAGATCGACCTCCTGCGTTTTGCACTCCGCCGTCACGACCACGTGTCGTACGAACGCGTGTGCTCGGGCATCGGCTGGCCGCTGCTCTACGAGTTCTTGCGCTCGCGCGATCCCGATTCGGAGTCCCGTGACGTGCGCGACGCGCTGGCGCGTGGCGACGACGCCGGTGCGACGATTGGCACGTACGGTGTCGATCGGCTCGACGTTCTGTGCGGTCGAACGCTGGACCTGTTCGTGGACATCTACGGCGCCGAAGCGGGCAACCTCGCGCTCAAGGCGCTGCCGCGCGGGGGACTGTTCGTCGCGGGCGGGATCGCGCCGCGCATCCTCGGACGCATGACCGACGGCCGTTTCCTGCGCGCGTTTCGGGCCAAGGGTCGCTACGAAGCGCTGCTTGCGTCGATCCCCGTGGACGTCGTCACCGACCCGGACGTTGCACTCCGCGGCGCCGCGTCGTGTCTGCTGGGGTGAGGTCGGTGTTCACACCGCGAGCAACGCACGCAGCTTGCGAGACGACTGGCGTGACACTTCCAGCGTCGCTCCCGCGTCGGTGACCAGTTGGACGCGACCACCGGGGAGATCGTCGATCGCGGACACGTGGTCCAGATTGACCAGCAGTCCCCGGTGCGCGCGAAAAAATCGCGACCCGTCCAGCCGCGCTTCGAGTGCCGCCAACGTGTAGTCGGTCGAGTAGTTCTCGCGTCGGGTATAGACGTTCACCAGTTCGTGCTCGACGGCGCAGTGCGAAATCTCCGCGACAGGAACGAGCAGCACCCGCCCCGCCCGTGTGACGGGGAGCTTGTCCGACAGCGGCCGGTCCGCCCGCACGCGCGCGATCAGCGGTGCAAGAAGTTCGTCGGATCGCTCGCGCATGCCCCGTGTCTGTGCACGTTCGACGGCGCGGCGAAGTCTCTCCGCGTCGAACGGCTTGAGTAGGTAGTCGATCGCGCCAGCGTCGAACGCGTCGATCGCATACCGGTCGTGCGCAGTCGTGAAGATCACGTACGGCTGCGGATGCGGCATTCGCGCGACCAGTCCGAGTCCGTCGAGCCCGGGCATTTGAACGTCCAGAAAGGCGAGGTCCGGCGAGTGTTCCGCCATCAATGCCAGCGCCATCTCACCGTCGTTCGCTTCGCCGACGATCTCGATTCGCCCGGGCAACGCCTGTTCGATCATTCGCAGCAGCCGTTCACGCGCCGGCTGCTCGTCGTCCACCACGATCGCGCGAATTGCCGTCATGCCGCGTCGGCCTTGCGCTCGTTGTTGGCATCAGGAGACGCGGACGCCTGTACGCGAATCACGGCGGTCGTCTCGCGTCCGTCGTCCGCGATCGCGAACGCATCCGCGGAGCCCCACGCCATCTCGACCCGGCGGCGCACGAGTTCCAGTCCGATTCCGCCCTCGCGCGTGACGCCCATGCAGCCCGGAGAACGCACGCGCAGCTCCAGTATTCCGTCGGGGCCAACCCGCGCGCTGAGCGAGATCTCGCCCTCCTGGATTCGACCGTGTCGCACCGCGTTCTCCAGAAGCGGCTGGAGCAAGAGCGGCGGCACCATTCGACTGGCGGCGGCGGGGTCGATGTCGACGGCATATTTCAGCGCAGGGAAGCGCGCTGCGAGCAGCCCGAGATAGTCACGCGCGAGGGCAACTTCTTCTTCGAGCGCGTGCAGCGTCCTGCGTCGTGTGTCGAGCACCGCACGCAAGAGGGACGAGAGCCGCACGACGTTTTCCTCGGCGGCCGCGGGATTGGAGACGCATTGGCTCGCAATGGCGTTGAGCGCGTTGAACAGGAAGTGCGGATCCAGATCCGCTCGAATCGCATAGAGCCGCGCTTCTTCGAGTTCGGCGCGCAACTGCCCATGTCGTTCGAGACTGCGATCGAGCCGCTGCTCCAACTGCACGTCGCGGGCAAGGCCCCAGCCGCCGACCATGAATAGCAAGGCCGTGACGGTGAACTCCCGAGCCGCGATGCCACTGCCACCCGCGCGCGCGACGAGTACGTAAATCCCCGCGAGCAACGCGAACAGAGCCAGCGCGATGGCCGCTGCGGCGACGCCACGGACGAACTTGCGGGCGCGCTCGCCGTCGGCTTCGAGTGGTGCCAACGCGCGCCACGGCAGCGGTCCGAGCAAGAGTGTGTACACCGCGGCGACCGGTCCGAACGCGAGACTCGCTCCATCGCGCGTGCGCATCCATTCGAACGCACCGAGGCCGGCGCCGAGGGCGATCGTGACCGGGAGCCGCCAGGACCGCGTGGCCTCGCGAACCGTGTCGCGCATCAAGCTCCCGAGGTCTGTCGCTCCCCGCGCCATTGGCTTCCCGACGGTTGTAGTCGTTGCGCGATGCGGGCGCAAAAGGGCGACGGCTCGCCCGTTCGGAGAATCCTGACCGCTGAAGCGGCTGGCGACGATTGACCGCCTTGGCTGCGCGAGGCTTTCCGTGCGCGCTGTGGGGGCGCAATTGAACTCCACCCCGCGCGCCTGCGAAGGGTCGCGCAGGCGACCCGGTCAACCTCAGCCGGCCGATTCATCGGCCCGGCACGCGATGCATCGGCCCTGTGCGCTCACGATCGGCAGCGGTACACCCGCAAGTCCCGCGCGGCGACGACGATGTGTCCGTCCCGCGCGGGCGCCAGGCGCGTCGGATCGTGCGTTCCGCCCATGGGCGGCAGCCAGCGGACGGGTTGTTCGTAGGGCGGATCGACGCGGTACGTTCCGCCGTCGGTCGCCAGAAACAGCACTTTGCCCGCATACGCCAGTCCTTCGGCCCGGCGGTCGCCGTCGATGCGCAGCACGCGCCGAATCGTTCCCGTCGCACGCTCGCAGATTTCGAGCCAGACGGCCATCGCCGACGCCCCCGCGACGGCGAACGTGTCCGCGTCCATCGCGACGACTTCGAACGCTTCATCCAGGTCGTTGGCAAACGCACGACGGGATGTCACCCGGCCGTCCGCACCCAGCAGTTCGACGGCGCGCGCGTCGACGCTCACCATCCCACGCGAATCCCACAGCAGCGCCCGCGGTTCGCCGCCGCCCGTGACGCTGCGCGACACTTCGGCTCCGTCGGCGATCGCGTGCACGGTCAAGCCGGCCGGACTCGTTCCCACGGCGACGTTCAGACCGTCCGGCGAGATGGCCACGGCGGGTTCGTCTCCCATGGCGGCGACGCTCCACCGTGCGAGGCCGGTGCCGAGTTCAAAACACTCGACGCCATCCGGTGTCGCGACGATGAACGTCCGTCCGTCCGCGGCCACGGCGCACGCGCGCGCCGTCCGCGTCGCGCCGAGCATGAGCGTCCCGCGTGGATTGAGGCTCAAGGCATCGCGCAGGCGAATCTCGCCGTCGAGCGTGTCCATCACCACGGCGAGCGTGCGCCCGGCAGGGCACGTCGCGATCCGGAAGATCTTCCCTTCTTCTCGCGTGGCGATCGGTCGCGGGAACATGTGGCCTCCCCGGTAGGTAGCGGGATCCGTGCCACGCATCAAGGGACGCCGTGCGTTCGATTGTGCTAAAGCTCGCGACCGTGAAACGGGTGCCCCGCCGAATCGCCTGGACGCTGCTCGCGTGGGTGGCGTTCGCAGCCTGCCGCCGGCATCCCGAGCGCACGCCCGAAGGGACACTCGCGCTGCTCCGGGCGTCGTTGGTCACCGGTTCGCCACCGCTCGCGCGCGTCGCGGACACGCTCGTGTACAACCAGGCCGGGTTTCTGCATCAGGCCAATTTCCTCGAACGAACAAGCGGAATTCACCTCAGTGAGACGGCCGTGCGCAACGCCCAGGCGGACATTCGCACCCGCGGCGAGCCCTCGCGCTTCCTGGCGGGCGTCCGAACGCTGTTGCGAAACGGACACTGCGAGCGCATCGGCGATACGGAATTGCCGCGGTCGTTCGAGACGCCTCCGGCTCCCAACGATGGGTGGCCCGCGATGGCCCGCGAATTTCAGCGCAGCGTCGCCCGGCGTGTCCAGGGTGCGGTCGCCGGGGAGTTCCGATGCGACGGCGGGCCGTCGTTTTCGGCCGCGTTCGTTCACCCCGAGCCCGATGACGGAAGCCTGCGCGTCGCGTACTTCGGGTCGTCCAGTCAGCCGTAGTCAACCCGGACGCGCGACGGTCATCCGCAGAATGCGATCGGCGCGCACGATCCGCAGCCCCGGCGTCGGTCCGTCGGTCGCAAGGTACAAGTGCGGCGGCACCCATCGCTCGACGACACCGCGGAGCGTCATCTCGTGACGACCGCGTGGGCGCACGACGATCGCGCATGGAGCAGCCGACGCGAGCGCAGCCTCGAGTTGGCGCGCGATCTGCGTGCGAACGCGCACCGGCCCGCGCTGACCGACACGAACTTCCCACAGATCGCGAGGCGTCACGGGCTCGAGCAGCGGGACGAGTCGGTCGAAGAGTTCCGCGGTGGCCATCGCGTCGGGAAGCGCGCTGTGCCACGCGCGCTCGGCGAGGCCCAACTGCACGGCGAGGGAACGCAGCCGGTACGACGGCGCGGCGAGTGCGCGCCGTGCGAGCGTGAGTGTGTCGATGCCGTGCGGAACGGTGACATCGGTGAGTCCCACGGACGCAAACGCCCGGTGAACCATCGCGATGTCGAGCGAACCGCCGTGAGTCACGACAATGGATCCGCGCAGGCGTCCCGCAATTTCGTCGGCGACCCGTGCGAACGAAGCCGCGATCGCGGTCTCGTACGTGTCGACGAGCGCCTCGCCCCGCCGCCGCACGAGCGCGATCTCGACGATCCGGTCCCGCGCGACGTCGAGCCCGGTGAATTCCGCGTCCAGGAACACCCACGGCGCCGACGAGATGGGATCGTCCCAGGGCGTCCCGCGAGGAGGGTCGTCGGGCCAGCGGTGCGTGCTCGCGGCGTCGCGCATCGAACGCGGAGTATCGTCGACGAGTTCACGCGAGCCTAGCGCGTGCCGGCGAGAGCGTGGAAATACCGACAACCAGTGCAGACACGTGTGAACGGGACTTGCAGAAAGGCGTGCCGCAGTCTAGAGGTGCAAGGATGCGCTTACAGGACGCGCTCGCGGCGTTGCCGCCCCAAGAACGCGAAGCGCTCCGGACGCGACGTGGCATTGCTCTGGACCCGCGAAAGCGAATCGATGAGATCGAGCAGACCGCTCGTGCTCTCGTGTCCGAAACGGACATTCGTCACAGCCGCTTTCCCGCCGATGCGCGGGGGTTGTTGGGTCGGCTCGCGGCGGCCGGTGGCACGCTCGAGAACGCGGCGGACGACCCGGGAGCGACGCTGCTCTGCGAACTCGGAATCACGTATCGCGTTGCCGCGGGCGAAGGCGAGGGGGGGCGCGGCAAGAAGCGCAGTCGACCGCCGACGGCATCGCTCGTTCTGCCGAGCGCGTTCTTGCTTCAGGTGCCGTGTGGCGAGGGCGAAGATCCGCGCAGCATGCGGGTGTGCCTCGGCTTCGTCGATTCCGAGCTGCTTCCCAATCTCGCGTCGACCGTCACCGGCAAACCGCTTGCGGTCACGGGTCCGCTCGCGCTGCAGGAGGTCTGGGAAGTTCTCTGCACGCCGTCGATCTTCGATGATCGCATCGCGCAGTTGCCCGCACAGGAAGCACGCCTGCTCGACGGAATCGAGCGTGCTGGCAGCGAAGTCACGACCGACGAACTCATGGCGCTCGACGCGTCGCCGGGGCTGTACCGGAACGCCGCGGGCATCGCGGTTCCCAAGCGCGGCGCGCCGTACATGTTGCAGCGCCGTGGAATGCTCTTCACGATCGGACTCGACCGATACGTTCTCGCGTCCGAAGTGTCGCGCGTCGTGGGCGCCAGTCGCCAGCGCGAGCGTGCGTCACGTCGGGCCGAGATTCTCGCGACCCTCCAGTCGGACGACTACGCCCCGCGTCGCGCCCGGTATGCGCGTGATCCGTCGCTGCCCGCGGCCGCCGCGCTCGCGATGCTGCGTTGCTGGGACGTCGCAATGCGCGACGAAACGGGCGCGCCGCGTGGAGCGGTGCGGAAGATCGCCGAGCGCCTCGGTGAACGCGAAGACACGATTGCCATGCTCGTTGCGCTGTCACGGGCCGCCGGTCTGGGTCGCTTGCTCGTTCCGGATGTGCAACCGCCCGGCAGCCTCTTGGGCGTTCGCGTTGGAGACCTCGGGAAACTCCTGCGAATGACGTACCGCCGCGGCGGCGCATGGGACGAGACTCGTACGGATCCCGAAGTCGCGCGCTTCGGTGTCAACGAGCGGGCGCTGACGGCCGCGCCGGCGTTGCGTTCGATCGTCCTGGAATCGCTGGACGAGCTTGCCAAGGATCGATGGGTGCCCGTGGCCGCGATCGTGCGGTATACGCTTGCGGATCCGCGGATGCCCGGAATCATGCGCATCCACGAGCGCGCGCGGCGCGAGCGAACCGACGCGTTCCGCGAGGGGCTCGAAGCGGCCGTGCGCGCGATGATCACCGAGTCCATCCCGGCGGTGGGCCTCGCGGACCTGTCCGACGATGGGGAAACCGTACGAATGTCGTCTCGCGAGCGCACGTCGAACATCGAGGCGCGGCCCACGATCGTTCAGCGCAACACGCTCCACGTGCCGGGTGGCACGCCGCTGTACCGTGCGCTGGCCCTCGCGGACTTCGCGGAGCCCGACGGCATCGAGCCCGACGCGGGCCACGTGCTCTACCAGCTCGGGATGTCGGCCCTTGCCCGTGCGCGCGCTCGAACGCTGTCCGCGGACGACGTCGCGACGCGGTTCGCGGGCGTGGGAATCGTCGCACCGCTGCCCCCGGCGGCGGTAGAGATCATCAGCGGACTTGGCGCGGCGCGCGAGGCCGGGTTGGTCCAGGTCGCGTTTGCATTGGTCATCGACGACCCGGAGCTTCGCGCGGAAGTGCGAGCGGATCCGGGCTGCCGGCGCATGCTGCTCGAAGTGGACGCCGGGCCGCTGTTGCTCGTTCGCAGTGACGTTGACAGTGCGCGCTTGCAGGCGCGGCTCTCGCGCCTTGGGATTCGATTGCAGGCAGTCGAGCCCGAGCCGTTGCGCTCCGAGTCCTCGGCGTCGAGCGCTCCCCCGGCCGCGCCCGTCACGGTCTCGCGCGCGAGCATCCGCCGTCGCGCCAGCGCAACGCCCCCGTCGGACGACGGCAGCGCGCGCAGCGCATGACAGTCACCCCCGCGGGACGATGTACCGTTCGGTTCGCATCGCGATTCCGACGGTGTGCACTGCATCGTCGACGGCTTCGACGACGCGCTCGAGCGTGACCTCGTACCAGACGTCCAGCACGTGGGCCGGATCGCTCACCGAGCGGATTTCCCGCGCTCCGGCGTCGCGTTCGATGAATCCCGCATCGACGAGGGCGGACATCTTCGAGCGCACGGCGTCCAGCAACGCGAGTTCGGACATCATCGGCGCGTCGTTTCGTTGCGCGCGGGCGACGATCGTCACCATGGGCGCGGCTCCACCGCGCGCGCGAACGCCCGCTTCCATCAGGTGGACGTTTTGTCGTTCCGCGAGGTGAACCTCCTCCTCGCGTACGCGAAAAACCTCGAACCCGGCAGCGACGAGCGCGTTCTTCAGTTCTTTGACGTCGATCACCGCCACGCCGGAGTCTCCTCCACCCCGCTGCCGCGAATCGTTGCGACGATAGCATAGTCCGCGCGGCGCGAAGCCAGAGCTTTCGTTTGACCCACGGGTCGTCCGCGGGACTTGCCGCCGCCGTCCGCGGGACGCTAGTGTCCGCGGGCGAAATCTCAACCCGTCGACGGCGAGAGGGGCGCCGCACCGAGGAGTCCCCTTCGATGAACAGCGTTCTGTATTTCGGTGGAAACCCTGCGGAACTGCTCGCCCTCGGCACGTCCCGCCGAATGGGCGACGGGGAAGTGCGGTCCACGTTCGCCGAGATCGCGCCCGGCGAGGACTTCAACTTTCTCGTCGAGCGCGACGCTGGCCGCGCATTGCGACGTTTGTCGTCGCGGGCGGTCGATGTGACGGTGGTCGACGCTCGTGGCATCGCCGAGCCGGTCGACGCGCACGAGTCGATGTTGATCCTCGACCGGTTGTTCCCGCGGCACGACTCGTCGGGTCCCGCGCGACGACTTCGAACAATCGTCCTCGTGGACAGCACTCCCGCCGGCGCCCGCGCGGCATTCCGCGCCGGCGCGCATCGCATCGCCGACGTCATGGTCGCCCCGCGCGCCGCGGACGTTCTGCTGCGCCTCGCGACGTACTGCGCACGAACCGAGACTGCCAAAATCGGTGTCTGCCTCGCAGGCGGCGGCATCGAGGGCTTGCTCTACGAACTCGGCGTTCTGCGCGCGCTCGATCATTTTCTCGCCGACCGTGCCCTCGTCGATTTCGACATGTTCTGCGGCATCAGCGCAGGCGCCGTCGTTGCGTCGTTGCTGGCCAACGGCATCGCGCCCGCACGCATCGCGGACGGTTTTCGCGTCGGCACCGACGATGTCGAGCGCTTCACGCGGCGCGACCTGTTCGACCCAAACTTCGGCGAGCTCGGCACGCGAATGGTGGGGCTCGTTCGGGATCTCGTGGGCCTCGGCGACGTGCGCAATCCCGTCAGCGCCCTGTACCGCGCGATCCCGACGGGGGTGTTCGCGGGCAATCGCCTCCGCGAGTACCTCCGGCGACAGTTGGAACGGCCCGGTCGCTCGAACCACTTCGACGATCTGCGCCGACCACTCTTCGTTGGCGCGACGGACCAGGACACCGCCGAAGCAGTCGTGTTCGGCGAGACGGGCTGGACCGACGTGCCCGTGCACCGCGCCGTGCGTGCATCGTGTGCGCTCATTCCGTTCTACCGGCCGGAGAAAATCGGTGGCCGGTACTACATCGACGGTGCGTTCACCCGCACGACGAACATGCGCGTCGCGGTCAAGCACGGCGCGACGCTCGCGATCGTCGTCGATCCGCTCGTCCCGCTGCGTGCCGAGACTGCCGGCCACGTTTCCCATCGCGGCGGCCTGTTCGCGACGATGCAGGGCTTGAAATCGCTGATCAACGGTCGCTTCGACAAGGCCGTGGGTGCGATTCGCGAACTGTACCCGCACGTGAACTTCCACTTGTTCACCCCGGAGGGCGACGAGATGCGCATTCTCTCGGGCTCGCCGATGAAGTTTCTCTACCGCCAGGAAATCGAGGAACTCGCGTTCCAACGCACGTTGCGCAAGATCCGCGCGTCGCTGCCGGACTTCGAGCGCAACTTCGCGCGCGCGGGCGTGGTGTTCCGCGAGCCACCGGCACAAACCGACGGCGCCAAGAGCCCATTCGAAGAGGGACTCGCCGCAGCGTAGCTCGCGGTGGCGGTCGGTTTGCGGTCGGATTCGCAACTTCGTGACCGATGGGTCCGATGACGAGAATCATGGAACAGGAAGACGCGAAGCCGGGAAGGTTTGGGGATTGTTCGGAGATCGTGATCGGCGCCTGCATCGAGGTTCACCGACATCTCGGACCCGGGCTGCTCGAGTCGGCGTACGAGCACGCGGTTGCACGCGAGCTTGTGCTGCGGGGACTCCGCTTCGATCGACAACGACCGGTGCACCTCGAATACAAGGGCGAGAAGCTCGATTGCGTCTATCGCCTGGACTTGGTCGTCGAGGATGCCCTCGTTGTCGAGATCAAGTGCGTGGACCAACTCTTGCCGATCCATCGTGCCCAGCTGCTCACGTACCTGCGCCTCACGGGGCTGCCAACCGGCCTCCTCGTCAACTTCCGCGAGACGGCACTGAAGAACGGCTTGAGACGCCTGTCCCTTTCGCGGAACTTCCCATCTCACCGTCGTCCTGCCGCTCCCCCAAAGAGCGGCGACGACCGAGCTACAGGCGGGATTTCGTTGACGGTCGATTGGAGTCACGAGTGATCCACGTTGTCGACGCGATGGGCTTCGACGTGCGACTCGCGACTCCCGCGCGGAGGATCGTTTCGCTCGTGCCGAGTGAGACGGAACTCGTCGCGCAACTCGGCGCCGGCGACCGACTCGTCGGGCGAACCGAGTACTGCATCGCACCTGCGGAGGTCGTCGCGAACGTCCCGGCCGTCGGTGGAACGAAGAACGCGAGCGTCGATGCGATCGTCGACCTTCGTCCGGACCTCGTGCTGGCGAATCAGGAGGAAAACACCGAAGCGATGGTCGTTGCCCTCCGCGAACGGGGCGCGTGCGTGCATGTCAGCTTTCCGAAAACCGTCACCGACGCGCTCGCGCTGGCCGAGACGGTCGCGCGCCTCGTCGGAATCGATCCTGCCGCGGTGGGCCCCATCGCATCCGCACGTGCGTCGATCGCGTTGGCGGAGACGGCTCGCGCCTCGTCGAGGCCCGTGCGCGTGTTCTGCCCGATCTGGATGGACCCGCTCATGACCCTGCACGGCGACACGTTCATGTCCGACGTTCTCGACCTCGCGGGGGCTGTGAACGTCTTTGCCGACCGACCCCGACGTTATCCGCTCGCGGCGGATCTGGGCCGGGCGGATCCGTGGCCCGCGAGTCGTGTTGCCGGCCGCGACACACGCTACCCACGCGTCACGCTCGACGAAGTGGTTGCGCGGGCACCCGAGGTCATCGTCCTGCCCGACGAGCCCCACGCGTTCACGGACGCCGACGCCGCGGTGTTTCGGGCGCTCGATACGCCGGCGTCGCGCGACGGACGCATCGTGTTCATCGACGGCAAGGACGTCTGCTGGTACTCGCTTCGCGTCGCGTCCGGAATCGCGCGAATTCGTGGCGCAATCGGCCCTGCGCGCGGGGCTGTTCTTTCGCCTACGCGATCGGCTATATAAGTGCCGACATGAGTGCGGACCTGAGCACGGGCGAGCGTGATCGCCTGCTCGAACATTTCGGGCGGAAGTATCCCGCGGGCGAAATGATCTTCCGAGAGGGCGATCCGGTCCGCGAGGTCTTCATCCTGCAAGAGGGCCGCGTGCGGGTGATGAAGCGCGTGCGCATGGCCGAGCGCTCGCTGCAGATCCTTAAGCCCGGCGATCTGTTCGGAGAGGGCGCGCTGTTGCCCGGCACGTTTCGCACGTCGAGTGCCGCGGCGCTTTCCGACGTGATCGTCCTCGCGCTCGATCCCGAGACGTTTGGTGCGCTGCTGCAGGGCAGCGCCGCCGTCGCGATGCGGCTCGTGCAGCAGCTCGTTCGCCGTCTGCGCGACGCCGAAGACCAGATCGAGAACATGATGCTGCGGGACAATCAGTCCAAGATCGTGAACGCGCTGTTGAAGCTCGCAGCGGAAGCGGGACGCACGAGCGGCGGTGTGCAGGTCGTCGTCTCGCCGCTGGAGTTGTCGTCGCGCGCCGGTCTCGACGTCGACACGATCAAGCGTGGCGTCTCGCAGCTTCGCGAGGGGCAGTACATCCGCATCGCCGACGAGAAGGTTGTCATCGACGACCTCGATGCGCTGCGTCGTCTGTTCACGTTGCTCGGGATGAAAGAACAAGTCCGCGGGTGACCTCGGTGTGATCGCGCGGCGCCGGGCGAAGAAGAGGATCTACAGGAAGACGGTATGGCGGGAAGGCCGGAGGATGGTGGTGGGGCTTCGCCGATCGGTGAACCCGCGTTCGGCCAGCGAGGCAGCCGCGGATCACGCCGCCCAAACCAACCTCATCTTCCCGGCTTCCCAACTTCCTGTTCTCTGACCTCCCACGATGAGGGTGTCTGTAGGTGGCGCGCGCACCGTTCGCGTCACGCGTAAGGCGGGTGGCGGGTGCGGTAGGAGCTCCTCACGTTGTCGTCTCGGCGGGCGCTGGTGCCAGAATTTATTCCACGATCGCGTCGGTTCATTCCAGGGTCTCCGCGTAGCCAGATGTCGGTGCGTGGGGGCGAAAACCGAGCTATCCCCGCGTCGTTGTCACGTTTCCGGTTGACCCTCGGAGACGGGCTGAAGTACCTACGACCTCCATTCTTGATGGCGCTCAGGACCGTGCGGTCTCGGGCAAGACCGAGGCAGGACGGGACGGAGCAGACCTTGAGTATGACGCGCACGAAGCGCAGCCGAAGGCTCGTCATACGGCACCTGATCGCTGGCGCTTCCTTACTGACCGCGTGCGTCGCCGGCGTGAGCGAGGAGACGCGGACCCGTTCCCGGAACGAATACGAGTTGGCCGTGAGCATCTACCGAGACGAACACAACCCCCGAGGAGCGCTGGCGGCGCTGGAACGTGCCATTCGGCTCGATCCGGACAACGCCGAGGCGCACCTGCTTCTCGGGCAGTTGTTCGGCGAGTCGGGGATGTACGACCGCGCGGCCCCGTCCCTTCGGCGGGCGGTGGAAATCTTCCTGCGCGAAGTCGTCGACGACCCCGAAAAGTTCGCGCGGCTCGGTGAAGCACGAAATTCCCTGGCGGCGGCGCTGATCAATCTGGGCCGTCCCCAGGAGGCGCTCGACATCCTGCGTCCGGTCACCGAGGACGTTCACTATCCGAACCAGCATCTGGCCATGGCGAACACGGGCCAGGCCTTGATCGCGCTGCACCGCTATCCCGCAGCCATCGTTGCGCTCCAGCGTGCCGTGGCGATCCGTCCGGACTTCTGCCTTGGACACTACCGTCTCGGCGAGGCGTACGCCGGTTCGAACGACCTCGCGCACGCGCTGCCCGCGCTGGATCGCGCGCTATCGTCCCCCGGCAACGGCTGCGACCGGATTCAACCGGCGTTCCGTCTCCGCGGCGAAGTGCACGCACGACTTCACCAGCCCGACGCCGCTCGGGCGGATTTCACTCGATGTCGCGACCTCGGTCCGGATTCGCGCGACGGACGCGACTGCGCGTCGCAACTGCGCACGGCGGAGGCGCCATGAACAACCCCGCACCCAGTGTGGTCACGGAGGGATGATGGAGTCGATTGGCACCTATTTGCGACGCGAGCGTGAGTTGCGCGGCATCTCGTTGGACGAGATCGCCGACACCACGCGAATTGCGCTGCAGCAACTCCAGCGGCTGGAGGACGGCCGTCACGCCGAGCTTCCCGGCGAAGTGTTCATCAAGGGCTATCTGCGCGCGTACGCACGTGCGGTCGGTCTCAAACAGGACGACGTCGTCGCCCGCTACGCCAACAGCAAGCGCGTCGCGGATGTCTCCCCGCTTCCTGCGCGTGTCACGTCGGCGCCGCCCGAGCGCGGCCGTCGATTCGGGCTCGCCATCGCGCTGGTCGTCTTCGCGATTCTCGCGACGCTCGCCATGTCGTTCCTGCTTCGTCCCCGCACGCAAGATCGCCCCGAGCAGCTGAGCCAACGTTCGCCGGCCGCGGCGCCGATCGCGACGCTGCACGCGGGCGTTTGACCGGTCGCACGTCCGGGCCCCGCGAGGGCTTCATCGTCGCGCGCAGCGAGCACGGCGAGACCGATCTGGTCGTTTCAATCCTACTCGAAGACGGCAGCGTCCGCCGCGCCATGGCCAAGGGCGCGCGCAAGTCCACGCGACGCTTCGCCGCGGGGCTTTCCGCGTTCGTGCGCTACCGCGTGGTGTTCGGTCGCCCGCCCGCGCGCCAGGGTGCCAACGCGTTTCCGCGTCTCGACGAAGCCACCGTCGTGCGCGCGTACGCCGGCGTTTTGGACGACCTGCGACGAACCTCCGCGGCAGGATTCGCATCCGTGCTTTCCAGTGACCTTGCGCGCGAAGTGTCACACGACGCGGGGCTGTTCGCGCTGTTCGTCGAGCACATGGGTCGAATCGAGCACGCGGACGGCGTGGCTTGCGGCGGCGCCACAGTGCGGTTTGCGCTCCGCGCGCTCGAGCACGCGGGATTCCCGATCGCGCTCGACGCGTGCGTTCGGTGCGGCAAGCCCGCGCCCGACAATGCGCTCGTGCACGTCCGCGCGGCCGAAGGCGGCATCGTGTGTGCGAAGTGCAGCGGGACATCGGGTGGGGGTGCCCGAAGCGGCGAGGCAACGCTGCGCGCCGCGGACCGACGCGCGCTGCGAAGGGTCCAGACCGACGGCGCGGACGCGGCGTTCGAGCCGTGGATGCTCACGTGGCTCGTGCCGATCGTGGGCGCGCACGCACCGCATGCCGCGGCGAATCTCACACAGTGCGCGCGCCACTGGGCGACGTGACCGGGCGCGCAGGCGGACCGGTCAATGCCAGCCGGCCGATTCGTCGGCCCGGTCGCATCGATTGACCGCCTCGCAACAAATCCCAACCTTCCCGTCTTCCCGTCTTCCTGTTGATTTATCTCCTCCCCCGCGCCGCCCGCGCTTGACCCGACGCCGCGGACTCTGCAACAGCGTCTCTCATGTCGCTGCGAGCCAGCTACCAGGCCGTCACGTTTCCCGCGCCCAACGAAGCTCCCCGGCTCGAGACGTTCTCGGCGCCCGATCCCGCGAGGGGCGGTGCCGTGCTGCACACGCTGTACTCGGAAGTGTGCGGGACCGACGTGCACTTGCATCACGGCAAACTCGCGGGCGTGCCGTATCCGATCATTCCGGGGCACGTTTCGGTCGGGGTCATCGCGGCCCTGCGCGGCCCGGCGCAGGACGTGGATGGCGTGGCCTTCAAGGAAGGGGACATCGTCACTTTTCTCGACGTCCACGAGACCTGCAACGCTTGTCACTACTGTCTCGTCGCCAAGCAGTCGACGCGGTGCCCGCACAGAAAGGTCTACGGCATCACGTACAGCGCGAACGACGGACTGTTGGGGGGATGGTCCCAAGCGTTGTGGATGAAGCCCGGCGTGAAGATGATTCATCTGCCCACGAGCGTCACGCCCGAGAGCTACATCGGCGGCGGATGCGGCCTGGTGACGGCGCTGCACGCGACGGATCTCGCGCAGATTCGATTGGGACAGTCGGTCGCGGTGCTCGGCGTTGGGCCCGTTGGTCAGTCGATCGTTGCGTTCTCCGCGCTGTCCGGCGCTGGCGACGTCGTTGCGATCGGTGGGCCGAACGATCGATTGGACTTTGCAACGCGCATGGGCGCGACGATGACGCTCGGGCTCGACATTCCCGCGGCAGATCGCACGGCGACGGTCCGCAATCGCTTCGGCGGTCGCGGCGTGGACGTTGTCATCGAGGCCAGCGGTAGTCCTGACGCGGTGAGCCAAGCGTTGGACATGGTGCGGGATGGCGGCCGTGTGGTGGTGTGCGGGCATTACACGGACAACGGGCCGGTCTCGCTTCACCCGCACCATCAGATCAACAAGAAGCATGTCGAGATCCGGGGCTGCTGGGGAAGCGACTTTTCGCACTTCCATCGGTCCGTTCAACTCGTCGACCGATTTGGTGCCGAGGTCCCCTGGCGCGAGATGGTCACTCAAAGGTACGATCTCGCCCACGTTGCCGAGGCGCTCGCGGCGGTCGAGTCGCGCGCGGTCGTCAAGGCGCTCATTGTTCCGAACGCTTGATTCACGTTTGCGGAGGTCGTTGTCCATGCACTACAAGCCCATTTCCAAGTCTGGCGATCGCATCATCGAGGATCCCAGACTCGTCGACGAGTACCTCGCGAAGGAACTCTCGCGGCGGCAACTGGTGCGCGGCGCGATGATCGGCGCGGTCGGAACGTGGCTCGGTGCGAGCGGTCTCGCGGCGTGCGGACCTGCTGGCAACCGCATGGACGGTGGGACGGACACGGGCGGAGGCGGCGATGCGGGAATGCCCGACGCTGTGACCGCGGACACCGGTCCGATGCGGATGCCACACCTCGTGGGCATGGGCTACCACGAGAGCGACGAACGCGCGGCGATTCAGGCCGCGCTCGACGAGACGATCGGGCTGTCGATGATTCGCCGCGGCGATTCGGTGTATCTACGCGTGAACTCGAACTCGGGCGATCCGTATCCGTATTCGACTTCGCCGGAGCTGCTGCTGATGGTCGGCGGGATGCTGCGAGACATGGGCGTGACGGATCTTCGCATCGGTGATCGTTCGTTCTGGGGCGATCGCAATACGGCGAACAATCTCAGCAACAACGGCATCGCGGGCGCCGCGATGACGCTCGGCACGACGGCGGTTGCGTACGAAGACGTTGGTACGACGTGGGTGACGCTTCCTGCCGGAACGGTGCCCGATTGGGTCGGCACGGTCCGGCTTCCTGAGCCCGTGACCAGCGCGACACACATCATCACGCTCGGCTGCATGAAGACGCACTTCATCGCGACGTTCACGATGACCCTGAAGATCAGCCTCGGCCTGGTTCATCCGACCGACCGAGCGCGGGCGGGAAACCTGATGGTCCACGATGCCATCGCCCGGAGGCTCGGGAGGCAGATCGCGCAAATCAGCAAGGCGTACACGCCGTCGCTCGTGCTCATCGACGGATGGCAGGCGCTGATCACGGGCGGTCCGACGCCGACGGATCGAACGATGGGCCGCGGCGGCGACACGGCCGATCCGCACGTCGTCATCGCGAGCACCGATCGCATCGCCGCGGACGTTGCGGGAATCGCGGTGCTGCAGACGATTTGTCCGACCACCGAACCCGTCACGCGCGGGCTGCCGTTTGCCAATCCGCAAATCGCAGCCGCCGTCACGGCGGGTGGGCTGGGGATCACCGGCGCTGACGCGTTCGATCTATCGGGGCCGACGGTTCCGATGGTGGACATGTATCGTTCGAGAGTGACAGGCTAGGACTTCAACAGTCGTCCATTCGCCGTCAACTGCTCTGCCGTCCAACCCAACGCCGCGCTCTCTCGACGTCGACGTCGACTTCAACCTGAACTTGAGCGTCAACGCACGCCAACGCCAACGTTTCGCGTTGAGGTTGAGGTTCACGTCAACGTCGACATCAAGGTCAACGTCAACATCAACGTAACATCAACGTCAACATCAAGGTCGACATCAAGGTCGACATCAAGGTCGACATCGACGTCGACTTCGACGCGAGAGTCGACGATTGGTTAGGTCGACGCATCGCCCTTTACTCCGCGAATTACGACTTTCACCTCGGCAATGACGGAGCGGCCTTCGAGCGACAGCAGCGTCACGACGTAGGCCGCGAGGCATCCCAGTGCGACGAGGAGCGGGTGGTGCGCGAGACCGGGCGCGTACCGCTGCTGCACGAAGCCCACGGCGAGCGCGGCGCCGCCGGCGATGATCGGTCCCGAGAAGCTCGCGAACAGTCCGCGCTTGAGATGGATTCCTGCCCATCGGATCAGGCCGAGTACGATGACGACTGTCACCACGCTGTGCGCCGCGGCGACGAGGCCCAGGTTGCCGGGGAAGCGCCACACGCTCAGGGCGGCGAGGAGCCAGGTGGAAAACGTCCAGCCCACGAACACGCCGATCGCCAACCTCGCGCGACCCTGACCCTGCAACAACGTGAAGAGCGGCGACGCCACCAGGCCGCCGACCATGTTCGCGACGAGGCCCCAGATGACCGGGTACGCGAGAACCCAGCGAGGATTGTAGACATTGGGCACGACCCAGGGCGCCGCGAACGGGAGCATGACGAGTGCGGGAACCCCCAGCAGGAGTGCCGCGCGTGTTGCACCGCGAAGCGCGCTGTACAGCGTGGGATCGTGTGCGTGCAGTCGCGCGTACACGGGAAGTTGCACCCGCGCGAGCGCGTTGACGGCCGTGACGGGGACTTGGATGTACGCCAGACCGAAGTCGAACACGCCGACGGCGGACGGACCGAGCACCGCGCCGAGCAACGCGGGCGAGATACGGTCTTTGAAGTACGAACAGATTCCCAGCGCCTGCACTTGTCCGCCGTATGCGATCAGCGGGCGAAACGTTCGCCAAGCCCAGCCGATGCCGACCCAGCCCGGCGATGCCTGGTACGCGAGTGCGAGCTGAAGCGAAGCGCCGACGATGTTCGACACGATCAGCGCCCACACGCCGCCCTTGGTCACGGCGAGCGTGATCGCCACGACGTGACGAACGATCGCCGAGGTGAGCTCGATGCGGGCAATCCGTGCAAACTTCAGTTCGCGTTCGAGCCGGATGTACGGAACGACACGGAACGCATTCACGAAATACAGCGGCGCCATCGCCCGCAGTGCGTTTGTTTCGTGGGAATTCAGGTGGTAGCGCGTCGCGATGAACGGTGCGGCGAAGAACAGAACGCAGCCCATCACCACGGCCACCATGAGCAGCGTCGTGAGCGTGACTTGATACGCGCGACGCGACACGCCGCGCTTTCGGCGCATGAGCGTCGCACCCAGTCCGCCGTCGCCGAGCACCGAGCCGATGCCGATCCAGAACGAACAAATGTCGTACGTCCCGAAATCGCGACGCTCGAGCAACCGCGCCAGAAGGACGTTTGCCGCCGCCGCGAGCAGCGCACCGAACACTTGCAAGAGCGCAAAGCGCGACGTTTCTCGCAGGATCTTCTGCGCGAGACTGCTCGGTGCGTGCTCGCTCATCGCGCGGTTCGCGCTCGATCTACCCTCCCCCGGTTCGGGGGCGGGGCGGGCTCTTTCCGCCCTCCTTCTCGCCCTCTGCCTGCTCTTCTCCCTTCCGCCGTCCGCCGCGACGGACAACAGCGAGGTGAGGACGTATGAGGACCGCGCAACCGCGGAAAAGATGAGCCGATCGCGCTACCGGGACCTCGAAGTCGCATCCCTGATCGTCATCCTCGTCGCGGGCGGGGCCGCCATCCTCTGGGCGGTCCGCAACAGGAACCCTTGACATGAGCCGG
>ORMF010098902.1_pt1 | contig 26142 bp, 21 predicted proteins | sample 1779871 | NCBI WGS metagenome assembly ORMF01 (sample SAMEA104232316, study PRJEB22302) | groundwater metagenome | biome: forest; feature: aquifer; material: groundwater | place: USA | collected 2011-08-07 | depth 5.4 m | reverse complement strand
TGGATAAAAGCTTCTCCGATATCGGTCTTGGGAGGGCACGGCTTCAGCCGTGCCGCCTTATGCTCGTCTAAGACCCGGCTTTAGCCGCTGAGGGCAGCGGTTCGAATACTCTACTCGACCACGGCCAACCTCAGGGGCTGAAGCCCGTCGCCCGGCTGCTTTACGGCACGGCTGAAGCCATGCCCTCCCGCTGTGCTGCTCACTATTTCCCCGCCAAGCGCCCAATCAGCAACTCGAAAAAGCGCGCCGAATCCACATCCACGCCCACATTGGTATTGGGCACAAACTTGTCGCGCACCACCGGAGACGTCTTCGTGCTCGCAAGAGTCGGCGCCGAGCCGCGAATCGTCATGCTCGCCGCCGCATCTTTCTCCGCCCCAGGACGCCGCTTCAAATCGCCGGCAATCGGGCTGTAGCCCAGAGTCTCCCCGGCGGTCAGTTCGCCGGTTGTCTCGACATCCACGTAATATTCCTGCCACTTCAGAATCGTCGGGTCGAGAAAGGCCGCGACTGCCAGCGAGTCGTGCATGTTCGGCCCGACCAGGAATCCGCGCTCCCGGTTGTGGTTCATGGCATTGCGGCCGATCTTCGCGGCGGCCTGGCTGACGGGGCTCTGTGCGGCTTCGAGCACGCGCACGTGGTCTTCAGTCAGAGACGTCTTGCGCGTGACGTCCAGACCGACCATGGTGATCGGAATGCCCGACTGAAACACGATGCGCGCCGCTTCCGGGTCCACGTAGATATTGAACTCCGCCGCAGGAGTGATGTTGCCTCCAGAAAGGGAGCCGCCCATCATAGTCAGGCCGCGAACCATGCCCGCCAGTTCCGGGTCGGCGTTCAGCGCGGTGGCGACATTCGTGAGCGGGCCCAGGGTGATCAGCGTCACTTCGTGCGGATACTTGCGGACGATCCGGCGAATGTATTCCGCGGCGGGCTCGGCGACAGGTTTTGTGGTCGGTTCGGGAAAGACCGCGCCTCCCAATCCGTTCTCGCCGTGCGCGTATGTGGCCGTCACCAGACGGCGCACCAGAGGTACGCGGGCGCCCGCAGCCACCGGAATGTCGGTGCGGCCGGCGATTTCCACCAGGCGCAGGGCATTGGGAAGCGTCAGTTCGAGCGGAACGTTTCCGGCGACCGGAGTGATGGCTTCAATCTTCAATTCCGGCGACCGCATCGCAAGCAGAAGGGCCAGAGCGTCGTCCACGCCCGGGTCGGTGTCGATGATGACCCGGAAAGGGCCGCGGCGGGCGGGCGGCTGCCCTTGAAAGGCGGCAACATCGCGTGCCAAACCGCTGGCTGCCAGCACGGTCACAGAGGATGTCACAAACTGGCGTCGTGTCATTCCAGCGAGTTGCTTTGATTCCATGCTTGTTCCTTCTTTCAAGCTCGGATGACGGCCGGACAACGCCGCCGGGGGCGGGGCGCCCTCGGGACAGCCGGCAAGGTGCCGGCGCTACTTTCCTGCCCGCGGCGGCTGCGTCATTAACTTGATGTAGAGATCGTACAGCTTTCGCGCGTCCACATCGAACTGAACGGTTGCCAGTCTTTCATAGGAAGGAAGCGCGGTTCCCGGACTCCAGAACAGCGTTTGTCCATAACTGGGCCCGTGGTCGATATCGATATCGACATAGAGTTCTTTCTGCCCCGTGATAATGGAGGGATCGACCATGGCTGCCGCGGATAGCTCATCCCACATGAAGCTGTCGACAGAGTATGCGGTCAGATAGCGAGCCACCGGCGTATCCGCCTTGGCAATTGCAGCCTTGATTTCCGGGCCCAACTTGGTCTTAACGGAAATGTCGATGGGCGTGATGACAATTTTCTTCCACGGAGCGCGCATGGTGATGCGTACGGCTTCCGGATCGAACCACCAGTTGAATTCACGGCGGCCATCGATGCCGTTGATCCCGCCGTTGTCCGCGTACATACCGCTTCCCATCAGCACAAGCCCTTTTGCCAGGGTTGCTACTTCCGGATCCAGGCGGAGCGCCAGCGCGATGTTGGTCAGCGGACCGCCGGCCCATAGCACCACTTCGCCCGGATACTGGTGCACCATGCGAACAATAAAGTGGGCGGCGGTTTCGTCGAGCGGCTTGGTGTGCGGCGTGCCCTCGACTAGCGGGGGGACTACATCCGGCTCATGATATCCGGCTCGGAAAGCGGGCGGAGTGTCGGCGGGCCGATTGGAGAAGTCGCTCCAGCAGCCTTTATAGCGGAACTTGCCGTACAGGGCTTCCCAACGCTCGGTTTCCTCTTTGGAGTTGAGCAGCGGAAACTCGGCGCCCTGGATGACTGGAACATCGGTGCGGCCGGCGATCTCAAGCAGCCGCAGCGTGCGCTGGGTTTCCTCCTTCACCCACTGATCTCCGCTGACGGTAGTGACGCCCAGCACCTCAAACTTGTCGGACTGAAGAAAGATCAGGATGGATTGCATGTCGGTAGTGGCTGGCCCGCGCGCATCCTGATCAACGATCACTTTGATCTTTTGCGCCCACAGACCGCTCGCCGATATCAAGATGAACCACGCGGTCAGCAGAACAACAATGCGTTGTGACTTCATTGTGACATTTCCCCCTCGAGAGCGTTCACGCCACGAGATGAAACCTTCCTGGCAGAACACATGCGCTTGATCCGATCGCGACGTTGACAAGAGCGCGACAATTCTGCACATTCCGTGTGTTCACTTGCTTTGGTTTCGAATGACTCTGAGTTGTGTACTGACGACTAGGCGCCAAGCGTCCGGGGGATTATACCGTCTGTAGCTGAAACGGAACGTGGGTCTCTGGAGCGACCGGACTTCGCGGACTGATTGCGGCTCGTCGCTCTAACCGCTAGAATTCTCGACGCGCGCTGATATGTTTATCCTTGCGACTCACAGTCATTCGATGTGCCATTTCCGCGTCAGCCCGCACTCCGATCAAGACCCTGGAATTCGGATCGCGGCCTGCGTCTTGACCTTGGTCGCGCTTCTGGCACCCTTCCAGATTCAGGGGCAGTGCCAGCCCGCAAAGCCCGCACAAGCAGAGTCTGCCGAGGCGCACACCGCCTCCTCGGGAACACCGCAGTTTTATGATGAGCCTCAGTTCATCGTGGCGGGTGTTGCCGATACCACGAATCTCGGCGGGCACGGCTCCGACACGGTGGTGCGCACCAAAAATGCGCTTGCAAAGGACACGGTCTCACTGAGCAAACAGACGACTAGTGACCTGTCCGCAGCCTCGTCGGGGGCGGCAGAAAAATCGCTGCGCGAAGCGGTTGGACGCGATCCCGGAAGCTTCGACGCAAATCACCGGCTTGGAAAATTGCTGGCGGGCGATGGGAAGGCTCAGGAAGCCATCCCTTATCTGGAGCAGGCTGCTCAACTGAATCCCGGCGATTATGACAACGCGTACGAACTGGCAGTCGCTTATGCGAACGCCGGTAAGTACGAAGAGTCGCGTACGAATCTTCGAGCGCTGCTCGCGCGGCACGATAAAGCCGAGCTGCATCACTTGCTCGCCGATGTTGCGGAGAAACTAAACAATCCTCTGGAAGCCGTTCGCGAGTACCAGCGCGCCGCCGACCTCGACCCGAGTGAGCCTTATCTGTTCGATTGGGGAACGGAGCTTCTGGCGCATCGCGCGCCTGAGCCGGCCATCGAGGTTTTTGCCAAGGGTAGTCGCCTCTTCCCGCGGTCCGTGCGAATGCTGGTGGGCCTTGGCGTAGCTTGGCATGCGCGCGGCTCCTACGACCAGGCTGTCGAATGTCTCTGTGAGGCGTCGGACCTGAGTCCCCACGACCCGGCCCCGTACCTGTTCCTCGGCAAAATGCAGAACGCCGGGACGATTCAGTCACCGGGCATGGTGGAAAAGTTGGCGCGATTTGCCCGGATTCACCCGGAGAGTGCGTTGGCCAACTACTATTACGCGGCTGCTCTGTGGAAGCGCGCCAAGGGCACGGTAGACGCAGTGATCGCCACGCAGGTGGAGTCTCTGTTGGAAATAGCCGTTCATCTCGATCCGAAGCTCGGCCTCGCCTATCTACAGCTGGGCATTGTTCATTCGGACCTGGGAGATTTTGCTAAGGCCGTCTCTGCTTACCAGCAAGCCATCGAAGCCAGTCCTCAGCTCGAAGAGCCACACTATCGTCTGGCTCAGGTGTACCGGCGCACCGGAGAAAAGACGAAAGCTCAACAGGAGCTCAAACTTTACGAGCAGTTGCAGAAGAGGACGGCGGAAGAAGGCGAGCGTGAGCGGCATGAAATCCAGCAGTTCGTGGTCGCATTGCGCGACACGAAACCTGCCTCGGGTCGGCCAGAGAAGCCTTGACCAGTCAGTGCGCCTTCGGCGTGGGTGCAGTCATTAGGCTCACAAACATTCGATAGAATCTCTCCGTATCCAGATCCATCTGGATTTCGACTGGCTGCACCGGAAGTGTGGGCCTGTCTTTCTCAGTCCAGGTGAGCGTATTCCCGTATCCCGCTCCGTGGTCCAGATCGACGCTCATGTAGCGAGTTTCGCGTTTGGTGATGATCGAGGGGTCGATCCACGCCGCCGCAGCCAGCTCGTCCCACATGATGTCGGCGCCCGGAGTGAACATGGCAAAGCGGGAGATGTAGTGTGCCAAAGGAGTGCCGCTGGCATCGATTTGCTTGACCATAGGCGGCGTAAGGTGAGTCTTCACGGAAATGTCGGTCGGCGTGCAGACGATCTTCTTCCACCGCGCGCGCAGCACGATCTGCGCCGCTTCCGGATCGAACCAGAAATTGAATTCGTGACGCGGGGTATTGACCCACTCGGGGTTGTCGCTGTGCGGGCTCAGGCTGCCGCCCATAAAGACCAATTCCTGCGCCAACTCGGGGAACTGCGGATCGAGCGAGATGGCGAGCGCCAGGTTGGTCATGGGCCCGCCTTCGTAGATCGTTACCTCGTGCGGGTACTTGTGCACCATCCGGATCAGGAAGTGCGCCGCGTCCTCGTCGGCAGGCTTGGTCGTGGGCTGGCCTTCCGGCAGCGGTGGAATGACGTTGGCCTCGTGCCACCAACGCTCGTCCCATGCGCCCGCGTAGCCCACCTTGCCGTAGCGCTGCTGCCACAGTTGTGCCTCTTCGCGCGTACGCAGCAGAGGGAAAACTGCGCCGGGCACGACCGGAATGTCGGTGCGGCCGATGATTTCGAGCAGGCGCAGCGCGTGCGCGACCTCCTCGTCGCGCCACTGGTCCCCGCTGACTACAGTGACTCCCAGCACTTCAACCTGCGGAGACTGCACCATCACCAGCAGAGTCTGCATGTTACTGCCGCCCGGGCCGGAGAAGTCTTCGTTGATAATCACTTTGCGGCGCGCCTGGGCCCAGGCGAAAGAACTCGCCAGCAGCAGGAGTGCAACTGCCCAGTGCAGCCTGACAGGTCTCATCATTTATGTGGGGCCCGGGTCATCAAGTCGATGTACAGCTTGTAGAACTTCTCCGCATCAATATCGAACTGGACATTGGCCAGCCGCAGATAGGGTGGAACCTTGGTCTTCGAGCCCCAGAAGATCGTCTTGCCATAGCTGGCGCCATGATCCACGTCAATGTCCATGTAGAGTTGTTTCTGGCCGGTGATGATGGAAGGATCGATCAGCGCAGCGCCGGCGATTTCGTCCCACATGTAGCCCGGTAGCGAGTACTTGTCCAGATACTGCGTGACCGGAGTGCCTGCCTTGGCGATGGAGGCTTTCATCTCCGTCGTAAAGCGCGTCTTGACGGAAATATCGATCGGGGTGATCGTCATCTTCTTCCACGGCGCGCGCAGCACGATGCGGGCCGATTCCGGATCGAACCACCAGTTGAATTCGCGACGGGCATCGAGCGCGCCGGGATCAATCGCACCCTTGTCGGCATACAATCCGCCGCCCATCAGGACAAACTCTTTCGCAAGCGTCGCCACTTCGGGATCGAGCTTCAACGCCAGAGCGTAGTTGGTGAGCGGTCCGCCCGCCCACAGCACTACCTCGCCAGGATACTTGTGCACCATCTTGACGATGAACTCGGCGGCAGTCCCGGGAGCCGCTTGAATGTGAGGCGCGCCCTCCTTCATGGGAGGAACAACGTCGGGTGCGTGGTAAGGCTCGTCGTAAATGGTCGAGCGATTCGCGTTAAACCGCTCGGTCCAGCAGCCCTTATATTCCAGTTTTCCGTAGAGCGCTTCCCATCGTTCGGTCTCCTCCTTGGAATTCAGCAGAGGGAATTCGGCTCCCTGGATGACCGGGACGTCCGTTCGATTGGCAATCTCCAAAAGGCGCAGGACGTGCTGCGTTTCTTCCCGCACCCACTGGTCGCCGCTGACGGTGGTGATGCCGAGAACGTCGAACTTCTCCGATTGTAAGAAGACGAGGATAGCCTGCTGGTCGCTCGTGCCAGGGCCGCGGGCGTCCTGGTCGACGATGACTTTGATCTTCTGAGGGAAGGCGGAGGAGGCGAACAGACCAACTAACAAGAACGCGAAAGCGACACTCTTTGGGCAACGAACCATGTTTCCCCAGCGGGATTGTAAACCGCAAAGTTAAGGGCAGACTGACTGTCTGGATACTTTCCAGAAACTCAGTCTGCCCGAAGCTAAAAACCGACCGTCGTATTTACCCCTAGAAACGCAACTTAAGGGCAAACTGTAACAAGCGGGCATTGTTTACCGTTTGCGTAATTCTGCCGAAACTATTCGGGCCATCGGCCAGGTCACTATCTGGTTGGAAAAATTGTGGATGGTTGAACAAGTTGAAGAACTCCGCTCGGAATTCCAGATCTGTACTCTCATGGAACGACAGAGGGAAGTGCTTGACCACAGAGAAATCAGTGTTCACGAAACCCGGGCCATAGAGAGGGGACCGATGTGCAGTACCAAGCTTTCCTGGTGCCGGGTCCTCAAAACAATCCGTGTCAAACCACTTGTCCGGAGTGGGGTTACCGAGCTTTCCACTGCAAACCTGATTGGGCCTAATTGCGTTGCTTCCGTTGTTCGCAAAACTTACGCTCGATTGGTTGTTGCTGGTGACGATGAAAATCGGAAAGCCAGACGTGAGTTTTTCAATTACATTGATCTGCCAATTGCCCAGAATGGCATCAACAGGTCCACTCCAGTTATTGCCGAATTGCTTGCCTTTGCCGAATGGCAAGTCGTAGATCACGCTTGCCGTGAAGTTGTGGTTGAGATGAATCTGCGACAGACCCCAGTCTCCCTTGGAGGTCCCTGGCAATGGGAAGTACGTGGCGCCCGTGCTGGTTCCCAAGCCATCCGAAAAACCGCTGTCGAATGCTCGGGCATAGGTGTAGCTCAGCAGGGCGTAAAGACCGTGCCGGGCACTCTTGGTCTCGGCTTTAACCTGGAGAGAGTCATATCGAGCCGAACCGATATCGTTAATGTTCTGAATATTTCCAAACTGTCCATACGGGACAGCGATGCCAAGTCCGCAGCCGAGTTTATAGTTGGGATCGAAGTCAGGATTTGGCACTGTATTGTCAGGAGGGTCAAGAAACGGAAAGCAGGCGGAGGGGGACCTAACGTTCAAGTTCTGTCCGTCCACCAGAATGTGCGTGCTTTTCGAACCCGCGTAACCAAGAGTCAATACGACATCACCCGGCAATTGGCGTTCGATGTTTAGGTTGTACTGCTGGACCGTGCCTTGCTTGAAATCGAGATTCTGCGAGAAAATATTGCCATGGAAGTCGCTTGGATCCGTGGGCTGGGTCTGAATTGGGAAGCCCGAGGGGCAGGAATCGGCTGGGCAAAGGTTGCTAGGCGCCAAGCCCAGCCCGGTGGGCGTGAGGCCACCCCCTCCGGCTATGATCGGCTGAGCGCAGAGAGCCAATGCAAACGGACATTGATCCGGGAAAAAGCCAAAATATGCAGTTTCCGCGAAGAACGGTGGATTCTCCCACAGGCCTTGACCGCCCTGGTTCCAGGATGAATCGTGGAAGATCGCGTAGCCTGCCCTGACCGCGGTTTTGGTGCTCCCAAAGGGCTTCCAGGCCAAGCCGATACGCGGCTCGAATGCCCTCTTGTCCCATTGAACGCCTACTCTCGCATCAGAGCCCTTCCCCGGAATCAGAAACCTCCCGGTAGGAAAGTCGAAATTGGCCTGGCGATTCTGGGCTTCGGTGACGGGTGTTACGAGTGCCCACGCGAGTCCCAGGTTCAGGGTGAGGTTGTTGGTCACCCGCCAGTCGTCCTGCACGTATGGGCGGAACAGTTTCCAGCGGCGGCCGGTGGTAGAGCCTTTGAAGGTCTGATCATGGAAAGCCAAGTCAGGTAAACCTAGGGCAAAGTTTGCCATGTTATCGCCCGACCATATGTTGGTGAAGACCAGGAACCCATCCTGGAATGCATTGGTACCCACATTCAGCTGGTTGATTCGAACCTCGCCGCCAATCTTGATGTTGTGTTTCCCGCGGATCATGTCGAACGAATCGGCGATGGTGAAAACGTTCGTCCCGCCCTGAAACGGTGCAAAGCCGCGGTCACCCAGTGACCAGAAACCGCCCCCGATAATCATCGACGTCAACCCGCAACTGATGCCGCCCAGGTTCGCACCCGGTATGCCTAGTTCCTGGGAGATGCAGGTACCGCTGCCGAGCGACCGAATGTGATTGAAAATGCGGTTGTAGCCCGCGCTGAACTGATTGATGCTATTGCCGGAGAAGATGTGGGTTTCGGAAAATGATGCGTTGCGAGCGTGGTTGTCGATATCCTGGGTGCTGCCAAAGGCATTCTGTTCGGCAAATCCCGGCGAACCGCCCGGAATGAACACAGTCGCCTGATCGTAACTGAAGCGCGCGAAAACCGTGTCCTTGCTGGAAAAATTGTGGTCCAGGCGAATGTCGAACTTGCCTTCGTCCACTTTCCTGGAAGGCGCATTGATGAAATTTCCGCCACTCAGGTTCGTGTTGGGTAAGGGATAAAAGTCGGTCGAGCCGAGGATCTGCGCGGAGACCGGGTTGATTAAGTTCGCCGGAATCTTGTTGCAGGAGATGCCTGCTGCCTGAGAGCCGTCCGCGTTTGCGGGAATCGGATTCAGGGCGTCGTCGCACTGGAAGTCCGTGCTGCCATCCGTCCCGTTCACAAAAGGATTATGAAGGTAACCCACTGGAGTGTCGTTGCCGAAGCGATCTTTAGAAAAATCACCGATCCGCTGAGCTTCCGTGGGCACAATTCCCAGGAAGTTGTTGCCCTGTCGGGATCGCTTCGCCTCGTAGTCGATAAAGAAGAAAGTCTTATCTTTGATAATCGGTCCGCCGAGTGAGCCACCAAACTGGTTGAGATTAAATTTCTCGGTCTTTTGGGCGAAGAAGCTCTTGGCGTCCAGGGACGTATTTCGGAGGAACTCAAAAAGGGACCCGTGAAACTTGTTTCCACCCGATTTTGTCGACAACAACACAGTCGGACCCGCGCGAGTTCCATACTGCGCCGAGTAGTTGTAGGTGAGGACCTTGAACTCCTGGATGGCATCGATGGAAGGTACGATCGAGATGCCGCCAGCAGTCAGTTCGTTATTGTCATTACCGTCGAGGAGCCAATCGGTGGCGCTGGCTCTGGATCCCCCGACTGAAAGCGAAAAGGACCCGCGGGTCGAGACTTCGCTACTGGGACCGCCGTTGAAGAAGCTGTTCGGGTTGGTTTCCTGGGTTGTGCCCGGAGTCAGCGTTGCCAACTGGACAAAGTTGCGGCCGTTTAGCGGCAGCTGTGCGACTTGCTCTTCGGTGATGACCTGACCCAGGGTCGCATTCGTGGTCTGCACGGCGACTTCGGTCGCGCTCACCTCAACCTTCTCCGTCACAGAGGCAGGCTGGAGGGTGAAATCCAGCTCGCGATGCTCATCGATCTGTAGTCGAAGGTCCTTTTGTTCGGCGGGTTGGAACCCCTGCGATTCTACCCGGATCGTGTAGGTCGAGACCGGCAGCAAAGGCACCAGATAGTGTCCCGTTGCATCGGTCTTTCCGTCGCGAGAGACACCTGTGGCCTGCGACGTGATCTTCACCGTCGCCCCGGCGACGACGGATCCCGTTTTGTCCGAAACGGTGCCCGCAAAGCTTCCGTTAGCTTGGCTGTAGAGGATGGGACAGATGGAAAGCAAGAATATGGCAAGCAGCGCGCTTCTTTTCATCATTGGTCACCCCACGTTGTTGTCTCAACTTGTGAGCGAATGGGCTCTCCACTACGCAAATGAATCCTGGAGCGTCCCTTTTTTACGGTGGGGCCATCTAACTGGATTGCCCTCCTAAAGTCAAGACTTTTTCTGCCGGTTCCGCTCGGCGTGGCCTGCAAGATCTGTGACCTGCGAGCAAGAATGTTCGTACCATCGCGATCTCCAATTTTTCGTATTTCGCGCGCCGAAGGTTTACAATTGCGCCCGCTTTAGACACGAGCCCGATCTTCGCCCCGGAGGGTTTCCGCCTCAAGTGAGCCAGCCCAGTTCCTCGCCGCCGACGTTTCGAGTCGCAGATCTCATCCGCAGGAAGCGGGATGGCGGTGCGTTGTCGCGCCCCGAAATCGAATTCCTGGTGGACGGTTGCACGCGAGGAGAAGTCCCGGACTATCAGATCGCGGCGTGGTTGATGGCGGTCGTGATCCGCGGGATTACGCGCGAAGAAACCGCGTCGCTGACCCATGCCATGTTGTACTCGGGCGAAGTGCTTGACCTGGGGTCACTTCCTGCAAAGAAAGTGGACAAACATTCCACCGGCGGCGTAGGCGACAAGACCTCGCTGGTGCTCGCGCCGCTGGTTGCCGCCGCCGGCCTCTACGTTCCCATGATCAGCGGCCGCGGGTTGGGCCATACCGGAGGCACGCTCGACAAACTGGAATCCATCCCCGGCTTCCGGGTGGGCCTGACGGTGCCGGAGTTCCATCGCGTTCTCGAAACCTGCGGATGCTCGATGATCGGCCAGACGGAGCGAATCGCTCCCGCCGATCGAAAGCTGTACGCGCTGCGCGATGTCACCGGGACCGTCGAAAGCCCGTATCTGATCTGCGCTTCCATCATGAGCAAGAAACTGGCCGAGGGGACCGACGCCCTGGTGTTGGACGTGAAGACCGGTTCCGGCGCCTTCATGAAGAAGGAAGAGGACGCGGTTTTCCTCGCCGAGCTCATGGTGGAAACCGGCGAACGCATGGGCAAGCAGATGGTGGCTTTGATCACCAACATGGATCAACCGCTCGGACGCATGGTCGGCAACGCGCTCGAAGTGAAGGAGTCGATCGAAGTGTTGAGCGGCGGCGGGCCGCGAGACTTGCGTGAGCTGTGTTTGGAGTTGGCGGCCTGGATGTTCTATCTGGGGGGCGCGTCAAAGTCGGTCGCCCAGGGCAGACAACTGGCGGAGCAAATGATTGCTTCCGGCAAAGCGTTGGTGACGTTTCGGCAAATGGTGGAATTGCAGGGAGGGGATGTCGCAGCCATTGACGATCCAACGCGGCTGCCCGCGACGAAGCACCAAGTCGACGTGCTCAGCCTGCGCGCCGGGTATGTCTCGGCGATCCAGTGCGAACAGGTCGGCACGGCCTGCGTCATCCTGGGAGGCGGACGGGAGCGGAAAGAGGATTCGGTTGATCCCGCCGTCGGCATCGTTGTGCACAAGAAAATCGGCGACCGGGTCGCCGACGCCGAGCCGCTTTGCACTATCCACTGCCATTCCGACGCGCAGGCCGCGGGCGCTAGAAAATTGCTGGAAGAGAGCTATACCATCGCCGACTCTCCTCCCGGCCACAAACCCGCTTTGATTCATCGAGCGATTTACAAAGGGGGACACTAAATGGGGCGCTTCACCGGCATTCTCGGTCTCCTCACTATGCTGGGCCTGGCCTATGCCTTCTCTACCAACCGCCGCGCCATTCGCTTGAAGACGGTTGGATGGGGGCTTGGCTTGCAGGTGGCATTCGCCATCTTCGTGCTGAAAATCGAGGCGGGCCGCATCCTGTTCCAGAAGGCCGGCGACGCGGTCAATCGCCTGCTCAGCTATTCGTTCGTGGGGTCCGAGTTCGTTTTTGGCGGGCTCGGGAAACAGCGATCCCCGATGGGATTCTATTTTGCGTTTCAGGTTCTTCCCACGGTCATTTTCATCGCAGCATTCTTCGCGGTGCTCTACCACTACGGAATCATGCAGTTCATCATCAAGCTGGCGGCGCGGGTGATGACCCGCTTCATGGGGGCAAGCGGCGCCGAATCGCTGAACGTAGCGGCCAGCATCTTCATGGGACAGACGGAAGCGCCCCTGACCATTCGGCCGTTTCTACCCGACCTGACCCGCTCCGAACTGATGACTGTGATGACCAGCGGAATGGCACACGTCTCCGGCGGAATCATGGCTGCTTACATTGCATACGGGATTGAGCCGAAGCACTTGCTGAGCGCGGTGATCATGACGGCCCCCGGCACGATCCTGATGGCGAAAATGCTGGTGCCCGAAACCGAGCAGCCCAAGACAGCCGGAAAGGTCGTGATGATCGAAGAAGAGCAAACGGAAAAGAGCAACGTCCTGGGCGCCATCGCCCGTGGCACCACCGACGGCCTGCATCTGGCGCTCAACATCGCAGCCATGCTGATCGCGTTTCTCGCGCTCATTGCGCTTCTCAACGGAATTTTCGGCGGTATTCACAACTACATTGCCTGGTTTCCGTCGAGCCTGGAGCGAGTCCTCGGAACTTTGTTTGCCCCGGTTGCTTGGATTATCGGCATCCCACGCCATGACTGCGCTGCCATCGGGAACCTGCTGGGCACGCGCATGGTGTTGAATGAACTGGTCGCGTTTTCGATGCTTGGCCCACAGAAAGCGCTGCTCGATCCACGGTCGTTCACGATTGCGACCTTCGCGCTCTGCGGCTTCGCCAACCTGAGCTCGATCGGAATTCAGCTGGGAGGAATTGGCGCGCTCGCTCCCAACAAGCGAGGAGAGCTGGCGCGGCTGGGCATTCGCGCCATGCTGGCGGGAACCATGGCGAACCTGATGTCCGCTTCGATCGCGGGCATGCTCTTGTAAGTATCAGACCTCACAAATGATTTTCGGGAGGGCAAGGCTTTAGTGAAGCGATGCCCTGATACGTCCCCTCAAGCAACTACTCTGCAAACAACTACGCTGCGGCTTGCTCGGCTTCCTCGACCGAGTCGTAGAAGCGGGAAAGACTCGTGATCCGCGTGACCGCAAGCGCCTGGTGAATTCGCTGATTGACGCCCACCAAAGCCAGACTGCGGCCGTCCTTCTGACGATTGACATAGGCCCCCACCAGGGCGCCGATCCCGGTCGAATCAATGTGCGGAACCGCAGTGAAGTCGAGGATGAGGGCACGCGAACCGTCCGCCCGCAGCTTCGATTGAAAGCCGAACAAATTGGCGAGAACGAGCGGTCCGGCGAGGCGGAAAATCCAGGTCCCCTCCCGCGACCCGCTGACCTCTTCGATATGCAAGGGCTCCGGTGACATGGGCGTCTGAGACTTGAGAAATACTAAATCATTTTGACGAGGTCAGAGGTTAGAGGTCAGATTTCAGAAGTGAGTGAAAGACCGGGCTTTCGACAGTGCTGCTTGCAGCGAGAGCTTCTCACCTCTGCAATCTGACCTCTGACCTCTGCAATCGTCCCCCTCAAGTACAATTCCATTGGAAAACCCATGGCCCTGAAAGCAGGAGATCCCGCGCCGGCGTTTGAACTGCCCGCCATTGCCGGCGAAACCCAGCTCACGGTCCGCTCGCGCGACTACCTGGGCAAACAGAACCTGGTGGTCACTTTCCATCCGTTGGACTGGACCCCGACTTGAGCGGTGCAGGTGCCGGAATTCGATGCGCGCAGCAAAGAATTCGCGGCCCTCAATGCCCAGGTTCTGGACATCAGCGTCGATTCCATCGTCAGTCATATCGCGTGGCGGCAGAGGGAGGTCGGGCCGGTGAAGATTCCGCTCTGTGCCGATTTCTACCCGCACGGCGCGGTGACGCAGAAATTCGACATCCTGCGTGCGGGCGCTCCCGTTCCGGGGATCAGCGAGCGAGCGGCGTTCATTGTGGATGAAGCCGGAAAGATCGCCTTTGCCCGGATCTATCCCATCGACCAGCTGCCGAACGTTGAGGAACTACTACAGGCACTGCGGGACCTTCGCTAAAAGGCTGCGCAAAAACTCAATATCGCCCTTGATTTTGGGTGGCGCAACGCTTCAGCGCTGCGATAACCGGCTTGTTTTTATGATCGGCTTCAGCCGCCGAGGTCAAGACACCGCCCGGATTTTTCCGGCGGGTCGAAGATGGAAACGCAGGACCGCTACCGCTCGAAGTGGAAGATGTCCAGCACCATGTAAGTGCTGCGATTCACCAGTGCGATGTGGCCGCCGATCACGAAGTGCCCGTATCCTGCCGGGGGCGGAGGCAGACGCCGCTCCAGCTCGATCGGACAAGGCATCATCTTTTTCCGCAATCCCGGTGGCAGCGTTCCGCGGACGCGTAACTGCCTTTCCAGTCCTGGCGGCAAGCGGTCTCTCTTCGCAAGCCCGGGCGGCAGATCATCGTCCCGATCGTGGTACCACCCCCTGATCTCATCGCGGTCGTGATCGCTGTAATAATGTCTGCCGTGGTCACGGTCATGGTCGCCGCGTCCGTGATGCTTGCCATGGCCATGGCCGTGCTCATCGGCCATCGCCATGCCCGACAGAGCGAACATCACGGCCGTGCAGAAGCATAGCCACCGTTTCAATTGCATGGGTTCTCCTTCAGTAAGAGCTTACGTTAAGAGTAGTCAGCGCCGGAACCAGGGGCAAATTACCAACGCACCTGGCCTATCGCCGCTGCCTAGATCCTGCGCTCGCCGGAGAAAAATGATATTTGCGCTCTACTCTCCACCGACCGTGAGCCCGTCAATTCGGATGGCTGGCGACGCGGCTGAGACTGGCGGGAGTATGTATCTGGCACGCCGCGCCGACCACTATGGGCAGATGACGATTTATCTGCGGTCTTAGCGGGATCGTGCCGACAGCGAGCCGTCCGAACCCGCCGGAGTTGCGTGAGGAGTAGGTTGTGGGGCTGCCACCATCCAGTCGCAGGAGTTGAAGGGTAAGACGATTTAGAGGATGCTGTCCAGCACAGAGCCCAAGGAAACACCGGTCAGTCTCTGATACATCTCGACAGCTTGGCGTTCAGTCATGCCGGAGATCAAGTCGGCAACTGTCCTAGTCACCAGCTTTGAGTCACTTTCCTTGGCCTCTTTCACCGCGTCTCGAAATGCATGGGGAAACATATCGTATTTGCCGCTCGTCGCAGCATCATGAAATATTTGAAAGAGGGTTTGTATGATCATCCGCTGACCGTGTTGTTGCGTCGCGAGAGAAGGATTTAGGATCACATAGTGCCAGGTGAGAAGCTTTAACATCCTCACCATCTTCAAGCGCACTGGATCAATTTGCACAAATGGTTGGTCTGCTCCTTTCGGCTCGACTAGCTCAAATGCATTGATGAACTCTCCGATCTGCACAGAGACGAAGTACCGCAGTGCTGAGCGCTGCGCCGTTGACCCAACGTATTTCTCGTCTAACGGAAACCCATCGGAGATGAACTTTCGGAAAGTGTCGGTGTACTCCGATGTCAGGCTTCCTTCAATCATTCGCAGAAGCTCTGGCCGCTGCCGGATGCCGTCGAAGAAGTGTGTGCGCTCCGCATCATCCGTCAAAGAAAGCCTGTCTAGCGGAATCAGACCAGCCCGGTAGAAGTCTTCTGCGTCATGCACCGCGAATGTAAGGTCATCCGCCCAATCCATAATCTCTGCTTCCGGACTCTTGCGGTCCGATCCTTGGGTCGGGAGCAACCTGCGGGCGGTGTCGAAGGCGCTCTTTTCCAGCCTGTACGCTCCCCACTTCCTAGCCTTTTTCGTCTTTGTCCTTTTGTTGCGCCCGGCAGAATCCTGCTCAGTCGCTGGCTTTGAAGATTCGAGCTCACGAAACCAGGGGTACTTGAGCATCGCGTTCAGAGTCGCCGGTGTAAGGTCCAAACCTGGTGGATGGGGTGGAGGCGCTCGATGAGCCAATGCGTTGACTATCCGGAATGACTGCGCGTTACCCTCGAAACCATCGGCGACTCCGTACACCTCGGTTACGAGATGGTCCAATTCCGCTTCGGCCACGTGGCCAAAGGGCGGATGCCCCAGGTCGTGTGCTAACCCGGCTGCGGCGGCGACATCAGGACTGATGCCACCGAGCCTTGCCGCGAGCCTGTCATCCTGACGGATCAGCCGCTGCGCAAGACCACATGCTACTTGGGACACCTGAAGGGAATGCGTGAGCCGGTTGTGAAAGACGTGCCCCTCATCCGCGGCCACAACCTGCGTGACGCCAGCTAACCGCCGAAACGCAGAACTGTACAGAATTCGGTCGTTATCGCGTTCCCCCGGCCAGCGCCAGTCGCGGCCAGTTCTCAGCCTTTCCGTGACAATTCGAGAAAATCGCTCGGGTGTTGGTGACATATTGCTTGGGCCATCTTAGTGCCGGGGCCGACAACCGAGGAAGATAGCAAAACGCCTTCAGGCGGAAACTGCTTGACTTGTTTCGCGGAGATCCCAATTGGGAGTCAACTCTAGAAAGCCGTCAGCATACAATTCCCAAATAGCCGCTTTTACGGAAGCCCTACTTACGTGGAGGTCGCCGCTCACGCGGTCAATGACTTCAGACGGAGGGCAGTCCGTCGAACGCTGATGAAGGATACGTCGCACAGCATCTCTTGTGATTTCCGCCGTCGTGAGGTCCGGGAGTGGATTCGGGCAAGCCATTGGTTGCTCCGCTCGGCTGACAGGTTCTTCTTGAGAGCGCCATTGTATCTCATCCGAGCACACTGTGAACCCCCGCGGTAAGGAATTTCGAATGGTTGCGGCCCTGATGTCGCGCCGAAACTGACCGCCGAAATTCAACTCTGAACGCACGGGATGCCCACTACAAGTATCTAAGGTAATGCCGGGTCCGAGACCGGAAGGAACCGCTGTTAACCCCTGTGTTTGCCTCGCTGACACCTGTTGAGTACGGCCTTTTGGGGGGCTAGCTTCCGGGCGTGCTGCCCTCGATTGGCCGGGGCGCCCTCCCACGTGAGCCCTACTACTCGCCGCCGACCGTGAGCCCATCAATCCGGATGGTCGGCGACGCTACGCTTCCGCGGAATTCCAGGTCGCTCCCGATCTCGGAAATATTGTTGAAGATGTCTTTCAGATTTCCTGCGACCGTGATCTCTTCAACCGGGTAGGCCAGTTCGCCGTTCACAATCCACAGTCCCGAAGCGCCGCGCGAATAGTCGCCGGTGACCAGGTTCACGCCCATGCCGAGAAACTCGGTGACGTAGAGACCGTCTTTGATGTCGCCGATGATCTGCTGCGGAGATTTCGTTCCCGGTTGCAGGAAGTAGTTACCGGGGCCGATGCCCGGCGTGCCTGCAAGTCCGCGGGCTGCGTTCGCCGTCGTTTCGAGGCCGAGTTTCTTGGCCGTGTAAGTGTTCAGCAGGTAGGACTTCAGAACTCCGTTCTCGATCACGACGGTGCGGCGAGTGGGGATGCCTTCGCCGTCGAAAGGCGAAGTACCGAAGCCACCGATCATGGTGCCGTCGTCGATAACGGTGACGTTGCTTCCGGCAATCTGCTGGCCCAGCTTGCCTGCGAGAAACGATGCGCCGCGATATACCGAGTCGCCGTTTACGCCCTCGAAGATGTGTTCGAGCATCGAGTTGGCGACCATGGGGTCGAGGACGACCGGTACGTGCGCAGTCTTCGCTTTGCGCGCGCCCAGACGGCGCAGCGTGCGGCGGGCCGCTTCTTTTCCAACTTGCTCAGCAGGGTCGAGCTTCGCCAGGCTGCGCGCGACGGAGTACCAGTAATCGCGCTGCATGTTGCCTTGCTCATCCTGCGCGATCGGGACCGCAGCTACCGAGCAATACGATCGCCGATATTCGCCGACAAAGCCGTGCGAGTTCGCGAGGACTTTGCGGCCGGTGGCGGCGTCGAACGAGCCGCCTTCGGAGTTCTTGAGGCGCGGGTCGGTGTCGAGCGCGGCTTTTTCGGCGCGGCGCGCGTAATCAATACGCTCGGCGCCTGCGAGCGAGTACACGTCCTCGTGGTAGAGATCGAGGTCGCCGGAGAGCGTGCCCAGCTTCGAGGCTTCGGGAATGCCCGCGTGAGGATCTTCGGACGTGATCTTCGCCAGTTCGAGCGCCGACTTCAGCATGCGCTCGATCCCGGCGGCAGAAAAATCGCTGGAGTAGGTGTTGGCCGCGCGCTGTCCGAAAAACACGCGGACGCCGATGGCCTTGGAGCCGGACTCTTTCAGAGTCTCGACTTGCCCGAGACGCACCACCGTTGAAAATTCGTCCCCTTCGCGCACCACGCACTCGGCGGCCGACGCGCCACCTTGCATCGCGCGGCGAACCACGTCGGTGGCGAGGGACTTAAGGTCGGTCGCGACTTGCGGGTTGCTGGTCTCCAGAGTCGTTGTCATCTCGGAATTCAAAACCTACCACGGAGGCACGGAGCCACGGAGAAAACCAAATTCATTTCTCAACGTTCTTACTGCGGGATTCCCGATCGGATCGCGGAGTCCATAAAGAGAAATCAAGAAGTGCTTTTCTCCGTGTCTCTGTGTCTCCGTGGTGGATGTTACTGCATGTACCCGCCCGTATCCCGCCGCGCCGTTCCGCCCACGGTGAGGCGGTCAATCTTAATCGTCGGGATGCCGACGCCGACCGGAACAGCCTGTCCGTCTTTCCCGCAGGTGCCGACGCCTTCGTCGAGCTTCAGATCATTGCCGACCATCGAGACACGCGTCAGCACGTCGGGGCCGTTGCCAATCAGGGTCGCGCCTTTGATGGGGGCAGTGATCTGGCCGTTCTCGATCATGTAAGCCTCGGAGGCCGAGAAAACGAACTTTCCATTGGTAATGTCCACCTGGCCACCGCCGAAGTTCACCGCGTATATTCCGCGCTTCACGGAGCGGATAATGTCCTGCGGATCGTCCTGTCCGGCCAGCATGTAGGTGTTCGTCATGCGTGGCATGGGAATGTGCTCGTAGCTCTCGCGGCGTCCGTTGCCGGTGTCGGCGAGGCCCATCAGCTTCGACGACAGTTTGTCGCTTAGATAGCCCTTGAGGATTCCGTTTTCGATCAGCACGGTTTCCTGCGTGGGCTGGCCCTCGTCGTCCACGTTGAGCGATCCGCGACGCCACGGCATGGTGCCGTTGTCGACGACCGTGCACTTTTCGCTGGCCACGCGCTTGCCGATCAATCCCGCGAACGCAGAAGTCTTCTTGCGATTGAAATCCGCTTCCAGACCGTGACCAACGGCTTCATGCAGCAGGACACCGGGCCATCCCGGACCGAGCACTACTTCCATTTCGCCGGCTGGAGCTTCGCGGGCATCGAGCTGGAGGATTGCCTGACGCGCGGCTTCTTTTGCGAAGTGCTCGGGATTTTTCTCGCCAAAGAAAAAGTCGAGCGCGATGCGGCCCCCGCCACCGGAAGTACCACGGCCTGAGTTGGCGTCGGTCTTCGCGATACAGGAAACATTCATGCGCGCCAGCGGCTGGGAGTCTTCGGCAAAAGTGCCGTCGGAACCGATCACGAGGATGTTGCGGAGTTCATCGGCATAGCTGGCGCGGACTTCTTTAATCCGGGGATCGAACCCGCGAGCGGCGCGGTCAGCCCGCATCAGAAGCTCGACCTTGGCGGTAATGTCGGCGTCCACGGAGGGCAACGTAACCGGATACAGGCTGCGCGCGGGCTTCTGCTGGAAACCAGTGACCGTAGTTTTCGCAGGCGCGCTGGCAATGAGCGCAGCGGTCCGGGCGGCGTGCAGGATCCGCGCCGGAGTGAGGTCGTCGGTGTAGGCGTATCCGGTGCGCTCGCCCGAGACGACGCGCACGCCGCAACCGGCCGAAATCCCCTGCGAAGCCGACTTGACCATGGACTCGTCCACCATCAGCGAGGTGGAGGTCAGGTATTCAAAATACAGGTCGGCGTAGTCGCCCCCGGCCGACAGGGCGGCTGCCAGATAGCTCTCAAGGTCTTGATTTGTAAGGCCGTAATGTTCGAAGAAGAAATGCTCTCTATTTTCCGTCACAGTGATTTTGATGTCCTCTGCCAGGAAACGACTCGCAGTTCCAGCCATCATTATCCCATGAGGGAGCGGGCGCGCAGGATTGCAGAAGTCAGAAGGCAGATTGCAGAAGTAACCCCTTTCCCGGAACGGCAGGGGGCCCGTTCTGAAGGCGGGTTGCCGCCCGCAGATTCAACACAATTCCGCTGTTCACCTGTCACAGACGCGGGTGCGAAACGGGTCAACAATCGTGCATCATGACCTCCGACTCCCTCAGCCAGATGCTCTCCGACTTCCTTGCCGGAGCGCGCGCGGCGCTGGTGGTCGAAGACGGCGCCGTCGCCTTCGATCTGGCGGAGTCGAAGTATTCCATCTCGGGCGAATACAACAAGTGCCTGCTGCATCTGTGGTCGAGCGAGCGCAACGTGGTGCGCCGCGTGCTGGACGCCGAGATCAAGGGCGGCACGCTTCGCCTGATGGTACAGCGCATGGGCCAGAACCGGCCGACCAAGCTCGATTTCTATCGCGATCGCGACCGGCGCTCGCCGGCAGCTCGGCAAACGGCGCGGGTGGCGTACGTACCTCGCGTGCAGCGATCCCTGGAACGAAACTTCCCCGGCTGGACGGTGGCCCGCCTCACCACCAGCATGGACCTGCACCGCTCTTTCGGTCCGGCGTATCTGCGCGGACTCTTGCAGCAAGGACAGCGCGCGCTGGCGGTCGTCGGAGTAAACGCGCAGGAAACGCAGGCGACCGTCGATGGCGCTTTGACCTGCGGACTTCTCTGGCTGGACGCCTGCCGCCTCGCGCAACATGATCGGCGGGTGGTGGAAGGGCTGGTGATGGTTCTGCCCAAGGGCACGCTGGCCTTGACGCAGCAACGCATGGCGCATCTACATCCCACGGCGGCGAAGTGGCAACTGTATGAATTCGACGAGCGCGAGGATGCGCTCAGTCCGGTTGACATCGTCGAGAGCGGCAATCTCGCAACGCGGCTGGTGCATGCAACCGATGAGACCGTAGCGTGCGAGCGCTTCGCCGACTCGATCGCCAAGATTCGCAGTATTCTGCCGCAGTGCGACGTGGCGGTGCTCTCGCCGGCGATGATTTCCTTCCGGCTGCGCGGGCTGGAGTTTGCCCAGGCGCGGGTGGCACATGATCCCCGGAATTTCCAGAGCGGCCAGGAAATCGCCTTCGGCGTAGGGGCCGAAGAACGCGTGCTCGACGAGCGTAATGAATCCCAGTTCGTCGATCTGGTGCAGCTCGCCGCAGCCATCCGTCACAAGGATGGTCCCAAGACGCACCCGCTCTGGCGCATGCATCCGGAGCGCTGGCTGGAGTCGGTGGTTTTCGGAAATGTGGTGGCGCTCGACGGGCGCCTGCGAACGGAATGCGTCTATTCGCAGGTGCCGGCATTTTCAGCGGCCGACCGCGCCATGATCGATGTGCTGGCGCTGACTCGCGAGAGCCGGCTGGCCGTGGTCGAACTCAAGGCCGACGAGGACATTCATCTGCCTTTGCAGGGAGTGGATTACTGGTCGCGAGTCGCCTGGCACCAGGACCGCGGAGAGTTTCGCAAGTTCGGTTATTTCCCCGACCGCGAACTCTCGTCGCAGAAACCGCTCCTGTTGCTGGTTGCGCCCGCGCTGCACGTGCATCCGGCGACGGATACGATCCTGCGCTATCTCTCGCCGGAGATCGAGTGGGAGTTGCTGGGCATTGACGAACGCTGGCGGGACGGAGTGCGGGTGGTGTTCCGGAAGCGGGCTTCCGATCACAAAAGTGAAGTCGCCGACCGCAGAAGCGCGTGAGCTGTGTCAGTAGAGACTCAACCTGTAGAGACGCGGCTTGCCGCGTCTCAGCCGCACACGGAGACGCAGCAAGCTGCGTCTCTACCGCTGCTTTTGCTTCCATTCAAAGCGATGGCCTTTTCTTCTTCATAGTCCCTCTTGTTGCTTCGATTGAGCAGGCGCGACGGTTGTTGCAACCGGCGCGGTTTCCGGCGCTTCTCCCCGGTACACGCGCCCAATCCCGCGCACGATACGGCGCATGGGGAGGTCGTGGCTCGCATCGGCAAAGAAGATTTCTCCCGCCCGAGTGCCGCGGTAATACCACCGCTTCAGGATCGACAGATGCTCCATGCGTTCGAGGGCGCCGCGCGGGTCCGCCGCAGGCAAGGCCGCGAGAGCAGCCTGAATGCGGGCTTCCATGGATTGCGATTTGGTGTGCTCGGATGAGGAGATGGGAAATTCGAGCGGCCCGGCGATGGCGCCTGCGTCCACCCGAAACAGGGCAACGCTCTCGGGCTGCGAGGACCGCTGCACGATCAGGGCTCTTATCTGGTCAATCCGGTGGACCGCCTCGGGCATCTGCTGCACGACCGGTGCGAGTTTATCGAGGCGGGCATGGATGGCGGCGGCGTTCTCGAATTCCAACCTGGTCGAGGCGCCGTCGCGTTCGGCGGCGAACTGGCGCTTCAGCGATTCGCCGCGAGAGTCCAGAAAATCTTCCACCCGCACAACCTCAGAGCGATACTCGTCGTCGGTGCAGCCCTTAAAGCAAGGCGCCAGGCACATCTTCATTTCGGAATAGACACAGCCGGGAAATTTCGGATCGGGATTCAGGTCGTCCACACAGCGGCGCATTTTGAAGAAGTCGAGGGCGTCGTTCAGGAATTTCTCGGCCGCGACGCGGGAAAGGAACGGGCCGTAGTAGACATTCTTGCCCGACGATCGGCCAAGCCGCGTGGTGATGGAAGCGCGCGGGTATTCGTTTTCCAGATGCAGTTTAACCAGCGGCGCAAAGCGTAGTCGCAGCCGGCCGGAATACGTCTTGGGGAAAACCCCACGCAGCACCTGGTAGAGCAGGAATCCCGACTCAAAGTCGGACCCAGTCAGCGTGTACTCGATGCTCTTGACGCGATCGCGCAGGTTTAGGCGTTTCGTGCGCTCTTCGGGCTCAGAGAGTAGCCGCTGTAGACGCCGCCGCAGGTTGGCGGTCTTGCTGACGTAGGGCTCGGAGGCGGAATCGGACCCGCGGAGCAAGAACACGGCAGGAGCGGGAGGAACCGCAGAGAAGACCTCACTGTCATGCTCCGGCTGGAACTCGATTCGCTCCCTCAACACAAGGCGATTGTAGAGGGGAATTGCAGAAGTCAGAAGTCAGAAGTCCGATTGCAGAGGTCAGAGGTCAGATTGCAGAGGTGAACAGCTTAGTGAGCAAACGGCACCGCTGAAATTGGTAGATTCTTACCTCTGCAATCTGACCTCTCACCTCTGACCTCACCCAAAGCTCGCGCTCCTGAACTTCTGCCGGAAGTCCGCGCCGTCCATGCGCACGATGCGGCACATCTCGTGCAGCCGCGAGCGCATCCGTTCGCCGATGCGGTCGCCGAGGGTTTCGTCGCGCGCCGCCCGGGCGGGCGATAAGGATCGGGCTACTGCCGCAGCCGGTTCGTCGGCAAAATTCGTGGTGATGACAGTGGTGCGCTTATCGTTGTAGCGGGTGTTGAGGATGAGGCTCACCGTGTCCCAAACCCACTCGCTGGGCCGCACCGCTCCGAGTTCGTCAAGCACCAGCACCTCCGCATCAAAGACCGGCCGGAGCAAACCGAGTTCGGTGGTTTGCACCGAGGCGTTGTAGGAGTTCTGAATCTCCTTGAGCAATTCACGATAGTCGTAGAAGAGGCAGGCGATGCCTTTTTCGCGGATCAAAGCCTTGGCGATGCCGACCGCCAGATGCGTTTTCCCGGTTCCAATCGTGCCGACCAGCAGTAAGCCCGTCTTGTCCACGGGATACTCCTCCACAAACCGGCACGCGGCCATGCGGGCGGGCGCGAGATGCAGTTGCGGCCCTTCAAACTCGTAGTTCGAGAGTTCACAATGCTCGTACCTCTTAGGAATACGGGCCGCCGCGAACATGGCATCGGCGCGTGCGCGCAGCTGGCAATCGCAACGGGTAACGCCCTGCTCGGGCGCGTCGGGGACAACTTTCCATCCCGAGCCCGCGCACAGGGGACAAACTTCGGTGGTTGCTTTCATGGGTCGCTGCTTCGACTCTGCACCGAACACCGCCTCCGCCGCAACTCGAAAGCGCGTTCTGCCTGTGTACATCCTGTGGAGCCACGGGAACGATTGTGGAGAACTCTGGAAAATCGATCTGGCGCGTTGCTGATGCAGGTTCGACGACCGGCCGAAACCGGGCGTCTGGCACGTGTTTGCTATTGACAATCCACTATTAGGGTAGAGAATGGCTCCCGCGTTCCCAAAACAGGCGCTTAGCTTTCCCGGCTCCTGCTGCGGGAACCGAAACACTTAGTCAGGAGAGAGCATGAACAAAGCTGATCTCGTTGACCGGATCGCCGGAGCCTGCAACATTTCCAAAGCGCAGGCAACGACCGCGATCGATACCGCCGTGGACAGCGTAACTGCTGCCCTCAGAAAAGGGGACCGGGTAGCCTTGATCGGTTTCGGTACGTTCTCCGTCTCGCAGCGCAAGGCTCGCAATGGCCGGAACCCGCAGACGGGAGCGACCATCAAAATCGCCGCCCGCCGAGTCGCCAAATTCACACCTGGAAACGGACTCAAGAAGGCAGTGAACAAAGGGAAATAGGGCCAGGTTATCTCGCTAGTTGCCGGACGGCAGGGGGGTCGGCCCTGCCGTTTTGCTCTTAGCTCTCAGTTCCTAGCTGTCAGCTCTCAGTGGAATTGGATCAAACCCCGGCTGTCAGGATCACCTGAGCGGAAACCTGCGCGTTGTGAAGGACATACCTGACAGACTGAGAGCCGACGGCTGAGAGCTAGCTCCCTTGCTGAATCCTTCCTAACTCCTGTAGAATCTAATGATTCAAAAGGGGATTCGGACCGATATGAAGGCTGCCATTCATCCCAACTATCACGAAGTGCGGCTGCACTGCGCCTGTGGGAATGCGTTTGTCACTCGCTCCACCCACCGCGGCGACATCAACGTCGAAATCTGCTCCGCTTGCCATCCGTTCTTTACTGGCAAGCAGAAGCTGCTGGACACCGCGGGCCGCATCGAGCGCTTCCGCCGCAAGTACGCCAAGAGCGACAGCGCCAAAGCGGACGCCGCCAAGGCCGAAACGGCTAAGAAGTAGGCTTCTTTTCGAGCAACGGCGGCGGGCAAGAGTGCCCGCCCCACACATACCAGATCAGGCCCTCGCTCCGGCGGGGGCTTTTGATTTTGGGATGCGGTCTAGAATAGAAACGTGCAGAAGTTTTGGGACAACTCGTGTGGGACGGGCTCTCCTGCCCGTCAGGCCGTAGCCGGGGACACGGCGGCGGACAAGAGTGTCCACCCCACACGGGTGTTCCCTGCAAGCTTGCAGATCGGCGGGGTCACGATCTCTCCCGCCACCGTCCTGGCTCCCATGGCCGGTGTCACCGACACTGTCTTCCGGCGCTTCATCAAGAACCTGGGCGGATGCGGGCTGATCATGACCGAGTTCACCTCGGCCGACGGCATACTTCGCGATCCGCGCGTCCGCGGACGGTACCTGCATTTCTACGAAGACGAGCATCCCATCTCGGCCCAGCTCTTCGGCAGCGATCCGCAGGTGCTGGCCGACGCGGCGCGCCTGGTCGAAGATCTTGGATTTGACCTGGTGGACCTGAACCTGGGCTGCCCGGCGAAGAAAGTCGTGAAATGTAATGGCGGCTCGGGCCTGCTGCGCGATCTGCCGCTGATCCGGCAGATTTTCGAGTCGGTGCGGTCGGCGGTGAAGATTCCGTTTACGGTGAAGTTCCGCGCCGGATGGAATGACGACGAGATCGTCTGCGTGGATTTGGCGCGCCTGGCCGAAGACTGCGGCCTGTGCGCGGTCGCGCTGCATGCCCGCACTCGCGAGCAGGGCTACAGCGGCAACGCGCGCTGGGAATGGATCGCGTCGGTGAAGCGGGCGGTGAAGATTCCGGTGATCGGCAATGGCGATATCCGTTCGCCCGAAGACGCCTGCGCCATGGTCGCGCAGACCGGATGCGACGCCGTGATGATCGGCCGAATGGCGCCGGCGAATCCCTGGATATTTCGGCAGATTGAGCAGTATCGGTCGCGGGGGAGGTCGTCGGGAGGGCACGACTTTAGTCGTG
>ORMF011541403.1_pt1 | contig 26143 bp, 30 predicted proteins | sample 1779871 | NCBI WGS metagenome assembly ORMF01 (sample SAMEA104232316, study PRJEB22302) | groundwater metagenome | biome: forest; feature: aquifer; material: groundwater | place: USA | collected 2011-08-07 | depth 5.4 m | reverse complement strand
TTTTTGGTTTGGCGGGCTTTGGGTCTTGCATCAGGAGATCGGAAGAACGAAAAATAATGACGGTTATTTCCCTCTCACTGACGTCTACGGCCCTGGCCCTCACGTTAAACAAAAAATCGAGCTTCGCCTCCTTTCCTAAAAAAGAACGAAATTGCACGTTAAATATAACACCTAAAACCTCTTATGTCAAATGCCAGTCTTTTACTTGTCATTTACGAATTAAAAGTGGACACTTTTTGATGAATTTTTCATTTAAAAGTGGACACCCTAAATAAGCCATACTTGGAAGAAACGAAAGGATTCCAAGATGGCCAGTCAAATCCATAAAATGATCGCTTTTTTCATTCGGCTACCACTTCCATGTTAGGCAAAGGAAACACCATTTTGCCGCCCGATCTGAGATAAGCGGCTTCACGTTTTAAAATACCGTCGCGAAAATGCCACGGTAAAACTAAAAAATAATCCGGCTTCATGGCCACGGCCTGTTCCTCCGAGATAATGGGAATCCCCGTCCCCGGCGCCTGACAACCGAACTTATCCTGATTAATATCAGCAATCAAAGGAATATCCTGCGGCGTCAGTTGACAAAATTGCAGGATCACATTGCCTTTGGTCGAAGCTCCATATCCGAAAATCTTGAGCCTCCTGGCCTTGGCTTTTTTAACAAAAGCGCGCAATTCCTTAGCGTGCCGGAAAACCCGCCTTTTGAACTGCTCATAGGGTTTCAATGTGTGCAGCCTCTGACGCCTCTCCTGACCCAAAATCCTATTAACAAGGGCTGTCTTCTCTCTATAACGGGAACCGGCCTTGGCAACCATAACGGAAAAACTGCCGCCGTTTGTCTTATTAAATTGCACATCAATGATCTTTAAGCCCACCCTGTCCGTCATCCATTTGATCTGCTTAAGCCGATAATACTCCAAATGCTCATGACAGATCGTGTCATAAGCGTTCTCAGAGAGCATGGCCGGCATATAGCTCTGTTCAAACATCCAAACTCCCTCGTCATCTAAAATTTCCATGATCTGCTTCATGAATTCAAGCGGCGCTTCAATATCATAAAACATTGCAATGGATGTCACTATTTTTGCTTTTCTGGAACCAAATCTTTCCTTAAAAACTTTTGATGAAAAGAAATCCGCTATCAGATCAATATGAGAAGGATAATACTTTTTAAATTTACCGCCCGCCGGGTCAATGCCGCACAAAAGCGGCCCGTTCTTTGGATATGATTGCAACAAGGTACTGTCATTACTGCCGATATCGATCACAATATCGCCCTTGCGTAACCGCACAACTTTAAGGATCGCCTTCACCTTGCCTTGCAAATGGTCCATCATCGACTGATTAATCCCCGAGCGGTAACCGTAATTCAAACCGTATATCTCATTTCGATCATAGGATTGCTTCATCTGCACCAGGCCGCAGCGCTCGCCTTTGCGGTCTTCAACGCACTTGACAAGCTCAAGCGGGCCGCAGGTGATTTTTTCAGAGTTGTCCTTCGGGAAAACGCCGGTTAAATATTGGTTTCCCAAATGAATGATGGGGGATAAATTGGGGTTAGAACAAATGCGGCATTTAACAATTTCTGTGTACACTTTTTACATCCCAGGGTGATCGTTGTGTAACAACAAGGAAAATTTGGCTTTCCAAACACATTGTTCAAATTTAGTGTCGGGAGCCGGATTATCCGGCCCTTTGTCCCGCTGGCCGGTCGTAATATATAAACAACCTTTAAATCTCCGCACGTGAACGCCATTTTTCGTCTCCTGTTCTGGCAAATTCTGTAAAGAAGGATCAAAGGAAGAAAAATGTTGCATATCGGTGGCTAAGGACGTGAAGACATGAACCTCCTCTCCCATTTCGGCCAACTTTTCTGACATCAACTGATTATGGTATTGATTGCCACCGACCGATGGATAATACAAATGACTCACGTGGAGAATTTTCACAAAAATTATTCTACCCACTTCCACCAGAGATGTCCACTAAACAAGAACCTTTTGCAATCTATTAATCACCGAGGGCTAAATTATCTGGCCCTGCTTCGTGAGATTACAATTTCTTATCTAAACACTTGGCCTCTTCTATGGGAAGCCAAGTATTTAATTCTTTTTCTAAATAAAATGACTGACGCAGTTCTGTTTCAGAGGCGATCAACAGAACAACATTTTTTCTCTAAAAAAACAAAAACCTTAAACCCTTTTTGGGAAACGAAGTTTTTGCCTTGGCGGCATGCTATTTCTGTGTGCCGGTTAAGAAGCTGCCAAGGCTCGGATTCTCATGCAAACTGCCATAGTTGAAAATGACGCAAGCGCCGCCCTTTTCTTCACAATGGCGGAATTCTTGCGCAAATATTTGAGGCGACTGCGCAAATTTATAAGCCCCGACCCCTATCTTTACCTTACTAAAATCCTTTGTCTTGCTTTGAGCGACCTTGATCCCCTTCTCAAATTCTACAAGGTCCGAGGAATAATTCATGAGCGTTACAAAATCAACCAACCCCCTATCAACCCAGGACGGCCAGTCCTGAAAGGCTTCGTAGTAAGCGCGTGAATACGGCATGCATCCCGTTGCGGATACTTGAATATTCGGGCGCAGCGACCGCGTTTTCTCAACAAGAGTTGCAAGGAGCTCCGTCACCTGAGCGCGTTTCCAATGGTTCCACCGCGGATCGTTCTCATCGATCGTTGTAAGGCCGGCTGCTTTCTTGAAACGCTCCATATTAACTTTTGTATAGCCGTAATGAGGTTTCACATCCGGATAGCGGATATAATCAAACTGAATACCGTCGATATTAGGGTAAGCGCGCAGGATCTCCACAACTATTTTTGCCAGATCTTTACGGACCCTCGGATCTCCTGGCTCAAGAAAATATTGGTTATCGATCTTATAATCTTCCAGTTTCTTTTTCCCCTCCAGATTCTGCGTCAGAATATCTGTCCCATATTTCTTGAGAAAGCCGGCGTCCTTATTGGCGCCAAGGCTCAAAAGATTAAGCCATGCGTGCACTTCAATCCTTTCACTGTGCGCTTCCTTGATAAGAAACGCGAACGCATCTTCGGAAAGTTTTTTCCGGCAGATCTCAAAAGGCCTCGCATCCGCAATCTTCGAAGGGAACCAGGCCTGATTCGCACGATAAATCTGCACAAAAAGTATCTTGATCTTGGCTTCTTTGGCAAACTCAATTAACTTCGTAATCTCCTCCCGGCTTGAAAGCACCTGCGGATCATGCACGACGGAAACAAATAGGCCGCGGCGCAATGGCTCTTCGCATTTCGCCGGAACAGGGAAAATAAACAAAAGGCACAAAATACAAAATAAAATCTGTTGATTCATCAAAGGCATCTTTTTCTTATCGAAATAATTTTTGGGCCAAGTCATCAACAGTTTCATCCCCCGCAACAGCAAAACGCGACAAAGTGTATAGTTTATCCATGATGTAGCCGTGATTGATTCCGCTGACGGTTGCCGCGCTCTCAAACCCCGCGCGCTTGACCATTTGGATCACGGTATCGTTGTAGCCTCCGAACGGATACGCAAATACGACAACCGGCTTATTCAAATGGCTTTCAATCATTTTCTTCGATTCGATGATCTCATGGAATGCCTCTTGGGACGGCAACTTATCCAAATGCGGATGCGTCAGCGAATGCGCCTGAATATCCATACCAGCCGTTGACATTTTCTGTAACTGTTTCCAACTCACGAATGCCGAATGCCCAACGGAATCTGTCGTTATAAAAAATGTCCCAACGAAATTGTATTTCATTAAAATCGGAAAAACAACCGTGTAATGTTCCTTCCAACCGTCATCAAAGGTGAGGACAACAGGATTGGGAGGCAACGGCTGCCCATGCTTCAAGTGCGCAGTCAATTGCGCCATCGTGATGGTATGGAATCCATGTTGGACAAACCAGCTGATCTGTGCTTCAAACTTTTCCGATGTGAGACTCCATCGGCGCAGTGCGCTGTCGGCAGTATCCGGCAGCTCTTGGACGTGATGATACAAAAATATTGGAATGCTCGTCGTTGCGCCCCGCTCTGTGGCCATGGCACAAGGAGATGGTAAAATGGCGCATAAAATTAACATGACTACAAATTTAGTTGTTGGCCGATAAAATAACATAAAAATAATTATATATCTAGAAATGAAGAATTTCTTTTTTTTATTACATTCTCTAAATGAGGTTTTTGTATAATGGACGCAGTTCTGACGCCGACGCACGGATTAGACAAGACCCCATAGTTAAAAGTTTACTTTTAAACTGAGGGTCGAGGAAAAGACGTGCTCTGGCCATGCGAAGCATAAGCAGATGGAACCTCGACGGGACACCATTTCCTTCTCTAAAAAGCAAAAAACCTTCTCCCGTTCGAATAAGAAGGTTTTTTGCGCTGTGAAAGAAAATGGTGGAGGTGCCGGGAGTCCATCGAACCCGACGAGAAACTTTGTTTATTTGCAACGGTTTAGCGAAAATACCGTCGAGAAACGACCCTTCAATACTTTCCACACGTTTTACAACTTTATACAAAATTTTACAACTTTTTCACTCTCGATGGGCACCTTTTGGGCACTAATTATCAGAAATATTATCTTAAAACTTCTAAAATTTCTTCCTCTTTTACCTCTTCTAAAATGCTTATGATCTTGTTTTGCAATTTCTTAGCAAACAAATGAAAGGCACCTTTTATAAGACGCGATTCGCCCTTGTTAATCAATGCCTTTAAAATCAAAATAGCGGCGTTTTTATCTTTTATTGCTTTCTCACCTTTCGTCCTTCTTTCGGATATTATCAATTTATGCAAAGCAAAATTAGCAGGATGCGGCAGGGTCAAATAGAAATCTTCAATTTTAATTTTAATGGTGTTTTCCGACAAGAGGTTAAGAAATCTTAAAGGTGTGGCGTTTACGCCTAAGCTCGGTAGAGAATAGGGCTTGTCTGTGCCCTTGCCTTTTTCTTGAACTAAAAATTCAAGAATAAGATCAGGATGATCAAGTTGGATGTATCCTTATATCGCCCTTGAAATCAACAACAAAGCCCAAATCTTCAAGAAGCTGTGGAATATCAGCTTTATTTTTAACCTTTGCGGGGTTATCGACTAGAAAATCAATGTCTCTGGTTTTCATACTGGCATAATCGGCATAGGAAGCCTTGGGGAAATAATCCTTATAAAAATACGTACACCAACTGCCAATAAGGATAAAATGATCGAGGATGCCTGCTCGCTTAAATCTTCTTAGAATTTCAAGACATAGATCATATTGCTTCTTTTCCACGCAGCGAACTCCTTAAAAACTTAATTTGTTTTTTGACTTGAGACAATAAATTCCTGTATTTAGCCCTGAGTATTTTAGCCTCTTCGTATTTTTTCTTCTCCTCATTGGATATTTTGCCTTTGTAAAGGTATTTGACCTTCCCATCTATTCGCTTGACCAAATAGTAATAGGCATGGTTCCCTATTTTTCTTACAGCAAGGGCACCTTTGGGCAATTTTCTCAATGCTTCTTCATACTTCTTCTTCATCCGGGAAGAATTGACCAACTCTTCCGCCAAGACTCCTTTAATAACACCCCTCATAGACATTCTCCTTCTACCTGACAGACTATTAATTAATATAACTTGTTGGGTACAATGTCAATGAATAAATTACCCAACAAATCATAGGTTTAAGCTATTTGTTGGGTAGGGTTCAAATCGGATGGACACCTTTTGGGCACCAAAGCAAAAGGATATAATCAGGAAAGTGCCGGGACTGCGAAGCGGCCCGGCACCGACACGCGGATGCGACGAGGACTGATTCCGGAAAATTTATTTTCCGAAACAGGCCGAGGAGCAGACGCAGTCCCGTCAACGGCGGAGCGTTGACGGGACACCATTTCCCGACAAAACAAGAATTCTTGTTTTGTCGGTCTTGAGGTCAGCGCGGCCAACTGGCCGCTGACCGAAAGACTACATTCTCCAAGTGTACTGGCTCAGACGGAGCTTCGCCAGTACACCATTTTCTTTTCCTAATAAAAACAAAAAAGACTTTCTCCCGAAGGGATGAAAGTCTTTTTTGACAGGAAAGAAAATGGTGGAGGTGCCGGGAATCTCCATCACCATAGTCGACAACGGCCTGTTTTACCACCATTTTTACCACCATTTCAATTTCCTCCATGAAAATCAATAGCATCAATTACAACCCCGAGCCCATCTGTTGTTGGTTGCTGATAATGCGTGACAAAGACATCAACATCCCGATGACCGCTACGCCGCATGGCATCCTTGAGGGGAACCTTGGCAATCCCGCACAATGTCACATACCGTTTCCGAAAATACTTCGCTGATAAATTAAAACCCAAAACCCTCTGACTGACTTTCTTGATATAAACTTCCTGATTTGTTGAACTGATCTGCCTGCCGCTTTTGTTGCAAAAAAGATACGGTGAATTAAGTAGATTGCTCCTGTTGAACGCATTGATAATCACGGCCTTGAGAGCAGTGTCCTTCACCGGATGCAAATCAACTTGATCTTTCCGTCGATTCTTTGCAGTGCTTGGCCTGATGTTGATCCTCAATGGTTGATTAATACCACCCCAATCAACGCCGTCCTTGAGTATCTGTGCCGCTTCCATTGGCCGCCGCCCTGTATCCCTTAAAAAGCTAAAGAAATCATGATAGTTTGGGGAGTCTTTTTTCATACAATCAAACATTTTCCGAAGTTCTGTATTTGAAACCTGTCTGTAGCTGTCATCTTCATTGGGCCTCAAATTCGAAAATCCTTTAATCTCTTCATGGATGTCTTTTGGCAAAAACCCCAGCTTCTTTAACTTGCCCAAGATGATTCGTATGGTCACCGCCTCGGAGGATGGATTCTCTTTTGCCCCATAATCGTTAACATACCAAGTGAGGTATGTATTCAAAAAGGCCGTATCCAAATCCAAAAGGTTCTTGATAGCGAACCCCTTTGCCTGCGGAAACTCTTTGAAAAGCCGCCAAAAATGCTTCCTGTACTCACCGATTGTCTTTGGCGTGTTCCCATTTGCCCTGCAATTGTCTTCCATCCTTTGACATATATCTTCAAGACTTGCCTGTTGTGTTATCTGAGAAAACGAGTTACCTTTGGTCTTCTGGGCTTCAATAATGCGGCTATTACGGGCATTTTTTACTTCCTTGATTGAATCGCTGTGGATGGTTTCCCACTTACGGGTACCGCCCGCATACCAAGAAATCTGAAAAACCCCATCCGAAATCCTATGGATGCCCGTTGAAACCTGTCGCTTTTTCATAATCAGCTAACCCGTAGTTTTAAGAAAATATCCTGTCTTCGAACAAATTTCCTACGCCCACCAGCAAAAGAATGAATGCTGATTCCCCTGCTTTTTCGCCAACGGTGATCATAAAATGTCTCTGGCTTGATGTGTAATATTTGAGCGGCTTCGGCCAAAGTCATAAATTCCTTTTGGAATTCATCAATTGTTTGAATCATATTTGCCCCCTACCTCCAAGGAACTCTAAAAACCAGAATCCCTTGGAGGTATTGTTGTCAGCATTTAATTACTTTTTCATGCTTCTCATCTATTAAATTAAAAACTGTTTTTGCTGTATGTTTAATTTTCTGAGCATATGTGGCTAGGAAATCATATTTTTTATGCTCCTGTTGTAATATCTCAGCTCTCTTCCTTAGCTTTATACCAATTTCTACTAAATCATTTATCTTAGAACATGACGAACACGTTATAGTATGCCCATCATCTTCACTATTGAAACGAACGTCATAATCAAATAAATCGGCAATATCTCCTTCAAAGAATACTAAAAAATCGATATTATCTTTCTCTTTGATTTCCTTTCCGCACAAACAACATTGCAAATCATCTTCATCAAAATATGACCTATTTCTGCTTAATCTTGTGATTTTTAATTCTTTTAACATTTTGATTCTCCTTTTTATTTTAACCCAAAGGCATCAGCTTTCAGGACATACCCCTCTGGGGCGATGTTTAGATTTAACGAGTTACTTGATTCACAACTTTTTTTGGTTATCACCTTCCCACTTCAGTGTGGCCTCTTTCAATTTGTCGAGCATGTATTCCGTCGCTCCATCCTGAACGGAACATTGCGGACACATAAGCAATTTTGGTTCACCTCTTTCTTCGTCTTCCAAACTCCAAAATTCCGTGTTTTCTTCAATCGAAAACACCTTTTCGCAAATGCAACATTTACCATCCATATTCCACACCCCCACATTAAAGTTTCTATTGACCCTTCAGAATTCCTGTGGCAAAATAAAAAAGCCTTCAATGCCACAAAAACAATTGGGGGTTGTTTTTCCTACGCCCTATCCAGTTGGCCCGTGAGAAGACTTTCTGGATAGGGCTTCTTTATTACAGTGCACCCTTTTAAACTATTGCTTTGATTTCTTTGTCACAACGGTCACAGAAGAACATAAAACCAATTTCAATTTCGCCATCGCAAATGATAACGTCATCAATTTCAATATCTTGAATCTCCTCCTGCTCAACACATTCAAGACACACGCAATCACATTCTTCCCCTACAAAATAACCCCTGACATGCTTATTGGGTATCATCATTTGAACCATCCCTCCTTTCTCATCTTATGACGGTATATTACATTTTATAAACCGTCATGTCAAGGGAAAAATTTTTACTTTATTTTGTCCTTATCCAATTGCCACCCTTGCCCCCATTTCCCGTCGCTAAAGATGGCCTTTGAGAAATACAATTTTGTAAAATGAGCAATTATACTATCCATGATTGAATACAAGTGATCTAGTTCCTGACCGGTTAATTCTTTTTTGAATTTAAGCTCTGCAAGATTATTTTTCTTAGTATTATTTGGATTAAACAGATATTTACTCATATTGCAATACTTATCCCTGAGTTTCATAGCCTGAAGGTGTACCTGAACCAAAAATTTCCAGTGACGCGACCCCCTCCCCCACTTAAAAACATTTTGTAGCGCATCGATAGCGGTTAAATAATTTTCAAAATAGCTATGATCTCTTACCCTCTTATCCTTTAACAAACCAGTTTTTGTCTGAAGGTTCAGCCGTGTGACTTCTTCAATAATCTCATCCTGCCGGGATATTTCCCTATAAGGCATTCCATCGATCTCATTAAGACGGATGATATTCTTGATATGGGCTTTAATCCCTAGGGGATAATAGAATTCCCTCCCAGAGCGTTTTCTGAAAGTAGCTTTCTCTTGAGTGGGCGCTTTAATTATGGGCTGTGGAAATATTTTCTTATTAGTTCGAATGGAAAGATTATGAAACCAATCCTCAGTTTTGCCGATTTCGGCTAAAAAACGATGCAACTCTCTAGCGGAGATAAAATTTTGATTGCTTGGAATTATGTTCATGACGGTTTAAATGATACCATATGTAATCAAGTAGTCAAGGCTTTTTCTTGGAGTTTACGAGGACCCAACTTTCTTTCTTCTCTGCTTTTACCTGCGTATCTCAAATGGTAACCTGACGTACTTCGTTTTCGCTTGTCGGTAGAACCTTTTTTGCGGCCAAGCTGTTTGCCTTCCCGTCGAACACGAGCGAGCCCAGCTTTGACACGTTCCACAATAATTTCTCTTTCGAGTTCAGCAAAGACCCCCAATAATTGCCAAAAGGCTCGACTCATGGGACTCTCGTCTAACGTATTAAGCCCATCGGAAATAGAAATTAGTTGAACTTTTTTATTACGCAGTTCGCTAAGAACGTCGAGCAGATGTCGAAGTGATCGCCCAAGCCTATCAAGCCGATAGACAATGATCGTATCAAACTTACCCGCCCTCATGTCTTGAAGCATCTTGTCAAGTTTTGGACGTGAAGATGTCGTTCCGCTAATCCCCTCATCGGCATATTCTTTGAAGACTTCAAAATCATTCTTCTTACAATAATCAAGAATTGGTTGCTTTTGCGTGAGAATCGATTGTTGAGCAGTCGAAACACGGAGGTACACAGCAACTTTATTCATATGCCTCCTTTATCACTTTGACAAACAACCTTGGGATGAGCTTCACGATAAGATATTTTTAACGATGTGAGGATCTTACCGAGTAAATAATTATCCAGCTCATCTTTGTCTGCAGGTGTTAAGGTAATCGAACAGATATGACCTTCGTCGGGATAATCAGCTTGTAGGGTCAGCCAATCGGTGAAGTAGCAAAAAATCCCAGTTAATTTTCTAAGTTCAGTTATGTATGATCCAAATTGTCGGCTAACAAAAGGTTCTGCAGGGTTATGAAATTTAAAAACAAAGTTGGCAGTCCATTTAAAGCCTATTAGTCCAGTCCTTTTGATCAACCCACGTTCACAAGTTATTTTCATCATAGCTTCCCTCCTGATTTGGTTTTATGTCTAATAATATCGTTATAGGCCATCCACTCACATTCTGAAAAGCAAATACTTCTTTTACCACACCACTTCATCACATTGTCTTCTAAATTCTTACTCTCCCGAACTTCAAATATGTGGGCAAGGCCTGTTCGATAATCTAATAAAATAACCTTTTCCATATTAATATCCTCTTAAGTGCATAAGAAACATCATCCAGCACCCCCAGGTTTAGTCATACGAGTGTTTTCATCACTCGGTCTAAGGTTATATTGTCTCCAAAATACAAGTCCCTCTCGATGCCTAGGCCATACTGCCCTTTAAATGACTCAAACTCATTTAGGCTGAAATATCCTAGTTCTGTTTCAAATCCCTTTACCAATCCAAAAAAGATTCTCTGCTTTGGATCATACTCGGTGGCATACCACGTCCATGAGCCGTAGAAGTACTTTGCAATAATTTTAGTTTCTTCTGGTTTCAAGTTGTCGGTCGCATATAACGCTGGGAATTTAGCCTCCAACTCGGGTGTCATTAGCTTCATCTGCAAACCCCCTTTACAAAAAGAAGTTATTGTTTGAAAACATCAGGAAAAATCAATTTAGGATCTGTTTTCAAAATTCGGCCTATTTCAATTGCTCGATCAATAGACACCCTTGCTCGGCCTGTTTCGTAGGCGCTTATTAACTGCTCAGTAACACCTAATTTTTGGGCAAGGTCAAACTGTCGTAATCTTGCTTTCTTCCTGTAAATAAACAAATCATTTTCCATGACCATCTCCTTGTTATTAATATTATTAAAATCTTGTACCAATAAAAAATCCGGGCATTCGCCCGGCCAAGTTAATTCAATATGTGACTTCTATAATATTATATACCGACGGGTAGCCACGTACATAGTTATTACCCTGTATCTGACGGTATTTTAAAGAGAGCTAATGAATGGGGGGGGTAGTACGAGGACTTCGGGCAAGGGGAAACTGCCCGAGAATAAGTGTGGACAAGAGATCCAGTACCGATGAATAATATATTAAAGAATTATTTAAGAGGAAGTAATTCGGGACTGATGCTGACTTCGAAGGCTTCGTTAAGTGTTTTGAAAAGTTTTTCTGCTTTTTTTGCTGTTCCTTGTGGCAAATCATCTGCAGATTTCCAAGTATCAAATTCTTTTAACATTACGTTCATTATGCGTCGCTTGTCGAGTTCCTTGTAACCATGATTTGCAATTAAAAAACTTTCAATGCGCTTGGTTATCATATCCGAGCCGTCTGATGACAAATTTTCTTTCTTAATTGCTAAACCATAAGCTGTATTAACGCATTCAACATAAAAATCATCTGGGAATAAGTCTTCTATAGCTGCATCTGTTTTTGAAATACCAGCCGATTTTCCTATTTGCAAAACACGAAACTTTTTACGGTCTTGTTCGGACATTTTCGACAAGTATAATTCATCAATCTTCTTTTTTGCCTCATTACCTGCTAAATCCGTATCTAATAGAACTCCGGCGTCCCATTTATTACCAATGGCAAACGCAGCATACATAGGTGTTTGTGGCGCACCTTTTGCTGGCCATAAATAAATCAAATCTGATAACCCAGTCTTATTGCTAATTTTCATCAAACCCGATAACTTTTGAAGAATTAATGCATCATCGCCGCCTTCTACAATTAAAGATTGACGATTACTAAGCAAGCCGCTCATGCTTCCCGTAAGACCCAGACAAACCTCAATAACAGCCATTGGCGCCTTCTGTGAACTAACAACGCCAGTTTTTACGACAGCATGATTGTTTTTACTTTCAACAATTCTGATACGCTCCGGGAAGGCTAGGTTGACCATAGATGCAAGATGTGTAGAATAAAGTATTGTATTCTTTTCAGATAGTTCCTCAAAAACATTTAAAAGATCACGCTGCCCATCATAATGAAGGTGTATGCCTGGTTCCTCTAGAAGTAAAATACAATTCTTATACTGACCGTTACTTGCATGGGTAAACTTCCAGGCAAAAGAAACATACCAACGAAAACCCGTGGATCTTCTATTAAGCCTAACAGGCATGCCTATTCCAGAGTCTTCAACGAAAATATTTAACGTTGTACCATCCACATCTATATCAAACCGCACGTCTTTTTGACGCCACAAATTCTTAAATTGATTGGAAAGATATGTCGAGGCAGATTTCTTATCAAAAGAACGGATAGTTCTACCTTCGGCTGATTGGCCTTTTTCTATAAAAGAATTTAAATCTATCTTTGCAAGGTCGAGAATGATTAAGATTGTCTGATCTTCATTGGAGAGATTTTCCCATTTGGTTGTATCACGCCTTTTCTTTAATTGATCAAGTTCAATCTGAGAACCTGACATATCATATTCGTGAATATAAACAAATTTTAGAACATTGCTTTTAGCCCACTGCTGAACGATACTTGGGTCAAGGTCTTCTTGGCCTTTACCTACAATACAAAAAGATGTGACATTGCTATATCCACGCTGAGCTTCAAGAATTATAGTTCGTGGCAATTTGGGCTGTGGAGCTTCTTGTTTATCAAGACTTTCTTCGCTCTTTTTATTTTCTTGCGGAGAACGGTAGGCCTGCTTATACAAATCAGCTATTTCATCAGAATCAAGGGTATACTGAACAGTGCAAACAATAGCTTGTTTATTCTTATTGCCCCAATCATCTACCGGCCAGTCTTCATCTATATTGTATTTATCCCCTTCCATCATGGGGTTCACATGATACAAGGCTTCAAATAGGTTACTTTTGCCAGCTTCATTCTGGCCAACAAAGGCTGTAACCTGATTGACGTCAATCCAATCAGAATCATTTACATTACGATAATTTTTTACAAGAAAACGATTGAGCTTCATTTTTCACCCATTCATCGAGATATTTAAATTTGCTACAATATTCTACTACCATCCAATAAATGGAGCAAGCAGAAATATTGTACGACCCAAAACCTAACTAATGCAGACACTTAGCTTCTTTTTGTGTATTACTCTACGTAATCACCTTCTTCAAGAACTTTAGCAAGTCCTTTAGCAATTTCTTTGATATTACGCCCCTTGGTAGTAATGGCAATTTTGTCTGCAAGAGAAGGACTGAACTTCAATATATCATCCTTAGTAATCTTATGCCAAATAGGTAAAATGACTTTACGCCCTTTCATTTCTCTAGCGGTTAACCCGTTGAGTTCATATTGTGGCCAGTTTTTGGAAAAGAATGCAGCCGATAAAACAACGATCCCATATCTAGAATTCACTAAACCTCGGTCAATTGATTGTCTCAGACTATCTCCAACGCTAAGTTCAAATTCATCATACCAAACACGAAAACCTATTCTGCTAAGTTCTTTTGCTAGAGGGCGAACAAATCCTTTCTTATCTTCGGAAGCATGCGAAATAAACGCGTCATAACCAATATCTTTAGGCACTTTGGTGGAATGTTTAAAATCATGAGCTGCCATTCGAATCATTAATCCGGTATGCATAGAAAAAGCTTCATCAGCAGAATGAAAATGAGATTTTGAGTAAAGATTCATTGGTGTGGAACCACCGATGATCCACCACTGAGCATCTTTTTTATCAGAAGTTAAGACGGAAAATACGAGGTCTTCTTTACCGAAAATTTGATATCGTTCGACAAAAGAAATCTTTTTTACTTTAGTATGGGCCTCTATCTCAATGTATTCCCTAACTCGTTTCGTGAATTGCTTCAAATTTAACGCCATACTCCCCCACAAATATTTTCTAACTTACAGCAAATAAACATTAGTTTTTTTGGTTACAGATATTTTAACGGTTTTGTATTGGAAATTCTATACAAAACTATAGGCAGGTTTATTTGCTTTGATTAACCGGAGGGGCGTTCAAGGTTTTTCATATAGGAGTGTTCAGCAGAACTCAATTGACTTCTACCACAATTAGAAAATCATCCTTGGACTGGAGCTTCTCTTCTTTCATAAGTCTTTTTACACTCTGCTTAAGGAACTTCACAACAGATTCAGTTTGGCGCTGAAATCCAAAAAACTTTAGAGTTTCACCGAAAAGAAAATCCGCTGTGACGCCTGAGTGTAGTTGAATAATTTTTGTCATTACATCCTGAATCTCTTCTGGAGAAATATATTCAATATCTCTTAATGTTTCTTCGTTGCCAGAAATCGGACGTCGGGCTCTAATAGGATCTCTTGTATAAACAAAATTACCCTTTACACGAATACTAGAGTCGCGAACTACCTCTTTTAACAATTCCATAAGGCGACTATAAATCCGATCTCCCATTTTTTCGAGTTGATAGCAGGCCATCACTCTTCTAAAAAGCAAATCAATATGAATCGGAGCCTCATCCATGATAACCTTTTTTAATAAAGTCCGTATGGCTTGCCCTCCCGTTGAGTAAAAATCTTTAGATTTATAACGCCTTCCTAGATCTGAAACGACATACTCAATACCGATAGCTATTGATTCATCTGAACCTTGAGAATTTTGGACAACTTTCAACTCTAAAGGTTCATTTATATATCTTCTACTTCGGCTAGACGCTTCTCTCTCAAAGCGTGCAGCCTCAATTGCATCTTTTAATTTAGCAACCTCAATACTCCTCTGATGAACCCAATCCGGTGACCAAATACGATATATGCACCACCCCATATTTTCTAAAACAGATTGTCGAAGATGATCACGATCACGAGCTGAATGTGAAGAGTGATACGTTGCCCCATCACATTCAATCCCAATTATGTACCTTTTTGGATTCATCGGATCAACTATCCCTAAATCTATTCTATATCCAGCACACCCAACTTGGCACACCACCTCATAGCCCATTTGACGAATAGCAGCAGCAATACTCTCTTCCAAAGGACTTTCAAAATCTTCAAGGTTACCCAGAAGTCCTGCCTCAAGAAAATTGATACCCTTTTCAGCAAAAATCAAATAATTTCTAAGATGAAGCACTCCCTCAGCGGTTATATTTGGAAAAAAGTCAGACGCCCTGATTGAAGTAACAACTATATTCTTCTCACGGGCACGTGTAATGAGTACGTTAAGACGTCGTTCGCCACCATTTTTATTTAAAGGTCCAAAATTCATACTTAATCTGCCAGTAGCATCTTTACCATAACCAACACTAAAAATGATAACATCACGTTCATGGCCTTGCAGATTCTCGAGATTCCTTAGAAAGAAACCTTCTAGGCGATCTTCAATAAAAAATTTCTCATACTCGGGGTTCTCCTTCAACTTCAAATCAATAGCATCCCACACAGCTTCCATCTGCGCTATACTCAAAGTCGCAACACCTAGGCTTTTATTTGGATAATTCTTAAAATGGTCGAATACAAGTTCTGCTACCCTTTTAGCCTCAGCTAAATTATCTCTTCGACCTCCTCTGTCATAAATAGCATTTTCTACATATTCAAACTTTATGCCCAAGTGCTCGACATCTACTTCTGCTCCTGGAAAAGTAACTAATTGGCGTCCATAAAATTTGCAATTCGAATATGTAATGAGGTCTTCATGTCGGCTTCTATAATGCCATTTCAACAAGCTTTCCCGGAGGCCTAATCCTCTACACTCGTCTAAAATGCTTTCCAAATTCTCAATGTCTGGAGCATCCTCATCATTGTCAAACTCATATTGTTCTTCTGATTTAAAAAAAGATGTAGGTGGAAGCTGTTTATTATCTCCAACTATAATTACCTGATTGCCTCGCAAGATGGCAGGAAATGCGTCTTCAACACATATCTGAGAAGCCTCATCGAAAATAATCAGATCAAACTTAAATTTCCCAGGTTCTAGGAACTGGCAAACCGACATGGGACTCATCAAAAAACATTTCTTTAACTTCTTTACCAAATCAAATATCTCTGAAAAAAGCTTCTTTATAGGTTTATGCCTCTTCTGCTTAGCCATTTCACGCCTTAAGAGACCAACCTGAGACCCCATAGCACTCCCATTTAACATTATGGGTTTACGTTCATTTCCACTCTGAATGACCAGACTTCTAGACAATCGTGTTAGCTTAATATCAAGCTCAATGAATTTATCACGTGCTTTTGTATGGTCTTCACCTCTAAAGTCTTTTAGGATAAGATCGTCTACATATACGGCATTAAGCCATTCACTATAAATGGCTTTCCGAAATATAGATTTAACTTGTTCTGAAAAAATCCGATCCCGAGAAACAAATATTTCCGACAAAAATTTTTCTAGACCTGCTCTCCCAAGAGAATAATTTAATCTTTGCCAATCAGTCCAAAGCTTAATTTCATCAATGCTATCTTTTAACTGACGTACTTTTTCAAGGACAAGTATAAATTCATCATCGTTCAAAAAAATATTCTTGTCATTAAGGACTAGTTCATTAAATTGATCTGCTAAAGCAGCCAGATCATCAGAGAGTCCAACAATTAAGGCATCGAAATCCGCAATAACACGTTTATCAATCTTCCTAGAGTTTGGTTTTACTAATAAATCTTTTAATTTTCCATCTGCCGGTAAAGTAAAATGCATAGAAAGAAAATCTTGATACCAGGCGGCTGCTTTTTCTATTTTTAACCAGTCAGTATTGACCCCGTTGTAAAATTCCCCAAATTCTAAAGTAAACTCTTCTGAATTGCGGGCAATCTCTTCTCTTACACTTCGCCACTCCCATAAACTCTTGAGGGATTCTTCAATCTCTTGAATCGAAGGAAAATTGCTTTTTGAAATAAGACAACTTTGAAAGGACGGCAATACTGCCAATAGAGAAATGCTTGAAGTAATAATTTGAGATATTTTAGAAAGCACATCTGGAATTGTCAAAGACTTAATATCAGCAATTGGGATTCCCTTCTTAAGAAGAAATTCAAATACTTTCTTATCTTGTTTGGATATTTCTTCAGCCATACTTGAACATCTTTGCCACAATTCATTATCACGCAACATTTCAATCTGAGCGGGACTGTCTGCCAAGCCCAACTTTTTCATTAATAATTGCACTGCATACAAACCTTCTAAAGCCTCACGTACATCATTAAACTTAGTTTTCTCACCCTCATAAAAACGGCCAAACAATTTACGATCCGTCCCTTCCTGCTCTTTAGCAGAACTTCTCAATTCTGCGAGTCTTTTTATTTTTGAAAGATCGTCATAAATATCTTTCGGATTAATCTTTTTTGATTTCAATGAATGCTCAAGGATTCTTTTGGAATCCTTATGATAGACGGGTGAAAAGTACTTCAAAATTAAAGTTCGGTAAAACCCATTTTTCTTGAATAATTCTAATAATCGATCAACGTCTAAAGTTAAAATTTCTGGTTTATATTTAATTAATAATTCTCGTTCAGCGTTTTTAATGCTTTCGACCTGGGGCTCAATCGATTGTAAACGTGAATCCAGATCCGCATAAATTGCATTATTAAACCATGCCGACTCTGGGCGCTTTTCATTATCAAACAATATATTTATTGCCTTGCAAACAAACTCGACATTTCTTAAACTCTTAATAGCGCTAATCTCTAAATCTTGCCAAACAATTTCCTGATTACTCGAAACACTTCTTAATGTTTCTTCAAAGAGACGAAGTGAGTCTCGAAGCATTGGCAAATCCCGGATTAGTTCTGCAACCTGATAGTCTTGAACGCCAAGCTTAGTCTGCAGATCACGAAACGCCGATATTAAGCCCTTAATATATTTGTCATCCAATGTATAGAAGCCTTCATTGTATATATGGTTAAGATAGTCTCTCGCTAGACAATACCTCTCTTTCGATTCTTTAGATTTCGTGACAGATTGGGAAATCTTCTGATAATCGAAACTCTTAATCCAATTTGAAGGTACATAAACGTCTTCTGTAAGATGTTCAATAGCATCTTTTATTCGAATAAAATCTAAAAATGAAAATACTGGCAGAGTACCTAAATTGATTTGAAAATCACTTACCCGACTAGTCAAAGCTACCGCACGATTAAGCACTCTTTCTAAAAGGTCTTGTAACTCATACCTCAAAGCGGGAGTATAGTTCAGACTTTTGAATCCATACCATGAAAAACTATTTCCCTTGATAAAGACATCCCATAGACCTTCCAAACTATCAAACAATGTATCGAATTCAAGAAGCGATTCCTGCGTGATACCCTGGACACGAATCCCATGATATTTCTCATAAGGAAATTCTTTCTTACATTTTGGGCATGTGACGAGAAGGCTTTTCTTGCTGACATCAGGTAACCTTAATTTTTGACTACACTCTGGACAAGATAAAATAACCTTATCATTTTCCTTTATCACCTCATTATTCATGTAATCTTTGGTTAATCCTGTTGGAATATATGGCATCAATTCTAATGAAGATAGCTGCCCTAAGACCTCATATACGCTCAACCCCAATGGTTGTCGCCTCTCATGCAACGCAAGCAGATAATTATTCAATCTATCTCGCAAACGTAAAAACTGTTTATAATCCACCTCTGATACAGTTTCGCTAGGAATTACCCTCTCCGCAAGCGACTTTCCTAGTTCTGCTATGACTTGTTTCTTATTGGCCTTATGACTATGAAGTTCTAAACAAAAATCGGAAAGATCACATTCCTTAAGACGCTTGAAAACAACCTCCAAAGCAGCCATTTTTTCACTAACAAAAAGAACTGATTTACCATCCTCAATAAATTCGGCAACTATATTTGCGATTGTTTGGCTCTTACCTGTTCCGGGAGGCCCTACCATGACAAAACTAGCACCATTACAAGCCGCTTCTATACATCGCTGTTGACTGCTATCAGCATCCAAAATGTGAAATTGCCTCTTAACATCCTTAATATCATCGAGTTTTTCATCTCCATCGCCACCAAATTCATTAATTCCATCAACTTTTCCTTCCCCACCAAAGCATGAAATTAGGAAATGCTCTTTCATTAAGTCGTGATGTTTCTCATAATCAATATACATAATTAACTTCTGAAAAGAAAAAAGCCCAATATGTACTTCCGGCGAAACTTTAACCTTTAAAGAAGCAAGTTGCTCCTCTAAAGCAGAAAAATATTTAATTAAACTCCACTCCTCTGAAATTCCTTCCAACTCTGGCAAAGCTATATTGAAGTCTCTTTTAAATTTGACCTTTAGGGCAGGGTTTAAAACAACTTCTTCATCGCCTAGGCAAATAGTGTAAGATTCCCTAGCTGATTTGTGTTCGATCTTTATGGGGACAAGAACTATAGGAGATTTAATACGTTCGCTCGTCTGCTTTTCTGACCACTCCATTAAACCAAAGAACACATAGGCAATATTCAAGCCCTTTTCGTCGAACTCAGTTTTAGCCCGACGAAAAAGATTCTTTAAAATTTTATGTAATTCATCGTTGGTAGAGAACTCGCAGACAATTTGATCATCTTCGGGGGGACTGACAGACAACCAATCAACTTCTGCTTCTGGCTGTTCTTCTGTTTTCTCAGGGAAAAGTTTATCTTGCTCAATCTCTTTCTCTTCTTCTTTTTTAGGAATCTCCCAAAAACGAAATCTTTCTTCATCCAATAAGTCATTATAAAAAGATTGGATATCGTTTGCTTTAACGACAAGGGAAGACTTTTTACGCTTTTTATAAAATAAGAGATTATTCTGTCTGGTGAGATTGATGAGCTTTTCTTTGCAGCTCAATAACTTCAAATCTAAAGGGGAAGGTTTTGACATTTAGTTGAGTACCTAACGAGAAAGTTTTTTTAGTATTTTTGTTAAATCGCTCCTTTTATAGAGCCTATAACGATTAACGGGATGCCTCCGGGCTTTTAATTTCCCCTTAGCATCCCATCTATGCAAAGTCATCACAGTGACTCCCAAAAAGGTTGCTGCTTTTTTAACTGTTAGATATCTTTTTAAATTAGTCATAAACCCTCTACAAGCCTCTACATCCTATTCCAAAATTATTTGATGGTCAATAAATAATTTACTGACACCAATTCTTATCAGATTAAATTTTACATGACCTGAATACTTTTATTTCTGGTGCGTATTGATGGAAAAGGTCTATAACCTTCTGCTCATCATCGAAAAAGATTGTGACCCCTTTCTGTTTACAATAATCGATCTTCTGCCAAAGAAATTTCTCATACCAATCTAATTCGTTATGAGGACAGGTCTTCGTAGCTTGTGCACTGTTTGGAAGTAAATACAATTCGTCATAGCAGATATTTAATGAAAACAATTCATCTTGTGTGATCTGCCTAACTTTTGGATCATCTGTCCTTGAAGAAACAATGTGAACCTGACCACCCTTCTGTTTGACCGCGTCTGTCATCAAACTAAAAAGACCCTGACAAGCGGTTATTGTGTCGTCAATGTCTAGACCAAGTTTGATCACATTAAATCTTTCGAATTTCTTACCTACGCATAATGAAAACGTGCATAATAAAATAATACACAGCAAATAATAAAAAGACGGCGGCTCCTCCTGTAATTAACCATGCTACCATAGGGTTAATTGCCCCATCACCTTGATTCACCTTAGTATTTTCAATTGGTTTTACCTGTTTATCAGATGAAACATTTGTCTTAGAATCCTCTTTAAAGTCTGATCCACAGTACACACATTTGATTGCTTCACCGTGAATTTTTTCTCCACAGTATGGGCATATCTTTTTAGGAACCCCAGTGGCTACAGCAGTATATTCCGGTTTTCCAATATGTGTTAAGTTACTAATGCCATTAGCGATAAAGAATCCTCCAATAAGACCGATGATAGGAGATGTAACAAAGGCAGACGGTCCTAATACTAGTGCGCTAAAAGCACCAAGCGTCGAGGAATTAAAGATTAAAAGTAATCCAAAGGCTATACTCCCCCAACCTTTTCTTTCATAAATTTCTTTCCCGCAGTGGGTGCAAATCAAGGCTTCATTCTGTATCTCTTCTGCACAAAAAGGACATTTTTTCATCTATCACCCCGCAAGTAAAACTTCATGGGCGTTATTTATAACAGACATGCGAAAATTTGCCTCTTGTTTCATTTTTTCATCAGCAGTGCTATATCTATCTGGATGGTATTTCAATGCTCGATTTTGATATGCCTTTTTGATATCCACCATTGAAGCATTAGAATCAACACCTAAGATTGTTTGAGCCGTTAATATATCCATAGATTGAGTTGGACTAACACTTCTGTATTTTGCCTGATCTTCGCCTAACTCTTCGCTCAAAAGTTTATTATGCTTTGAACCTTCAACGAGAACAGCAACCGTAATACCGAACAACAAATTTACCATAAAGTCCAGAGCTCCAGATCTATTCTCCTCATTCTTCTTAAATAATACTCCTACGATAAAAAGCACCGAGATAGTAGAAATAATTATCCGGCCGAGATAAATAATCGGGATAATCAAAACCGACCACCCTCCCAAAAATCGATTGTACTTAATGGGCATAATTAAATTCCATACGAAGAAAATCCCAGCTATTATAAAAAGAATGAATATCATTGTTGACGTTGATAAGGCTTTATAAAAAAAGCCTAAAATAACGAGTACTGCGGCAAGAACCCCCGGGATGATCGAGCTGATTGAGAAGTCTATCCATCCGCTGTAACAAACGACCTTTCCATTCAAACACAAGAAAATATTAAGAACAATAATTCCAAGTGCTGCCAAAATGATTTCGCCAATATGAGTTTCTACAAACCCTCTTAAGCCGGATTTTTCATGGGTTGATTGATCCGCTCTGGTTTGGACTGTTGCAGAGGATGCAGACCCTGCTCGAGCTGGCACTTCTGCTTGGTCTTTAACCTTTTCTTCCTTAGCTTTCTTCTTTTCTTCAGCATTTTTTACGACCTCATCAACAACATCAGCTTCCGCTTCAATTCTCATCATTTTGTGAGGCTCTTTAGTAAGAAAGCCTGCTGTCGCTGGAATCTGATAGCTAAGTAAAATCAAAACCGCACCTAAAATCCATCTTTTCATTTACACCTCCAAGGTCTAGTTTTGGCAGATATTATATACCTTACTGCAGTTAGGTGTAAATAATTAAACCACCGTACGATAATACGATGCATGAAGACCTCAATCAGATTAGTTATCGGGGCTAAAATTAAGAATCTCCGAACAAAAATGGGTTTGACCCAAGACCAGCTTGCAGAACTGGCGGATATTGACTACAAATATCTGCAAAAGATTGAAGGGAAAAATCCGCCCAATCTTAAAGTCGAAACGATTGAAAAGCTCGCCAAAGCGTTGAAGACCTCTCCTTCCAAGCTGCTTGAATAATTTTCAATAACCATTTTTTCTGATTCTCAGAAGAATCTCTTCTGCTTCAACTTTGAAAGCAATCCCTTCCCCCATTGTCAACTTAAATTGATCTGCCTTAAGGTATAATCTTAAGTATTTCTCTGCTTTCAAAGGGTCTGTTTCTTCAAACCACTCACCTAACAGATAAAGTTCTACGGGGCCACTTGGATATGGAAGAAATCGATCTGATATCTGCAAGCAAGACTCAATAAAAAATTCATACTCTGCCATCGCAAAATCTAGTTGGCCTTTCTTTGCATAGTATTGGGCAACATATTTTGCCCGCTCAAATATTCTGCCAACGTAATAGTAAGCGTCGAGGGCTTCTTCACATCGGCCTTCTTCCCAGAGGCGATCAAAAATATCGGCATAAACTACATAGCTCATGGTCTGCACTCCTTTCTAAAAAGCCCCCCTGCGCCTTCAAAACACTATGACCGCAGTATCCGTTACGCTCTATCTATACCTAACCACAAGAGTGCTCAGCGGACGGACTATTTTAAAAATTTCAAAATAACATACATTCTTTCCTATTGCGTGACCATCGGCACTTTTTAAGCCCTGAGGCACCTCTAGAATGCCTCCCACGTTCACCACGATGCCCCGTATATAAGAAATTCTAATAAGATATAGGTCTTTATTGTTTGCTGACAAAACAAAGGCCTACAAGAAGCCCAAAACAATAAATTAACAAATTTACGATTGATGTGTTTGCTTCCAACCTTGCCTTTGTTTGCATCCCTTTTCTTTGTTTGGAAAACAATTTGTACATAGCATTTAATAATTTGTTAATTTATTATATTTTTATTCAATTTTATATTCAAAAACACTCCCGATTAAATTCACAAATGGTCTGTGTATTTATTGAAAATTTAACCAATTACAGGCCTGCTTTCTCGATTCAGAACAATAAATTCCCGATTAAATTCACAAATTCACTTGGGATTTAATCCGCTCTTTTACATCTATAAATCTTTTTCGGCTTTTTGGCAGTTCTGTCTTCATTAACCTCTATCAGATCTTTTTCCAACAATGAATCCACGACCGTCATCATGTCCTTTTTAGTCAGATGCATATCTCTCATTATTTTTGAATGAACTATCCCATCAGAGTTGCCCTTTAATCTTTCAAGGAATTCATGCTCATCCCGTTCTGCCTTGCTAAAGGTCAGCCTGTCCAACATCAACTGATAATATTTAGTCACCATATCCATGAACCTGATCGCAAATTCAAGATTCTGAACTGTGATCTGATATGTAGGTTTTGCGCTACACGTATCAAATATCATAGCTAGCTTTCGGACATGCGTGTCTTTCCTGCTCCAGAACGGCTGAATATTGGCCTTGTTTTCTAATCTGTCAAATTCATCACATGATTTATGATAATACTTTTCGAAAGGCTTTATAGCATCGGGATGCCAAACGTAGGGATGACCGATCATCTTCAATGCTATGAACTGACCTAACAACTCATCAAAACGCTCTTGATCAATGGGTGGCCTTATTGGTAGTCTTCTATTCTCATTGTCCGATAAAATCGGAACAAATCTGCCTAAGAATCCGCCCCGGATATCCACCTTATTTATCTGCAACCAATCCGGCGTTGAAGCCGCTATAATGTTTAAAGTTGGCTGATGGATTGTTTTCTGATCATCCGGCAAACTTTTAATCTCTATTCTTTGCATGTACGGGTTATCCCAAAGTGAAGTAAACAGCGAGATTATGCCTGTGCCGTATGATTTTCCTTCATTATCTGTTAAATGTTTTATCTCGTCGTAAACCAACAGTCGGCAATTATTCGTTCGAAAGGCCTCAAGTAGACCTTCTGGACTCATAGAAGTACCTAAGATTAAATGTGGATCTGCCCTTGATATAAATCTATGAACTAAATTCAAAGCTGTTGATTTTCTGGAAATCCCGGATTTGCCGATGACAAGGATGTACAAATTGGGATAATATGTAGAAGCTCCCTCATGCATATAAATATTTCTTCCCAGAAGTGATGCCGCCATGACCAAACCTGTTGCCATATGATATTGCATAGATGCCTCTGATAACGGATATGCAAATTGGGCAAAATCTTTTAAAAGACCATCCGGCAATAAATCCAAAGTAAACATCGGCGACTTACCCTCGATTTCGACCAGAACATCGGTGACGATGTCGTTTATACTCGTTATATCCATTTTAACTTTCCCTTCATTTATCATGATCTGCCTCCTTGACTTTCAATGGTATGAAAATAAAAAAACCCCCAAAGAAAGACCTTGGGGGCTTGAAGACATAGAAAAGCTACCACCATTTTACCACCATTTCTATCTAGAAACGTGGTTTTGGTAGCTTGTCTAACCTTGATTAAAGTTGATGTGTATTGTTTTACATCTGCCTTATTTATCAGGGGGATAGATAAATAAAAGGCCGACTTCGTCGTTAAAACTGCGGGTGTGTGAAAATAAAAGTGGAGGTGCCGGGAATCGAACCCGGGTCCTTGAGTTCCGTTGGATAAGCCTCTACATGCCTAGTTTGTCTTTAAGTTGTCGTCCCGTTGTGTTTCGACAAACAAACCCAGAACAGGACCATCCTTCGAAACTCTCGTCCCGACGGTGAAGGCGTCCATCGGAACCAGTCCGCTAATGTCCTCTTATCCCGAGCGCGGACGTACCGGGTAAGAGGGCTTCATTACTTAGTAACGAAGGCTGCGCTAGCAAAGGCCGGCGCGAACATCGTCGGATTCAGAGCCGGAGCACTGAAGACCGGAGCGACGATCGCTTCAGCTTTTGCTAACAACGCGTCATTTTCATTTGCGTTTGTAGTGTGCTCGGATTGTTAACGCGGCCAACCAAGCGTCCGCGGCATGCCACCTATCCACTGATAACACAAGTCGAAGCCAATCACCCCCATAGATTATGGGATAACACACCCTGCTACGCTCCAAAACTTTTGTTTGGGAGCTTCGCAGCGGCTGCTTCGCCTGAAACTGCTGCGAAGCCCAACGCGAAAACCTTTGGGCGAAGCAGAGTCGAGGCCAGTCACCCCCATATTTCAGTGGTACGTTATTTTAAAGAGCGATTTAACTTCTCGATCGCAAAGCGCGTAATTTCATTCTTGCGATCCTGGATTTCTTAGGAGCGTATTTCCCAAAAAACTCATTTATTTCATAGAGCCATTCCAATTTCCTTTTAGGAGAAATTTTCATGGCCCTTCGTATGTAATCTTCCCGCGCTTCCCATCCGAAATTTATTGCCTGCCCCGCCATTTTTTAACAATCCTCAAGTCCTGAATATCCAGCTTATCAATCGGCCGATTGGCCCGTTTTTTCATTTTGATCAAATGGTCGATGGAAATAACAGGCAACGTTAATTTCCCGACGGAAATAAGTATAGCATCTTTTCGCGCTTCGTCAAATTTCACCGGACTATCTGTCATTTACGAATTAAAAGTGGACACTTTTTGATGAATTTTTCATTTAAAAGTGGACACCCTAAATAAGCCATACTTGGAAGAAACGAAAGGATTCCAAGATGGCTGGCCAAATTCATAAAAAATTTACCAATGAGCAGG
>ORMF010311257.1_pt1 | contig 26151 bp, 25 predicted proteins | sample 1779871 | NCBI WGS metagenome assembly ORMF01 (sample SAMEA104232316, study PRJEB22302) | groundwater metagenome | biome: forest; feature: aquifer; material: groundwater | place: USA | collected 2011-08-07 | depth 5.4 m | reverse complement strand
TGTTCCCTTCCGGCTCGGCCCTCGTGCGCCGATCCGTTTTCTTTTTTCTTTTTTTTGCTATACTTTTCTATACGGCTAATACAATCGGTTTCGATATTATCGGAATAACGGTTTGCCGAAATGAAACTGCGTGCCGCGTTCTAACGAGCTCATGGCTCGGTACTCTGCCGGTGTGCGCCGGATAACTCAGAGGGTTGTGCCTAACGACCCTTGGTGATATGGACGGAATGAGGCACTAACACGGGCTCCCGCAACTCGGACGGCAACGTCCCGAACGCGAACTGGAACGACGGCAAGTTCAACGTCAATTGGTACAACGCCGACAACTCGAACTCCAACGTGCGGGTCCGCGAGGAAGTATCACGAAAGGAAGTCCCCTCCGGGGGACTTTTTTCGCTCCATATATGCGAGCCACCCGGAGGCCATTTTAGACGCCTCTATAATTTTTTCTTGCAGGAAAAAGTATTTCTTTTCTTCTATCACGTCGAGCTCTTGGCACAGCCGGATAAGCCGCTTGCTGACAGCCAAGGCTATACGGAGTTCTTTTATAGGGCGTATTTTTGCGGGCGGCTCCGCGAGAGCCGCCTCGATAGATAGCGTCAAACAGGTAAGTATTGTATTTTCAACCCGCGCATACAAACCAAACCGCTCCCGCTTAGGCACCTTTTTACCCGTCTGATATATTTCTTTATACAAACCATGCAAAACTTGCACGATAGGCGCGGAGATCTCGGGGGGGGTTGCCTCATAAGATTTCGAATGAAAATTCGTAGATACGCGCTGGCTTGTTAGAGGGATAATAGACAGCTTCGCCGTTAGCAAGGGTAGTCCTTGCTCAAAAGCCGGGCTCCCGCTCGGGAATGTCACGAGCCAGCTTTTTTCGAACATATATTTGAACGAGTTTGACCAATGGGCGAAGCATACGCTTAAGGCGCACTATTATCTGCGGTACTGCGACGACTTTATTATTGTGCATCCCGATGCCGGCTACTTGCGCGATATCATCCCAACCATTCAAAAAACTCTCAACGAAAAATTGAAACTCACTTTGCATCCTCATAAGGTAAGTATAACCAAAGTCCGCCAAGGGGTTGATTTTTTAGGCTATGTAGCGCTTCCGCACGCTACTATGGTAAGAACCGCCAGTAAAAAACGAATGTTTCGAAAACTTAAAGAAAAAAGAAAGTTAGTGCAAAAGGGCATGATTACCGAAGTATCTTTTAACCACTGTCGGCAGTCGTATCTCGGCGTATTGGCGCATGCAAATACGCAAAAATTACGGGAGCAGGTCAAAGTCCTCTAGTGATATACTTGTGTTTATGTCACACGACGAAGGGGGAGTAGACCATATGAAGGACTCGCTGTACTCCCGCAAGCATCAGGGCGGGATGCAGGATGTGCGCGCGCCGCTCTCCCCGAGCGAGGCGCACGCGCCGGTTGCGTGGCAAACCGACGAAGCTGGTTTGCCGCGAGCTAAGTCGAGGAACTTCAATCAGCCCTTCAACCTTACTCAGAGCAATTCCCGTATGGGAATTGCCACCAAGTTTCTTATCGGCTCCGCGATATTTTTTGTACTCGCAATCAGCGGCGCGGCCCTGTTCTTTTTTAGCGGCGGGAACTATATCTCGCCGAAGAACATCGACCTGCAGGTGGTCGCGCCGGCGCTCGTCGATGGCGGTTCAACCGGCAACCTGCAATTTATTATTACCAACCGCAACTCCGCGGAGCTTCAGCTGGCAGACCTGGTTATCGACTACCCGGCCGGCGCGCGGGACCCGAAGAATCCGCAGAAATCGCTCAGCCACGAGCGCATCTCGGTCGGCGCGATAGCGCCGGGGCGGCAGATAAAACTCACCAGTGCGGCGGTCTTTTACGGCAGTGAGGGAGAGGTACAGGAAATAAAAGCGTCGCTCGAGTACAGCATACAAGGAAGCAATGCCGTCTTTGTCAAAGACGGAGGCGCGTCAATCACCATCGGCTCATCGCCGGTGTCGGTGCGCGTCGAGACCCAGAGCGAGGCGATCTCCGGACAGCCGTTTACCATCAAAGTGACCGTGCAGAGCAACTCACAGACCCCATTACAGGATGTGCTGGTGCAGGCGCAGTATCCGTTCGGGTTCAGCGTGCAATCGGCAACGCCGCGCGCCGATGCGGGCTCGACGCTCTGGCGGCTGGGCACCATGGCGCCCGGCACGACGCAGGTAATAACAGTCACCGGTTCCATCGACGGACAGGACGGCGACGAGCGCGTATTCCGGTTCCTCGCGGGCAGTAACAAAGACCAGACCGCCGGCAAAATACAGGTCGCGTTTCTGTCAGTGCCGACGACGCTTACGGTGCGCCGCCCATTTATAACGGCCGGCATAGAGGTAGAAGGCAAAACGGGTCCGAAAATATCGGCAAGCGCCGGCAAGGCACTGCATGGCACCGTTACCTGGCAGAACAATCTCCAGGAGTCCGTGAGCGATGTACAAATAAAATTAAAGTTTTCCGGGCCGGTGTTCGACCGCGAGTCGGTACAGCCGGGCAGCGGATTTTATCAGTCCAGCGACAACACCATCACCTGGACATCAGCACAGGATCCGTCGCTCGCGTCGGTGCCTCCGGGCGGAAGCGGAACTCTGCAATTTTCCTTTAACGCGCTGACGCCGGGCGCCGGCGGCACGGTATATACAAACCCAACGGTCGACCTGTCGCTCACGGTCGGCGCGGTGCGCGCGGGCCAGGGCGACGTGCCCGACCAGATATCGTCGGCGGCATCGGCGCAGATTACGTTTGCGTCCACTATCGCCGTTACTGCGCGGGCTCTGCACTTTACCGGCGTGTTCAACAACACCGGCCCTATGCCGCCGCGCGCGGAAACTGCGACGACATACACTATAGAGTGGACCGCCAAGAACTCTTCCAACACGGTCGCAAACACGACCGTACTTGCCGTGCTTCCTGTGTATGTCACCTTTATCGCGGCAGGCGCCGGAAGCAACATCACCTACGATGCCGGCAGCCGCACGGGGCGGTGGGACATCGGCGACCTCGGAGCCGGCGTCGGATACAGCACCGTCGCGCTCAAAGGCAGTTTCCAGATACGATTTACTCCGAGCTCGTCGCAGGTCGGCCTCTCGCCCCAGCTTACGGGCACCGCCGCCATAGCGGGCACGGACCGGTTTGCTCAGGTGCAGGTATCGGACACGGCGGAAGCGCCGACCACCAAACTTTCCGAGTCGGGCTTCAGCGGCGGTATGGACATTGTGGCGCCAAAACAGTAGAACAATTATATGACCGGCAAAGACAAAGAAGGATTGATGGAAAAACTGGTGTCGCTGTGCAAGCGGCGCGGATTTGTCTACCAAGGCTCCGAGATTTACGGCGGGCTCGCCGGCACGTGGGACTACGGGCCGCTCGGTATCGAGTTAAAAAATAATATAAAACAACTGTGGTGGAACATGTTTGTCACCGGTCGGGACGACATGTACGGTCTTGACGCGGCCATCATCATGAACCCGCGCGCGTGGGAGGCGAGCGGGCACGTGTCGGGCTTTGCCGACCCGATGGCCGACGGCACAAAATTTAATACCATGTTCAGCACCTCGGTCGGCGCGGGAGAGGAGGCGACGGTTGCCTATTTGCGGCCGGAGACCGCAGGCGGCATATTTGTAAACTTTAAAAACGTCGTTGACTCGTTTCATCCAAAACTGCCGTTCGGCATCGGACAGATAGGGAAGGCCTTCCGCAACGAAATCGCGCCGCGCGATTTTATCTTCCGCGTGCGCGAGCTCGAGCAGATGGAAATAGAGTATTTTATCCGTCCGGAGGAGTGGAAGGAGAGGTTTGAGGAGTGGCGCAAGGGCGTGCACGCGTTTAACGAGGCAGTCGGTATCCCGCGCGATGCCGTGCATGAGCTCAATGTCCCCGACAATGACCGCGCGCACTACAGCAAACGCACCATCGACTTCGAGTTTGACTTCCCGTTCGGGCGCAAGGAGCTTTACGGGTTGGCGTATCGCACCGACTTTGATCTCTCCGCGCACGAAAAAGCCTCAACCGTCGAGCTCAAATACCAAGACCCCGACACGAACGAAAAGTTTACGCCGCACGTGATAGAGCCGTCATTCGGCGTTGAGCGCACGTTCCTCGCGGTACTCGCCAGCGCCTATGCCGAGGACGAACAGAACGGCGAAAAGCGCGTGTATCTGAAATTTAAACCGTCGGTCGCGCCGGTTAAGGCCGCGGTGTTTCCTCTGCTTAAAAACAAGCCCGAGCTCGTTGCTAAAGCGCGGGACATCTATACGAACCTCAAATCACAGATTCCAAACATCGTGTGGGACGACAACGGCAACGTCGGCAAGCGCTACCGCCGGCAGGACGAGATAGGCACACCGTTTTGCATTACGGTCGACTTTGATACGTTGGGCGAAACTCCGGAAATGAGGGACACCGTTACCGTGCGCGACCGCGACAGCGGGGCGCAGGAGCGTGTCGCAACAGCCGACCTCCCGGCGTATCTTTTGGCCAAAATACGGGTATAGTTAGGGCATGGAGAAGCCGCGCGATATCAGTGTCCATATCACCTCGGGGAGCATCATAACGACGCTCCTGTTCTTGGCGCTTGCCGCTCTTTTGTGGTTTTTGAAGGACCTCGTCCTTATCCTTTTAACGGCCATAGTCATCGCTTCCGCCATGGAGCCGGCAGTTAACTTTTTGAACAGGCGGCGCATACATCGCGTACTCTCGGTCATACTCGTGTATTTGTGCGTATTTGGCACCTTCCTCAGCGTACTCTTTATCTTTATACCTCCTATACTCGGCGACGCCGCGGACTTTCTATCGCGATTGCCGCAGACGCTGTCGGCCATCAATATTTCCGACGCTACGCATGGACTGTTGCCGTGGGGCAATGTCGGCGACCAGATATCATCGGCCGATCTCCTGCGCAATATTTCAAAAACACTCTCGGACACCACCGGCGGAGTGTTTACGACGCTGTCGGCGTTCTTCGGCGGACTTACCTCGTTCATCCTCATCATCGTATTTTCGTTTTACTTTTCCGTGCAGGAAACGGGCGTCGACGACTTTTTGCGCGTCGTCACGCCTGTCAAAGAGCAGGCATATGTGCTCCACCTTTGGAAGCGCTCTCAGGAAAAGATAGGTAAGTGGATGCAAGGCCAGCTGATACTTGGCATCATTGTCGGCATCCTTTTATATCTCGGGCTCGTCATACTCGGCATACCCAACGCGCTGATGTTGGCGGTTATCGCGGGCCTCTTTGAGCTCATTCCGGTCTTCGGGCAAATACTCGCCGCCATACCGGCGCTGATGATAGGGTTCTCCGACGGCGGCGTCACCGCGCTCCTGCTGGTGGGGGGCCTCTACTTGGTGGTACAGCAATTTGAGGCGCACCTTATCTACCCGGTGGTGGTCAAAAAAGTGGTCGGCGTGCCGCCCCTGCTCGTTATCATCGCGCTCATTGTCGGTGCCAAGCTGGCGGGCTTCCTCGGGATTTTATTGTCGGTTCCGATTGCCGCGGCGATACAGGAGTTTGTGTCCGACATAGAAAGAAAAAAAGCTAAAGTGCTTGCTAATGACGAATAAAAAGTTTTATCTCACGACGACGCTGCCGTATGTAAATGCCGAACCGCATATCGGCTTTGCGCTTGAAATGGTGCAGGCGGATATTGTCGCCCGTTATCATTCCTTGCTGGGGGACGATGTTTTTTTTAATACCGGCACGGACGAGCACGGGCTCAAGATTCATCGCAAGGCTCTGGAGGTCGGCGTTACTCCGCAACAATACGTGGATGAGTATGCGGCGAAGTTTCGCGACCTGACAAAAAATCTCGACTTGTACCCCGGACTTCATTTTATACGGACAACGGATCCGCATCATAAAGCCGCCGCGCAGGAGTTTTGGAAACGCTGTTTTGCGAGCGGTGATATATACAAAAAAGATTACACGATAAGCTATTGCGTCGGGTGCGAACTTGAAAAGACTGTTTCCGAACTGGTGGACGGCAAATGTCCGCTCCATCCGAACTTGGATATAGAACATATTCACGAAGAGAATTACTTCTTCCGGTGGTCGAAGTATCAAAAGCCATTGTTAGAGATGTACGCCGCCCACCCTGATTTTGTATTGCCTGACTTTAGGTTTAACGAAATTCGAAAGTTTGTTGAAAACGGATTGGAGGATTTTAGTATCTCGAGGCTTAAAGAAAAGATGCCGTGGGGTATCGAAGTCCCCGGCGACTCTGCTCACGTAATGTACGTGTGGTTTGACGCGCTCATAAACTACATTTCTACACTTGGGTGGCCCGAGGATGCCGCACAAGTCGAAAAGTTCTGGGGTACCAAAGAGAAGCCGAACGGGATTCAGTTTGCGGGGAAAGACCAAATCCGCCAACAGGCGGCCATGTGGCAAGCCATGCTCATGTCGGCTGGAATTCCAAATACAAAACAAATTCTTATCCACGGGTTTATCACGAGCGATGGACAGAAAATGAGCAAGTCATTGGGGAACGTGGTCAATCCAACAACCATTATTAACGAATACGGTGTCGACGCTTTGCGATACTTTCTAGCCCGGCATATTCATCCGTTTGAGGACAGTGACTTTACGATGGAAAAATTTAAGGCGGCGTATAACGCCGACTTGGCAAACGGGCTGGGCAACCTGGTAAGCCGCATCATGCAACTTGCTCAAAAGCACTTGGACAAGTCTGACTTGTCCAACCTGGGAAGGTCTGACCTTCCCAAAGAGTACACGGATGCGCTGGATAATTTTGAGATACACAAAGCAACTGAGTATGTTTGGGATAGAATTTCGGCGCTTGATCACAAAATAACTGACACTGCTCCGTTTAAGGTAGTTAAAGAAGATGCCGAAAAAGGTAGACAGATAATTACCACACTGGTTGAGGAGCTGGCGTTTATCGACCAGATGCTCGAGCCGATACTCCCCGCGACGAGCAAAAAAATTATTGAGGCGATTATGGCAAACAAAAAACCCGAAAACCTCTTCCCGCGCAAGGATTAGTGCTTAACCATAACCTAAGCTATAGCTACATACATGGTACAGCTTAAATATTTCGACTCGCATTGCCATGTGCACTTTCCGCAGTTTGATGCGGACAGAGAGGCGGTGCTTGCGCGGATGCGGGAGAAGGACATGGGCGCGGTGTTGATCGGGACTGACCTTGCCACCAGTACAGCGGCGCTCGAGCTTGCCCAACAGCACGATTTTTTGTGGGCGTCGGTTGGTTTGCATCCGAACGATAACCCGAACGAACACTTCGATATATCGAAGTACGAAGAGTTGGCAAAAGACCCCAAGGTGGTGGCGATAGGGGAATGCGGTTTAGACTACTTCCGCTCGAAACCGGACGGGCAAAAAGATAGATTTGAAATACAAATCGCGCTGGCGCAAAAACTCAACAAGGCACTGGTAGTGCATTGTCGCGAAGCCCATGACGACATGCTACAGATGTTGTTCTCTTATTCGGCCGAATTAAAGAATAATAAGCTGGTAGTGATTATGCATTTTTTTACCGGGTCGGGAGAGTTGGCGCAGAAATATTTGGATTTCGGTTGCTACCTCTCATTCCCCGGGCCTATCACCTACACCGATATGTATGACGAGAGTATTCGCGTCTGCCCGCTTGATAAAATGCTGATAGAAACCGACGCGCCCTTTGCCGCACCGATGCCATTTAGAGGCAAGCGCAACGAACCTGTGTATGTTGAATATGTAGCGGCCAAAATTGCCACGGTCAAAGGTATTTCAGTGGAGGAAGTGGCCCACCAAACCGTCCTTAATACACAACGTATTTTTAGCTTGACAGATAGATAAAATGAGAGTATAATAGCAGACGGCTGATGGGATGCGGTTTCCGCACCTCAGGACAGCTCATTCAAACGCGACTTTGCCCTTTGGGCTCCGTCGCACAAGGAGACAACCATGAGCGAATTTTTGCTCGATGTTGGACTCGCCCAAAAACTCAAACAAGCGTTCGGCCGCAACGGCTGGGACTTGGCTGAAATAGACAAACTCTGCGAGGGCGATACGCTTGCCCGCGTGCGCACGTTTCTCAAAAACGGCACCGCGGCGTTGGTGCAGGCCGCAACGGCGGTCTTCACTTTCGCCACCGGCGACAAGCGTTCCGCCAAGGAATTGCTCGCCGCCGGCAAGTACGACTGGGTCGGCGACTACGCGCGCCAGTTCGTCGAGGGGAAGAAATTCCGCCTCGCCGACAAGCCCGAGGAAATCGACATGGTTCTGGTTGAGTTCGATCATGACCCAACTTCCGACGAAGTTCTTGCTGAGTTCAAACAGCAAGGCCTCGAGCGCCCGACCGAGGAAGACGCTCTGCGCTTCGGGGAGAAATATCCCGACGAGCAGAAGAAGTATCCGATCGTCTTCTTGCACGAGCCTTGGCAGGATCCGGACGGCGACCGCCTCGTGCTCGTGCTCTCCTGGTGCGATCGCGGGCGCAGGCTCCGCTTCAGCTGGTTTGGCAACGGGTGGGGTCGCAACGATCGGGTCGCCGCCCGTCGTCCCCGCAAGTAGCCCTTGGGTCTTGGGTTCTTAAAACTTTTAGATCCTTAGACTTTGGTCTCCGCCGTTTTGCCACAAGCAAAATGGCGGTTTTCTTTTTCTTGTATACTAAAAAAGAATAGTAGGCGAATCTGCCGCTCTCACGGGAGCGACGGCCGAATTTCAGTATCCTTCAGCCCAGAGTCGCAAAGATTACGGTCGATGCGGGAGTGGCTGCCGATATTCAAAAAATGAAGATACTTGGCACCTGCCGCTAAGGCATTACGATGCCGGATTCGATACAGTCCGGAGTATGTTCGACGGGCAGTGGTACAGACGGCGTGGCGCACGATTCCGACGGTAACCCGAACGTGCTCAACGCGAACCGCAACGACGATGGTCGATGGGTCAACGCCAACTGGAACAATCCCGACAACAGGTGGAATGTCAATGGAGCGTCGGCGTTTCAGCCGACTGCATCAGGAACTAAAAAATAAAACATATCTGCACGGCGGCTACAAACATTTCAAAATTTCCGACCCCAAACCCCGTGACATCCACAAAGCGAGCGTGCGCGACCGCCTGCTACACCATGCAATATATCGGCAACTCTATCCGTTCTTCGACAAGACGTTCATCTCGGACTCGTATTCCTGCAGAGTAGGGAAGGGAACACATAAAGCAATGGATCAATTCCGGCGCTTTTCCTCACAAGTATCTAAAAACCACACCCGCACAGCGTGGGTACTAAAATGCGACATCCGCAAGTTTTTTGCAAGCATCGACCACCAAATTCTGTTCTGCATCCTTGAGCGGTATATCGCCGACCAAAATATACTTTGGCTACTACGCCAAGTGGTTGGAAGCTTTTCATCACAAAATAACGTTCTCACATTCTTAAGAAAGTCAGAATGTCCTAAAGGCCTGCCGCTCGGCAATTTGACCTCTCAACTATTAGTAAACATTTATATGAATGAGTTTGACCAGTATATTAAGCACACACTCAAATCAAAATACTACATCCGTTATGCAGATGATTTCGTGCTCCTGTCGCATAACAAACGCGTGTTGCGTACCGCGAGCAAATGGCGGATGTTTCGGCGTCTGTGTGAGCAGGCGGAACAGGAAGGGAAAGAGGCTACGCGACGGTCATATGTGGGGATGTTGAAGCATGGAAATACCCGCAAGTTGCGGCAAAAAATCTGATATGGTAGTGTAACTTTCATGGCAGAAACGTCGCATCCTGAGGCTTCGGCTGAAGGGTCATCCCAAGCGACCAGCGGTCCGTCTGTGGCTGTGGTCAAAAACACTACGACCAGCTCGATACCGGTCTACGAGATCGGCTTTCATATCGTACCCACGGTAGGGGAGGACGGTGTATCGGCTGTGGTTGAGTCTATCCGCAGGGCACTGGGAGAAAGCGAGATAATAAACGAAGGATTTCCTAAAAAAATGACTCTTGCCTATCAGGTTGAACGCCTGGCGACCGGCGGAACTGCGGCAGATGGCGCCACGCAGGGCAAGTACGAGAAATATACCGAGAGCTATTTCGGTCATATCAAGTTTGCCATGCAGCGTGAGTCTATTAATGCTTTTACCGCAGGCGTCCGCGCGCTCCAGCCTATATTGCGCTTCCTTATCATAGAAACGGTGCGCGAGGATGTTGCAACGGCGCCGCGCCGCGCCGTCTTTACCTCCGACCGGCTCGAGGGCAAGACGCTTGAAAAGCCGGTTGCCGCGCCGGAAAAGGCGGTCGAAATTTCCGACGCGGAGCTGGACAAGTCGATAGAGGCACTTACGGGTTAGGTATATACTTTTTATATGTATATCAACAAAGCAATTATATTCGGCAACTTGACCCGCGACCCGGAACTCCGCGCGCTCCCCAGCGGCGCGCCCGTGTGCAGTTTTTCTATCGCGACCAACCGCACGTACAAAAAAGCCGACGGCACCAAACAGGAGGAGGTTGAGTTCCACAACATCGTCGTCTTTGGCCGCCAGGCGGAAAACTGCGCGCAATATCTCAAAAAAGGGAGTACCGCGTACGTCGAAGGCCGCATTAAGACCCGCAGTTGGGAGAAGGACGGCGTCAAACACTACAAAACCGAGATAAACGCAGACACGGTGCAGTTTGGACCGCGTTCGACCGGTGGAGGGCAATCCTCATCTTCTCGTGATATTAGCGAAGCCCCGCAGGTCGCGCCCAAGGAAGACGCAATAGATTATCCGGCGGAAGACATTAACCCTGACGACATCCCCTTCTAGAAGGGGATAATATAAGTAGACGTTTTAAACTTGTTTAAAACAAATAAAAAAGAAATTTATGAAAGATTTTTACGCACCGCAGTTTGTCCGCATAGACTACAAAGATACGGAAACTATCAAAAAGTTTCTTAACCCGCACGGCAAGATAATGCCGCGCCGCCGCACCGGCCTTACGGCGGGGAACCAGCGCGCGCTTGCAGAGGCTGTCAAACGCGCCCGCTACATGGCGCTGCTTCCTTACATAGTGAGGTAATACGAAAAGGAGCTTTTATTTTTCCTACCGCTTATCCACCGTACCGGTAAGGTTGTTTTTTTTGTTCGTCTATACTAAAGAGTATGGGACTTTCGCGTCGCGATTACTATACGGCGGCCTTTTGCGCGTTTATGCTGTTTGCCCTCTTCTTTGCCGCTTCGACGCGCGTGTTTTCCGCGTCGTACCTGACAGGATGGGCATGGAGCGACAACATCGGCTGGGTGTCTCTCAACTGCAGTACCGGAGGGCCGACCGGCAACAATATATGCACAACCAGCAACTACTTTCTCGCTCTCAACGCCGACAACACCATCACCGGGTATGCCTGGAGCGAAAATATAGGATGGATACAGTTTGGCGGGTTGAGCGGTTTCCCCACTGGGGCAGGAACGCAGGCTGTTAACGCGCAGCTCTCCCTAAGCAATGTCATCGGCTGGGCCAGGGCGCTCCAGAGCGGCGACGGGTGGGACGGATGGATATCTCTGGGCTCTTCTCCCGGACATGGCGACGGCCTGACTTACACAAACGGGTCGCTCAGCGGATACGCGTGGGGTGACGAGGTTGTCGGGTGGCTTCAGTTTAACGGCGCGAGTACTCCGTGCGGGACGCCTATCGTGTGCACCGACCCAACCCACTACAACGCATACACCGATGTCACGTGCCTCGACCATACGGCAGGGGTATGTCCTGTGGGCCTTTTGTGCGTCAACGACTTTGGCTGTACCAGTGTTCCTCCTTCCGGATGCTTATCGGTCAATGTAAACAATCCAAACTGTACGCCGCCTGTCGCCAAGAACTATATTGTACGCAAGGGTAACTCAACGACCATCTACTGGAAGATGACCAACGTGCAGACAGGCTGTACTATCAAAAACCAAGACGGCACCACAGTTGCAAGCTGGAGCACGTTTACCTACTCGGGCAGTTATGCCACCGGCGCCGTAAATTCAAAACAGGTCTATACGCTTTCCTGCGACAACGGGGCGTTTACCGATAAGGCGACCGTCAACATCATACCTGAATATAAAGAGCTATGAGCAATGTACGAACTGCATATACGATTCTCGCGGTTATTGCACTGTTTGTCGTGGTGTTTGGAGGATTTATCCTGTACCGGCAGTTTTTTGTCGTTAATCCTGCCGCTAGACCCAATGTGCAGACCGTTGTGACGCAGGAGCAGTTGGGGTTGGTGGATATTCTTGACCAATCAAGCCAGACCTTTGACGCAAGCGCCGGGGCACAGAGTTCGCGCGCGGCGCTTCTTAATGACATCTCCGGCAGGCAGGCATCCAGCAGTGCGGGCGCGCCCGCGGTGCAGAACAACAGCACGACTCAAGAGGACCGGGCGAACCTTTTGAAGTCACTCGGACATTAAAAGTTAGTGTACAATTATTATGCGTAACATTAAACGATTGTTTATGAAAAACCTTTTTGTACGGACGTTTGTCGTGGCGCTCGGCATCATAGCCGCCGGAGCCGTTGTCGCATGGACCGGCCCCACCGGCACCGCGCCGAACAACAACGTCTCGGGCCCACTCAACGTAACCGCCACGACCCAGACAAAGTCCGGCATACTGTCCTCCAGCAACTCCTTTGTCGCTCCCAACGTCACTGCCAACCAGTTTTGCATAGGAACATCCTGCGTCACCAGCTGGGGACAGGCCGGAGGGTCAGCAACCTGGGCGAATATCACCGGCAAACCGTACGCTTTTAATCAAAGTGCAGACATAGGCGCCGGCCCGAGTTTCGGCAACGTTGTCCTCACCAATACGTCGCCGACCATATACCTTGCCGACACGGACAACCGTTCCGCGATGATACACAACAACAGCAACCTGCTATACGTTCTGCGCGGATGCGGCAATGGCAGCCAGTCGTGGTGCGCGTACAACGGCGTATGGCCTCTTGTCATAAACCTCGAGAATAACGACATAGCCGTGGGAGGCAATCTGACCGCCGCTTCTTTCCTCTACTCATCCGACAAACGGCTCAAGAGCAATATCACGCCGATAAAAGACGCTCTGGCAAAAATTGTAGAGCTGAGCGGCGTCAACTTCAGATGGAAGTCGGGTGCGCGCGCCGGACAAGCGGATGTGGGTGTCATCGCACAGGATGTGCAAAATGTGTTGCCTGAGGCGGTGCACACCGACGCAAGCGGCTACCTTTCGGTGGACTATCCCAAACTCGTGCCCCTGCTTATTGAGGCAATCAAAGAACAGCAAACGCAGATAGACACGCTCAAGGCCGAGGTGGATGCCCTGCGCGCGGGGCGCTAGGCATATTATGAAACTGTTCCGCCATATTAAAAATCTTTCGCGCGAAGAGTTAAAAACAGCCGCTTCTTTATGCGCGGGGGCGGCATTGCTTGCCTTCTTCGCGCTGGCGCTCTCCGGCTCTCTTCCGGTTTTGCCTCAGCCGCTTACAGTCGCATTGCGGAGTGCCGCGTCGTCGCAATCCGCCGCAGTCGCAACATACACTACTCCAAGCACCTATCAATGGACAGCTCCCGGCGGAGTGACCTCTGTTACCGTTACAATAATCGGCGGTGGTGGCGGCGGAGTCAATGGCACCTGGTCTCAAAGCAGTTGCAGTGGTGACGCGGGCGTCGGCGGCGCCGGCGGCGCGGGCGGGTATATTGTAAACCAAGTGGTCACAGTTACGCCGGGCCAGACCTACAACGTCGTTGTCGGTGCGGGCGGCGCGGGCGGTGCGTACAACTGCTGGCAAGTGTTCTTCCCCGGTATCGCCGGAGGCAATTCGTCCTTTGGCAGTGTGACCGCCACGGGCGGCGGCGGCGGCGCGGGCTATAGCGGCGGCTTGGGCGGTACACCGCAGACGCTCACCTGCACAGGCCGCAATTCGGGCCTATCATCTTGTCCTTACAACGGCACCGGCGGCGGGTGGGGCTACTGCGGTCCTACCACGGCGGGCATCAACGGCAGTGGATACGGCTCCGGCGGCCTTTCGCAATGCAATTGGAGCGGCAATCCCGGCCTGGCAGGCTATGTTTCTATATCATACGCGGACCCCTGCCCGACCTCTATAGAAACGCCATGGCAGTCAAACGGGCTCTTACTTTCTCCCGGCACCACGCGCAAAGTAACCCAACTTAGCAACAACTTTTGCCTGACCAACAACAGCGGCAATACCTACTTTATCCCCGCCAACACAAGCAACGAGCTCCAGAGTTTTATCAACGCGCTCGGCTCGCTGAACGTTATCAAGTTCTAGTTACTTTTTGTCCACGCGCTCAACGTACTCGCCGGTGGTGGTGTTGATGCGCACGATGTCTCCCTCGTTGATAAAGAGGGGAGCGTTGAGCGTTGCTCCAGTTTCCAGCGTTATCAGTTTGCTACCGCCCTGCGCGGTATTGCCTTTAACTGCAGGCGGCGCCTCGGTTACGCGCAGTTCCATTTTGATGGGGATTTTGATGCCGATTATTTTCTCGTCGAACACCAGCGCCTCGACCGTCATGTTGGGCTTCATAAAATTTCCTCCCGCGCCGATTGTCTCGTGGCTTAGCATAAAGCGGTCGGCGGGATTTTTTTCGTCGCAAAACCACTTCTCGCCCTTATTGGTGTAAAGATATTTGACCGCCTTGGTGGAGAGGTCGGCTTCCTGCGCCTTTTCCGACACGTGGAAGGCCTGCTCGGTCACCTTGCCGGTGATAAGGTGGCGCAGTTTTGTCTGGTTGACGGGCTTGCGCTGTTGTTTGCGGAATACGTGCGCGTCCAGTACCTCGTACGGCTCTTCGCCGACAAGTATGACCTTGCCTTTCAGTATTTCATTATATTCGAGCATCGCCAGAGTCTACCAAAAAAAATCCTATGCCGCTATATCTCCTGAAATATCGGCACAATGCCGACTGTAACCGACTTGCTGACAGGGCCCGACGGCACGGAGCAGGCGAGGGTGTAGATGACAGAAGCGGTAATGGTAGGAGTTTGGCTACCGGACGCTCCCGCCCATGAGGCGCCATCGGTCCCGGTGACGCGGCATGAGCCGGCGGTGACGTTGGTTGCGCTCCACGATACGGTTGCTGTTCTGCCTTTTTGCACCCGCGTAGGAACAGCGATGATCGACAGGTTTGGCTGGGCTACTGTCACGGTGGCCGACTTGGATGTCTGGTTGTTCCCGAACTTGCAGTACAGGTTGTAGGTGGTGGTGTTTGTCGGATTGACGGTCGCGTTCCCCGAGAGCGCGCCTGCGGTGGAGTAATGACTGTCTCCCTGCGACTCCGTATATGGAGGAGTAGGACAGCTCCAGGTCAGCGTGACCGCCTGCCCGGGCAGGGTGGCGGCAGGTACGGCGGTAAAGGTGGGAGAGGCTGGTATCACGCACACGCCGTTTTGTTTAACATAACCGATTTCGCAACTGCAGGTAGGATAGTTTACCTCGTGCGCACCGGGACATTGACTGGGTAGCACGCATACACTACCGCTCTGGATTTGCGGAGGCGTGCAAGTACAACTAGGGCCATAGGTAGCATAGTTGAGTCCGTTTGGACAAGAAGATTGCGGAGGAGTAACCGTCACTGTTGCAGACACCGGAGTTACCCAGCCGTAGAAGGTGTCGTGGCAGGTATACGAGTATTGCGTGCTCGCGGTGAGATTGTTGGTGGTGACCGAGCCCGCGGTGCTGACCGCTGTACCCGGATTACTGCCCCACTGTCCGCCGGAAAGGTAGCAGGCGTCGTAGCCTGCCCCGCCGGTTGCGGAGTAGGTGAGTGTCTGTGTTCCGTTGTAGGGGATTGTGCTTATCGCCGGAGTGAGGGAGAGTACGGGGGTTGCCGGTTGTCCGCTCACGGTCACGTCGACAGTCATCGCCGGCAGAGGGTACGGGCCGCCACTGCACGAGAGCGAGTAGGTATAGGTGCCGGCCGAGCTCGGCGCCGCTATTGTTTTAGTGCCGGTAATGCTTGTGCCTGACACGAAGTTTTGTCCATTGCCGGAGACGCTTGAGGCAAGAGGAGAGATATTTAATACGTTGTAAGTATATGAGCTTTCACTGCAACTTACTCCAAACGGGTGAGACCACGAAGAGCCCTCGGGGCGGCATCCCCAGCCATTGACCACGCGTGATGGCAAGCACGACCACTGCAGAGTCAGGGGCGTGCCGGGAGCCACGGTAGGCACCGTACCGACCGGCACAGGGGTAGAGTCGACGTGTTGTAAGACGTACTTCCAGGCATGACATTGGCCGTCGCCACTTTTGGCGAAAATTGATGCGCCATCAGAGCCCCTGTTGCCTGTCGTGTCCAGCTTGTCACCGTTGGCAAGGCTGTAGCCTGCAGGAAATGAGTATTTTGCAGGTGCTCCACCACCTCCGCCACCCATACCGTCTCCGCCACCACCAGAAGTGCCTTCATAGCAGTACGTAGCAGGACCCACGTATGCCGGCGGCGGCGCGAACGTCCGAACCGGACCGGTGACTCCGGAGTAACACTCGCCGGCTGTCGTTTCTCCTGTGTCAGGGTCTGTGCCTGTTACAAGCATGGTTGTTCCGGCCGGACACCCGAGCGTACTGAACGGCGGACCGAGGAGCGGTCCCTGCACAAATCCGGTGTCGACCCACGTACTGTTTGCATATACCGACTCTCCTGTCGCGGAGCCGACCGGGTTGACGCTGAAGATGCCAGAATAAAATGGCTGTGCGGAGTTCCCACGGCAGAGGGGGCCCATACTGCCGTCCCAGCCGTACGTGGTGTACATAAGGTTAACCCAACAGCTGGTGAGGTCGGGGTAGGTTTTGCCGGTGTAGTTGGGCGGCACGCCCTGCGCGTCGCCGAGCGCGGTCGCGGCGGCGTTGGTGCCGGAGTCAAACAACGACACAACGCTCGCCGCGGTCAACGAGGGCGAGTTGGTGATAGCTTTCAAATCGGCGCCGTTTAGAAAAATCGCCGCGCCCGCCAGCAGAGTCGCACCGGCGCACAGCGCCGCGAGCAAGACTGTTTCTTCGTGTAAAAGTTTTTCAAAAAAACTCATGACTATTGTGCCGGCGGTTTAAGCACCGGCGGCGGCGGCAGAATTTGCACGACAAGCGCGGCAATGGAGCCGTCGGTATTAGGCGTGCTGGAGGCTATTGATACGATTGTTCCGACGGAAATGTCAGCGGAGCTCTTGGCGTTGCTGCCGCTGAGAAACTTGGTTTGCGCAGTTGTGTGTACGGTTGTCGACTTGTTTCCGATGCCGAGGATAATAAAACCGTCCGCACTCTTTTTGGTAACGGTACCGAACGGATTAACTATGAGCACCGGCACTGCTTGTTTTTGTTGCACCCAAGTGCCTGATGAAGTACCGGCGTACTTTATGACCGCGTACAACAGTCCGCTTACCACAAACACCAGTAATACTATCCACCCGATTTTTTTGTCCGTGTCCATATACTCTTATTATATACCCGATACCTCCGCGCATACCCGGCGTGTTGATAAACAGGTCGAAACCTTGTTGGTGCGCGCGCTGTTGTAAAAAACAGCCATGATATATGCTGTGGGCATGGAGTACTTGAGCCTAGGGGACACGCTGGAAGGGAAGTCAGACGAGGAAGTTCTTGCCCTGTCGGTCTCTCACCCGTCCCTGTTTGCTATATTAGTGCGCGCCTACGAAGGCGCTTTCCTGCGTAAGGCCATGGGTATCGTGCGCGACAGGGAGGAGGCGGAGGATGTGGTGCAGGAGGCGTTTACCAAAATTTACCTTAATGCAAAAAAGTTTAAGGTGGTGGAGGGCGCAAAGTTTTCGTCCTGGGGATACCGCATCCTCATTAACACCGCTCTCACGCACTACGCCAAGCAGAAGCGCCGCGGCAGAGCCGAGTTCGGGCTCGATGAGGAAATCTGGGCGCTGATACCCGACAAAAATCTCCGCCAGTTCGAAAAGAAGGTACTCCTCGACGAAGTTGCCTCGGTGCTAAGCCGGATGCCCGCCTCCCTCGCCAAAGCGCTCGGGATGTTTTTCCTCGAAGGAAAAACACAGGAAGAGATTGCAAAAGCCGAGGGTCTTTCCGTCGGCGCGATTAAAACGAGGGTTCACCGGGCCAAGGCGGAGTTTAAAAGGATATACGAAACCATTAATACTAAGGCATAGTTACACTACATATGACAAGCAAAATCGAGCAACAGGTGATGGCAGGGGTAGGGGTTATATATGCCGTGCGCCAGTTGGTAAGCGCCACGGCGCTCAAGCTCTATATCTGTGTTGCCTCTTTGTACGGCTTGGTACAGCTGGTGTGGGTGCACCGCGTGTTTGAAAACTGGGCACATGTCGGTCTGCAGGGGACGGCGCAGTTTATAACCTCGGCCGTGCTCAACACACATCTGCCTGTCCAGCTGACACTTGCGGTGCTTATGTTTGCGGGAGTGTCTTTACTCCTCGACTTTACCCGAAGCATCGGCGGCATCGCCGGTTCTCGCAGTCAGTATGCGTAAAAACTTGTACAGAAATCAGACACGTGTCTAAAACTTGTACAAGTTTAGAAATACATAGTACTGCCCTATGTAAAACTTGGTCATCCGATGACCAAGTTTTATTCCGCCTCCGGAGGTTCTTCTTTGTCTTCTGTGGCGGCTTTGCCGGTAGTACTACCAGCCAGGCCTTTGCGGATTTCTTTTAGGAGTTCGTGGGCTATTTTTTTGTTCTCGCGCAAAAATGTGCGGGAGGCATCGTAGCCGCGGCCGAGCTTTTCCTCGCCGAAGGCGTATGAGTTGCCGCTTTTTTGTATGATGCCGAGCTTCTCGCCCAGCGCCAACAGCTCGCCCTCGGTCGAGATACCCTCGTTGTACATAAGGTCAAACTCCGTGGTGCGGAACGGCGCCGCGACTTTGTTTTTGACCACTTTTACCCGGTGCCTGCCGCCGACCACCTCCTCGCCTTTTTTAATCTGCGCGATGCGCCGGATGTCGAGCCTAACGCTGGTGTAAAACTTGAGCGCCTTGCCACCGGTCGTTGTTTCGGGGTTGCCGAACATCACGCCGATTTGCATGCGAATTTGGTTGATAAAGATGACGATGGTTTTAGATTTTGAAACGATGGCAGTCAGCTTGCGCAGAGCTTGCGACATAAGCCGCGCATGCTTGCCGACTTGGTAGGAGCCCATGTCGCCCTCTATCTCGTCTTTTGGCGTGAGCGCGGCGACGGAGTCGATAACGATAATATCCACCTTGCCCGAGCGCACCAAGCCCTCCACTATCTCGAGCGCCTGCTCGCCGGTATCCGGCTGGCTGACCAACAGCTCGTCTATTTTGACGCCGATTTTTTTGGCGTACTCGGGGTCGAGCGCGTGCTCCGCGTCGATAAACGCGCAGACGCCGCCCTTTTTTTGCGCTTCGGCTATCGCGTGCAGAGACAGTGTCGTTTTGCCCGACGACTCCGGCCCGTAAATTTCCAAAATACGCCCACGCGGATAACCGCCGATACCGAGCGCCCAATCGAGCCCGATAGATCCGGAGGGTACTACGTCGACATCGACCCGCGGAGCCGCACCGAGCATCATGATAGCTTCGTCGCCGAATTTTGTTTTGATGGCGCGTATCGCGGCGTCTATTGCCGCGTTGTCTTTGCTCTCGCGCGTGCCGACTGTTTTTGCGGGAACCTCTTTCTTTCCTTTTTTAAATGCCATAATGTTATTTGTTGCTGTTTAACTATTGATGCAATAGTTCACCACGTTAAAAGTAATAGACTTGCTCGCGCGGCGGCCGAACCGGTCTACTGCCGCTACGGTTACTACAGTATATCCCGCAGGTGGGGAGAAGCGGTACACAAATGTGCCGGCCTCATCGGTGTACGACGGTGCATCATTTATGGTCAAAAAAGCTATATTTTGAGCCGTCCCCACCACGGTAACTGCGGTAGTTGAGGTCGCCGAGCCGTCGGCGGGGGACTCAATAGTAATGTCCGGCCCCTCCAAGAGCTTGCGCGCCTCAAACAGACCGTACAAAAGGACGACGCATACAATAGATATAATGAGTGCCCGGCGCATGTGGGGATTGTAACAATAAAAAATCAAACAACAAACGAATACACCACTAGTATCCGGTCGGATACAACTGGTGTATCAGTCAAAAACACTACACTATAAAAATTACCGAAATTACAGAATACAGAACAAAAATTACTGAGTTTCTTCTCCTGTGGGGGCGGGGGAGGACTTTTCCAAAATTTCGCGGGGTTTTGCGCCGTCGCCGGGGCCGATAACTCCGCGCTCTTCCAGCATATCGATGAGCCGCGCCGCGCGCGCGTAGCCGACGCGCAGTTTGCGCTGCAGATAGCTGGTCGAGGCTTTGCCGGCCTCGAGCACGGCAAAATGCGCGGCGGCGTACATGTCATCATCAATTTCTTCCTCATCGCCAAAGTCGGAAGAAGTCTGACTTCCAGTGGAAGTCAGACTTCCAAGACCGGCACCGTCACCCCTCTGCACCAACGACATTTCAATCGGGAGCTCCGGCTCGTTGTGTTTTACGATAAAGTCGACGACCGCCTTTACCTCCTTTTCGCTTATAAACGCGGTTTGCAGGCGCACGGGCTTGTTCATATCGGCGGAGAGGTAGAGCATATCGCCCGCGCCGAGCAATGTCTCGGCGCCGCCTTGGTCGAGGATAGTGCGTGAGTCAATTTGCGAGGAGACCTGCAAGGCAATGCGCGCCGGCACGTTGGCTTTAATGAGACCGGTGATTACGTTGACCGACGGACGCTGGGTGGAGAGTATAAGATGTATGCCGATGGCGCGGCTCATTTGCGCGAGGCGCACCACCGATGCCTCCAGCTCCCGCGGGAACATGTGCATAATGTCGGCGATCTCATCAATAAGAATAATAATGTAGGGCATGGCCTCGGGTATTTTTTCACTTTCTATGGCGCCAGCTTTTTTAATTTGTTCTAGCGCAGGCGCTAGAACGTTTTGATGATAGGATTCGACATCGCGGACGCGATGCGCTTCTAATATATTGTACCGGCGCTCCATTTCGCGCCCCGCCCAGCGCAGGGCAGTGATGGCTTTTTTAGCATCGGTAATAACCGGCGTGAGCAGGTGCGGGAGCGAGCGGTAGAGCGTCAGCTCCACGCGCTTGGGGTCGATCATGATAAAGCGTAGCTGTTGCGGCCCGCAGCGGTACAGGAGCGAGTTGATAAGCGTGTGTATGGCGACCGATTTGCCCGAGCCGGTGGCGCCGGCGACCAGCGCGTGCGGCATTTTGGCGACGTTGGCAAAGACGGCGCCGCCGGCGATGTTGCGGCCGAGCGCCACCAAGAGCGGCTTGTGGCTCTCGGCAAATTCCGGCGCCTCAAGCAGTGCGCCTAAGCCCACGGTAACTTTAGCGGAGTTGGGGACCTCGATGCCAACCAGCGATTTGCCAGGTATCGGCGCCTCGATGCGCACCGAAGAGGCGCTGAGCGCGAGCTCGAGATTTTTTTGCAGAGTCAGTATTTTTTGCAGGCGCACGCCTTCGGCGGGCTTGACCGCGTAGCGCGTTACCGAGGGTCCTATGGAAATCTCGTCGAGCTCCACCGTAATCCCGAAGTTTTGCAGGGTGCGCTTGATGATGTTGGCGTTGCCTTTGATGTCGCCGACGCCTGGCCGGCCGCGGTCGCGCTCAAGCAAATGGAGCGGCGGTGGAGTATACGGAGAGAGGAGCGACTTCAGATTGACAACGAGTTTTGTCGCGCCCCTCGACTCGGCTCGGGGCAAGCGCGCCAGTTCTTTTTCTTTATCCCGAGCCTCATCGAAAGACTCCTCATCCTCTTCTTTACCCTGAGCTTCGTCGAAGGGTTCATTATCAAGACCGAAGCCGCCGACTTTAGGTTCGGTATCGGCGCTCCTGCCGGTGAGTTTTGCGTACAGTCTGCAGAGCATATGCCAGAGCGCGGTAAGCGGCTCAAAGTTAATGCCGCCCTCAATTAATAGAAGGAGCGATATAAGGGTTAGGCCGCCGAGCACTACCAAAGACGCGTAGATGTCCAAATATTTAAGCGCCGGGTCGGCTATTGCACCGCCCAACAGACCGCCGTTGCCGGAGACCGCTTGTATAAACCCCAGCCCCGCGACAAAAAAGAGTACGCTGGTGAGCAGTTTAAATACGGTAATGCCGCCGCGCTCTGAGCGCAGGGCGTTGCCCGCGAGTACAAAAAACAATATCGGCAGGAGGAAGTATCCTACGCCGAGCAGTTTGGCAAAAAGTCGGTACGCGTCCGAGCCGGCGATGCCCGCCGCGTCAAAAGAGGCAAGCGTCAAAAAGAGCCCCGCCACCACCAGCAACACCACGACAATCGCGTGCCTGGTTTCTTGCGGTACATGGGATAAGGCGCTCCAATTTTTCTTACCATGCTTGCGCGCCATATGGCGAAATAATAACACACTAGGGTGCGGGCTTGCGCGGTTGGGATTAGTTGTTAAACTCTAAGACATTAGTGTCCCTTATTTTTCCTTTAGATTGTAAAAGACATTAAAAGACATTTTATGCCGGACAACAGCAAAAAATTCCACGAATTCGCCCTGCAATCAATCCTTTTTAAAGGACGCGGTGACTGGTATTTTTGTTATTTAAAGACCGAAAAGATAGCGCACGTGCTGGTACTGCTCGCTCAAAATTCCGGTGCAGTGGGGGACGATATGACAGAAGCGGCCCGCCGCGCGGCATCTCTTTCCGGCGAGATAGCGCACCTCGCCGCCGGCGAGGTTGACGCGCCGGTGGTGCTTGCCGACATCTTTGCATTGCTTGGCGCCGTCCGCATGCTCTCGGTGTACGGAAGCCTCTCTTCGGAAACGGGCGCTATATTAGGCCGCGAATTGGAGCAGGTGGCCGAGCGGCTGGTGCGCGGCTCTCACCCGTCCCCTTTTGTGTCTACCGAGGACTTTGCCGTGCCCGCGATACAGGAAAAACAGACACCGCTGTTGGGACACGCAGTGTCCTACGGGACATCGGATGTCCGGCTTGGTGCTGTAAAGGACAAAAGGCTTCAAAGACAAAGTAAAGGACAGTCCGAGAGAATGTCCTTAATACTCGACCTTGTCCGAAAGAGCAAAAGCCTCTCTATAAAGGAAATAGCCTCTGTTATAAGGGATTGTAGCGAAAAAACGATACAACGGGAGCTCAATATACTAATAGAACGCGGTCTTATACGGCGCGAGGGAGAGCGCCGGTGGAGCGTCTACCTGCCCGTGGCATAGTAGGTCTGACCTACTTGTCCCCTTATCCACTGTTGCCTATTGCGGGGTTTTTGTATATAAATGAGTGAGGGCGAACGCGCAACAGTTCGTTGACAACTTCATACTCCCGAACTCCTTGTCCCTTCACGAAAGATTACGGCTGATATTCCGTCTCCCTATTTAGCTACCAATGGCCAAAAGGCCGGGTAGAAGTTTGTTCGCGTGCGTGTGCTTTTATCATCGATTACCAGTAAGTTTATTCGTTCGTTAGTTAATTAGAAATTATTATCGGTATGACTATTACCAACAGTTCACTCCGATTGGTTGCTCTCGTAACCGGCGTTGCGGTTGCTCTCGCTCTCATGGGCGCGGTAGCTATCGCTCCGGTACAGGCCGCAGGCCTTACGCAGACGCAGATCCAGTCGATCACTTCGCTCCTCGCGTCTTTTGGCGCTGATGCGGCGACTATCGCAAATGTCACCGCGGCTCTCAACGGCCAGGCGACCTCCGGCACCGGTTCAACCGGCGGCACCGGCCGCGCATGCCCTGCTCTTACCCGCGACCTGCAGGTAGGTTCAAAAGGCGATGACGTCACGGCTCTCCAGGTATTCCTCGGAGTGTCTCCGACGAGCCAAAACTTTGGTCCTATGACCAAGGCGGCGGTCATCAAGTTCCAGAGCGCAAACAGTATAACTCCGGCGGCCGGTTACATAGGTGCTAAGTCCCGCGCGGCCATCAAGGCGGCGTGCGGCGGTACTCCTCCTCCGGTCGTCCCAGGAGGCCCAATCCCGACACCGGGCGGCGTAATATCGGTGAGCGCGGGCGCGCAGCCGGTCAACTCGCTCGCTCCGCTTGGCGCTACGCGCGTTCCGTTTACAACCTTTACCGTAACGAACAACAGCAATGCTGCCGTTACGGTCAACAGCGTAACCGTACAGCGTGTCGGCCTCGGCGTTGACGCTATCTTCAGCGGCATTGTCCTCTTGGACCAAAACGGTCTCCAGACGGGCACCGCGAAGACGCTCAACTCCAACCACCAGACCAATCTCGACGGCTTCGTCCTCGCGGCGGGAGCCACACAGACCTTCACGGTAGCGGGCAACATAATCTCGACCAACACGACCGACCGCTCCGGCCAGGTAGTCGGTTTGCAGGTTGTTGCCATCAACACCGGCGCTACGGTCTCCGGCTCGCTTCCTATCAACGGTGCAAGCCAGACTCTCAACACGACCTTGACTCTCGGCTCGGTCTCGACGACGACTAGCTCGTATGACCCGGGTGCGGCACAAAGCAAGTCGATAGGCGACTCGGCAGTCCGCGTCTCCGGCCTCCGCTTTACCGCGGGTTCGGCTGAGGACCTCAAGCTCTACAACATCCGCTGGCGCCAGGTCGGTACGGCTTCCGCCTCTGACATCGCCAATGTGATGACCTTCGTAGGCGACACCGGCTACCCGACGACCCTCTCGGCAGACGGCAAGTACTACACGACCGTGTTCCCCGGCGGCCTCTTGGTCACCAAGGGCAACTCTATAGACATGTACACCAAGGTTGACCTCGTCGGCTCCAACTCTGCATCGCGCACGGTTGACTTCGACATAGACAAGGTGACCGACATCTACTTCGTCGGTCAGACCTACGGATACGGCATAGCTCCCTCCGGCACCTACAACCCGTGGTTCAACGGCTATGTGACGACCATCAACGCCGGCTCGGCGACGACTATCGGCAAAGCAACAGAGGTTGCCGCGCAGAACATCGCGGTCAATGTCTCTAACCAGGTCCTCGGTGGCTTCATCACAGACTTCAAAGGTGAGGCGGTCTCGGTAACTTCGCTTCCGATCACTATCGCGACCTCGACCGGCTTTTACGGCTCGGGTGTCATCACTTCGATTTCGCTTGTTGATTCCAACGGCGTTGTCGTAGCGGGCCCGGTAGATGAGGTCGCAAGTGCCACAACAGGCATCGGCATCACCTTCACCGACACCATCACCTTCCCGGTTGGACGCAAAGTGTGGACCATCAAGGGCAAGATTCCTTCCAACGTAAGCAACAACTCGACGGTTATCGTTACCACGGTACCGACGAGCTGGAGCGGCATCACCGGCCAGACCTCGGGCAACACCATCGCGCTCACGCAAGGCACCTTCGACATGAACACGATGACGGTTAAGGCGGCGGCGCTTACGGCGACCATGTCCACCCAGCCGTCCTCGCAGAACATCGTCGCGGGCGCGCAGGGCGTGCTCCTCGGACAGCTCCAGCTGGACGCTTCGCAGTCCGGTGAGGACATTCGCATGTCTTCTGTCCCGATAACGCAGACCGGCGTCATCACGGAGCTGACCTCCTGCCAGCTCTACAACGGCTCCACTGTCCTTAACACCGGTAGCAACGTTCCGTCCGCGCTCGGCGCGACCGGCGTTAAGACGACCTTTACCTTCGATAACACGCTTGTTATTCCGAAGGGCACGGTCTTGACGCTCGGCATCAAGTGCAACGTTACGACGGGCGCGACCGGTACGCACTTCTGGAGAGTCCTTTCGGCTGACACTATAACCGCAACCGGCGTAACTTCCGGCGCATCGGTAACGGTTACCGCAACAGCAAGTTCCGGCGGCACGATGAGCATCGGCACCGGCTCGCTCGCGGTCACGGTTGACTCCTCGTCTCCTTCCTACGCTCTTGTAGCGGCAGGAACGACCGGCGTCAATATGGGCGTCATCAAGCTCCGCGCTACCAATGAGGCGATAACCCTCACCAAGCTCGGGCTTACTCTCACCAACAGCGGTAACGCAAGCTCGACGGCGACCAACGGCCTTCCGAGCGCAGGCACCAACAGCGGCGTATCCGACCTCTTACAGGTCTACCTCTACGATGGTTCTACGCTCGTAGGTACGGCGACCTTTACCGGTACTGGCACCTCGGCAACTTCGACGCTCAGCACTACGCTGACCTTGGCGAAGGACACCGA
>ORMF012052673.1_pt1 | contig 26178 bp, 31 predicted proteins | sample 1779871 | NCBI WGS metagenome assembly ORMF01 (sample SAMEA104232316, study PRJEB22302) | groundwater metagenome | biome: forest; feature: aquifer; material: groundwater | place: USA | collected 2011-08-07 | depth 5.4 m | reverse complement strand
GGTTGCAGCGGCACCCGTTTCCATCTGCAACACGCCCATGTACGACGGCGTTTGTTGTGACAGCACGGCATCGCCCACGTTGTGGCCCTCGGGTAATGGTTGCTGTTATGGAGGACAGCCCTATCCGGGTCCGACGTGCCCGCTTCTCCAAGCGCCGGCGTGCAACGGCAATCCCCAACTCATCGTCACGAACACCTGCCAGGATATCCTCATCGAAGCGGGGTCTACACGGACCTGCCCCGCGGACCATGTGGCCGTCGGGTTCGGCAGCGACCAGCCGCAACAACCCAACGGCTTGATCATCACCAACATGATGCGCTGCTGCAGAGTCACATCCAGTACCGGTGCGTCCGTCACGCGCGATGCGACCACGTGCGAGGAAAAGATTTTCTTCACCCAGACCAAGGAACTGTGTCCGGACGGCAAATTCGTCACCGGCGCGTCCGACACCATCGGCACGCTCGTGGGCGGAAGTGGGCCCAATTCCGGCGACGCGAACCTCGACCACATCCAATGTTGTGCACTCAAGACGCCGACGGCGTACCAATCCATCCGCGACGAAGAAAGCGTCAAGACCTACGACAACCCCATCACGACGTGTCCGGCCAACCAAGCCGTGTACGGCATTGAAGATTCTGCAGCGTACGCCGCCACCGTGGACCAATTCTACTGCGCCAGCGCGTGCCTCGAACCTGCCGCCAGCCCGTCCCCGAGTCCGAGTACGTCGCCATCCCCAAGTCCTTCCGCAACACCCAGCGCATCACCAACGGTGGCAGCAACGCCCACTCCTTCAGCATCTCCTTCCGCAAGCCCTTCAGCCACGCCCAGCACGACGCCCAGTCCAACCGCGTCACCGACGCCAACGGCCACTCCAACGGTCCCAATCGCAACCCCAACCTTGCCGCCCAACATCCGACCCGACGCGTCCATCAAGTTGACGTGCCCATCCAACTTGGTCATTGCCTCGAAAATCACGCTGGCCACCACCACGCTCACCTTCGGAAATCCCACATGCGCCCCCCAAGTGCGACTCAACGTGACGGCGCCCAAGGGGCAAGACGCGACCGTCGTGTTTTCAAATTGTGTCAACGGCCGCTCCGCGTTCAACGTCACCACGCCGTATGACGGCGCGTACACGGTTGTGGCCAACTATTCCGGCAGCATCGACACCTGCGTGTTCGCGATTGCCGGCACACCGCCGCAACCCACGCCCGAACTGGGATGGCAGTTAATCCTATTGGCAGCGTTGGTGGCGGGTTGGGTCACGCAGCGCAATACGCCCAAGCGTAAGCCGTGATGAAACCCTTGGCGGCGCAAAAAGGCCGGATATAACTAGGCCCGTGGCCGTACATCATTTAACAATTTGCAGGTGATGCGGTTTGGTCCAAGAAATGCTGAAAATCTTCGTTTCGCTATTTGCGTTGAGTGCGTTGATTGGCGCCAGCCATTTGGCCACGTGGGAACCCGCCCAAGACACCGATTCGCCGGCATTTTTTGCGTCAGAATGGCAGTTTGCCACGGAAAACGAAACCAAGGACGACCAAAAAGAGCTGAAACGCGACAAAAATACGACGCGAGACCTGGAGAAACTGCAAAACGATGCGGCCAAAAAACAAGAAAAGTTGGACCGCGATAAAAACCGGACGGTGCAAGATGCGGCGCGCAACCAAAAACAGCTGGACCAGAATAAGAACCGGACCATCGAACATGCCGAACGCGAAATCCAGAGAAAAGAACGTGAAACGCGCAGTTACGCCGCGCGAAACGCAAGCAAAAGCGCCGGCATGTTGACGAACTTGACGCAAGGCGCACGCCAAACCATCCTGCAAGCGCTTAAGAACGAATTGGTCGCTGCGACCACCGAAGCCCAAATCAAGGTGATTGCCAAAAAGTATTGCGTCGACGAAGGCTGCCCCAACGGCACCCGCTTCCACCTGGACACGCGGTACGAATTCGCTCTTGATCTTGCCCAGTTGAACGATTCGATTATCCAAGCCAGAGCCAAAGCCTCTCGTTTCGGCCCCGCAGGCTTGGCCGCCATCCAGTCCGCCGAAACCACGCTGGCCGATGCATTATCTTTCCTGAATGGCGCCCTTGCCAACCCATCGCCTTACTCCAACGCGACCAAGCAGCTGCGGCGGGAGAAGGAACGCATTATTTCCAATTCACAAAAAGCGCTGAGAAAGGCATTCGAGCCGCTCAACGATTTGGTAAAACTCCGGCTGATTGTCAAACCCATCCTGCTCAACCGCACCGCGAAAGCCGTCGATTTCTACCGCAACCTCACCCTCACCGACGTGTCCAAAGGAATCCTGCAGAACGCCACGCCCGTCCTGGACGCTTTGAACCGCATGGAGTCGGAAATGATCCAAGCCATCCACGCCGAAGTCGACGCCGCGAACAGCACCGGCCGGTTGAACAAATTGCACCAGGGTTTCTGCGACAACTCGAATTGCCGAAGCATCCTCAGCTTGCACAGCGACTTCGTTTATGGACAGGCCAAAAAAGCCCAAATACTTGCGGAATTCTTGCCGTACGCAAATCAGGAGAATTTGTCGGCCAAGGTCGGTGAAGCCCAACGACGCGTCGGCGAATTCCAGTCGTTCCTTGCTGCGGTGGGCCCATACGCGTTCGATTATAAAAGCAACCAAAACAACCCGATCGGCGACGACACGATAAACCGCGAAAACAGGACGGTGCGCAACGAAAGCGAGCGCAATTGGGTGGAAGCGCAGAAACGATTGGTCGACACTGCGATGGATGCGGTCCTTCCCACAGCCCGGATCTATTGGCAAGAAGGCTTCAGCGAGAAAAAAGCAAAAGCCCTCGGCCGCGTCCAAAGGGACATCGCGTCAATCGAAAACCAGACCGCACGCGTCAACACAAGCCCCGACAACCGCACGCGGGAATTGATGATCGCGCTATTGAACCGCGCCCAGAGCGAAGTCTTACAACCGCTCAAACGCGACATCGAAGCCGCCACCACGTCGGCCCAAGTCCAGACCGCACGCAAGAAATACTGCATCGAAAGCGGCTGCCCGACCGGCATCAACTTCCACCTCGACGTCCGCACGACGTACACGGCCAGCCAATCCCGGGTCATGGACGCGGAAAACGATACCCAACGTTACCCCCAGCGCGATAAAGTCGCGTTGGCGCGGACCGCGTTGGACGAAACCAAAGCATTGATTGAAGCGTTGGGCCCGGACGAAAACCGCAACGAAGCGTCTTCCCCGGCGCAAAAAGCCATCCGCAAGAAGCTGACTGAAGTGAACCAACTCCTCAACGAAGCCATGCGCCCGCTGCCCCAAGTGCGACCGCCTGGAAACTTTTCTGGGTTCCCTGAAAAACCGCCCAAGCCGACGCCGACGATTACGCCCAATGCGACGCTGGCTCCCACGCCACCGGCGAATGCAACCGCGTTAACGCCGCAAAACCTGACAGGATCGTCCGAAAAGCCCAATCGCAACTATTATACCAAACTCGGAAAACGGTGTGCGGAACGCAACCAGGAACTCGGCCTTTCCAACGAAACGACGTGTTGCATCCAATCCGTAAACGCGATGCAGCTGGACGGCGCGCGCGAAAGCAAAAAAGGCACGTGCGAAGAAGGCCAGCAACTTCAAGTCGTCCGTTGTCCCGGCGCGTACCAATGGTGCAAGGACGTTTAGCGGTCATTGTTTTTTGCGACGCGGTCACCGACCCTTCCTGACGTTTGACTCTGGAAAAAAACCAGGACGGCCCATACTCGGAGAAAACACCATGCCCAAACTTGACGCGTTCTTTTTTAGAGATAATGCCGGAGGAGTATCCAATTGGCCTTCAGGCTACATGGAAAAAAAGCCGACGGGAATATGTTGGCGGATTGAGTTGCCAAAAACGGGCGCAAATTTTTTACGAAAACAAGTACGCAAGTGACCCAGCCGCATTATTGAGTTTGGTTGAAGAAACTGCCGAACAGACCCAACGGGAAAGAGGCAAGTATGTGCTCTGATGCCCGGCTATCATTTGACGATTTCGCGCAAAATAATCTTGAACGTCAAGGTTTTACCAGCCAGGAAGTGGTTGAAGTCGATGGACACGTTTTGGTCCCCGACGTTCGTGATGACGCCCGGCATGCCTTGCGGCGACATGACTTGCAAGCCAACACCCAACTCGGTGCCGTTTTCGAACATGGTGCGCGGGATTTCGTACACGCCTTCCGGATTCCACTCGCCGTACGCGTCCTTCGGCGGCAAAACGGCGGTCTTTTCCTCGCCGATGTTCATCCCTAGCACGGCTTTGTCAAAACCCGGAACCACCGAGCCTGCGCCCACTTGGAACTGCAACGGTTCGTACGACGGCCGCGGAGGCAGACCGGCTTTTTGGGCCTCGGCCTGGATGGACGTGTCAAAGACCGTCCCGTTGGTCGATCCGACGTAATCGACTGACACCGTATCCCCGTTTTTGACTGCCACTGGACCCACCCCGACCGACGATACATTAATTTTGGAAACCACACTTGCGTTGGCCGTCGCATTCGCCGGATTGGTTTGCGTGCATCCCAACAAAAGCACGGCGACGAACAAAACCAATGTTAAGCTCGTCTTGAAAAACATGATTTCCACTAGGGTGCACAACCGTTAAATCCCTTTGCCCCCACCAACGAAGCGTATGGACAATCCAGATACTTCTTCCGACTACGGACACGATGACGCAGGCGAAAACCATGGCGACCATGACGAACACGAACATTCCGGCCACGGGCACGCCCACCCCGGTCACCACGGCGACACCTTCAAGCATTACTTGGAAGCGGCGCGCGTCGCCGTCTCGGTCCGCCAATTCGCCGAAGACTACGTCAAAGCCGGAATGAAATTGTTGGACATCGCGGAAAAAATCGAATCCGAAATCACGCAGCAAGGCGGCGCCCCTGCCTTTCCTTGCAATCTTTCGCTCAACGAAGAAGCCGCCCATGACACGCCCCTCATCGGCGATGAACGCGTCCTTTTGGAATCCGACGTGGTCAAAGTCGACTTCGGCGTCCACGTCAAAGGCCACATCGTGGACCAATCCTTCACCTACAACGCCGACAACAGCCACGCCAAACTCATCGAAGCGGCAGAGCAAGCGCTGCAAGACGCCTTGTCCGTCATGCGCGCCGGAAAAACCACGGCCGACGTGGGCGCCGCCATCCAGGACGCCATTACGTCGCGGGGATTCAAACCCGTGGAAAACCTCTGCGGCCACTCTTTGGCGCCATACGTCGTGCATGCCGGAGTCAGCGTACCCAATGTGCCGCGCGGCGACTACGTCTTCCAAGAAGGCGACGTGTTTGCCGTCGAGCCGTTTTGCACCAACGGCGGGGGCAAGGTGACGGACGGCAGTTTGGTGGAAATCTTTTCCCTGATCCAAGAACGTGGCGTGCGCCTGCCGCAGAGCCGGAAAGCGTTGGAATGGATCCTGGCACAGCGCCAGACGCTGCCGTTTGCCAAGCGCCAACTGCTGCCTGCACTGGGATCGATTGCCTCCGTCGAATTGGCCGTGCGCGACTTGACGCGCCAAGGCATCTTACATGACTACCCGGTCCTCGTCGAGATAAACAAGGGCACGGTGGCACAGGCGGAAACAACGGTCATCGTCGAAAAAGACTCAGTCAAAGCATTGGTCTGAAGAAAAGAAAACGATTTTTGTACCGCGGGCTACCACCGCAACTTGCTTCGTCGAATGCCAGGGGTCCAAGGCCACGCTTTTTATAGGCAAAAAGAGTAAGGCGTAGCACATGACTGCACTGAAGAAGAAAGACGAAAAGGAAAAATCAGACGAGCCGGTTTCGGAAAAAACAAGGACCGAGAGCGCAAAAGATGCCAAAGGCGGCAAATCCGCGTTTTCGATTTCTATTCCCAGCCTGTCCTTCGACAACCAGTTCAAGCTCAAAGCCCCCTTGCTAGTCTTGATACTGGTCCTGTTCGCGTTTGCCGGCTACTTGTTCCAATCCGCCAACTTGCACGTGACGGACCTCGTCGACGTCCAACGCATGCAGTTCTCTGCTGCCAAACTCTACAGTTGGTCGTTCCTCCTCTTCATCGTGCTTTACAGCCTCGTGTTGGCCTTGTCCATGCATTTCGGCCACGGCCAGAATTGGCTGATAAGCCTACTGACGTTGGCGCCCACGTTGTTGGCCGCCGTCATCCTAGGCTCGCTGTTTCCGTCGTATTTGGGCGCGTTCGTCGCGTTTGCGCTGGCCGCAGGCGCCGCCGCGTTCTTCGCCACGCGCGTCGAAAAAATCAACCTCTCCGGTGCGTGGAAAGTGGCCGGACGCGCCTTGCTGCTCTTGGCCGTGTTGGCGTTCATCTTGACGTTCATGAAAGTCAACACCAATCCCCAATTCTATTCCGACCGGTTCCTCAATAGTGCCGTGGCGTTGGCGCCGGATTTGGGGGGCCAAGTCGCCGACGCGGTCAAAGGCATCGAAGTCGACGAAGCGTTCTTACGGGGCGCCATTTCGAAAGAAACATTTGCCAGTTCCATATCCACCGATACCGTGCGAAACGGCATCGAGACCATTCCCGGCTTGTCGTCGTTCAACGTGTCGGTCCGCCAAAAGTGGGCCGAAACCGTCAAAGCCAGCCTCACGTCCGACGCGGCGTACGCGCAGTTCATCGCGCTGGGGACGCAGGCCATCCAAAAAGCCCAGAGCGGCCTAGCCGACCAACTCAAGGACTCGACGACCAGCGAAGCCGTCACCCAAGGAGCGTTGGCGCAAGTCAAGAAACTACCGGCGTTCAAGCAAGCGACGGACAACTTCGCCCTCATCTTAGCCTTCTTGGTCCTCAGCTTGGTAAGCGCAGTCAACTTCGGCATCAAGCTGGTCGCCACCGTATTGGCTTGGGGCCTCGGAAAGTTGGCGTTTTCGTAATACAAACGGCCCGCCCGCTGAGGGAGGCTTAGCTTTTCTTTGTTGCAGCCATCGGCTTTTGAAACAAAAAGCAATGCGCCGCGTGTTGTTTTTTCTTACCCAACCGGCACTCTTGATACGCCAAGACCTTCAACGGCCGGTACGCCGTCTCAATTTCATTCCGCGTGCGGTAATGCATGACGTTACCCAACGAGCCTACGGCCTGCTTCACACCGGCGTTCGGCGCGTCTTGGTCGGAAAAGCACGCCAACAACAAGACGCCGCCCGGCTGTAACAACTTAGAAAACTGATTCGTGTATGCCGCAAAATCGTCCGGCGCGATGTGGTGCAGCAAACTCCAATCCAAGATGAAGCCGAACCGCTTGTGTCTCATGACTTGCGACAGGTGCCGCACGTCGGCATGAAGCAAATGCACACGTTTTTCCAAACCGATTTTTTCCACTTTTTTATCCGCCAGTCGAAGCGCGGCCTTGGAAAAGTCCACGCCCGTCACATCAAAACCGTTTTTGGCCAAGTAAATAGAGTAATTGCCGGAACCACACGCCACGTCCAATGCGTTGCACGGCGTGATGCGTCCGGATTCGATCAGCTGCACCAATTCGTTGGGAGGCGTGTCGATTTCCCATGGAATCTCAAAAAGAGGCAACCGGTAGGCGTTTTCCCAATGCACAGGTGGCGATTGCCGTCGATTGGTTTTGACGGCGTTGGAGGTTTGCGTTGTTTTTTTGGCCATGAATGAAAACCATTTTTGGGTTTCTTACGGAAAAGTACCGCCACAATTATATGTCCCGGCCGCGTTGAAAAAACGGTATCTTATGCCTTTAATCGTGCTGGACGTTGAAACCACTGGGTTGGGCCACAAGTCCTACCCCCCACGAGACGATGCCGTCGTGCAAATCGGCATGGCTTGGCGAGCGGCTGAAGGAGCCGTCAAAACGTGGTCGCAATACTGCCACCCAGGGGAGCAATACCTCCACGGAGGCCGGGCGCAAGCCGCGTTGAACATCAACGGCATCAGCGCCGACATCCTGAACACGGCCCAGCCGGCGCAATCCGTTGCCGAACAATTCTGGAACCAGGTTTTCCGCATCGAGGCGCAAGGCGATTTGGTCCAATTCCGCGCCTACAACAAAGCCTTTGACGCGCCGTTTCTGGCGAGCGACCCTTGGAACGTGCCAGACGAGCGTTGGGGCGACTGCATCATGCTGGATGCGAAAGACCATCTTCAGACGAGCCGGTGGCCCAAGTTGGACGCCGCGGTGCGCTCCATGGGGCTGGAGTGGCCGACAGGAAAGGCCCATGATGCCGCCGTCGACGCCCACGCGGCGTTGTTGGTCCACGAAAAGATCAACGGCATCCAAACGCCGACCGCCGGATCACAACTGCTCGCGGGCGTGGCAGAACAATAATTGTTGCGCGTACCCTGCGTTATTGCCCCATTTTTCCGCCGCAAATTCCTTCACGTTGTTTTCCTTCGTCACGCCGTACCACGTGGCGACCGCTTTTTTTACCCACACGTCCTGCGGGAAGGCCTCGGTCCGGCCCAAACCGTACAACAAGATGCAATCGGCCACCTTGGGGCCCACACCCGGCAGTTCCATCAACGCGTCGCGCGCCTCGTCCAAGCCGCGCCTTCGCAGGCGTTCAAAAGAAAAACCGTTTTCAGCCACCAGGCGAGCGGTTTGCTTTAGGAACGCTTCGCGGTAGCCCATTTTTAAAGCCGACACATCGGCATGCACCAATTTCTCGGGCCGCATGATGCCACCGGAAGCTGGATTCAAGCCATCGGGCCGAACGTGCAGACCCCGCACGATTTGCTTGATGCGCGGGATGTTGTTGTTCTGAGAAACCAGGAAACACACAGTGGACTCCCACGGGTCGGATTCCGTCAAACGCAAACCGGCAAAGCGGCGGACCGCTTCGGCCAACACGGCGTCGTCCTCCGCTAAATCGGCGTAAATGGCCGAGACGTCGTCCTGCAGGCGGAAAAGACGGCGCACTGAGGCCCTTGAAAAAGTCGGCGACGATTTGAGGCAGCCACCCAAACGGCCTTTTCCAAGCCAAACTTCGTCCTTGCCTGCGATGCGGCGGAACCTCTGCGGAGCGGTTTTTTCCCACGTGAACGTCGGCGTCTGTCCGGATTCAATCGTCAGCTCCAAATCGAAAGAGTCCATTGCCAAAAGAAGAGCCTACAGAATTAATGAGCTTGGCGATGTGGGCGGCAGCCCCATCGCTTTTGCGCTTAACGGGCCCGACGGGATTTGCAACGGTCGCCCCGGGGAAACCGAGGTTTCCCCTGGCACGGCCTGCGCCTCGCCCCTTCCTTTTGATTCGAGCACTAAATGCTTTTTCTTTTGGCCGACCAGATTTTCTTTTTGCAAAAAGAAAAAATGGGCAACGGGCCCGACGGGATTTGAACCCGCAGCCTGCTGGTTTCTCCCACGGGAAGTAAACCAATCATCGTTTCTCTCCCAAGACCGAAGCCTCGGCTTCCGAAGGCCGAAAAATCTTGAAAGCCGGTATTCGGAACCAGCCGCTCTGTCCAGGTTGAGCCACGGGCCCTTGAAGAAAGAAGGTAGTAGTGGAACCCGTATAAAATATAGCACGATTAGGTAATGCATGACATTGGCTCCCGCTTACCGCCGCATATCCCAAAGGCTGCAGGAACCTCTGCGCAGGATACGGGAATTGTCGCAAAAACCCACGCTCGATAGGAACGACACGGCCGAAATGAAAAAAAACCTCGCGATGGTCCGCCAAGGCATTGTAGGATTCCTGAACGAACGCATGCAAAGGAATCCGGTCCGTAGAAAAACAACCAGGGATTCGTACCTGAACTGGTTCCGGAAATATTTCGGACATCCAGCGCCATACATGCCGAAAGAAACAGCAGAAACGGCGACGATAGACTGGAAATGCAATGCGAACACTCAGGCCTTCATCGAGTTGCTCGGCGGCTGCGGCATCCGGATTACCGCCCAACTCATGCCGGGACATATCGTGCCCATCATCCGGACGAATTCGGGCAAGGAATACATGGCGGACACGCGCGGAATTTTCGTGAAGCAATCGTATGAACGGAGACTTCTCGAGGCGACTAAATCGATCAATAAAAATGGAACGTGTAATACCCCCATCGAACGGGATGCGAAGCGGTTCAAACTGCCAGGCTCTCCCCAACCCCGGCAGTACATGAAAAACCACTTCATCGACTTGGGCATCAAAGGGGCGGTTGCGACGGCCCACCTCCATTTGGGACTCGGATATTTGAAGGAAGAAAATTTCGGCAAAAGTCTATCCCACCTCAAGGAAGCGATTCGGATTTGTCCGAACCACCTGACCGCGAAGATCGCGCTGGCAAGCGCGTATAGGTTGATGAAAGAGTATCATGAAGCCGATTCGACCATAACCAACTTGGTGGCCGAACACTCCGATTCTCCGGAAGCCCACCTGGAACTCGCATTATTGCGGCACCACCAGGGTAGACCGGAAGACGCCAGAAGGGCGGGAAACAAAGCGCATGCATTAAATCGGATGGTATGGTACGATAGCCAGTACCGAATAGTGACGGAACGCTCGCCGCCCTAACGGAACAACGTCAGCAATAAGGCTCCAAGAAAGACGAGCCAGAGCCACAACTTGACGTCGAACCAACAAAATCCGCGCATGACAAAACCGGTGCACGGACGGCTTTTTACGCCTTTTTCTCACCGGTCCGGACCCATCTGGTGGACGCGGTACGCGGCGTTTTCAAAAACCGAAGGAAAAAAAGGAAAAACGATATAGCAATCCTGGAAAGTAACCCGACAAAATAGTCCAGGATTGCTATCTAGCAAAAGGCCGAAAAGTCTCGTGAAACTTTTCGGTTTTGCTATACAGCAAGACCGGCAAATAAGACGACGAAATAGGCCGGTCTTGGTGTCAAGCTCGCCAAGAAAGTAGTCGGGAAACTTTCTTGGCGTGCTATAATAGAAAAAAGCGGGAAAAACGGATAAAGAAAAAGGCAGAAAAAAAATGAAAACGAAGGCGTTTTTACCCTGCCGCTGCCTCCGTCACTTCGCCTTTTTTTTGTAAACGGTTTTCTTTGGCGCCGGTGTCGCTTTGCCTTTTTTTTGTTTCCTGCACCTTCCCCGGTTTTCTTTTTTGTTTCCGGCAAGCGTCGTGTCCTCCCTTTTCAAGGATTTCCAACAACGCCACCGTAACGCGAGGGGTTTAAAGCAGTTTTTTCCTGGTTTTGGTTGACATGTTTTTAGTGACAGGTGGGGCGGGCTTTATCGGCAGCCATTTGTGCGATGCCCTAGGCGACGCCGTGGCTTTTGATGATTTATCCTGCAGCGGCAAAGATTTTGTTTCGGGCAAGCTGGTGGAAGGCGACGTTTGCGACGCGTACGTGGTCCGCGACGCGGTTAACGGGATGGACGGCGTTTTTCATTTCGCGGCCGTCGCGGACGTGCGTCAAGGCGAGGCCGACCCGGCCCACATGCGGGCCGTGAACGTCCAGGGCACGCGCAACGTGTTGGAAGCGTGTCGCGATGCCGGAGTGCCGCAGGTAGTGTTGGCGTCGACGGCGGCGGTGTACGGGCCGTGTGCGGCTGCGGCATCGGAGGACGCGCCGATGGATCCGCGGAGCCGGTACGCGGCGTCCAAGTCCGAAGCGGAAGCGTTGGCGCAGTCTTTTGCCGGGCCGGATTTGAAGGTGACGGTGCTCCGGTTTGGCAACGTGTTCGGTCCTCGGTCGCGCCGGGGCGTCATGTACGACTTTTTCCACAAGCTTAAAAAGAACCCGGACCGGTTGGAGATTTTGGGGGACGGCAAGCAGACGAAGTCCTACGTGTACGTGTCGGATGCCGTGGAGGCGGCGTTGACTGTATTCGAAAGGCAGTCCAAGGCGTTTGACGTGTTCAACGTGGCGGGTCCGGTATACACGGCGGATGACGTGGCGCAAGGCGTATGCAAGGCATTGGGTTTGGATCCGACGTTTTCGTATACCGGCGGCGCCGTGGGATGGAACGGGGACGTGCCGCGGACGTTGGTGGATGGATCCAAGTTGGCGGCACTGGGTTGGAAGCAAAAGACGGGATTTAAAGAAGGCGTTCAAGTCTACGTAGATTGGTTGTTGGGCCATGGTTGATTTCAGCGTGGTGTTGCCGGCGCACAACGAGGTCCAGAGATTGGAAAAAGCGGTTTTGGCGGCGCGTCAGGTTCTCAAGGGCACGTCGTATGAGGTGCTTGTTGCGGAGGATGGAAGCTCGGATGGAACGGCGGTAGTGGGAAAAAAGTTAGCTCGGCGGTTCAAGAACGTCCGTTTGTTTTCGTTTCCACAGCGTTTGGGCCGGGGCAAGGCGTTGGCCAAAGCGTTTTCCAAGGCGAACGGAAAAGTAGTGGGGTACATGGATGTGGACCTGGCCACGGATCCGCGTGCGCTGCGCGAGGTTTTTTTCGCGATGCGGGACGCGGATGTGGTGACGGGTTCAAGGTATTTGAAGCAAAGCTTGGCGTCGCGGACGTTGGCGCGGGATTTGTTCAGCCGCGTGTACAACGCGTGGGTGCGCTTGTGGCTGGGTTCCAAGGTTAAGGACCACCAGTGCGGGTTCAAGTTCTTTCGGAAAAAGGCGGCGGCTGCGCTTTGTTCCAAGGCCGAGGCGCAGCACTGGTTTTGGGACACTGAAATCCTGGTGCTGGCGCAGCGTTCGGGTTTGAGAGTCGTCGAAGTGCCGGTGGCGTGGCGGGAAAACCGGGACGGAAGCAAGGTGCGGTTGCTTTCCGATGCGTGGCGCATGGCATGGGACGTAGTGGGTTTGTGGTGGCGGCTTCGTTGAACGCCCGGCTTTTTTTGGATGGATGGCCCGTAGCGGCGTTGTGGGCGATCCTGCTTTTGGCAGGGGGCCTGCAAGGGGGTTTTGCCTTGCTCGTCACCGTGGTGTTCGGTTTTCTGTTTCCAGGATTTGCGATTCTGAAGCACCTTCGGATCGAGGTTTCCGGCGCCTTATTTTGGGCGCTGGCGGTGTTGGTCAGCGTGCTGGTGTCCACGCACGCCGTGTATTTCGCTTCGTTGGCGGGGGGGTACTCCGTTTCGTCCATGCTGGCGGCGTTTTTCGTGTTGTCTTTGCTTGGATACCGGTTGGACGTTTCGCTTCCGCGCATGCCGGCAGACGTGTTGGTGGCGGCGGCCGCGTTTTTTTCGTTGATGTTCGCGCTTTTTTCAGCGACGCTCTGGGTTCCAACGGACCAAGGCCTGATCGTGGGCGGATGGAATTACAGCGACTTGTTTGCACACTTGCCCATCATCCAGTCCATCAACCACGGGAACTTCCCGCCGCAGACCCCGTTTTTTGCTGGGAAACCGTTGACGTACCATTTCTTCGTGGACTTCCACACGGCTTGGGTCACCCGGTTGTCCGGCGTGGACGTGTTTTCGTGGATCCGGTTTGAAAACGCGTTGTACGACGCGTTGGCGTTGTTGTCGGCGTTTTCGTTGGCGTCGTTGTTTTTGAAGAAAAAGGCAGCGGGTTTGGCCGTAATTTTGTTCTTGTTCGGCGGGAGTTTCGCGTACGTGCACTTTTTCGGGGATTTTGCCGGGAACCCGACGTTGGACTTGGTCCGGGAAAAACCATACGACAACGATTGGGGCTTTTTCCAGGTGCCTTCGTTGTTGGGGGGGTATTTGGTGGTCCAACGGCCGCAGATGGTTGGCGTCGCGGTGTTGGCGGCGGTTTTGGCCCTTTTGGCGTCGGACCCGAAAAAGCGGGGACACCTGTTTTTGGCGGGTCTGTGCGCGGGCTTGTTGGCACCGTTCCAGTATTTCGCGTTTGGAGGCACGTTGTTGTTGGCCGGCGCGTGGGTTGCGTTTGAAGCGGCAAAGGATTTGAAAAAGGTTCGGCGCTTGGTTTGGTTTTTGCCGGGTCTTTTGTTTTCAGTTCCGTTCGTGGCCGCCGCACTGTCGGTGGGCCGCGAAGCGGGGTTGGTCCGTTTGACGTTCGGTTGGCTGGCGCCGTCGGACCTATTTGGATTCGTAGTTTTTTATGCTGCCAACTTGGGGTTACCGTTCTTGCTGGCGGTTGTCGCGCTTTGGCGGAGCAAATTAGAGGGGAAGTGGCTTTTGGGCGCGTGGATGGCGGTGCTGTTTTTGCTAGTCAACGCGTTTACCTTGTCCGGCACGCAATGGGACATGACCAAGTTTTTAGCGTACTTGACTTTGCCAGCGTCCATCTTGGCGGCGTCGTTCCTAGCGGAACAAAAAAAAGCGGTGGTCGCTTTGGCGATTTTTTTCAGCGTGCTTTCGCCAGTGCTACTGTTGGGTTGGACGTTCCAGTCCACGTACGTGGGCTTGACGTCGGCGGAGATGGATGTCGGCGGGTGGATGTTGGAAAACGTTCCGGAGTTGGCGGTGGTGGCCGCGTATCCGGTGCACAATTCGCCCATTGACGCGGTGGCGGGGAGGCTTCGGCTGACCGGGTACGCGAGTTGGATGCACAATTACGGGTTGCCGTTTGCGGAACGCGAGGCGGCGCTTCGTACAATGTATTGCGGTTCAAGTTCCGAATCTTTGTCAGCTGCAAAAAAGGCGGGCGTGTCATTCGTGTACGTGGGGCCGACTGAAACCTCTAAATACGATTGCCCCTATCCTTTTGACGGCACCGGGTTTTCCAAGCGGTTTCATTCCGGGGGAATCCGCATCTACGAGGTTCTGTAAAACAATGATTGAGGCGACGACGGCACCGGATGGGTTCACGTGGGCACGCACCGCATTGGCCCTTGCTTTTTTTTTGTTCGTCCCGGGGCGGAAACTTTTGTCCGGCGGACCGTTTTTCAAGGACGCCGTCTATCCGTTGGTTTTTCCATTCCGCACCGGTCTTTCGTTTTCCGATTACATTGAAGCGGTCGTGGCGTCGGTTTTGCTTTTGGCGGGAGTGTCCATGGCGTTGGCGTTCACGGTCGGCTTGTCGTTGATTTCGCTTCTGGCCGCGTACGCATGTTTGGGTTTGTCGGGGTTGTTGTGGTGGACGTTCAAAAAATCTTGAGCATCGTGTTCGTCCTGGCATTGGCGGCGTCCGCGTGGTTCATGTACCCGGTGATGCGTTCGGCCATACAACCGTGGAACAATCCCACGGTGTTGCCCGAAGAAGTGCGGGCCGCGGAGTGGGTTGACCGGAACGTGCCGAAGCTTTCGCATTTCTCGAGCGACTTGTTTGCGTGCGAAATGCTGACGGCCGTGGCGAGACAAGTTTGCTCGGTGGGTGGCGCGTGGGAGTTGGCGGACAGGCCCAACCAACGCTACGCGGCCAATGAAAAAGTGTTCTTGACGAATTCATCTGACGAAGCGCATCGATTGCTTTTGGAATACAAATCGACGTACGTGTTGGTGGCAGACCGCACGTCGTTTTACGCGTACGGGTGGAAGCAGCCGGAACTGGAGAAATTCAAGGATTCGCGCTTCTTTAAGTTGCTTCATCAGGACCGGCGCGCATTCGTCTACAAAGTGGTTCAATGACGTCAACGCGTCTTCTTTGGTTTAGGAATTCTTGGGCCCCGTTGGAGTACTTGGCGTTGGGCGTCGTGTTGTTGTTCAGCCTCGCCTTGACGTACGCCGGCTTTTTTGATGACGCGTCGTATTTGTTGCCGTCGTATGACAACGCCCTCCTACACTCCGGGCGGGTGCGTTACGTGTACGATACCGGTTTTTGGATCCCGCACGAACTGGTCTTCGGGGGCGTGACGGCGTCTTACCACGTGCCGGCGTACGCAGCCGTTGTTTCGGCTTTGGCGCAGCTGACGGGCTTGAATTGGTTTTGGGCCATCCGGTTGTTTTCATTCTTGATGGCGGCATTGTTGCCGTTGGGAATGTACTTGCTGGCAAAGCAATTATCCAATTGGCAGGCCGGAGTGATGGCGGCGTTTTTGGTCCTTCTTTCCAACGGCGTGATGACGTGGGGCACGCGGCCGAGTGCCATTTCATTGGGCGTCGTGCTCGTCGTGTTTTTGCTGTATTTCTTGCTTCGACGCAGGTGGGTTCCAGTGGTGTTAGGCGCTTTCGTTTTGGGTCTGACGCACCCGCCTTCCTTGTTGGTGTTCTTCGGCACATCGGGCCTTTATTGGACGTTATCGATGCTTCAACGGGGCGTGGACGTTTCCCGGTTCAAGTCATATTTGCTTGAACTGCCGTTGGTGGGCGCATTGGTAGGGTTAGCCACGTACTTGCTCTGGCATTGGTCCTTGACGGGTACGTCGTGTCTTTACTTTCAATGCCTGCCGCAATTGGGGGCCCGGGAGTTTGGCGCTAGCGTGGACTTGGTTGCCAAAGTCGCGACCCTTCCGTACGCTTTGGGGTATTTGGGCGTCGCATGGCTCGTGTTTTCCAAGGCGGATTGGGACAAGAAACTCGTTGTGGCCGCGTGGATTGCCGCCACGCTTTTGCTCGTAAAAAACGACGTGTTCGGCGTCGGCGTGTTCACGGAGCGGTTTGTCACGTTTTTCGAGATGGCGTTGGCGCTTTCCGGCGGGTTGCTGGCAGGCTTATTGTTCGAGAAGGTGGCGGATTGATGTTGTCCGTCGTGATCCCCGCGCACCGTGAAGAAAGACGTTTGGCCGGGCCGCTTAAGCGCTTGACGTCTTTCCTGAACTCTAAAAAGATTGTTTTTGAAATTATTTTGGTCACGAATCGCGAGGACGCGACGGCGGACGTGGCGAAAACCGTTTTTCCACGAGTCCGTCTGGTGGTCACGGATGACTCAGAGGGTAAGGGGGCGGCGTTGAACCGTGGATTGGCAGTGGCCAAAGGACGGGTGCTGTCGTTTTACGACGCGGACGGGGCCACGGCCCCGGAGGCGTTCGTCGACGCGCTTTCCGCGTTGAAGGAGGCCGACGTAGTCATTGGTTCAAGGTACGTGAACGCCACGCGTGTGCGGCGGGCGTGGTACCGGGACCTTTCCCGACGCATCTACCATTTTTTGGTGCAAAGCCTGTTCGGGTTGCGGTTTGCCGACACGCAATGCGGATTCAAGGTATTCAAAGCGGACGCTGCGCGGCCCGTTCTTTCCCGGATGCGTTCCAAAGGGTTCCAATGGGATGTGGAATTTTTGTGGCGGTGTAAAAAACAGGGCTTGAAGGTGATGGAGTTGCCGGTGGTTTGGCACTCCGTGCCGGGCGGACCGGTGGAATCCGCCAAAATCCGCACCGTTGCCCGCTTGCTTTTTGACACGGTGGCGTTGAGGTTTTCTCGGTGAGCAAAGACTTTGACGCGGCTTCCCATCAGTGGGACGCCATCGCAGACCAGTGGGACGAAAACCGCACCGCGCCCTCGGCCACGTTGGCATTGTTTCGTCCGTTCGCACACGGAACCGTCTTGGACGTCGGGTGCGGCAACGGACGCAACAGCAAGGAATTGGCTAAAACCTCCAAACGCGTCATCGCGTTGGACGCCTCGGCCGCCATGCTGGAAAAAGCGGAAAAAAACCTCCACGGCCTCAACAACGTCCAGACCCTCCACGCCGGCATGCAGGCCATCCCGTTGCCGGACCGTTTTGTTGACGCCGTCTTCTGCCTCGCGGCGTTACACCACCTCAAACCGTCCGAACAATCACAGGCGTTGGCCGAATTCTTCCGCGTGCTTAAAACCGGAGGCACGCTTTGCCTGACAGTGTGGAACCGCCAACAAGCCCGATTCAAACACAAGCCGAAAGAACAAGACGTGCCTTGGCACGGAAAATCCCGCTATTACTACTTTTTCGACGAAGACGAACTGCACGCGTTGCTCAAGGCCGCCGGTTTTGCCGTCGAAAAAACCGTCTACGAAAAAAGCGGCGACCCCGTTGCGGCAAGTGACGCCCAAAACCTATGCATGGTAGCCAAAAAACCGTAGGCCGCTACCCCACCGGACGGGTTTTTATCCTAAAGCCGCGTGGTGAATGCGAAAAATCCAATGGCCAAACCCAAGAAACTCTCAACCATCGCCCAACACGCGGCGCGTCACGAGTCGCGGCACGCTGAACTGATCAAACATGCCTTGGCCGGCATCGCCTTGATCCTCATCGCGCTGTTGGCGCTGGACTACCTGGCCACCCAGTTTCCGCAAGGCTACCAAGCCGCCGAACAATTCGTCAAGGACAACGGCCTGCCCGGCGTCTTTTTAATCGTCTTTTTCGGCTCATCCATCCTGCCGTTCCCCACGGATTTGGCGTATTCCGTTGCCATCAAGCTGGCTGCGGCCAACCCCCTGCCCGTGATCGCCGTGGCTATCGTCGCCGCGTTTTTAGGCTCGCTGCTGAATTATTACCTCGCATTCTACCTCCGCCAGCGGTTCATCTCCAGCATCATCACAGAAAAAGACCTAAAAGGGGCGGAAGAATTGTTCGACAAATACGGGCCCGTCCCCATCGTGCTGCTCGGCGTAATCCCGGCGTCGCCCGTGTTCGACCCGCTGACGTTCGTCGCCGGCCTCGTCAAGATGGACGTCAAGAAATTCGCCATGTATTCGTTCATCAGCCGCGTCCTCCACTTCGGCCTTTTGGCTGCCGGCGTGCTGGCGTTCAAGTTAATTTAAGATTATTTTTCTTCAAATGTACCTGAAGCTTGGAATCCAATACGATTTCCGCCAGCCGACCCGATTGTTCAACCGACCTTTTCAGTTCCCCGGCGCGGCGGTAGGAGATTTTCAAAAATGGGTGGGCCTTTTTAAACATTTCATCACGGGCAGCCCCTTGGCCAGGAATATTTTCAAAATAACCATCGATCTCGTATTCACGAGGTTCAAAAAAATGTTCGACCCGTCGAGGATGACCGAACCAGCCGGTATTCTTCGATTGGGCTGATAGGTGGATGCCGACCTTGAATTGTTGTCCGCTGCCAGAAATGCGAGGCTGCAATTTCACCAACCCAACCGATTCATCGAGAAACGTATCCAGGTCCAACGGCGTTCCTTTGGAGTATTCCGGCGGCTGAAGACTGGCAATGAAGCGACGGATGCGTTGCCACATGGTTTAGGTCGTGACAAGTAAGGGAGCCGCTTTCTTTAACTCCTCTGCCTTGTCCGTTTTCTCCCACGTGAAGTCCGGATCGTTCCGGCCGAAATGGCCATAAGCCGCGGTCTTAAGGAAGATGGGACGCTTGAGCTTGAGGTAGTCGATGATGGCCTTGGGTTTCAACGGGAAGTGCTGACGCACCAGTTTTTCCAACGCCTCGTTGGAAAGCGAGCCGGTGCCGAACGTATTGACCAGTACCGAAACCGGCTCGGTCACGCCGATGCTGTACGCCAACTGCACTTCACACTTTTCCGCCAATCCGGCAGCCACCAGGTTTTTCGCCACGTACCGCGCCATGTACGCCGCCGAACGGTCGACTTTAGAGGGATCTTTTCCGGAGAAAGCGCCGCCTCCATGTCGGCCATAGCCCCCATAGGTATCCACGATGATCTTGCGCCCGGTCAGACCCGTATCCGCCTCGGGACCGCCCACGACGAAGATTCCCGTCGCGTTGACGAAAAACTTCGTCTGCCCATCGAGCCAATGGCCGCAAACGGGTTTGATGACGGATTCGACGATGTCGGAGCGGATTTTTTCCTGCGACACCTCCGGATTGTGGTGCACCGCGATGACGACGGCGTCCACCCTCTCGGGCTTGCCGTCGACGTATTCGACCGTAACTTGGCTCTTGCCGTCCGGACGCACCCACGGCAGGATCTTTTCCTTGCGTACTTGGGCCAGGCGCGCCGTGAGCTTGTGGGCCAACGAAATCGGCAGCGGCATCAATTCGGGCGTCTCGTTGCACGCAAAGCCGAACATCAAGCCCTGGTCACCCGCGCCTTGCTCGCGGTCCTTGGAATCGTCCACGCCGACGGCGATGTTCCGGCTTTGTTCATGGATGGCCGTCAGGACGGCACAGTCCTTGGAATCCAAGCCGAATTCAGGATTGGTGTAACCGATTTGTTCCAAAGTCCGGCGCACCACGCCTTGGATGTCCGAATAGGCCCGCGTGGTCACTTCACCGGCGACCATGATGAGGCCCGTCGTGGTCAACGTCTCGACCGCGACGCGCGACTCGGGGTCCTGGCGCAACAAGTCGTCAAGGATAGCGTCGGAAACCTGGTCACAGATTTTAGACACGCACATGCCGGCAAACGCCGTCACATGGTTTTGTCCGGGTGACCTTCGGTAACCGACTCCGACGTAAAGAAAAACCGTTCTACCATAGGGATTGGACCTCCAAACTCAATTGATTACAGCTCTTGATGCCAACAGGCGATTAAAAGAATTCCTGACACTTTTATTCCGATAAGAATAAAAAGGCCTATAACTTATTACAGTAAAACCGCGGGGCACATCCATCGCATTCGTGGTTTTCCAAGGACCGGTCTAACCCACCTTCCCCCACCCAAATGAAGCTACCCGGCGGCCGCTAGGTCGCCGGCTAGGCTTTTATCGTTCCCATGTTGCCGTCCATCCAGGAAATCAAGGCGCGGCGCAAGAAGCTCAGCCTCACGCAGAGCCAACTGGCCCAGGAAGCCGGCGTGTCCCAATCCCTCATCGCCAAAATCGAGGCGGGCACGTTGGACGCGTCGTACTCCAACGCCGTGAAGATCTTCGAAGCCATCGAAAGGCTCGAGCACAAGACCATTCCTTTAGCGGGCCAGATCATGCACTCAGGCGTCATCCACGTCAAGCAGACGGACAGCGTGGGAAAAGCGCTCAAACTCATGAAGAGCCACGATTTTTCGCAAGTGCCGGTGTACGACGCGGACCACCCCGTGGGCAGCTTGTCGGACAAGACTTTTTTGGACAAGATTACCGAAGGCATGGGCATGGCGGAACTTTCCGAAATGAAAGTCGCCGACGTCTTAGGAGATGGCTTTCCCGTAGTGGATGAAAAAACGCCGCTTCCGGCCGTCTCGTCCCTTTTGAACTACCACTTCGCGGTACTCGTCAGAAAGAAGGACAAAATCGCCGGCATCATCACCAAGGCCGACTTGATGAAGCTGGTTGGAAAATAGGCGAAGAAGATGAAACGGGGCAACATATCGGAACAGAACCTGATGCTGCTCGTATCCGTCATCGTGGCAATAATGGTACTCAAAATACTCCTCGATATCATGGAACGCTTTCGCTAGGCGGAAGAGAAGATAGTGGGCCCGGGGAGATTTCAGAACGGTCGCCCCGGGGGAACGGAAGCAACCGACGATGCACCGGAGCATCGTCGGCAATCAGGTTTCCCCCTGGCACGGAACGGTTGCAAGCGATGGTCGGAAAGCGACCATCGCTACTTCCGCTCGCCTCGCCCCCTCAAAATTGTTTTTTGAATCACAAAACGCAACTAGCCTAAAGAAGGTTCAAAGAACTAGGAAGCTTGCCATCGAACCCGGCAGGGTCGATGGTTTTGCGCTAAGTGGGCCCGGGGAGATTTGAACTCCCGACCGCTCGATGTCCAACGGAACCGGCGTGGAAGCCGGAACGCATTATCAGTCGAGTGCTCCAACCAGACTAAGCTACGGGCCCAAAAACAAGCGGATTCTTTGTTGCGCACCGCGTTTTTTATAGCCTACTCTTGAGGTAAAAAAACAAGTCAAAACCAGCGCCAAAAACACGGCGGCAACACCCGCTATCAAGGGATGCCAAAAACCAGCAAAACCGGGTTTTAACCCACTTTAAAAGCCGTTATATAGGAGATTCGGCATAAGAATGATTCACATGGTGAAATGCAAGGAACTGGGCCGGACGGTGCAATGCCGCGGCTGTACGAAAAACTTTGAATTCTTCCCGTCCGAACAAACGGCCCGAGCCCAGCTTTCACTTCATTTTCCGCCTTGCCCCGGCTGCGGTTTTGAATCCGTCGTCAAGCTGACGCCGACGGAAGTCCGCGTCCTCCAAACATACATCGGCTAAGTTACCGTCGACTTTTCCAGTTTGAATTCTTTTTCGTCTAGCCTCCGCTCTTTGTCAAAGCATAGTGACGGAAGGAAAGACAGCAGAATTACGGAGGTTGCCATCGTGCACGGAGTGCCGATGGCTTCGCTCAAAGTCACCGGCCAGCACCTGTCCCCGCGTTTATAAAGCAAAATCCGCCTGGATTTGTTCCTGAAGCCGCTATAACGGCTTTGCTTTGAAGGAAAAGAGCACCCGGAAATTCTGCAGGTGGGGAAAAAACAGATTACGGAACCGCCGGGGGCTCTTTTCCCGTCTCCCTTTTCCACAAGACTATTAGCCTTGGCTTTTGATTGCCGCACCAATCGCCGTTGCGTACTCGCCTTTTTCCGGAAAATGCGGCGTCTTGCCGTAGATTTTGCAGGCAAAGCCGATGCGGTCTTGGACGACCTTGTTTTGCGCCACGCGGCCCGTGAATACCAAGTCGTTGCACCCCGATTTATCCGCCGCGAGGCTGGCCACCGTGGCAATGGTCTCGGCCACGGTATGAAGCAGACTTTTGGCCACGTCTCGTGGTGCGGCGCGGGGGTTAGTTGTGGCTTTGGCAAAATGGGATGCGGTTGCAGCCGCCGGCACGACGCCGATGCCGCTGCCCACGATGTCGCCCACGGTCAAGTCCAACCCTTGAGCACCGAAAGCAAGGGATTCCAAATCGTCCCCTGGTTTTTCCAGAAGCAACTGAGCCAGGCCTTCCAAGGTGCCGCCGCCAATTGCTGTGCCGCCCAAGTGGAGGGTCTGGATGACGCCGGAATCCTCGACGTAGTAGACCACGGCGGTTCCGGTGCCGCAGGAGACGGCCACCGCTTCAGTCAAGCCCGACAAGTTTCGCGCGCCGGTGGCAATGCTGTCCAACTCGTCAACGATGCGGACCGGCAAATCCAAAAGAGCGTCTGCAACCCGGCGCTTGTCTCCGCCCGTAAGCGTGACGTGCTGGATTTGGTTTTTCTCGACGTGGGTTTGGACCAGCAGGCCTTGCAGCAACGCTTGGGCCGTGGTTTGCCGCGAACGCACGCTGTACGTTCCGGCCAACGTGCCATCCCACAGGATGGCGTCGGCCCAGCTTCCTCCCCAATCCAAAGCAGCAATCACTAAGTCAATCACCGCGAGGACTGCCGAGCCCATCGCAAGTACGCTTGGTTGACGTGGACCGCTGAATAAAGGCAGATGCAGGGAACAACATACGAATGCAGCTGTTGGATGCGACGCTGGACAGCATTTTTTTTCCGCTTAAGCACCTTGGCCAGAAGTAGGGTTTCCGAAACGGACTTGGTTTTTTGGCTTTCGCGGAAGATGGAGTAGATGCGCGGAACGACGTTGACGCAGACCGCGAGCTTTTCATCGACCAAAGTCCGGCCGATTTTCTTCGCTTCAGCCAGTGAGCCGCACGGCACGTACAACAATAGCAGCCCGTCGGTCTTCATTCATCCCACGTCTTGCGCCACGCCCGCCACGCGCAGGCCTTTGGCGTTCAAATCGAAAAGCACCACGGCGTCTTTGCGGAGGGCCACGGGTTTGTGGAACTTCAGCAGGCAATCCACCGTGGTTCCGGGCACGAGGTCCTTGTCGACCTGGCAGGGAACCGACTGGAATCCGGCGACGGCGTGCAACTGCCTTCCGGGCATCGTCTTCCAATATTTCGGCACGGAGACGGACGCCTCAATCTCAGCGTAGGCCAAAACGTCGCCCAACACGGTGTCGCGTCCCAACTGATCGGGAGAAGGGCCTTTGTATTTGATGCCGAAACGGTCGCCGGCCACCGCACGCTCGACGTCCACGTCGTTCTGCTGGATGCTACGGATTTCAAGAGTCAAATCACCGGGACGGACAGGGAGTTTGTCATGGACATGCAAGGCGCCTTGAACCACGAAGCCCAACGCCACGCTGCCCACGCCGCGCACGTCGAAAGCGTGGTCCAACCAGGCCTTGAGCGGGCCGTCTTGTTTGCGGGAAGGCTCGAATGAAAGAATCGCGGTCTTGGCGTCGTCCAGAGTTGAAAAAACCGCGTAGCGCAAATTCGCTGCCGCCATGAAAGCCGTTAAGTCGTTGTCGCCCACCACCACGCCGTGGCTTTTGCCCAACGCCGACAACAACACCAGCGTCTCACCCAATTGCGGCGAGGGCTCAGCTAGAAGCACGACGAAGTCAGAGCCTGCCAACGCGATGGCCAAGCTTGCCGGTTTTTCAGGATAAGCGGACGGCTCCAAGACGTTGACTTTTTTCCCGGAAAAGACGGTGTGGTAGAACGACACGTCTTCGGCGTGCGACTTTTTCGCCAAGGCACACGCGACAGCTTTCCGCGAATCAGAGCTTCCGCCCACGATGGCAACGTTTAAAGACGACATGCCAACTTGTTGGCCGGATGCGCTTTAAACCGTTATCGAAACACCCACATATCCGGCTTAAATGCCCGGACCGTGTTAGACCGGTATGCGCATCGTCATCACGGGAACCCCAGGCACCGGCAAATCCTCCTTGGCCAAGGTGTTGGCGGAAGAAATGCGCCATCCGCTGTTAGACGTCAAGAAGTTGATTGAAAAAAGCAAGATGTACCACGTCCGCAGGGGCGAAAGCGAAAAGACCGTCAACATGCGGGCCTTGGATCGGGCCGTATCCACTTGGTTCCACGAGCACGCGGACGGCATCGCCGAAAGCCACCTTTTGTGCGAATTTGACGCCGGCGCGGACATCGTCGTCGTGCTGCGTTGCCAACCCGACGTGCTGGAAAAACGCTTACAGAAGCGCCGCTACTCCAAGAGCAAAATCCGCGGCAACGTCGAAAGCGAGGCGTTGGACTACTGCCTGGTGAAAGCCGAAGCTAACTACCGCGACGGCCGCGTCATGCCCGTCGACTCCACGCGCCGGTTGAGCGCAAAGACTTTGGCCCGAAAAATCCAGATGCGCCAAGGCGACAAAGTGGACTGGTCGGACTGGCTGCGCAAGAACGCGGCGCGACTCAGCCGGGCGTGAAGAAAACCCCATGCATCCGTTGGAACGCATTTGGAAGCGCGCTCAAATCCATGAGGAAACCGTAAAGCTATTCAGGCAAGAAGCGGCCCGAAAACCGGACTTCGAACGGGCGGCGCAGGAAGTTGTCCGCCGGAATCAGGAAGGGTTGGGCGAAAAGGAACGGGAAGACCTTGGCCACCAGATGGACAACTTCGTCCATGCCGCCCAAATCGTCTCCACCCTCAAGAAAGCGTACGCGGACCGCCCCCAAGACCTTTACTTCGCCCTGTATGGCAAACGACAAGACGTCAAAATCGTGCCCACGACGTTCACCATCGCTTTCGAGCTGCCGGGACACGTCTACCGCAAGATCGCTCCCGCCGGTTCGGCCGGGCTTTCCGCGCATGGCCACGTCTATCAAGAACAATTCCACGAAAATGTCAGGGAAGAACTGCGCCAGGCCCGCATCGCCGTCCACGATCTGCTGAAAGAACCGATTTCGATCGGCTATGTCGACGGACTGGCCACCATCCAGGACCGAACCGCCAAATGGTTTGGGATGCGGCGCCCGATGGCCGAACACGAGGAACGCCACGTCATTTCGAAGCTGCTGGACGCCCACGAGGAATACGGCGGCGGCATTTATTCCTCCATGGACCGGCGTGCCCATGCCCGAGGGCCTACAAGACCCTATGCCGATACGCCCAAGTACGAGGAGGCATGGGCCGACTGGGGCAAATCCCCCGCTTGGTACATCGGTCTCAACCTACCCGCATCCTACGGCATTCCGGATTTGAAGGAAGCCCGCGCCTGGCTGCAGGCGCCCGCGCAGGCGGCCCGGCTGCTCCACATCCGGTGGTTGCAATGGCGGCACGGGCTTTCGGACGAATTCACGGCCCACCTGCTGCGCACCAACGATCTTAGTCAAACCATAGACGCCATCCGGCACAACGCCACCCGCCTAGCTAAAACCGACCGGTAAAAAAACCGCGTCCTTGGACTGAAAACAACCTGACGTTAGCGGCGTTAGGCCAAAGGCCGGGCGACAGTTTTAAAAAGGCCGCATCGTAATAAGCACAACCTTTTGTCGAGGGAGTTGCATATGGCGGAACCGGTCAGGAAAAAGAAGAAAGGAACCAACGAGTGGGAAGACGAAGAGAAAGACGATTTTGAAGACGAGGAAGACTGGGACGACGAGTCGGACTTCGAGGAAGAAGGCTCAAGCGAAGCCTGACGATTTCAAAACGTAGTTGAAAACCGAGGATACGGGGAAAAGAGCCGTTGGCTTAAAACCCCCCCAAAAAAAATCAAACCACGGCCGGTGGCAACAACAAGATGCCACGCCCCCCCCAGTTTTTTTAGGGGTCAACAAATTTTTTCTGTTTTTTCTTCTTTCTTTTTTTGTAAGGGTTTAGTTTTGGAGCT